>Ga0138256_10004612_pt1 | contig 14654 bp, 13 predicted proteins | sample KNB2016incub_MG_FD_105486 | JGI IMG/M metagenome (GOLD analysis project Ga0138256, IMG submission 105486) | Active sludge microbial communities from wastewater in Klosterneuburg, Austria - KNB2014incub_MG | ecosystem: Engineered > WWTP > Activated sludge > Unclassified | place: Austria... | reverse complement strand
CGTCGCTCCCTTCATTGGGAGCGTGGATTGAAACTTCTCCTAGCCGTCGTGCGCGATCCGTTGCGATAAGTCGCTCCCTTCATTGGGAGCGTGGATTGAAACAGGTTCGAGGTTGACAGTGAGAGATGGTATGAGTCGCTCCCTTCATTGGGAGCGTGGATTGAAACTATGATCGCAAAGCAAAAAAGATTCGACTTGCTTAGTCGCTCCCTTCATTGGGAGCGTGGATTGAAACCTCGTCAATCGCATAACTATCCAACGCCAGCGCGTCGCTCCCTTCATTGGGAGCGTGGATTGAAACTTCTTGCGGGGAGTTTTCGCCTTCACAGGCGCGGTCGCTCCCTTCATTGGGAGCGTGGATTGAAACTTATGTTCGGCGACAATCTGCTCGATGTCCACAGGTCGCTCCCTTCATTGGGAGCGTGGATTGAAACGTGTATTCTCCACTAAAAGACCGATTGTCATTCGTCGCTCCCTTCATTGGGAGCGTGGATTGAAACGTTCGCTTCCGCGCTGAGCGCTTTCGCCTCTGCGGTCGCTCCCTTCATTGGGAGCGTGGATTGAAACAATGATTCTATTTCTGATTTCCAGCGGTTGAATCGTCGCTCCCTTCATTGGGAGCGTGGATTGAAACATCTGGGACGCCGCCGACGCGAACAAGCCGCTTGGTCGCTCCCTTCATTGGGAGCGTGGATTGAAACCTTTAAGGGAATTGTTTATCGGGCGCGACCGCTTGTCGCTCCCTTCATTGGGAGCGTGGATTGAAACTACGAGTGCGCCGCGTTAGCGCGAATTATAACGGTCGCTCCCTTCATTGGGAGCGTGGATTGAAACGTGGATTATTACTCGCAATGCGAAGCCGCATTGGTCGCTCCCTTCATTGGGAGCGTGGATTGAAACACACTCAGCGCAACCGTAACCATTTACACCCAGTCGCTCCCTTCATTGGGAGCGTGGATTGAAACACCTGTTCCAGCCACTTGGTAAACGCGGATCGTCCATTGTGGTCGCTCCCTTCATTGGGAGCGTGGATTGAAACGCTTGTATCCCGACAATCATGCGCGTCATAAAAGTCGCTCCCTTCATTGGGAGCGTGGATTGAAACAACGTCGCTTGAAATAGCGTATTGGACACTTGCGTCGCTCCCTTCATTGGGAGCGTGGATTGAAACTATCCTCATCAACCGCGACGGCTAAAACCCATCGTCGCTCCCTTCATTGGGAGCGTGGATTGAAACGCCGATAAGCTCGCAATCCCCCTCCCCAAAAAAAGTAGTTTAGACAGAAGAGATTGATTTGTGCGCGCATCGGGTGTATAGTCTCGGGCAAGCCAACCGACCGGACAAAATGGGAGCGTGACGCATGGGAAATAAAACTTGTACCTGCAACCCGAAGAGCGTAGTTCCATCCAAGCATTTTTACGCAAAAGGCAAAGTGGATATTTTCATGGTCATCAGCCTAAGCGACTATTTAACGCCGGAGACAAGGGAGAATCTAGGCAGGGTGCGTGGCGGGCGTGGATTTGCGGAAGCAATCAGGAACCTTGAGCCGGCTAAATATTTTGTCCCGGACCGCGATGAGGAAAAAATCCTGGATAGTGGCCACGATTTCCAGGTCTTTCGTCGCCACCTGATCAAAGAATGGTTTTTCACCACATTTTATTTTCAGAAAGAACTGGTTGAAGTTCCCGATGACCCACAATTGAAAGCCGCGCTGGAGAAATACGAAGTCCGTATTCGGTTCTCTCGCTCCGGCTTCCTTGAAGTCAAGTTGACCAAACCCACAAATAAAGAAGGGGAAAAACTGATAGAGATCCTTCGCGATTTGATGGAACTGCGCCTCGCCAATAAGGGAAACTCCTCCGACGATCATTCTACAATGCTCAAGTTAACCTTATTTTGCGCGGATAAGTTTATTGAGAATTATTCGCGGGAGTTTTTTGTAAACGAAGGATCTGAACCAATAAAACTTGCCCTACAGCCGTTAGGCTCCGACCCGATCCCCCCGCCATACCGCCAGCGGTATGTCACACTCTTCTTCGAAGAGATTTACTGTACCCATTGCAGGGGACGGCGAATTGAAGCCGATAAATTACGACGGGATCATATGGGAGTGCTTGCCGCTGTGGTCGAAGGCGTTCTTGTTCAAGATGACAGGAACGATCTCAACTTCCCGGTCATCGACGAAGAATCGAGTAAAAAGATCGTAGACCTTGCCAGTTGGAAAAACGATTTATGTATTTTTGCTCCCGAACGCGCATTGATCTATTTCCCTCGCCAGAAAATATTTATCTCGGGTCGGGATAAGACCAGGGATGTTGATTATAAATACTACTGGGAATGCATCAGTCGCGGGATCGAACACACGGTGGTCATACGAACGGCGTTGCAAAGCATTGCCTTCTCGACCACGGAAATTCTTGAAAATGTGCCGCGCCTTACCGAGAAGGTGGTTGACGGGGAAATTTCAAAGGAAGACACGCAGGATATTCTGCGCATGGCGAGGTTATTTTCATATTCATTCAAAACACTTCCTTTCCTGCGAGATATTCTTGTTCCATCTTCTTCCTTCCGCGCAAGCTATGCGGTCAACAAATTCGAGCATTTGAATGAGGTGCTTCACATCAGGGAAGTCAAGGAGTACGTGGAGCGCAACGTAGACGAGTTGGTCAGTTTTGTTCAGTTCTTTTCGAGCATGGAAGTGCAACATGAACTGAATCAAAGCCAGATGGCTATTGATAGAGCGGGCTTTATTATCACCATTGCGGCATTGTTTATCGCTGCGCCATCTTTTCTGGTGGATTTTATTGGATTCCCCGGCGTGGACCATCCGTGGGGAAATTATCAACTGTGGATGGCAATCTCGATTCTAGCCGCCATCGTAGTAATTCTCAGGATATATTTCAAAGAGCAGATCAAAGAAACGATCGCGATGGTTCGCGCCAATTTCACTCGTAAAACCTCTCCAGACGAGTAATCCGGAAGCGCCCAACTCGCTTATGAATTTTTCTTATACGGATTGAAATATTCCACCGTAAACTGCCCCACCAGCCAGAAAAACCCGGCGGCAACAGCAACAGCGAGCCATTTTAGTAAAAGTAACATAATGTTCTCCTTGTGTCCTTTATACGCAAGCAGTGGTCTCTCGTTGCGTACATGACGTGGAATAGGCGAAAGGGTACAGTCGCAAACTTACAAATATACAGAGTCCAGTTGTATAATAGGCTTGTTCGTCAAACCTACTCTGAGGAGAATCGAATGGCATATACATTGGATACCAAAGTTGGTGAAATTTTGAAAGACACGGGAGCCGTGAAAGTCCTGGAGAAATACGCGCCGGGCGTTTCCAAGAACCCCATGATCGGTCTGGCAAAAGGTATGACCCTCAAAGCCCTGCTTGCCATGCCGCAAGCCAAGGATGCTGGGATTACCGAGGACATGGTGAAAAAGGTGCTGGCAGAAATCAACGCGCTGAAAAAATAATCGAACCACAAAACAAAAAGCGGCAGTCCTTTTGGAACTGCCGCTTTTTTCATTCGTTGGCCTCTCCTTACTTCAATACGATCCCTGCGACCGTGACCGACAACGATTGTCCGCCTCATATTTCTTCGACCAGCGGTTATATAACCACGCCTGCGCGCGCGCGGCCCGAGACGCGCGCCCTCGTAAAAATAAATTTCGCGGTCGAGCAGGTAGCCGACAATGAGTCCCATTGCAATACCAATGATCCAATTCATCTAAGGCGTCTCAACTTTATCCCAGCGAACGCTTTTCAACGCGCTGGGGCGGTCGGGGCATTTGTCGTCCAACGTTTCAAAGAGCAGAAAATTTCCACCGCCGCCAAGCCTGAGAATATATTTCCCTTCTGTTTCGCCAAGAGGCGAGCAGTTCCATCCGTCGACGAAGGTAAACACTCTTCCGTCTAACGTGTACTTGCCGGCATGAACGACTCCGTCAGGCGTTCCGTGTGAGGCAAGGTAGCCGCCGCCCTCTTGAAAGATCATATACAGGTTTCCACGATCGGGGTCCGAGCGAAACCACGTGCCGATAATATCTGCCAATGTAAAATTCGCAGTAGGAATCGGCGTTGGGCTGACGGCGGGCGTGAACGTCGCGGTGGGAGGCGCGGGCGTCGCGGTGTCGGCGGGTGTTGCCGATGCGGAGGTTTCTATTGCGGCTTGAGCGCACCCCGCAAGAGCAATGATGGATAATGCAAGGCTGATTCGCAAAATACTTGTGTTCATTTTCATTACTCCTGTTAAATTTATTTGCGCTCCACACGCTGTCTCATCGCTTCATAAATAATCAACGCCGTCGAAACCGACACGTTCAGCGAATTCACTTTTCCCATCATCGGGATTTTCACTCTCACATCCGCATTCGTCATCCAAAAATCGGACAGCCCTTCGTCCTCCGTTCCCACCACGATGGCAACTGGACTCGTTAGATTCACAGCGGAATAAATTTCCTCGGCAGACGGACTCGCGGCGACAATTCGAATCGCTTCGACATCGCTCAGCGCGGGCATTCCGCCTTTCAGCCACTTCAACGCCTCAACATTCTCGCAAGCGACAATTGGCACGCTGAACACCGCTCCCCGGCTTGCCCGCACCACGTTGGGATTCCACACATCCACGCGCGCATCGCAGACGAGGAGCGCGTCCACGCCTGCCGCGTCTGCCGTTCGCAAGATCGCGCCGAGGTTGCCCGGTTTCTCGATTGATTCAGCGACGATGACAAGCGGCGTCGCGCTTAACTTCAAATCGTCGAGCGATGTTTGCGGAATTGGAAAAATCCCCATCCAGCCATCTGGATTTTCACGATACGAAATCTTCTCGAAGACTGCGCGGGAGACGGACAGAGTCTCACGGGCGGAAAATGTCGAAGAGCGCGAGGCAAGCTCGGGCGCGGAAAGAAGCGTCTGCGGTTTGTGTCCAGCCGCGAGGGCGAGTTGAATCTCGTCGAATCCCTCCACCAGCATCAAGCCGTCTTCGTTGCGAGTCTTTTTATCATCGCGCAGTTTGACGATGTGCTTGACGCGCGGGTTTTGCGGACTAACAATATCCATCACGCGCCGGTGCCGTACTTCCGATAGTAATTCAGCAGAACGATCCCCACGACGATGTACGCGCCGAAATATGCCAGCCCGCCCGGCTTCGCCGCAAAGTCGAATACGCCGATATACACGAACGCCGCGGCGGTAATGAAAACGATCAGACCGAAAGAGATGAACCCGTGATTCAGAAGCGCGTCGCGCGATTTGTATTTCACGTACGGCACGACGCCCAACGCGATACATAGATAGAAGACGCCGAAACTCCGCAGTGTGAACAGCGACATGACTTCGGGAAAAATGCCGCCGTTTGTGCCAACCCAGCCGACTTGCGCGATGCACCCGTACATTCCCAAGAAGCCGACAAAGATAATGAACAGCGCCAGGAATGTGTTTTGCAGAGCGTTGGTTGCGATCTCCGCCGGTTTGAGTTGCGGGCGAGACCGGAGAACTTCGACCAACACAACACATGCGAGGACGGCATTCGTTAGAAGCGTAACCAGATAGAGCCACGCAATCGGGTGGGTGAGGTTGAGTTTGCTCCGAAATAAATAAACGACCAGCAGTTCGCCAACGGCGAATAGACCCAGATACAGCAGGGACGAAAAGACGCGCTCCCACGTCCAGCGGCGGGCGATGAGGAAAGCCGCCCACGCGTTGCCCAAACACCAACCGCCGATGGTGATGGTCATGAACGGCGTTACCTTCCATGCGAAGACGGGCGCGAGTTGTTCGGGCATGACGAACAACAGCGCGCCGAGGATTGCATACAACGCGGCGGTTAGGTAAGTAAGTAAACGAGATAGGTTCGATAGCATGAGATCTCCTCACTTTGGACTCATTGGGAATCGCCGTGATTAAATCTTTTTGGTACACGGAATTCACGGGAAACACGGAGAAAGAACGAGTACTCAAAGGTTTTTCCGTGAAATCCGCGTAATCCGTGTACAAGAATCACGGTAACTTCCAGCGAGCCTCACTTTGATAGAAGCAGGCAAGCCGCCTGATGTGACTGAGTTAATTCTTTCAACTGCGGATCATTTTCTTTGCAAATATCAATCGCCACCGGACAGCGCGGATGGAAGCGGCATCCGCTCGGCAAATTGATCGGGTTCGGAGTTTCGCCTTGCAGAATCACGCGCTCGCGCCTCAAACGCGGATTTGGCACAGGCGCGACGGAAATCAACGCTTTGGTATAAGGATGCTGCGGAGATTGCAAGACTTCACGCGCTGGTCCAATTTCTACGATGCGTCCCAAATACATCACCGCGATTCGGTCTGCGAAATATGCAACGGTGCTGAGGTCGTGCGTAATGAAAACAATGCTGATGCCGCGCTTCTCGCGGAGATCGCGCAACAAGTTCAAAATTTCCGCGCGGATGGAAACATCCAGCATCGAGACGGGCTCGTCGGCAATCAATAACTCAGGTTGCAATACCATCGCGCTGGCGATCACCACGCGCTGGCGTTGTCCGCCGGAGAGTTCGTGCGGATAGCGCATGAAGTAATCTTCGGCTGGGCGCAAGCCCGCATCTTCAAGCGCAGTCCTCACTGCGGTGATCCGCTCCTGCCGATCTTTGATAAGTCCGTGAACAACCAATGGCTCGGCAACAATCTCGAATATCGTCGAGCGCGGGTTCAATGATTCATACGGATCCTGAAAAATCATCTGGGCGCGTTTCCGCAATTGTTTCAACCCGATGTGTGGTTGTTGCGAGCGCTCGTTGACGGACTTACCGTCAAATACGATCTCGCCTTTGGTGAGCGCTTCCAGTCCGATCAACGTGCGCGCAATGGTTGTTTTTCCACACCCCGACTCGCCCACCACCGCGAGAACCTCGCCGCGCGCCAGAGTAAACGAAACGTCGTCCACTGCCTTCACGTTTGAATGTGGTCGGCGCATCAACGAATCGAGAAACGCTTGATGCACTGGGAAATATTTATACAGTCCGCGCACTTCGAGCATGGGAGCCTGAGTCATCGAAAGTCAGCCTCCACGCCTTCGCGCAGAATACACGAGACGTAATGTTTGGGAGACACTTCCAACAACGGAGGAACAATCTGCGAACATTTTGCTATCTTCAAATGACAGCGCGGTTCGAAGCGACAGCCCGGCGGGAGATTTGTCAAACGCGGTGGCGTGCCGGGGATGGACGCCAGCGTATCTCCGGGCTGGCTCACATCAGGGAACGCCGCGAGGAGTTTTTGTGTGTACGGATGTTGCGCTTCATTATAAATATGGTCGGCAGTTCCATATTCCGCGACCTTGCCGCCGTACATGACCACCACCGAATCGCAAACTTCCGCGACGACGCCTAAGTCGTGAGTCACCAAAACAATCGCAAGCCCAAGCGCCTTTTGAATTTCTTTCAGGAGTTCAAGCACTTGCGCCTGAATCATCACATCCAGCGCAGTGGTCGGCTCGTCGGCGAACAACAGATCAGGCGCGCACGCCAACGCCATGGCGATCATGGCGCGTTGGCGCATCCCGCCGGAATATTGATGCGGATATTGATCGCGTCGAGTCCGCGCGATGCCTACCATCTCTAACAGGTCTTTGACTCGTTTCTCCGCCGCGTCTTCATCCATCAGGTTGTGCAACATGATCGCTTCGTGGATCTGGTCGCCCACCTTAATCACCGGGTTGAGCGCGTTCATCGCGCCTTGAAACACGATTGCCATGCTCTTCCAGCGATAGTCGCGCATCTCGCGTTCAGAAAGCGACAGCAGGTTTATATCGTTGAACATGACTCTCCCCGCTGTGATTCTGCCGCCTGCGGGAAGCAAACGCATCAACGACATCAGTGTAGTTGTTTTGCCTGACCCCGACTCTCCAACCAGCCCAATCGTTTGCCCGGGCATCACGTCGAACGACACGTCATCCAACGCGCGCGCGATCTTGCCTTCCGGCGTGGTGAACTCTGTCGTGAGTCCGCGCACACTCAATAACGGTTTTCCGTTCATGTTCCCGACTCCGTGCTTGTTATCGCGATCATGCCTTTTTCATCCTCGAGGTGATGCGCCGCCAGCCTCGGGTTCAACATTTCTTCGAGAACATTTCCAAGCAAGATGCACCCCAAACTTACCCACAGGATGGCGATGCCGGGCGGGAGATAAAACCACCACGCGCCATTGGATATCGCGCTTCGGTCAAATGCAAAATTCAACATCGTTCCCCACGACGGTTTAGTTGGGTCGCCCAACCCGAGAAACGCCAAGCCTGATTCGATCAAGATGGCGGTGGATAGAATCAACACGGTGTTTGCTACGATCAAGGGCATGAGTTGCGGCAAGATATGCTTGCGGATGATGTGCCAGTTCCCCGCCCCAATTGCGCGGGCGCGGGCAACGAATTGACGTTCTTTTATCGTCAACGTTTGCGAACGGATCAAACGCGCTGTGCTTGTCCAATACAGCAGACCAATCACGACGATCAACACCGCGAGCGGGGAAATTTTCAATTCCATTTGGCGGATGGTCGCAACCAGCACGAGCATGAGGGGCAGATCGGGGATGACGAGCAGGACATCTGTGACGCGCATGATCAGCGTGTCTATTTTGCCGCCGAAATAACCGGCCGCGATTCCCAAGGCGCTGCCCACGAACATGGCGATAAAGCCCGCTAAAAATCCCACCGTAAGCGAGATGCGCGCGCCGAAAATGAGTTGAGCCCAAATATCGTGACCGGCATCGTCGGTCCCTAAAGGTTCGTGAACGCTGGGCGGGGCGAAGGTCAAGGCGCGGTTGTTTTCATCGCGGATAATTTCGCTTGGGGCGTAAATCGTCAACGCGGGAGCGAAGATCGCCGCCAGCGCCGCGACCAATACTAAAAATCCGCCCGCCAAGCCCAATTTGTTTCGACGAAAGGTTCTCCAAAACCCCGCGAGGTTGCGCAGGAAAAGTTTCCAGTTTTCGCTCATGTCAATTCGCCCGCCTTGCGCAATGTCATTCTGAGCGGAGCGAAGAATCTTCGTCCCCGTGAAAGAGACCCTTCGCTATCGCTCAGGGTGACACCACTAAAATATTGAAAATTTGGGGTATATAACATCAGTTATTAGTTGGCTTTCACGCGCGGGTCAAGGTAGGTGTACAAAAAATCAGCAAGCACGTTCGCAATGATCACGCTGACTGCCAGCAAAAGGAACGCGCCTTGCAAAAGAGGATAATCCTGTTTGACGAGAGCGGTTTGAACGAGATTCCCCAATCCGTCATAAGAAAAAACCGTTTCGATATAAATCGCGCCTGACACGGTAAAGCCGAGGTTCAGGGCGACGATCGTCACCATGGGGAGCATGGCATTCCGCAAGCCATGCCGCGTGAGGACTTGAAAATGACTCATCCCTTTTGCGCGCGCGGTCAGAATGTAATCCTCGCTCAATACCTCCAAAATGGACGAACGCATAATAAGCATGTACTCCCCCAGATACAGGATGGTAAACGTCAGCGTGGGCAAAATCAGATGGTGGGCAAGGTCAGGGATCACGGTATGAAGCGGCTTGCCGACATTCTCTGGGCTGACGATGCCGCCCGTTGGGAGTCCAAACCACGTACTGCCTGCCACCAGCAAAATGATTCCCAACCAAAATGTCGGCGTAGCCCATGCGATCAAAGAGAACATCAGCGCGCCGACATCAAAGGGCGTCTTGCGCTTCCAGCCCGCCAGCAAGCCCAAGATCGAACCCAAAATGATCGAGAGCAGTTGCCCCAAGCCGATCAGCAAAAGAGTGTTCCAAAGTTTGGAGATCAGAATTTCGCTGACCGGTTTTCTCTGCGACCATGAGACTCCCAAGTTGCCCTGCGCCCATTGACCCAGCGTATCAACGAATTGATCGGGAAAGACGGGTTTATCCAAGCCGAATTGCTCGCGCAACGATTGCTGAACCTCGGCAGAAATGCGCACGTTCCGTCCGATCACCGCGCGGATGGGATCGCCCGGCAGAACGCGAAACAGGACGAAGTCCAGGAGAAGAACGAATAGCAGCGTCAGCAGGGCTATGCCAAATTTGCCAAGTAAATAATCGCGGCGGGCCATCTTGTCCAATCCTTTATCATGTCACCCTGAGCGGTAGCGAAGGGTCTCCTATGTCGCGCCGGAGATTCTTCGCTACGCTCAGAATGACACTGCGTAAGGCGAATTACGGAACCGGTTTTACCTGTCCGAGCGACGCGCTGGTATCGAGCCCCAGGGACGATTCGATAAAGTTGGTGAATCGGTCGGAGCGATAGGCTTGAAGATATTTATTGTAATAGAGGACGATGTATGGGCGGTCGTTGTAGACCATCTCCTGCATCTTGTAGATGATTTGCTGACGTTCTTCCTTGTTCACAGCGGTTTGTTGATCGAGATAGAGTTGATCGTATTCAGGGTTGTGATACCCGGCGTCGCTCCAGCCGCCCAATACGAACTGATCGGTAAGCATGATGCTCAAGATGAAGTCCGGATCAGGGTCCGCGCCCCAGCCCCAAATCACCAGATCGTAATCACCCACTCCGGTGGTTGCGGCAATCAGAGTATCCGCGTTGACCGCTTCCGGCGTCGCCTTAACGCCAATTTGGTTGTACCAATCAGCCAGCAGGTCTGCAATGCGCGGATAGTTTGAAGAGTCTGCGTCAAATTGCAAGCGGAATTCGAGGCGCAAGTCACCCTTCTCGCGGACGCCGTCAGCGCCCAGCACATAACCCGCGTCTTCAAGGATTTGGTTGGCTTTCTCGATGCTGAACTCCGGCGTTTTTATATTCGGGTTGTGCCAGAACCCGCCGCCTAATGTGGGCGGGACAATCGTGTCGGCAGGCGAACCAAGCCCCTGCCAGACGATATCAATGATGTCCTGCCTGTTTATCGCAGTTTCCAGCGCGAGGCGCACGGCGGGATCTTTCAGCGCAGGGTTGCCTGTCGGCGCAGGGTCATTATCGTCGGAAACGCTATTGATGATCAATTCGTCGAAACTGCGACTTTCAAACGCCAGCGCAGTAACGCCCTCGAATCCTTTGACTGTTTCAAACGCGCTGGCGGGAACTTCATAAAGCAAATCTATATCGCCGACCTTGAGCGCTTGAATCATGGCGTCGGATGAATCGAATTTTTGGTAGATCACCTGGTCAATAAACGGCGCGCCGTCCATGTAGTCCTTATTTGCATCTAGGACTATTACGCCGGTATCTTTGTCAAATGTATTCATCTTGAATCTGCCTGTGCCGATCGGTTTGTCGTTGGTGAAGTTTTGCAGGTCTTCGGGTGTGGTGAACGATTCAAAGTCAGGCGGATACACGGCATACAAGAAGGATAGCCTGTATTCCATATTGGCAATCGGATATTCTGTTACGATTTGCACTGTCTTCTCGTCCGGCGCGGTGACTTCGCTGAATCCGCCCACGTAGCCCGAAAGCGCCGCCCAGCCATCCGGGTCCAACATGATCGCGTTAATCGCCCACGCGACTTGATCGGCAGTGAGCGCCTCGCCGTTATGCCATTTCAAACCGTCTTTAAGTGTGAATGTCCATGTAAGCCCGTCTTCCGCTGTGCTCCATTCCTTCGCCAGCGCGCCGACATACTCCCCCGTTTCAGATTCAGTTACCAGCGGCGAATAGACCAGGTCAAATATGGAGTACGCTTCGGTGAGAAAAGCATAGGCAGGGTTGAGCGTGTCAGGTTCGCCGAGCCAACCGATTTTCAATACCGCATTTTCACCGCCAGCGGAAGGCGCATCAGTAGCAATTTGTGTTGCAGGCGCTCCCCCACCACACGCAGACAAGATCAACGCCAGCAGGGTCACGACAACAAACAAGTTATATCTGGTTTTCATCATTCACTCCTCGAGATTAAAATGAGAACTGCATCGCAAGCCGCCAGAGCCGCGATGCAGTGCGAACCATTGTTATACTTGGCGAAGCGCGCGTACCGAATTCTCAGTCGAGTGCATTGAGAATTATTCTACTGTATATTCCAGATTGAGGAAAGATAATCGGCTAGACAAAATGACTATTTGAAATCGTGATGTGAGCGCTGAGAAAAGACAATGTTCATATGCAGATCATGTCGCTGCGAGGCGTTCTTGGTTTTGCCCGAAGCAGTCTCCCAATGACAAGAGATTGCTTCGTCGGGACCCCGAAAAAACATCGGGGCAGGCGAGCAAGAGTCGTCCTCGTAACGACATAGCTGAGTAGTTACTACTTTTTGGTTTTATCTTTTGTTGAAATGATAATGAGAAGATAATTGGCTACACGCAAATTACAAGGAGACTAAAAATATGACTTCCTTCTTTCAATACGACAACCTGAGTTGGGATAAAGTCGCTGAATTGCCGCGTGACACTCCGCTCGTTCTGCCTCTCGGTTCAGGCCACGATTTAGGATTGCTCGCCAGTCAACTAAGCGATTCGCCCCGCGTCGGACTCCTGCCGCCGTTCCCGTTCGGTTGGCGCGGCAGTGGACTCGAACTCCCCGACAAAATTTTCGCTCACTATGTTTTCAACCTGCTCGACAGTTTACACGATGACGGATTTTCACGCGTGTATTGTCTTGCGCCAGCAGGAATTGATCCGCAATCAACCTTCATCCTTCAAAATTCATCATTTGTCCTCCGCCTCCCCTCCCCTACTCACAACGCCGCGCAAACTTTCTTGCCGCCGGATTCTGAACGCGGCAAAGTGATTCTGATTCCAATCGGTCACACCGAGCAACATGGATTTCACCTGCCCCTCTCGGTTGACACAATTATTATTGATTCAATAGCAAAAGGCACAATGACTAAATTGCCTACGCGCTGTTGGACGATGCCTGTCATGCCGTACGGAGTCAGCACGCATCGTTCATCCTTCGCGGCGACAATGAATGCAGGTGGACGCGCCTTCGAAGATTTCTGGGTTGCAGTAATTGACTTACTTGTCTCGCGTGGATTTGATCGCTTCTACTTAATGAGCGGACATGGAGGCAACACATCGTTTTTAGTTAACATTGTGAAATATGCAGGTGAACGTCATCGTCGAATCTTTTGCGCGACGGCGTTTCTTCACACGTCTGGCAGAATCGGCTCGGAGGTGATTCCAAAATATCGCACATCGAAGATCGGCGGGATGGGACACGCGGGCGAACTAGAAACATCGTACATGCTTCATCTGCGACCAGATTTATGTCACATGGAACGAGTGGTGGATGAAACAGATTTTGTTTCAACTCCTGATTACTACATGGACTGGATCGAAGGCGGTGCGCTCGTTGCGAATCCGCCGTGGGACGATGACACGAAGACAGGCGCGTACGGCGCGGGGAGTCACGCGACGGCAGAAAAAGGTAAGTTATGGTTCGAAGCCGCGATTGAGGAGAAAGCCGATCATGTCGAACAGATCCATGCACAGCATGAGCGGCGCGAGACGAGGAGAAATGAGGGGTATGGGTTGTGGGGAAAATTCAAATAACAAATGTCGTTGCGAGCCACGAAGTGGCGAAGCAATCTCCTGTTATCAGGCAATTGTTTGTTGCGAGGAGATTGCTTCGTCGGGATTTCGGTGCTACCGCACCTCAACCCTCCTCGCAACGACATAAACTACTTTTGTTTCTCCCACAAACGGCGATCTTCTTTTTTCTCCGCGTCGAGATATAGAGGATGAACTTCCTGAACAACTTTATGTCCATGCGATGTCCACAAGTCGGCTGCGAGTTTATGTGGGTCACAGTTCACGCCTTGCGATTTGAAATATTGGCACACACGCGTCACGTCGCGCAGAAAGATCGTCCATGCCGATGGATTCGCTTCGGTGAACGTCACTTGCGGAAAATCTATTAGCGTGATGCCGCCGTCCCAGTAGAGGATGTTGTAGGCGGACAAGTCACCGTGGATTCGCTCGAGGGTTAGAAGCAGGTCCACGTTGCGAATGACGCGGTCGAAGATTTCGCGCGCTTCATCGCGGTCAAGAGTCACCGTGTTAAGAGTCGGCGCGGCGCGGCCGACATCCCCAATGTATTCCATCAAGATCGCGTTCTTCTCCATGCTCACAGGCTTCGGCACATCCGCGCCCGCGGCGTGAAGCGCCTCGAGCGTGTTGAACTCGTACGCGATCCACGATGTGTGACGAAGTTCTTCGCCGTACGCCGTGCGTTTGATGATCGCGTTGACATCCGCCTCTTTGAAAAGTTTTTTGCCGTCGTCGGCGAGATCAATGCGACCCGTGCGATAAATTGAATCGTTCTTCAGATTACGCAACGAGCGCGGACGATACACCTTCGCCGCGAGAAGAGACGCCTCATTCTCAGGGGACGCCTGACACAGATATACGGACGCCTCTTTGCCGCCCTTGAGCCGACGCAACACATCGCTGATGAGTTTGTGCTCGTAAAACGGACCGATGGAATCGAGAAGCCACCACTCCTCAAAGCGCGCGGCTTTGTACGTGAATTTGTAGGTGTTCGCCGAATCATCCTGCTGGGATTTGAACGTATGATCCGCCTCCGATATTTTCTTCGGGTTGCGTAGCGGATGTTTTTGTTTGCGTTCGTTGTTTGTTGTACTGTTGGACTGATCGTTGTCGTCCAACTCGTCGAATAGTTGAATGTATTGTTTGGTGTCCATTTTTTATTTTTGGTTAGTAAAAGACCTGACAGGTCTAT
>Ga0138256_10004610_pt1 | contig 14658 bp, 11 predicted proteins | sample KNB2016incub_MG_FD_105486 | JGI IMG/M metagenome (GOLD analysis project Ga0138256, IMG submission 105486) | Active sludge microbial communities from wastewater in Klosterneuburg, Austria - KNB2014incub_MG | ecosystem: Engineered > WWTP > Activated sludge > Unclassified | place: Austria... | reverse complement strand
TTGGTGCTAACATGGATACCACATCATTTACTTATGATAGTTTGCATAGAATACTCGCAGTAGTAAATCCACTATGGGATACTATTCTTACCAATAATTACGATAGCACCGGAAGAGTTGTATCGCAGGAGGATGTTTACAACAATGTTACATCTATAGCTTATGACTTTCCAATTACGGGAGATGCTACCGTTACCCATCCGGACAATTCTCAAATGGTAGTACACCATGATGTTTATTTTAGGAAGACAAGTGAAATAGATGAGTTAAATTTTACAAAGACCTACACGTACGATATTAACAGCAATGAAACGGAATTTACAAATGAAAACAACCATTCAGAAACGAGGCTATTCGACGATATTGGCAATTTACTGTCTGACACTTTGCCTGGGGGCCAAATAACCAATATAACATACAATAACTTTAATTCACCGGTTCAGATAACCGACGCAAATGGAAATGTCAAACTATTTTATCGCGACAGCGTCAACAATAATTTAGATTCTATCCTCAATCCTGATGGTTCCTCGCTGATTTTTACTTATGATAGCTTGGGGCTTGTAACACAATCAATCGATGGAAATGGTAACATAACATCGTATCTATACTCTGCGGCAGGTGATTTGCTCTCCATTCAAACATCCACAGGAATAAAGCAATTTACATATGACGCCGCTGGACGAAAAATATCTTCTACTGATGAAAACGGGCATACAACAACTTATGTATATGACAACAATGACAATCTATTGCTGACTACAGATGCTTTAGGAAGAACAATCCAAAACACCTACGACGCTAATAGTCAATTATTATCCTCAGTAGACAAGAATGGATATGAAACCACTTACTCCTATGACGGTAAAGGAAGAAAAATAAGTACTACTGATCCCAAAGGTGGAGTTGCAACTTATACTTATGATGTCAGAGATCGTTTAGTTTCGGCTACTGATCCGGAGAGCAACACTATGTTGTATTCCTATGACGCAAAGGGTAGGAAAATTGGCTCTACCAATGCCCTTGGTACCACACAATACCAGTATGATGCCGTCGGTAATCTTGTGAAGGTGATTGACCCTACTAGCAAGATTACCGACTACACATATACACCAACCAATAAAAAACAGAGCCAGATAGATGGGTTAAGTAACACCATCTCCTTTTCTTATGATCTTAATGATAATCTAATTTCAGTATTAGATCCTTTAGGCAGGGCAACTGCTTATGGATATGACGCAAAGAGCAGGTTGATTTCGGTTACAGATGCGGCGAGTAACACTACAACTATATCTTATGATTTCAATGACAACAAAATTGCGGTTACTGACCCCTTAGGCCATACCCAGACGTATAATTACGATGCTGCAAACCGATTAGTGAGCTATGAGGATGCCGCAGGAAATAGCTACACTTATAGCTATGATAGCGTAGGAAATAATCTGATACTTACAAAGCCTACAGGTACTATCACTAAAGTATACGATGCTGCAAACAGGACCATAACAACGGGTAATTCCACAGGCAATAATTATTCATACGCATACGATAACAATGACAATGTTCTCACGATGAGCAATACCGCCGGCACATCGACCATGACCTACGACAGTTTAAATCAGCTGATCCAATACCTTGATCCCCACGGTAATCTTGTTTCCTTCAACTATGACTCTGCCGGGAATAAAACGTCGATAGTCTATCCGGGGAATAAAATTGTCTCTTACGCATATGATGGAGCAAATAATTTGACATGTGTAACGGATTGGCTTAATCAAACATTTACATACGCCTACGATTCATCTGGGAGGATCAGCCAACTAACTTATCCCAATGGCATAACGTGCCAGTATGGTTATGACAATGCAGGGCGTCTTGATAAGAAAATAATCAGGTTAGACACAGGCCTAATTATTTCAGGTAGCACATTCACCTTAGATGCGGTTGGAAACAGGGTTTTTGAGCTAAAACTGGCTCAGGTGCCAGCCATGCTGCCTTCAATATCTCGTGCCTATAGCTATGCAAATGACGACAGTATGGTTTCAGATTCAGTTTGGAATTTTACAAACGATAATTCCGGCAATAGGATTGCAGAGACCGACGGGGCAAATACTGCCACTTACAGTTTTTCAGCAGATAATTTACTTAATAACAGGATGGATACTACGGGCACTAATATTGCTTACACCTATGATCCTTTAGGTCACAGAATCGCTAAAGTTATTGGTACCGATGTCATTGAGTATGTTTTAGACATAAGCAGTAGTTTGTCCCAGGTGCTCCAGATAACCGATTCAAATGGGTTTGTTCAATCGAGTTATGTCTATGGCCACGGATTACTCGAGAGGATAGACTCTGCTGATAGTGCATTGTTTTATCATTTTGACGCCCAGCACAATACTGTATTGTTATCCGATCAGGATACTTTGTTAAGGGATGTTTACACTTACGATCCATTTGGCACAATTCTGAGCCATAGCGGCCCTACAGTTCAGCCGTTCACATTCTTAGGAGAGTATGGTGTGGAAATGGAATCCTCCTCTTTATTTTATGTTCGTGCCAGGTATTATGATGCTGTCAATGGAAGATTTATAAGTAAAGACGCTTATGATTACGATTTAAAAAATCCGCAAACCATTAATAGGTATGTCTATGGGTTAAACAACCCGTCTTTGTACTCCGATCCAACTGGACTATTTAGTTGGAAATCAGCTGGGATAGCTTCTTTACAATTAATAAAAGGATTTGGTGACATTGCTTCAAGTACACTTAGTTTGTATACAACACCAGCAAATGGTCCTTTAGGTGTTTGGTCGGGTGCTAAATCTTTGAATAATGCTACAAAAGATTTTCAGGCAGCTTTTTCTAATTATGGAAGAGCTTTCAATTCAGATGACAATTGGGTAACAACCGAAGATTTTGCTGGACCGTTAGATCAACTGCTTAATGACCCCTTAATTTCGATAGCGGATGATATTATTACAATCTTTGAAGGAGTTAAATCATTAGATGATCTTTTAACAGAGTCACCAAATGACATTGCCGGAATATTAACTAGCAACTTTAGTAATACTCAAATAAGGGGTTTTCTCCTACATTATTTTATTGGAAGTAATAGTCCAATCGTTAATTTTAATAATGTTTCAGAATTGATAAAATTATTATCTGATGGATACCAGAAATTAAGTTTGGAAAAGAACAGTGTTGTAACAAAAACTAACTGTAATCAATGAAATATTTTATTTTATATATGGCTATTATTTATGTAGACCATCATCTGAATGCGCAAAGTATGGGTTTCACATATGATAGTCAAGATAGGTTAACCCAGGTTATTTATCCTGACAGTAGCATCATTTATTATTCATATGATGCTGCCGGTAACAGAATGAGCAAGCATGTAGCAAAGTCAACTATTACTTTTGCTTGCCCTCAGGATATAGTTACCTTTTATGCTGGTCTTTCTGATACTACAAAGAATTATCAATGGCAGGCAGATACAGCAAGTGGCTTTTTCAATATTATACCAAGCCCAATCTTTACTGGTATTGATAGTTCAACGCTAACCTTAAATAGTCCCCCAACGAACTTTTATGGCCACAAGTATCGGTGCGTCATCTCGGATACCAGCGGACAATCCTTCAGTCCCATATTCACTTTGAAGTTTCAAGTATCATGGACGGGAGAAGTGGATACAGCTTGGGAAAATTTCGCAAACTGGGGTTGTGGGAGTGTGCCTGACGAAAATACTGATGTTATCATTAGAGCAACGACTCCACGCTTTCCGGAGGTTAATTCAATAGCATACTGCCGAAGATTATTCACGCAGTATGGTTCTTCAGTTTTAGTTAAGACGGGATTTCAGCTTATTACTACGGGAGGGGAATGATGGAGGTTCTTTTCTAAGGGATCTTGATTGAACTTCAAATCGCAAACAAAATATTTGACTTTTGGATTGTATTACTTCAAACTAAAAACAGTAGTTCATGGAAGATATTCCTAAAAGAAGAAACTTTAGAACAAGAGATGGTGGGAGATTTCGTGCACCGCGATTTACCCAAGAGTGGTTTTATGGCCCATATCAATCTTTAACAAGTGAGCAGATCTGCTTAAATGACCCAGCCTGGCTTAGCACAGCGATTTCTCAAGAGATCATCAATGGCAATACAAACTATTATCAATCTCTCTTACAGGAGCTTGCTGAAATCAACCCAGAATTCTCTATTACCTTGGAAGCGAAAAGAGTGATTGCTGAGAGGCATGCAAAATGGGAGGCGCAAATGGTATTGGAGAAGGTGGAAAGAGAAAGGATTGAGAATATTATGGCTCAAAGGGAATTGATTTATAATGCTATGAGCAAGGAAGCTAAGGCAGCTCACATGGCAGAAAGGACCAAACTGATTGGGTGGTTGTTTAAACCTGACGATGTGCAATTAGAAGCCGGAAAATACAAGGGATTTACGCCTGTGGAAATACTGGAGAGATACTCAGAAGATGTTATGGAAGACTTTTCAAAAGCTATTATTGACCATTACTATTTTCCTAATGAATCAGACATAGATTGGATTAAACACCACTGTCCAAGCTTCCGTTTATCTGATGAAGCCGCTGTAATCTACCAATATGAAATGGATGCTCTTGAAGAGCAAATAGCAATACAAGAGCACTTAGATTATTTGGCTTGCGTGGAGAACCAAGGCGAGATCATGGATTATTTTGGAGAACCATCTGAGGGAAGCAGTGAAGACTACAATGATAAGCTTGATCTTGATCAACAACACCCCGATTTCTATCAAGGATAAAATGGTTTTTAATCAATATCTCTGGTATGGAAAACAAACACGCACCAATTGTACTAAATCTTTCTAGGGATGTAAAATTTCCTGAACCCAAGAAAGCTCGTTAAAGACTTCAAGGAAGGCAATTGTATTTTTAAAATCTTGTCGGTTAACATAGATTTCAGGTTCCTTTAAATGATGAATATGTACGATTAAATGTTCCTCGTGGCCATTCTCATCGTAGTCCAAATGGTCAATAAGAAAACAGACATATTGTTCAGCTCCTAAATCCTCATTTTTAACAATCCAGGTTTTAATGTCAGAAGGTGAATTTTTGATTTTGTAATACTCTACCATTTCTTTTTCAAAATATGTTTCGTTTCCGTGTAATTCTAGAATCCCATTGAGAGATTCATATAAATTAATAAAGATTTCTTCGTCAGTTGGTTCTTCACAGAGCGGAAGTCGAATAGTCGAACCATCAGAATCCTCATAAAGATGTTGGCTATGTACAAAGTCATAGGTTTGTTTATACAGGTCTGAGTAGTTAACAAGCCAAGATTGAATTTTATGCAATCTAAAAACCTGACTGTCGCCCAATTCCAAAAGTTCTTTTGTGATTTCTTGAAAGTTTATTTGGTATGATGGTTGCAAATTTGCGTAAGTGAGCATATTCGAAATATGTAATGGTAAGTGTTGTAAGTTAATGATTTTACTTGTACAAGTGGCCTGATAGAACGTCTAAATCACATCCCTTTAGCAAAATAAAGATCTTCCTCTCTTATGTTAAGAGGCACAGAAGGTACGTGCACAACACTTTTAAATCCAGCTTTGGCTAGAACGCCCCATGCCGGATCCTGTTCTCGCAGCTGAGCTCTAAGGCACAATACGCGTGAACCAAGAACCATAAAATGCATTGCCAAAGAATTCAAATGACTGCGAGGCCGGAGATCAAGACCGATGATTCTCGGCTCTGGGATTTGCCTTTCATTATATGCGTTACGTAGCGCCAAAATAAAGTCTGTTAACATTTTGGTGGCACCTGGCCCGAACTGTGAATCATAGGTCGTACTGGGTGAACTCTGCTCAGATTCTATTTGATTCGTAGCAGGAAAAATGAAATGAGCAATACCGGATTCCCATAATCCATTATCACGTTGGCGCATATAAGGGCAGGCAAGATAGCCTCCAGAATACCCATATTTAAGGTAAAGGGTATATGCTTCCAGGATGATCACATGATTTATGTTCAGCCAATGTTCAGCTGCTTTTTTTTCTTGCTCCAGAGGCTGCTGCTTTAGACACCACACTTCCTGATCGCCGCAACACATAACAAATCCGTATGTGGCATTTTGTTGGGGTTCACTGAATTGTGTGATACCATATGGGAGCAACCTTCTAAGTTCTACCATGGTAGCTGCCTCAGGAGCGGTTACTTCAATTGAGCCGTTTGGGGTTTGGATCATCATTAAAGTAAAAATACATTTTAACTGATAATTTGGCCTTTGTAGTAGAATTTTATGGTTTGATTTGCATCTGAAACAAGAGAAATGCGGCTTACACCAGTGATGATGAGGAGGAGACAGTATGGAAGAATGATAAGTTGGGTATGATCGGGGTCCCTTTTAGGTTGAATGCCCAAGTTAATGGCTGTTAATGCCACTCCGGGGTCAGCCAGATAGTGATTGGAAGGAGACCGGGAAGTCCCAGGGTGCTTTTATCGTTTGCCTCGAGATTTCACTTATTATGTGTTCAAGGGTTCATCATGCATCGATTCTGCATATTCTTAGCCTAGCTATTTTTAAGGCACATCACATAAACAAATATTTGTAACTTGTCATGCTTTTATCCCTTATCAACCAACCATGACAAGAAACTTTTTGAACTGATCTCGAGAGCTTTGGCTGATCTTCGCAACGAGACTTATCACAAGATTTCAGATGATGACTATCTACGAAATCGTCTCCTCTTCCATATCTGACAGGCTTGTAAGCAAAGCAACCCAAGATTCTCGTACGATAAGTTTGAGGCCAAAATCTGGAAACGGCGTAAAGACTAGAAGTGACCCATCCATGCCCTAAACATGTGATGGGTATTCTTCGGAAAAGATTAATCACTTCTGACTTGATTATAAAACTAATTTTAATCAATAAGAACAGAATGCAACACAAGCCTTAAGAAACCTTTATTGATTCTCGGGAAAAATTAACTGTTACTTAAGATATTTTTAGAAATTTTAATAATTAAATTTACAAAAGATATTCAGACCAAATTTGTAAGGTTTTGAGTTCGTCACCTCTTATTACCTTTGAAATGAAAAACCTCTTTGTTGCTGCTGTTTTGACCGTCCTGTTTACTTCTTGTAAAGACAATCCACGTCAAGACCAATTGGCAAACCCTTCAAGTCTCAATCACACTGACTCCACATTTACTTTTCAGATTATAGATGCCTCTGGAAAAACTTTCGGATATGACATATATAAAGATGAAAAGTTAGTAATTCATCAACCACATATTCCGGCCATTGCTGGAAATGAAGGTTTTAAAACAAGTGACGATGCAAAAAAAGTCGCTCGACTTGCTATTGCTAAAATGGAGAAGGGACAAATGCCCCCTACGATAACATTAGAAGAATTAAACGATTTAAAAATCCAATTATAAACGAAATTAAACTTTGTCATTATGAAAATTTATCTACTTTTTTTGATCCAATGTTTTTTATTCTCAATTAACATTTCGGCTCAAGATAATTGGGCATCAGAAGGATCATTAGGCGGAAGTACTCAAGAAAGGCACAGAGCTGTTGGCTTTTCAATTGGTAGCAAAGGCTATGTGGGCACAGGTTCATCTGGTTTTTTTGGAGGAACTCCAGGTTGGCGCGGATTTAAAGACTTTTGGGAATATGACCCGATTACAAAAGTTTGGACCCAAAAAGCTGATATAGGGGGAACTCAGCGATATGATGCTGTAGGTTTCTCAATTGGAAATAAAGGATATGTAGGTATAGGTAGGAATCTAAATACAAATACAGGAGTAATAACTCTTTTAGGGGACTTTTTAGAATATGACCCTTCAATGAATACCTGGACTAGTGTTGCAAACATGCTAGGAGGACCAAGAGCCGATGCTGTAGCTATTGTTATTGGAGAAAAAGCATATGTCGGTACAGGGTTGACCTCTTCGGGTCCAAATAAAGATTGGTTTGAGTTCAATCCCGAAAATAATGCGTGGGTTCAAAAGAAGGCTTTTGAAGGAACTGCAAGACAACTAGCTGCTGGATTTTCAATCTGCAATCGAGGTTTTGTGGGAACAGGATTGGTAGGGACAAACACAGGGATAGATGATTTTTGGGAATATGATCCAAAAACAAATGATTGGTTACCTAAGAATAGTTTTGATGGTGGAGCCTCATATGCGACAAAAGGATTTTCAATCTGCACTAAGGGCTATTTTCTAAAAGGAGCGCAGAATGGTGTTTGTGATTCTAAGAAATTTTGGGAGTACGACCCTTTTAGTGACACTTGGATAGAACGTGCAAGCTTTCCATCGGTTTTCAAATTTTTTCCAGTAGCATTTTCAATTTTAGACAAAGGTTACGTCGGAGCTGGAAAATTATGCGGATCTGAAACATACTACAATGATTTTTTATCATATACACCCATTGAGGCAAATGTTCCTCAACAACCAATGGTGATTGAAGGTTCGATTAATGTATGTTCTGGTACAACTCAGGCGTATTATGTAAACTCAAATTCTTGTGCAACTTCTTATACATGGTCTATACCACCTGGATCTGTGATAGTGTCAGGCCAGGGAGACACTTTGATAAATATTACTTTAGGACAATCGTCTGGGAATATTTCTGTAACTGCAAACAATGGCTGTGGAAGCTCTACAGCGCAAACAAAATTCATAAGCGTTACTATAACGCCAGCTCAACCTGGAATTATTAGTGGAATTCAAACGCTTTGCGCAGATTCAACATCATCATATTCTATTCCAAATATTCCTGGATTATCTTATTCATGGAGTTGGCCAACAGGATGGGTTGGTGATCCACAAGGTGCTTCTATTAGTATTACTCCAAATGGTACAAGTGGAACAATATCAGTGGTAGCTATAAATGGCAATTGTTCCTCCTTAGCCCGCAACTTTGATATTCACGTCAATAATCCACCGAACATGCCTGAAGCAATAAGTGGAGATGCAAATGTCTGTTTGGGAGCTTTAAATACATATAGTATTAATTCTGTTCCTGATGCAGATACATATACATGGTCTTGGCCAGAGGGTACGGTTACCATAACAGATCCTTCTATAAGCATTCCTGCTTTATCAAGTGGAGTTATTTCAGTTTTTGCAAGCAACGGGTGCGGATTCTCTTCTACAAGGACTCTATCAATAATAGTAAAAACTATTCCTGAACAACCTGGTCTAATTACAGGTCCAACAATGGACATATGTCAGGGAACTTCCAATCTATATTTTACAAGTCCGGTGAATATGGCAGTTAGTTACACATGGCAATTACCCGAAAGTTGGGTAGGTAATTCTGCAAGCAATTTTATTACACCAACTACTGGCAATTTAGGTGGCTCAATAACAGTTGTTGCTACAAATGAATGTGGTGATAGTCCTGCCCAAATATTGCAGGTAACAGTTAACGCTGTTGATACTGTCGTATCAGTAAATGGGGCTTCATTATTTTCAAATGCAGGAACAGCTACTTACCAATGGATTGAATGTTCAAATCCAACAATAATATTAGGGCAGAATCAAATTTATACTGCAACTGTTGATGGCTACTACGCTGTAATAGTGCAACAGAATGGCTGTATTGATACTTCTAATTGCCATTGGGTCGACTTGGGAGTTGGAATCAATGAAGCTTTGATTTCAGAGGCAATTTCAATTTATCCTAATCCAACGCAAGATAATATCAATATTTCGATAGATGATCTGAATATAACTTCTATCGAGGTAAGTAATTTATTCGGTCAAAAATTGATTACTCTCCAAGAAAATTTTGGTACCCAGTTTATCCTTAGGACAGAAACGTTATTGCCAGGCGTCTATTTCATCTTATTTAAAGTTGCTGGTCGTACGGGGTATAAGAAATTCATTAAGTCTTAGCAACTGGTCATGTATTTGTATTAAATATATAAATTAATACCAATGATTTACAAATCTAGAAGACACCTTTTGATCGTCTTGAGTTGTATGATTTTAATGAGTTGCAATTCATTTAAGTTAACTAACCAAGATGCAGAAAGACTTGTTACTCAAACTTTGGGACTACCCATCTCTTTTCGGGATGATGTAATACCGTCAAGTAAAGATTTTATTTTCGAAGGTGCTAAATTCGAAAAACTTTGTAAAAATGGGTTTATGACTAAATCAGGCTCATGGATTTACGGGTACAAAGGACAAATCACCGAAAAAGCTAAACCGTACTATCTCGGAATGGAAGATGACTATTGGAAAGGGAAAGTCCATAAATTCAAAACTTTCGATATAGATTTCAATGAGATTATAGGAATATTAATTAATAAGGAGCAGCAAACAGCTTTAATCAGATTTTCATTAAAAGCTATCAATGTTACGCCTATTGGTGAACTCCTCAGAAATGACTTAGGTACACCTTTTATTGGTGAATTGAGGTATAAGAAATTTGATACGGGGTGGGTTCTTGATTCAGAAATTAATACAAAAAGTATTGATCTACTATCCGCAATTATTGCAACACGAGATATAGAAAGTGAAGTTCCAATTGAAAATAGATTTGCTGCTCATGGCATTTCTGAAATCAAGAGCCTTAATGATTCTGGATCTTGTGATAGTTCCCCAAAAATAGGCGATCAGGCTTTATTTATTATTGGAGAAGGGGTTAGGGTTAGGAGTGATCCAGATGCCTCTAATCTTGATAATATATTATTCAAACTAGGTAAAAGGGATATACCAAAAGTAATTGACAAAACAACTAATCTGAAAGGTGAATTATGGTACAAAATATGCTATGATGGAAAATTAGGATGGATTATAAGTCAATATACTGCCCTCTTTGTGATAGAGAAATTGCCTATTGATTCAAATCAACATCCCGAAGGACCTTCAATGTTTACTAGTAATGAAAGTGGTTTTGATGATTTGAATGAGTTCTTCACTGAGTTTAAGGCGACAGTGGGGGAAAGGAACATTCAAAAATTGGCTGATTTTGTTCGATTTCCCTTCGATTCCCAAGGGAGCCAAATGTCAAAACAAGATTTCATAAAGAATTTCTCATTTACGGAGGATGAAATTGAGGAAATTAAAAAAACACCCTCCCCTACAAAATACGATTCAGAAAGCTATGGAATCAACAGTGAAAGCTATGGGATAACTTTCGAGAAGGATAAATTTGGGAACTGGAGGTGGGTTTCGATATTTTATGGTGAGTGAATTATGGTATCAGTTTAAATAGATAATAGCGATGAAAACAAGCACTTTAATAGTATGGATTCTAATCCCTTACTTTATTTTCATGAATTTTATAGTTCAAGCTCAAGATGCGGCAATAGTACCTTTCACAGCAAGTGAATCAATAAGTTTCTTGATTGTTCAATTGCCAGATCAAACTAAAACGGACAGGATTAATAATTTCTTAGTAAATTCTGTTCTGGGCGAAGGCTTTACAATCGCAAATTTTAAAGATAAACTAACACAACAAAGTAAAAAAACGGAAGGATTAACAGCATTAAGTTATAAGATAAATATAAATACCCCTTCAGTTTTGTCTCTAATTATTTCAACTTGCTGGACTGGAGCACATGAGAATTGTTTAGAAAGTCAATATAATTTTGACCTTACCACTGGCTATAATTTCACACTGGACCAAGTAATAACTCCTTCAAATTGGAGTGATGTTGAAAAATTAGTTTGCAACGATTGTAGGCAAAGGATGCTTGAAGCTAAGGCAAAAGCGCAAAAAGAATTGGGCAATAGCTGGTACGAAAAAGATTGGTTTGACAAGAGTTATGAAAGTCAATGGCAGGAAGAATATCAAAAATTACAACACTGCGGTATTGAGGTGGATAGAAAATTTCATTTGTCGCCTGATGGTATTGGATTTTACTACAGTTCAATGCAGTTTTTACCTATGGTTAGTAGAAACTATGCGCCCAACCCCGAATATTTTTACTCATGGACAGTAATAAAACCGTTTTTAATGCCATCTAACCCTATTTCAAATTTGGTTAAATAATTCAAAACACAATTGGTGGTAAAGTCCAAATGAATTTTGTATTATCACAATTACTAACTACATAAATAAAATAAAAAATGGAAAACCAAAATCAGTACCCACTCCAACAACCACAAATAATTATAGTTAAGTCTGGAAAAAGCGTAGGAGTTGCTATATTATTGTCATTTCTACTAGGTCCGTTGGGAATGCTCTATTCAACAATTTCAGGTGGTATTATTATGATGGTCGTATGTGGAATTGTAGCAATTTTCACCCTAGGATTCGGGCTTTTCTTTATGTGGCCCATTTGCATTATTTGGGCAGCAATTGCAGCTAGTAATCATAATAAAAAGTTAGGCCTATAAAATAGTTAATATATGAAACAAATCATTAATCAGTTTATCCAGTGCTTAATTTTGGTTTTATTATTTGAAGGTACTTTAGGTGCACAAGAATTATCCCGGGAAAAGTCCTTTTTTTACTATATTAAAATGATGAATTGGGACCCAGGATTTAGTGCAATCGTATATGGACCAACTTTTGATAAAAATAATTATCTAAATTCAAAATCTGACGAGTTTGAAAAAAATAAATATAAAACGAAAATTTTAAATGTTATTTCAAATGGTATTAACAATATAAATTATGGTGAAAAATTTACAATTGATGGAGAGGGTGAAGTGGGCGAATATAATTTTGATGAAAATTATTTTCCTATAAAATATTGGTCATTTGAACAATCATGGATATTTAGAAGCGAGCAAAACAGTTATTTGCACTATGTTGACAGCCGAAGTACAATTAACTTAAATGAATTCAGCGGAATAGTCAAAATGTCAGCGGATCAGGCAAATGCCTTTATTAAATCTCGGAAAAGTCCAGATGGCCAGGTTAATAGAAAAATATATTTGAGAGCAACATATTCAATTCTTGACAAACCAATTTTAACATCGAGTAATCGTGATGTCTCAAAATCCTATTTTTATGTAATTGATATTTATTCTGACGAAGCATTCACTAATAAAATATCATCCTTGACCCCACGAAGAGAATATTACGATAAAATTCATGGAATATTGATAAAAGATGGTCAGACTATAACTTATTATAATTCAGAGTGGAAAGTTGTTTCCAAGAAAGAAGATGCAAAATTCTATAGATTAGTTAATTATGCTGATGGTATAATTACTGGACCAGTACGCGATTATTTTATATCGGGCAAAATTCAAATGGAGGGAACATACGGATCATATTATGCAGAAAATGGTTTTGGGAATGGTCTTTTTACATGGTTTTACGAAAACGGTCAAAAATCTATCGAGGGAAACTATACAAATGGAAAAAGAAATGGCTTGTTCCGTTCCTGGCATGAGAATGGTGTAATGAAGGAAAAGGTTAATTACATTAATGACAAAATGGATGGATGTCATTATCAGTGGGATGAGGATGGTAGTTGTAGTGGAGGAAGTTGGTCAGCTTGGGGTTATGTGGATTATTATGGGACGGAAAATCATGTTGCATCAAGAAAATGTCCTTGTAGAACTAGCGATAAAGATTAATTTTTAACCTAAAAGAACCAAGCTTAAAACCTGCTTGCCTTTTAATTTAAAATTGACAAACACGACCCATCCATATATTGCCATTCTCTCCGAGGATTCGCAAGAAGGCCCTCATGGGTTTTAAACAAAAGATAGTAACGCATAAATCTATATTTCGAATTCGCTGATATCCTTTCTAGGATTCTCTTCATACAGGATGGATTCTCATCAATACTTAACACACGATGATCGATTGGAAGTCCAACTCTTTTAGCTAACTCCCCACTCTGTAGGATGGCAATATGATTCTCAAGCTGGGTAATAATCTCCTTTACATTCCATCCACTCTGGACTAGCGGCTATTACCTTGGTTAGATTAGATATCCCAGCTTCCGATATTACTGAATTCTCATCAGATATTTTATCTGACTCTGCATCCTCGTTTTTCTCTCAGCAATGATGTTTGAATTTGGACTCTCAACTTCAAGCTTTTTGGGTTCCACGGATATAATTTGATCTTCGACTATTTCCAGCTCGATTTCTTTAACACTTAAAGGTTGAGGAGATTTGGCTTCTACGTTTTGGAAGATTGTACCTATGGGTAAACCGCCGTAATGCATTATGATCAGATCGTACATTTCATCTGAAATGATTGCCGTAGCCTTTGGCATCGCTTCAATGCCATATTGCTTGAGCACTTCCACCACCTCCTTGATCGGACGGTTTAACTGCCTTGCGACTTTGACGATTCTATGACTCATAGGCTAGCGAACAATTTTAGCCATCTCAAGATAACGACAAAACGCATTCGCCATCTTCATCTGAGACGGCGTCCTGCAATCAGGACTGAACAATTTAGGACTGGCAACAACGATCGCTGCACTTCGAGCTCTTGAAATGGCTACGTTAAATCTATTGGCGTTGTAAAGAAAATCCATTCCTCTTGGTGCATCTTCGAGCGATGAACTGGCCATAGAATATATGACTATTGGGGCCTCCTGCCCTTGGAATTTGTCCACTGTGCCTACCCGGATTGCATCGGGCAGAATCGATTTGATTTTGGCTACCTGTGCATTGTAAGGTGAAATAACGAGTATATCTTTTTGCTGGATTATGTGCT
>Ga0138256_10004607_pt1 | contig 14661 bp, 13 predicted proteins | sample KNB2016incub_MG_FD_105486 | JGI IMG/M metagenome (GOLD analysis project Ga0138256, IMG submission 105486) | Active sludge microbial communities from wastewater in Klosterneuburg, Austria - KNB2014incub_MG | ecosystem: Engineered > WWTP > Activated sludge > Unclassified | place: Austria... | reverse complement strand
AGGCCACCGCGGCGGGACCGTCCCACGGCTCCATCATGGCGGCGTGGTATTCGTAGAAGGCGCGCCGCTCCTCGTCCATGAGCGGGTTGCCGGCCCAGGCTTCGGGGATGAGCAGCATCATGGCGTGGGCCAGGCTGTAGCCGCCCATCACCAGCAGTTCGAGTGCATTGTCGAAGGAAGCCGAGTCCGACTGGCCGTCATAAATCAGCGGCCAGACCTTGTCGAGGTCCCTGCCCAGCACGGGCGAGGAGATCGCCTTCTGGCGGGCACGGATCCAGTTGACGTTGCCGCGCAGCGTGTTGATCTCGCCGTTGTGGGCGATCATGCGGAACGGATGCGCCAGGTCCCAGGTCGGAAAGGTGTTGGTGGAAAAGCGCTGGTGCACCAGGGCCAGCGCGGTTTCCATGCGCGGGTCCTGCAGGTCGAGGTAGTACTCGCCGACCTGGTAGGCGAGCAGCATGCCCTTGTAGAGGACGGTGCGCGCCGACATGGACGGCACGTAGAACATCTTGCCGTCCGCCAGCTTGAGCGCCTGGATGTGGTGGCCCGAGGCCTTGCGGATGATGTAGAGCTTGCGCTCCAGGGCGTCGGTGTCCTGGATGCCCTTGCCGGCGCCGATGAAGACCTGGCGCACCACCGGCTCGATGTCCCTAGCGGCCTGGGCGAGGCCGCGGTTATCGCGCGGCACGTCGCGCCAGCCGAGCACCGTCTGGCCCTCCGCGCGGATGGAGCGCTCGATTTCCTGCTCGCAGGCGCGGCGGCTGGCCTGCCCTTGCGGCAGGAACACCACGCCGACGCCATAGTTGCCGAGCGCCGGAAGCGCGACACCCTGCTTCGCCATTTCCTCACGGAGGAAGGCATCCGGTGTCTGGATCAGTATGCCGGCACCGTCGCCGAGCAGCGGATCGTAGCCGGTGGCGCCGCGGTGCTCGAGGTTCTTCAGGATCAGCAGGCCCTGCTCGATGATCGAGTGGCTCTTGCGATTCCTGATGTTGACGACGAAGCCGACGCCGCAGGCATCGTGCTCGTTGGCGGGGTCGTAAAGACCCTGCGGCTCGGGGAGGACCATCTCGAATACCTCAATGCAAAATCAGCGCCGGCACCCGGTACAGGCGTAGCCATGTCGCGCGAATGCCGGATTTCGGGCGGACAGCGGCCGAAAAAAGAGCCGGGGCACAGGCGCGCGCCGGCTTCGAGCGAAACCCTTTGGGCGAACCGCGGAATATACCGCCAATTGCCCGCCTCTTCAAGAAGCAATGGCGTGGTGGCGATCAGCGCCGCTTATCCGGCGAATAGTCGGGGGTTTCCTTCGGCCGTGCCCAGGGTAGAGCCGCCGCGGGACGGATTCCTGTCGCCTAGATCTCGCCAACCGCGAACAGGCGCCGATGTTCGCGGATGGCGTAGCGATCGGTCATTCCGGCGACGTAGTCGGCGATGGCGCGCGGCTTGTCGCGGCGGGCCATCGCCAGGTACTGCGGTGGCAGCAGACGCGGATCGTCCATGAAGGCATCGAACAGGTCGGTGATGATGCGGCGCGCCTTGTTGGTCATGCGCAGCACCTGGTAGTGCTGGTAAAGGTTGAGGCGAAGGAAATGCTTCAGCTCCCGGTGCGCGGCGTGCGCGGCTTCGCTGAAGGCGGCAAGCGGCGCTGCGGCGCGCACCTCGTCGACCGAAGCAACGGCAGCGGCAACCACGCGCCGCCGGGTCTCCTCGATGAGGTCGACCGCGAGGGTGTTGATCATCCGTCTGACGGTCTCGTGGATCAGGCGGCGGCCGGCGATGTCCGGAAAGTCCCGCCGGACCAATGCGGCGTGGCGCGACCAGATGGCGGTCTCGTCGAGCTGCTCGACGGTGAGCAGGCCCGAGCGCAAGCCGTCGTCAACGTCATGGTTGTTGTAGCCGATCTCGTCGGCCAGGTTGCACAATTGCGCCTCCAGGGAGGGCTGGGTGCCGTCGAGGAAACGGCGGCCGACGTCGCCCAGTTCCTGGGCACGCTTGGGCGCGCAGTGCTTGAGGATGCCTTCGCGCGTCTCGTACGTCAGGTTGAGTCCGTCGAAGGCACCGTAACGCTCCTCGAGCAGATCGACCGTGCGCAGGCTCTGCAGGTTGTGCTCGAAGCCGCCATGGTCGCGCATGCAGGCATTCAGCGCATCCTGTCCGGCATGGCCGAAGGGCGTGTGGCCGAGGTCATGCGCCAGGGCGATGGCCTCGGCCAGGTCCTCGTTCAGCGACAGCGCGCGCGCCAGGGTCCGCGCGATCTGCGCCACCTCGATGCTGTGCGTCAGCCGGGTGCGAAACAAGTCGCCTTCATGGTTGACGAAGACCTGCGTCTTGTACTCCAGGCGGCGGAAGGCGGTTGAGTGGACCACGCGGTCGCGGTCGCGCTGGAATTCGCCGCGAGCGGAAGGCGCCGGCTCTGCGTGCTGGCGCCCGCGCGAGTGAGCCTCTACGACCGCGTAAGCGGCGAGTTCAGCCATCGGCCGTGCACGCCGCAATGGCGGCGCGGATGTCCGCCGAATCGGCGCCGGCGACGACGCCGCGGCCGATGCCTTTCAGCAACACCAGACGCAGTGCGCCGGCATCGACTTTCTTGTCCAGGGACATCAACTCGAGGTAGCGATCGCCGGAAAGTTGCGGCCCGCGCGTCGGGAGGCCGGCGCGCCGGAGCAGCGCCACCGCGCGGTCGAGGTCGGCGGCGCCGAGCCAGCCGAGCCGATGCGACAGGGTCGCCGCGATCACCGTGCCGGCGGCGACCGCTTCGCCGTGGAGCCAGACGCCGTAGCCGAGGCCGGTTTCGATGGCATGGCCGAAGGTGTGGCCGAGGTTGAGCAGGGCGCGCTCGCCGGCTTCGCGCTCGTCGGCCGCAACGATCTCGGCCTTGTTCGCGCACGACCGTTCAATGGCGTGGGCCAGCGCATCGGTTTCGCGGGCGAGCAGGCGTTCGAGATTGCCTTCCAGCCAGTCGAAGAAGGCCGGGTCGCGAATGAGTCCGTACTTGATGACTTCGGCGAGGCCTGCACGCAACTCCCGGTCCGGCAGGGTCGCCAGCGTATCGGTGTCGGCCACGACGAGGCGCGGCTGATGGAAGGCGCCGATCATGTTCTTGCCGAGCGGATGGTTGATGCCGGTCTTGCCGCCGACGGAGGAATCGACCTGCGCGAGCAGCGTGGTCGGAATCTGGATGAGGGGCACACCGCGCTGGTAAGAGGCCGCCGCGAAGCCGGCCAGATCGCCGATGACACCACCGCCCAATGCAATCACCGTCGTCGAACGGTCGCAGCGTTGGTCGAGCAGGGTGTCGAATATGTGGTTCAGGGTCAGCCAGGTCTTCTCGCCTTCGCCGTCCGGAAGGACGATTTCGGTCAGGCGTACGCCGCGCGCGCGCAGCCCGAAAGCGACGCGTTCGAGGTAGAGCGGCGCAACCGTCTCGTTGGTCACGATGGCCGCGCGCGGCGACTTGAGGGCCGCAACGACGAGGTCGGGCTGGCCAAGCAAGCCGGCACCGATCAGTATCGGATAGCTGCGGTCACCCAGCGGAACCGTCAGTGATCGCATCTTTGCTGGATTTCCTGTTGCAGCGAGCGCACAACGCTCGCTGCCGCGCGACCGCCGCTCTCGACGATGATGTCGGCAACCTCGCGATAGAGCGGGTCGCGTTGCACAAAAAGTTCCGAGAGCCTCGCGAGCGGATCGGGAACCTGAAGCAGTGGTCGATTTCGGTCGCGCCGCGTGCGCGCATAGGATTCGGCCGGCGAGACGCACAGGTAAACAACCAGGCCGCTCGCCCGCAGGCGGGCGCGGTTTTCCGCATCGAGGACGACGCCGCCTCCGGTCGCCAGCACCAGATCATGCTCGGTGGTCAACTCCTGCAGAACCTGTGCCTCCCGACGACGAAAGCCACCCTCGCCCTCGATTTCGAAAATGACCGGAATGCGCACGCCGGTGCGCGCCTCCACCTCATGATCGCAATCGACGAAACGCTTCTTCAGGTGCCGCGCAAGCTGCCGGCCGACGGTGGTCTTGCCCGCGCCCATCATGCCGACGAAATAGATGTTGTCGCAGGATTTCACGCGCCGATTTTATCAGCATCGGCCGCGAATTCGGTACGGCCAAAACGCCAAGGGCCGGCGCAGGCCGGCCCTTCGGACTGGACGGAACCCGCTCAGCGCAGGCTCAGCGTTTCGCTGATGATCTTCGGCGTGATGAACACCAGCAACTCCGACTTGTCGTCCACCTTTCCGACGTTCTTGAAAAGGAAGCCGACGTAGGGCAGGTCGCCGAAGAACGGGATGCGCGTGGTGGTGTCGCGCTGCTCCTGCAGGTAGATGCCGCCGATGACCACCGTGCCGCCATTCTCGACCAATACCTCGGTCTTGATGTGCTTGGTGTCGATGGCTACACCGGATCCACCCGTGGCAATCTTGGTATTGGGGGAATCCTTGTTGATGTCGAGAATCAGGTTAACCCGACCATCGGGTGTGATGTTGGGCTTGACCTTCAGCGAAAGATTGGCTTTTCGGAACGCGATGCTCGTCGCACCCGAGGAGGTTGCCTGCTGGTAGGGAAGCTCCACCCCCTGCTCGATAAGGGCCTCCGTCTTGTCGGCGGTCACGACCCGGGGGCTGGAGACGATGCGGCCGCGCCCGTCGGCTTCAAGCGCCGAAAGCTCAAGGTTCAGGAACTGGTCCAAGGCACGGTTGAAGAGAACCAGGGAAAACTGGCCAACCGGTTGGTCGCCCAAACCACTGGCGCGTAGGTTCGAGGAGATGCCGTCAGAAAAGAAGTTCGGGATCGGCGTGGCAATCTGGCCCGTGGTGTACCCGGTCGACGACAGGCCGCCACCGATCGCAAAACGGGTCTTGTTGTCCTTCAGCACCTGATGGCCGAGCGGATTGCGGTCGAAGACGCCGAGCCGCGAGCCGAGGTTTTTCGCGAAGGTATCAGATGCCTCGACGATCCGCGCCTCGATCTGTACCTGCCGCACCGCCACATCGATCTCGGCGATCATGCGGCGGATTTCCTCCAGTCGGCTCGGCGCGTCGGTAACGAACAACTTGTTGCTGCGCTCGTCCACGGCGATCCCGCCGCGTTTGGAGAGGATGGGCTGTTCCTTGTTTTTCGTTAGGGTCTCGTGGACAACTTTGGCCAAATGGTAGTTGAGCTGGAAGGTTTCCATGCGCACCGGTTCAAGGTCGCTGATCTGGATGGTCGATTCGAGCATCAGCTTTTCCCGAGCGGCGAGTTCATCGCGCGGCGCGATCCAGATGACGTTGCCGCTCTTCCGTTTGTCCAGTCCCTTGGCCTGCAGGATGATGTCCAGCGCCTGGTCCCAGGGAACGTCCTTGAGGCGCAGGGTCAGCCCGCCGGAAACGGTGTCGCTGGTGATGATGTTGAAGCCGGTGAAGTCGGCGACGACCTGCAGCACCGCGCGCACATCGACGTTCTGGAAGTTGAGCGACAGCTTCTCGCCCTGGTAGCCGGGGCGGCTGCTCTGGATCAGCTTGTTCGGGTCCTCGACCAGCTGCTTGATCTCGATGACGAACTGGGTGTCGCTCTGGTAGGCGTTGTGTTCCCAGGCGCCGCGCGCGGCGATAGTCATGCGCGTGTTTTCTCCACGGGACGCCGTGGTAATCGCGGTCACCGGCGTCGCGAAATCGGTCACGTCGAGCCGGCGGCGCTGTGCCTCGGCCACGCTGGTACGGGCGAAATCCACGACCAGCGACTGCCCCTGCTGGCGAATGTCGATGCCGACGCCCGGATCGCTGAGGTCGATGAGGATGCGCGCCTCACCCGCCTTGCCGCGGCGGAAATTGATGTCGCGGATGCCGTGCGGCTTGTCGCCCGGCTGGGCCTCGGAAAACCGGTCAGCCTTGTCCGCCGGCGCCGCTGCCGCCTTGGGCGCAGCGGCCAGGGTGATGAAAAGGTCCTTTCCGTCCTGGCGAGTCTCGAAGCCCGCCATGCGGCGCAGGTTGAGGACCAGCCGCGTCCGGTCGCCGACCTGGACCACGTTGATGCTGCCCAGATCACCCTCGTTGACCGTCTGCTGGTTGCGACCCAGGGCGTTGCCGGTATTCGGGAGGTCGAAGGCGATGCGTGGCGGGTTGTTGATGCTGAAGCTGGCGGGCGGCGTCTCCAGCGCCTGCTTGAAGCCGAGCTTGACGACGGTGCCGCCGGCAACCTGGTTGACCTGCAGGGTTTCGATCAGATTTGCGGCCTGGGCGGCGGCGGGCTTGTCCTGCGCCAGTGCCGCCTGCGTGGTACAAAGAGAAAGGCAAAGCAAGCCGACCCACCCGGGGAACCACGACATCGGTTTCATTTCTGACCCTCCTGCTGCTTTTCCTGCAGCTGCAATGTGCTTTCGCGCTCCGTCCAGTCACCGTTCGGATCCTGGATCAGTTCCTTCAATGCAACGATGCTGTCCGACACGCGCGTGACGACGCCGAAGTTCTGGCCGAGGTAATTGCCGACGCGGACCTGATGCACGTTCTTGTCGGCCTGGATGATGGCGTGCATCGCCGATTTCTTCTGCAGCGTGCCGACCATCTTGAGGGACTCGAGCGGATACGCCTCGAGCGGCTCCCGGCGGCGATCGAAATCCGGGCGCAGGCCACCCCCGCCCGCCTTCTTCTCAGGCTCGATTCGTGCCGCGCGGAATGGGTCCACCAGGCTGCCGGAATCGTAGGCAATCAAGGGAAACGGCTTGATCTCGGGCAGCGGCGGCACCCGGCCCTTCATGTCCTTGGTGGAATCCCGCATCCACGCCTTGACGTCCTCGTGCTCCTCGCCGCTGCAACCGAGCAGCACAAGGCAGGAAAAGATGATGGTCGCGCTGTTCCTCATGTGTTCTGCCATCCCGGTTCTTACTTCGCCGCGCCGCCCTTGGTCTTGGCAGCCTTCTCGCGCTTCTGCCTGGCCACTTCTTCCTCGTCGAGGTAGCGGTAGGTGTTCGCGATCGCCTCCATCTTGAGGGTCTGGTCTTTGGCGCCGTCCACGGCGACATTGGTCAGGATGACGATGCGCGAGAGCTTCGCGACGTCGCCGGCGAAGGCGCCGAGGTCGTGGTAGCTGCCAATCAGCTTGACGGTAATGGGCAACTCGGCGTAGAAGTCCTTCATCAATTCGGTGCCGGGCTTGAACAGCTCGAACTGCAAGCCGCGCCCGAGGCCGGCCTGGTTGATCTCGATCAGCAGCGCCTCCATCTCCGATTTGTTGGGCAACTGCTTGAGCAGGCTGCCGAAGGAGCGGTCGATCTCAGCCAGTTGCTTGCGATGCTCCTCGAGGTTGACAGCCTGCTTCTTCTTGGTGAGGAACTCCTCCTTCAGCTTGGCTTCCTGCTGTTGCTTCTGCTCGAGGTCTTCCATCTGCCCCTTCCAGACGAACCACCAGCCCGCCACAAGGACCGCAGCCAACACGGCAACGAGGACGGCGCCCCGCGGAATCGCCGGCCAGCTGCCGACATCCTTGGGGTCGAGCGACTTGAAATCTTCCACCATCGCGCGAAGATCGAACTTCGGCACGGCGGGCATTTTCGGCATGGCGGGAGACGGCATTTTCATGATGGTTCTCAGCCCGCCTTGGCCGGCGCTTTGGTGGCGCCCTTCTTGGCGTCGTCGGCCGGCGCACGGCGGATATTCACGTTGAGGGTAAACTCGTTCAGGCGCCGGTTGCCGACGCTGACCGCCTTGATCTCGACCAGGTCGGATTTCTCCGTGATCTTCGACGCATCCAGGTTGCGCATGAGGGTCGACACCCGCGCATTCGATTGGGCGTAGCCGACCAGGGTGACCTTCGCGCCCGCCTGCTTGAAACCCTTGAGGTAGATGCCATCGGGAACCTGGCGCACCAGTTCGTTGAAGAGGTGCACCGCTTCCGCCCGGGTGCCCTGCAAGGACTCGATGATCTGCTTGCGCGCCAGCAAGGCATCGGTCTGCTCGCGCAGCCGCTTGATCTCGTCGATCTCCTTGTCGAGCGCGGCAATTTCCGTCTTGAGGAAAGTGTTCCGGGCCTCCTGATTGCTCACGTAGGTGGAGATGATGCCGTGTACCAGGAAAACGATGAGGCCGGCGAGGACCACGACGAGGCCGCTGAGCGCATAGAACTGCTCGCGCCGCGCCTTGCGCTTCTCTTCGCGGTGCGGGAGGAGGTTAACGCGGATCACTGGTCGAACCTCCGCAGGGCCAGCCCGCATGCGACGAGCAGGGAAGGCGCGTCAGCCGCCAGCGCCTTGGGACGCACGCGCTGCGACAGCGTCATGCTCGCGAACGGATTGGCAATTACCGTGTCGATCTGGGTGCGGCCCGACACGGCTTCGTCCACCCCGGCCATGACGGCGCAACCACCGGCCAGGACGATATGGTCGACCTGATTGAACTGGGTGGAAGTGAAGAAGAACTGCAGCGCGCGGGATATCTCCAGCGAATAGTTGTCGAGGAAAGGCCGCAACAGTTCCGCCTCGAAGTTCTCCGGCAGGGTATTGGTGCGCTTGGCGGCCTCCGCCTCCTCGTGGCTCATTCCGTACTGGCGCACGATGTCCTGGGTCAGCTGGCTTCCGCCGAAGGCCTGCTCGCGCGAATACACCGACTGGTCGTTGCGCAGGATGGTGATGTTCATGACGTTGGCGCCGACATCCACCAGTGCGATGACCTTGTTCTTGCCCCCGTCCGGCAGCTGCCGCTCGACCAGCTCGAAGGCCGCCTGCGTCGCATAGGACTCGACGTCCATCACCAGCGGCTTCAGGCCGGCGCCTTCCGCGACGGCAACACGATCTTCGACCTTTTCCTTGCGCGACGCCGCGATCAGCACCTCGACGTCGTCCGGACTGCTGGGCGCCGGTCCGATGATCTGAAAGTCGAGATTCACCTCGTCCAGCGCGAACGGAATGTACTGGTTCGCCTCGGACTCGACCTGGAACTCCAGCTCGCGCTCGCGCTGACCAGCGGGAACAATGATCTTCTTCGTGATGACTGCGGCGGCCGGCAGCGCCATGGCGACATAGCGCGTCGAGGTTCCCAGGCGCTTCCAGCCGCGCTTGACCGCCTCCGCCACCGCTTCGAGGTTCGTGATGTTGCCGTCGATGACGGAGTCGCGCGGCAACGTCTCGATGGCGTAGCGCTCGATTCGATAGCTCCCCGCGGCGACCTCGGTCAGCTCGACCATCTTCACCGAAGAAGAACTGATGTCGAGCCCGATCAGCGGCCGTGCCTTCGGGTTGAAAATCGAGAGATCTATCTGCAAGGAAAATCCTTTTGAATTCTCGTTAGTTAGGCGCACTACAGATAATTTACATTAAATGCTAGCAGCAACTATAGCGCGTGTAAAGTTTTTTTTTCGGGCCCTGTCGCCTCTTCCCGACAATCGCTTGCGCGAGGCGTCCCCGCCCACGTTGGGCATATAATGGCGCGCTTTCCGACACGGCGACCGCCCTTTGCACACCGCACTCCGCTGGATTTTCTACCCTGTGCTGTTTCTCGCCGGGGCCGCACTGATTCTTGCGGCCCTGCTCGGCATCGTCGTCGTACTCGTCTATCCGCAACTGCCCTCCCTCGAAATCCTCACCGACTACCAGCCGAAGATCCCTCTGCGCGTGTACACCGCGGACGGGCACCTGATCGGCGAATTCGGCGAGGAGCGCCGCGCCCTCGTACGAATCGAGCAGGTACCCGCCGTGATGAAGCAGGCGATCCTGGCGGCGGAGGATGAGCGTTTCTACCAGCATCCCGGTGTCGACACCCTCGGCGTACTGCGCGCTGCCTGGGCGAACTTCACCAGCGGCGGCAAAAGGCAGGGCGCCAGCACCATCACGATGCAGGTGGCGCGCAACTTCTTCCTCTCCAGCGAGAAGAAGCTGTCACGCAAGATCTACGAGGCGCTGCTTGCCTTCAAGATCGAGAACAACCTGTCGAAGGACGAGATCCTGCAGATCTACGTCAACCAGATCTATCTGGGCCAGCGCGCCTACGGCTTCGCGGCGGCCGCGCAGATCTACTTCGGCAAGCCGCTGAAGGATGTCACGCCGGCGGAGGCGGCCATGCTGGCCGGCCTGCCAAAGGCGCCGTCGAGCTTCAATCCCGTCGCCAATCCCAAGCGCGCCAAGCAGCGCCAGCTCTACGTCCTGCGGCGCATGCGCGAGCTCGGGCATCTGGACGACGCCCAGCTGGCGGCGGCACAAAAACAGGTCCTGAACATCAAGCGCGAAGTCGATGATTTCGCCGTGCGTGCCGACCACGTCGCGGAAATGGCGCGACAGATCGCTTACGAGCGTTTTCACGAGGAGACTTACTCGCGCGGGCTGAAGGTGGTGACGACCATCCTGAAGGCCGACCAGGAAGCCGCCTACGCCAGCCTGCGCCGCGGGGTGCTCGATTACGACCGGCGCCACGGCTATCGCGGTGCCGAGGGTTTCGTGGGCCTCGGCGAGCCCGGCGCCGACGCCGAGGAGTCGATCGAGGAAGCCTTGCAGGAGGTAAGCGACTCCGATGACATCCTCGCCGCCGTCGTGCTGCAAGCCGGCCCGAAGCTGGTCAGGGCCTACCGCCGCGGCGGCGAGACGGTCGAGATCGGTGGGGACGGACTCAAGTTTGCACAAAGAATGCTGGACGAGAAGGCACCGGCCAACAAGCGCATCCGCCGCGGCGCCGTCATCCACGTCCAGAAATCGGAGAAGGGCCTCTGGCAGATCGTCCAGTTGCCGGAGGTAGAGGCCGGATTCGTTTCGGCCAGCCCGACCGACGGCGCCATCCGCGCTCTGGTCGGCGGCTTCGACTTTCATCGCAACAAGTTCAACCACGTCACCCAGGGCTGGCGCCAGCCCGGCTCGAGCTTCAAGCCCTTCATCTATTCCGCCGCGCTGGAGAAAGGCTACACGCCGGCCAGCATCATCCAGGACGAGCCGCTCACCGTCTCAGCAGAGGAAACCGGCAGCCTTGCCTGGGAGCCGAAGAACTACGACGGCAAGTACGAGGGGCCGATGTCGATGCGCACCGGCCTGGCGAAATCGAAGAACCTGGTCTCAATTCGCATACTCAAGTCGATCGGAACCCGCTACGCCCAGGACTACGTGACCCGCTTCGGCTTCGAGGCGGAAAAGCACCCGCCCTACCTGACCATGGCGCTGGGTGCCGGCTCGGTCACGCTGTGGCAGCATCTCGCCGGCTATTCGGTTTTCGCCAACGGCGGCTACCGCATTCAGCCGCACGTCGTGAAGCACATTGCCGACGACAAGGGCAACGTTCTCGCCGAGGTGCAGCCTGACCGCGCCGGCGACGAGGCCCTGCGCGTGCTCGACCCGCGCAACGCCTACCTGATGGACAGCATGATGCACGACGTGGTGCGGCGCGGTACGGCGACCCGGGCGCAGGCGCTCAAGCGCAACGACCTGGCCGGCAAGACCGGCACGACCAACGACTTCATCGACGCGTGGTTCTGCGGCTACCAGCCGACGCTGGTCGGCATCGCCTGGATCGGCTTCGATCAGCCGCGCAAGCTGGGCAACGGCGAGACCGGCGGCACCGCCGCGCTACCGATCTGGTTGGGCTACATGGAAAAGGCGCTCAAGGGTGTGCCGGAATCCTTCATGGAAGCCCCCGCCGGACTGATCAGCGTCAACGTGCCCGGCGACCCGTCCGGCCGGAATCCGGCCGGCAAGGAAACCGAGCTCATCTACAAGGAAAGCCTGCCGCCACCGCCGGAGCCAGCGCCGGCCATCGAACCCACGCAGGGAAATTCCGGCTAGGCCAGCGTCACGGCGCGGCCAGCCTGTGCGCTGGCCAGCCGGCTCAGTTCGGCAAAAAACTCCGCCCCGTCGCGCGTCCCCAGCCAGCGTCCGCCGTCATGGCGGAAATGGAAGCCCCCGGCCTTCGCTGCCACCCAGATCTCGCGCGCCGCCACGTGGCGATTGACGACGATCTTGCTGCCGTCGGCGAACTCGATCTCCAGCACGCCGCCCGGCTGGACCTCGTAGTCCGGGTCGCCGCCGCATTCCTCCAGCGCATGCTCCAGCCGGGCCAGGGCGGCCTCGGCCAAAGAAATGAACTCGCTTTCGTCCATCTTGTCCCTTCTGCTACGATTCAGCTTTTCCCCGGAACATCATGCTCCACCCAATCGCTTCCCGGGCCGCCGCCGCGTTCCTCGTTCTTGGCCTCGCCGCCTGCGGCACCAAGGGCGCGCTGGTACTGCCGCCGGCCGGCGCGACCGCGCCGGCACCGCCCGTCGCCAAGGCAAACGCCGTCGATGATAGCAAGACCCCGCGTGGGCCCGGGCAATGACCGGCTTTGATTGTCGAAATGGCATGCTCTGCGCCGAGGACGTCCCCCTGACGCGCATCGCGGAGGAGTACGGCACCCCCTGCTACGTATATTCCCGCGCCGCAATCGAAAGCGCCTACGCCGAGTACTCGCAGGCGCTTGCCGGGCGTGACGCCCTGGTCTGCTACGCGGTCAAGGCCAACGCGAACCTCGCGATCCTCAATCTCTTCGCCCGCCTCGGAGCCGGCTTCGACGTACTCTCCGGCGGCGAACTGGCCCGGGTCATCGCTGCCGGCGGCGATCCGTCGAAGGTCATTTTCTCTGGCGTCGGCAAGAGCGAGGCCGAACTCGCGCAGGCTCTCGCCGCCGGCGTGCACTGCCTCAACGTCGAATCGCCCGCCGAGCTGGATCGTCTCAGCGCCGTCGCCGGGAGAATCGGCCGCCGCGCGCCGGTATCGCTGCGGGTGAACCCCGACGTCGACCCGAAAACCCACCCCTACATCTCCACCGGCTTGCGCAGCAACAAGTTCGGCGTCGCTTACGAGGATGCCCTGCCGCTGTACCGGCGCGCGCGCACCCTGCCCAACCTCGACATCGTCGGCATTGCCTGCCACATCGGCTCCCAGCTTCTCGACCCGGCGCCGGCCGCCGAAGCCGCGACCAAGGTCGCCGCGCTCGCCGACGCGCTTGCCGCCGAAGGCATCGTGCTCCGCCACATCGACCTGGGCGGCGGCAAGGGGATTCGCTACCGCGACGAGGCAGTGCCCGACACGGCGGCCTATCTTGCCCCGCTGCTGGCGGCGCTCGCAGGCCGCCGCGAGACCCTTGTGTTCGAGCCCGGACGTTCGCTCGTCGGCAATGCCGGCGTGCTGCTGACGCGGGTCGAGTACCTCAAGCATGGCGAGGAGAAGAATTTCGCCGTCGTCGATGCGGCCATGAACGACCTGCTGCGCCCCGCGCTTTACGATGCCTGGCATGACATCCGGCCGGCAAGCCCTTCGACCGGCGTCGAAGCCGTCTATGACGTCGTCGGCCCGGTGTGCGAAAGCGGCGATTTCCTCGCGCGCGCGCGCCGGCTGGCGATATCCCAGGGCGACCTGCTGGCGGTCATGTCGGCGGGCGCCTACGGCATGGTGATGAGTTCCAACTACAACTCGCGGCCGCGTGCCGCCGAAGTCGTCGTCGATGGTGCGCGCATGCACCTGGCACGGCCGCGCGAAGACGTTGCACAGTTGTTCGCGTCGGAACGAATCCCGGAATGAAGGCGCACCGCCTGCTGGCCCTTGCTGCGGTGGCTTTGGCCCTCGGCGCCTGCGAACGCAAGGCCGACGAGGCACGCCCGGCCGGCCCGCCGCCGACACTGATCACCGTCACCCAGGCCAAGGCGGGCACCATGGAGATCACGGAGGAAACGCTGGGCACGCTGGAAGCCCTGGTCGACCCGATGATCGGCGCCGAGGTCCCCGGCCGCGTCGTGCAGGTGTTGGCGGGGTCGGGCAAGGCGGTCCGGAAGGGCGATCTGCTCGCGGTGATCGACGATGCCGACATTGCCCTGCAGAATAGCGCCGACGAGGCCGAGGTCCGGCGTGTCCAGGCGCTGCTCGCGCAGCAGGAACGGCTGGTCGAACGCCAGCAGCAGCTGGTGCAGAAGGGCTTCATCTCGCCCAACGCCGCTGACGATGCTCGCACCCAGCGCGACGCACTGCGGCAGCAGCTTGCCGCTACCGGCGCCCGCGGCAACCTGAGCCGGCGCAGCCAGGGCAAAACCCGCGTCGTCGCACCTTTCGACGGCATGGTGGAGACCCAGATCGTCTCGGCCGGCGACTACGTCAAGGTCGGCGATCCGCTGGTCCGGCTGGTGTCCTCGCGGCGGCTGCGCGCCCATCTGCCCTTCCCCGAATCCGCCACGCCGCGCCTGAAGAAAGGCCAGGTCGTCATCCTCAGCTCGCCGCAACGTCCGGGCATCACGCTCAGGGGAATCGTCAGCGAGATCAAGCCCAGCGTGTCGGAGTCCGGCCGCGCCCTCGACATCCTCGTCGACATCGACAACACCGAAGGTTTCCGTCCCGGCGGCACGGTCAACGCCGCCGTGGTGGTCGCCGCACGGGAAGACGCCGTGCAGGTACCGGAACAGAGCGTCGTGCTGCGGCCGGCCGGCAAGGTCGTCTATGCCATCCAGGAGGGCAAGGCGATCCAGCACGTCGTCGAGGTCGGCGCCAAGCGCGCCGGCATGGTGGAAATCGTCAAGGGCCTGCCGGCCGGCACCCCCGTCGCGCTCGACGGCGCCGGCTTCCTCACGAACAACGCCAGCGTCAGCGTGCAGGAGCGCGGCAAGCCGCATGCGGGTAAACCTGCAGCGGAAAGTCAGTCTCCGCAACACGGCGCCGCCGAAGCGAAGAAATGAATCTGCCCGAGCTCT
>Ga0138256_10004604_pt1 | contig 14667 bp, 14 predicted proteins | sample KNB2016incub_MG_FD_105486 | JGI IMG/M metagenome (GOLD analysis project Ga0138256, IMG submission 105486) | Active sludge microbial communities from wastewater in Klosterneuburg, Austria - KNB2014incub_MG | ecosystem: Engineered > WWTP > Activated sludge > Unclassified | place: Austria... | reverse complement strand
CATGGTACTCGGATTGTATTACCTGACGAAGGAAAAAAGATCAACTGATAAAGACAAGGTTAGAGGAGAAGGCTCTAAGTTTTATTCCAAAGAAGAAGTTATCATCGCATTCAATGAAGGTACCCTTGACCTCCATGCCATGATCAAAATGCGGGCTAAAGTGGAAGATGCTGAAGGCCAGATGCAGTTTAAGTTAATCGACACTACAGTAGGACGGGTTTTATTTAATCAGGCCGTCCCCGAAAAAGTACCGTTTGTCAATGAATTAACCACCAAAAAAGGTCTTAAAAGGATCATAAGTGATGTCATCACCAGAACGGATTTTGCTGAAACAGCGGATTTCCTGGATGCCATCAAAGACATGGGCTTCTATTGGGCATTTAAAGGAGGTTTATCTTTCAACCTGGGCGATTTATTGACCCCATCGATAAAAGATATTACACTTAAACAAGCCCAGACTGAAGTCGATGAGATCTGGGAAAATTACAACATGGGTTTGATCACCAATAATGAACGATATAACCAGATCATTGACCGATGGACATTTGCAGACAACCGGATTACCGATAGTCTGATGAAAGAGTTCTCCAGTCACAAACAAGGCTTTAATTCGGTATACATGATGCTGCATAGCGGCGCGAGGGGTTCCAAACAACAGATCAAACAGTTATGCGGGCTCAGAGGATTGATGGCTAAACCGAGAAAATCAGGTGATACCGGTGCTGCGATCATTGAAAACCCGATCCTCTCCAACTTCCTGGATGGATTGTCCGTATTGGAATACTTTATTTCCACCCACGGGGCTAGAAAAGGTCTGGCAGATACTGCATTAAAAACAGCGGATGCCGGTTACCTGACTCGTAGGTTGGTAGACGTTTCTCAGGATGTCGTAATCAATGAAGTGGATTGTGGTACCCTGAGAGGAATCGAAACGGCAGCTTTAAAGGATAATGAAAAGGTTATTGAGTCACTGGCATCGAGGATACAGGGACGTTACAACCTGCATACCATTTATAATCCTGTAACCGAAGAAGTGATTTTAGAACCCGGTGAGTACATCAGCGATAAAACGGCTGAAATCATTGAAGAGTCCGGTATTGAAGCAGTGGCTATCAGATCTGTATTGACCTGTGAAGCCAGAAGAGGGGTTTGTACCAAATGTTATGGTAAAAACCTTGCCAGTGGAAGGATTGCAGAAGCAGGTGATGCCGTCGGTATCATTGCCGCTCAGTCTATCGGTGAACCCGGTACACAGCTTACCCTGAGGACATTCCACGTGGGTGGTATTGCTTCTATTTCCAAGACAGAAACGGAATTGGTAGCCAAATTTGATGGAGTGGTGGAATTTGATAATGTGACCTATACTTCAGTAAAGGAAGAAGATCAAAAAACCAATATCATTCTATCCAGGTCCGGTGAAATCAGGGTAGTCGATCCTAAAACCAAAAAACAACTGGGAGCAGCCCACGTACCGTATGGCGCTTCTTTGAAAGTAAAAGACGGCCAGTCGGTGAAGAAAGGAGATTTGATCTGCGAATGGGATCCGTTTAATGCCGTGATTGTATCTGAATTTGCAGGTATCGCTCAATTCAATGAAATCGAAGAGGGTGTCACCTTCCGTATGGAAAGGGATGACCAGACTGGATATTCAGAGAAAGTAATTATCGATGCCAAAAACAAGAAAAAAGTTCCGGTAATTAAGATAGTCGATAAAAACGGAGAAGATCTTAAACAATATACTTTACCGGTAGGTGCCTATATTTCCATCAGTGATGGCGATGCGGTGACTGCTGGTCAGAAAATTGTGAAGATTCCAAGGAAACTGGGTAAAATCCAGGATATCACCGGTGGTCTTCCCCGCGTTACCGAATTGTTTGAAGCCAGAAATCCTTCAAATCCTGCTACTGTCGCTGAAATCGATGGTATCGTGACATTTGGAAAGATCAAACGGGGCAATCGCGAGGTAATGATCGAAGATGAGAAAACAGGTCAAAAAAGTAAATACCTGATCGGTCTATCCAAACACTTACTCGTACAGGAAGGTGACTTCGTAAGATCCGGTACACCTATCACAGATGGCACTATTGCAGCAAGGGATATCCTTCATATCAAAGGCCCTTATGCCGTTCAATCCCACCTGGTCAACGGAGTACAGGAAGTTTATCGCTCACAGGGTATAAACATCAATGACAAACATATTGAAGTCATCGTGCGTCAGATGATGCGTCGGGTCCAGATCGAAGACCCTGGCGATACCCATTTCCTTGAAAGTGAGGCAGTGGATAAACACGAATTTAACGAACACAACGATTGGATTTTCGATAAAAAGTTTGTTACTGAGGCAGGGGATAGTACTAAACTAAAACCAGGTGCTTTGGTTACCATCCGGCAAATCCGGGAGGAAAACAGTTTGTTGAAACGAAGTGATAAAAAATTGGTAGAGTACAGAGATGCTTTATCTGCCACCTCCAGCCCATTGCTCCTCGGTATCACCAAGAGCTCATTGGGGACACAAAGCTGGATTTCCGCTGCATCCTTCCAGGAAACGACCAAGGTGCTTTCACAAGCTGCAATTGCCGCATCAAAGGATACCCTCAATGGATTGAAGGAGAATGTTATTGTCGGTAAACGAATCCCTGCAGGTACCGGAATGAGGCATTTTGAACGAATGATTGTTACCGCAGAAGACAGTCTGCTCGAACTTGAAGCTGTAGCCCAGGATTAAGTTACCAAACGGTAGTGAATATACAAAAGGGAGTTAGTGAATCTGACTCCCTTTTTATTTCCTGCCGAAATCAGCCGGATTTTCACCCCAGCCTTCGGTGTCCCATTTAAGTAATTTATTGGTATAAGTATTGTTGTCCAGCCAATCTAAGGCGCGGTCTACCAATTCAAATAAAACGGCATTCTTTCTGGATTTAGTCAGGGTTGTTTTGATCCGCTTATTGCGCACCCAGCTCAATCCGGTGATTGAATCTGAATACACGGCAGTCTGTGGTCTGTTGTGCTGTTTTAACCAGGCTAAAGCATGGACAATTGCGAGGAACTCCCCGATGTTTACTGTGCCTTCCTCAAATGGCCCCTGATGGAAAAGTTTAATTCCCTGGTGGGGGTCTACACCTTGATATTCCAGGATGCCCGGATTACCTTCACAGGCAGCATCTACTGCAATAGAATCTTTAACTACCCTGCTGAGATTTTTAGTTTTTGAAGCCTGTACAATTCGTTTGGAAAATATAGGTTTTTGCAGGTAAGCCTGGTTTGCTTCCTCCAGGCTCTCAAAAGACTTATATCTTGCATTGGGATAGTTTTTTACCTGGGCTTCGCATTTTTTCCAATCGTCAAATATGCCTGTGTTATGGCCATCCCAAACCACATAGTATTTTTGTTTCTTCGCCATAGTGATCTACTGTCAAATATAAGTCAAGATGTTTATTGATACCCACGCTCACCTCTATGCTTCAGAATTTGATGCCGATCGTATGGAAATGATCCGCCGGGCCGAAAATGCCGGGGTAGGGCGGATTTATCTTCCAAATGTGGATGTCACTACGGTCGATGCTCTTTCAGCGACTACCCAAATGGCGCCGGATTTACTTTTTCCGTTGATGGGTTTGCATCCCCGTAATGTAAAACAGGATTATATCAGTCAGCTGAAAAATATTGAAGCTGCTTTGAGCAAAAAAAACTATTATGGTATAGGGGAGATCGGAATCGATTTGTATTGGGATCCGGCGAGCTTTCTTTTGCAAAAAAATGCATTTGAGATCCAGTGTCAGTGGGCTCATGATCTGAACTTGCCGGTTATTATTCACAGCCGGGAAGCAGTAGACGTGGTGATAGAGCTTTTGGAAAAAATGCCGCACCGGCCTTCCAAAGGGGTTTTTCATTGTTTCGGTGGTACCCTGGATCAGGTTGCCAGAATTGAAGCCCTCGGTGAATATTATTTTGGGTTAGGCGGTGTAATCACGTTTAAAAACTCTGGTCTTGGCGAGATGGTATCAAGTCTCCCTTTAGAAAAAGTTGTTCTGGAAACTGATGCTCCCTATCTGGCACCGGTTCCGTTCCGGGGCAAACGCAATGAATCTGCCTATCTCGTACCCATAGCAAAAAAGCTGGCAGAACTTAGAAACATCTCATTAGAAATAATTGAGAAACAAACCACTATAAATGCGTTAAATCTATATTCAAAAAACGGAATATAGACAGCACGCCACTTCAGACAAAAAAAGAATCCTCAATATAAGGTGGATGAATCCCGGAAATGGATTTGGTTTAACGCGTTATTTTTAGCAACTTTGCACCAGTTTAAAAGTCCTCATCCGGAAGGTTGCAAGAGTGGTTTAATTGGCACGCCTGGAAAGTGTGTGTACATCAAAAGTGTACCTAGGGTTCGAATCCCTAACCTTCCGCTCTAATGCCTATTTTTTAGGTTTTTGGCAATAAATCAGGCCGTTTTTTGAATTGAATATTACCTTAACTTTTTGGTAAAAGAAATTTTTTATAAATGGTGGGACTTTAATAATATTTTATATTTTTAAGCCTTCAAAAAAATTAAAACATTAAACTTATGCGAAAGATTGCTTTACTTTTTACTCTTGTTTTAGTTGCCTTTTTTGTTGGCAACCTGGAGTTACTTGCACAAGATCCGGCCGCTACTACTACTGTTGCAGCGCCTTCAACCGGATTTCAGATGTTGAAAGAAAAATTTATCGAGGGTGGTTGGCAGTGGATGGCTCCTATCCTTTTTGTATTTGTATTAGGTCTTGCCTTTTGTATTGAAAGGGTTATTACCTTAAACGTCGCTACGGTCAATACGGATAAATTGTTATCCAAAATTGATGATCGCCTTCAATCCAATGATCTGGAAGGTGCAATTGAAGTTTGCAAAACTACTCCCGGGCCTGCTGCTTCAACGTTATTAGAAGGTCTCCGTCATGCAGATAAAGGACCCGACGCAGTTGAAAAAGCGATTTCTGCCTTTGGAGGTATGCAGATGAGTTTATTGGAAAGAGGTCTGGTGTGGATTTCTCTCTTTATCGCACTGGCACCGATGCTCGGATTCTTGGGTACAGTTGTTGGGATGGTGAATGCATTTGACCGGATTGAAGCGGCTGGTGATATTTCTCCGACCATCGTAGCAGGGGGTATTAAAGTGGCGTTATTGACCACTATATTTGGTTTGATTTCAGCAATCGTTTTGCAGATATTTTATAATTATATCGTAACTAAAATTGATACTATCACTCATAAAATGGAAGAAAGCAGCATAGGCTTATTGGATATTTTGACAAAGAACAAGATTTTTAAATAATGTAATTTTTAAAATATTTCACTCAAATTATTAAAAAATTACACATGGTAAATCTATATAAATTATTATCCACCAGGGGTACCTTGTTTGCCTTCCTGCTTGCGTTGGTTTGCATAATTATTTTCGCTATTCCTATTTTTGGAGGGATCGCATCCTTTAATGCACTCTCCCCGGAAACACAAAAGACGAGTAATATTTTTAATACCGGTATCATATTAATGCTGACTTTATTGGCACTTGCAGCAGGGATTACGATTATTTGGGCTATTCTTCAGATGGCTATGAACCCTTCCGGAGCAAAATATGGATTGATCTGGGTGAGCGTTTTTGTTGGACTTTTTGCTCTTGGGATTTTTGTCCTGAATGCCCCGGATAACCAGGCTATTCTGGATGATTTAAAAACTAATGAAGTTAGTGCAGGAATGAGTAAATACATCGGTGGTGGTATTTGGGTCATGTTACTTATGATCCTGGCAGCATTTGGCATTTTTATAGTTTCTGAAGTGCGGAATTTATTCAAATAGTAAAAAGCGTAAGCATGTTTGTCAAAAAGAAAAAACCAAATCCTGAAATCAACGCCAGTTCAATGGCCGACATAGCTTTTCTGCTATTGATTTTCTTCTTGGTTACTACCAATATCGTTGAAGATAAAGGAGTATTAGTCAGATTGCCACAATGGTCTGAAGAACCCCCGGAAGACCTGACACTCAATACCCGCAACGTGTTTACAGTGTTGGTCAATGCCCAGGATCAATTGTTGGTTAGAGGCGAACTGGTTAAAATCCAGGACTTAAAGGCCCGGGCTAAAGAGTTCATTATGAACCCTGGTAAAAGAGAGGATTTAGCTGAATCCTCCAAAGAAGCTATCATATCCTTAAAAAATGACCGCGGCACCCATTTTAAACAATACCTTGCCGTATACAATGAATTAAAAGCAGGTTACTCTGAACTTTGGAATGAAGAAGCTAAAAAGCGGTTCCGCAAGGATACTGTTGAAGAGTGCAATAAGGAACAACAAAATGAAATTAAAAGGGATATTCCGTTTGTCATCTCTGAGGCAGAACCAACTGCATTTGGTGATGAAAAATAAATTTTATTCATTGGAAACTAATCTATCGAAATGAGCAAATTTTCAACCAAACGAGCAAATACCGCCCCAACCATATCCACCTCTTCCTTACCGGACATTATATTTATTCTTTTGTTCTTCTTTATGGTGGTGGTTAAACTCCGGGAGTCTAACCTTAAAGTAAAAACGATTACGCCTTACGCCACGGAATTAACTAAATTGGAAAGAAAGTCTTTGGTAAATACGATGTACATCGGGCGGCCGACTCCTCAGTATGCTCCGATTTATGGATCAAAACCACGCCTCCAGTTGAATGATAAGATTTCAAACCTCAATGAAATACCTTTATTCCTGGAAAGGCATAAAGTAAAATTGCCGGAAGGACAACGACCCGGTATTACCACCTCCTTGAAAGTGGATGGAGATGTGACCATGGGTTTTGTGAGTGATGTCAAAACTGAACTGCGTAAAGCCGGTCAGCTTAAAATCAATTATTCCGCTAAGAAAAGAACCGAACGTTCCGGTTTTTAAAAATAAAAAAGCAACTCATAAAGGCTTTTCATTAAACATGGAAAGCCTTTTTTATTATAGGCTGATTTAAAGTCGGTTTTTCTCAATTACTTTTTCCAATTCATCCCGGTAATTTTTTCCGACAGGAAGTAGTTTGGGTTGTCCTTTTTCAGTAACCTCCACCATATTGCCAATGACTGCATTGATTTTTTCCAGGTTGATGATATAGGAGCGGTGAATCCGCATAAACGTAGGCTGAGGTAATTTTTCTTCCAGACTTTTCATAGTCTGTAAAGTAATGATGCGCCCGGTATCGGTTTTAATGATAACATAATCCTTGAGCCCTTCGACATATTGAATTTCATTGTATCGGAGCCGGATAAGTTTTTTATCGGCTTTTACAAAAATAAAATCTGGCCCATCCTCTGGTTCCTCCGTTTCAGCAGCGGTTTTATTTCCTGCATCCAGGGCTTTATTGACTGCTTTCAGAAAACGATCAAAGGAAATGGGTTTGAGGAGGTAATCCACAGCATTCAGTTCAAATCCTTCCAACGCGTACTGGCTATAGGCGGTAGTAAAAATGACTTTTGGTGGGCGGGACAGGGACCTTATAAAATCTATCCCGGTCAGCTGGGGCATCTGGATATCCAGGAAAATCAATTCAATGTCGTTTTTGCGAATAGCTTCCCCGGCTTCAAAGGCATTCTGGCATTTGGCAATCAGTTTGAGTTGAGGCGTTTTACTGATAAATTCTTCCAGGACGTCCAGCGCTAAAGGTTCGTCATCGACTATGATAGTTTTCATGAGGCAAATGGATTAAATTAATTTTAACGTTAAATGTACGGTGTAAGAATGAGGTTGGTCGTCAATATCGATCGAATGGCTGCCAGGATAGATCAACTCCAGCCTCCTCCTGACATTGATGAGTCCGATCCCACCATGTGGTTTAGGCAGAATATTTTGTAAACCCGAAGACTTGCTGTTTTCTATGTGAAAAGTCAATTGATCGTTTTCCACTTCCAGGGTAACATAGACATAAGCATCGGACAACTGATGATTTACCCCATGTTTGAAGCTATTTTCCAGAAAAGGGATAAACACCAGCGGGGCGATTTTATGGTTCCGGATTTCTCCCTTGATCTTAAAATCGATATCCACCAGGTTGCTTTGACGGAGGGCTTCCAGGTCCAGGTAATTTTGAATATATTTTACTTCTTTTTCCAGAGGTACCCTTCTTTCATTACACTCATACAACATATACCGCATCATCTCCGAAAGTTTGACAACAATCTCTGGTGCTTGTTCTGACTTTTTTAAAGTCAGGGCATACAAACTGTTCAGGGTATTAAACAAAAAATGCGGATTGATCTGCGTCTTGAGAAATTTGAGCTCAGACTGCATATTCTGGGTCTCCAGATCTTTCATGGTTTGTTGCTGTTTAAACCAATCCACAATAATTTTACCGCTGGTGGAAAAAATCAAAAACATCATGGAAACCAAAAATAACGGCCCTTGCTGGGCTTGTATATTCCCTTGTAACTGAGGATAATCTGATAATAAAAAATATTGCACAAGGGTACCCAGTGGAGTGGCTATCAGGGCCAGCATGACCAGGCTTCCAAAATAGATCGCCAGTTTATTTGTATTTAAATACCTGGGAATGAGGTAATTAAAATTAAAATAGATCAATAAACCATATAACAACAGCCTGCTCCCATTATTCAGGAAGGATAATCCCAGCGAATAGGGGTTTTTATCTAGAGCGACCAAAACGACCAGAAAAATAATCCAAATGGTTCCGTGCAACCAGAGCCTGGAAGGTGAAATTCTCGGAATGGTAACGGTCGTGAGAAACATCTTATGTAAAGATAGACCCTTCCTTCTACAGCCAATGGAGATAATAGACTAATAATTAATTCCTTCGGACAAAAGACTAAGGGATAAGTATGTACCTTTGCAGGCTTTAAATAAAGGGGTAACCCCATGGCGTATAATAAAACTGAACACTACGATAAAGAGGTCACCGCTAAACTGGCCGATCATTACGCGGAGGTGTTGAAGGAAATAGGCGAGGATCCCAAAAGGGATGGTTTGGTTCAAACTCCGGAACGGGTAGCCAAAGCAATTCAGTTTCTCACTAAAGGATATGGCGAAAACGGAGCTGAAATCCTAAAGTCCGCTTTATTCGAAGAAAAATACTCGGAGATGGTTTTGGTGAAGGATATAGAATTATATTCTTTGTGTGAACACCACATGCTGCCTTTTATAGGAAAGGTCCACATTGCATATATTCCGGATGGTAAAATTGTGGGCTTGAGTAAAATTCCAAGGATCGTGGATGTATTTGCCCGCAGGCTGCAGGTTCAGGAGAGATTGACAGACGATATCCTGCACTGTATCCAGGATACCCTGAATCCATTGGGAGTAGCCGTCGTCATTGAAGCCATGCACTTATGTATGATGATGCGGGGGGTGCAAAAACAAAATTCAGTCACTACCACCTCAGCTTTCACAGGGGAATTCAGGAAAGCGGAAACCCGGTCCGAGTTTCTCCACCTTATCACCGCAAAACTTTCGAAATAATGAAAGCTTATTTGTTCCCCGGACAGGGTGCACAATTTGCCGGTATGGCAAAAAATTTAATTGAACAGCCTCTGGCTATAACTTTGTTTGACCAGGCAAACGCTATTCTTGGATTTGATATTCTGGATGTCATGCTGAATGGGACGGAAGAAGATTTGAGACAGACCCGTATAACCCAACCGGCCATCTTCCTCCATTCTATTATTTCTGCAAGACTAGCCATGGAAAAAGCGGATCTGGCCATCGCGGCTACTGCTGGCCATTCTTTAGGTGAATTTTCGGCCCTGGTGGCAGCCCAGGCTTTAAAATTCGAAGATGGGTTGAAATTGGTATACACCCGCGCACTAGCCATGCAGCAAGCCTGTGATCAGTTTCCAGGCACGATGGCCGCTATTGTAGGTATGGAGGATGATATAGTCGAATCAGTGTGTGCAGAGACACCAGGGACTGTGGTGGCCGCCAATTACAATTGTCCCGGACAATTGGTCATCAGTGGAGAAATTGAAGCCGTCCAACTGGCCATGACCCGTTTAAAAGAATTAGGGTGCAGGAATGCAGTACAACTGGCCGTCGGAGGTGCTTTTCATTCTCCTTTGATGAAATTAGCTGAAAATGAATTACGATCCGGGATAGAACAAACCGTTTTTAATGTACCGCTATGTCCCGTATATCAGAATATAGACGGGCTGCCGCACCAGGATCCGGATGAGATCCGTCACAATCTGATCCGCCAATTGACCGGCCCGGTCAAATGGAACCAGATCATTCAACGCATGATCGCGGATGGAATTACTGAATTTGTTGAAGTGGGCGGAAACGGCAAAGTCTTAGCCGGATTAATCAAAAGAATTGATCGGAAAATCCCGGTTTCAGCGATATAAGACCTAAAGGGCAAGTAAATTATGGCAAAAAAAATATCCAGAATAAAAAGTGGTAAGCTGATGCTGGCCGAGCCATTTATGCTGGATCCGCATTTCAGGAGGTCAGTGGTATTTTTATGTGAACATCACCAGAAAAACGGCTCGGTCGGTTTTATTATCAACAAACCCCTGAAAATGAAAATTAATGAAATGGTGGAGGATTTCCCCGAAATAGAAGCCGAATTATATTATGGCGGCCCGGTAGCCACGGATACCCTGCATTTTATTCACAATGTCGGAGATCTTCTGGAGGATAGTGTACCCGTGATCCGCGGGGTCTATTGGGGCGGTAATTTTGAAAAACTAAAATTTTTAATAGAGCGCCAATTGATTGGACCTGATAATATCCGGTTTTTTATTGGATACGCCGGCTGGATTAAGGGTCAGCTGTCCGAAGAACTGGACATCGGATCCTGGATCATGGCTGAAGGCGATCCTAATTATGTCTTTAAAATAAAATCCAGCGTGTTATGGAAAAGGGTGCTGAATGATAAAGGAAATACATTTTCCGTTATCTCCGAATTGCCCGATAATATGTCCTGGAATTAATACTTCAAAACCCGCAAGTTTAAAAATTTGCTAATCTGTTTTTCTGATGTTGCAATTAAAAAATATATATGTAAAATACGGAGATCGTATTCTCCTCGATGAAGTCTCCGCCACAATTTCGGATGGTGAAAAACTTGCACTGGTTGGAAGAAACGGTGCCGGGAAATCTACCTTATTAAAAATAATTGCAAGAATCGCCGGCGCAGATTCCGGTGAAGTGGATATGCCCAGAAACACCCGCCTGGCTTACCTGAGACAGGAAATTGACTTCGATGATCAGACGCTGCTCTTGCACGAAGCCATGAAGGCTTTTGAAGAACTGAACAGCATAGAGTCTAACATCACCAAACTTGAGATGCGCCTCCACGACCACCTGGATGAAAAGACTATGGGCGATGTTTTACATGAGCTCGAAGACCTGTATCATCGGCGGTATACCCTGGGTGGAGACACTGCTCAAGCTGAAACAGAAAAGGTATTGACTGGTCTGGGATTCAAACCGGTTGATTTTATGAAACCGCTGGCCCAGTTCAGCGGTGGATGGAAAATGCGGGTTGAATTGGCTAAAATGTTGCTTTGCAAACCAGACATACTTATGCTGGATGAGCCTACGAATCACCTCGATATGGATGCAATCATCTGGCTCGAGGGATACCTCCATACCTTACCGTCAACTATCCTGACGATCTCTCACGATCGTCAATTTTTGGATAATGTATCCGACCGCACCCTGGAGATCGAGCAGGGTAAGTTAAATGATTATGCTGCGGGTTATTCCAAATACCTCGTACAAAAAGTGGAGCGTGATCAATTGTTGGAAAATGCTTTCAACAATCAACAAAAAATGATCGCTCAGAGATCCAGGACCATTGACCGTTTCCGTGCGAAAGCATCCAAGGCGAAAATGGCCCAATCCATGCTAAAACAATTGGATAAAATCGAACGCGTGGAATGGTCACCTACGGACCTGGCCAGTATGGTAGTTCGTTTTCCACCTGCCCCGAGATCCGGCGAAGTTTCTATCGAAGTCAAACAAGTCTCCAAAAGTTATGGAGAAAAACAGGTTTTGGAAAAGGTGGATTTTATTGCCAGACGAGGAGACCGTATAGCTTTTGTTGGCCAAAATGGCCAGGGTAAAACCACGTTTGTAAAAATACTGACTCAACTGGAACAAGCTACCAGTGGTCAGATCTCTGTCGGGTATAACACCAATATCGGATATTATGCACAAAACCAGGCAGAGTCGCTGGCTTTGAACAAAACCTTGCTGGAAACCCTGGAGGAAATTTCGCCACCTGAGATGAGACCCAGACTAAGGGCGGTGCTGGGGGCTTTCCTGTTTAGCGGAGATGATGTAGATAAAAAAGTGAGCGTTTTGAGCGGGGGCGAGAGGGCAAGGCTGGCTATGGCTTGTATGTTGCTGCGTCCGATTAATTTATTGATTTTGGATGAGCCTACCAATCACCTCGATATTGATTCCAAAGAAGTTTTGAAAGAGGCTTTGCTGGAATATGAAGGGACCCTGATTGTAGTTTCACACGACAGGGAATTTTTACAGGACCTGACGGACAAAACCATCGAGTTTAAAAATGGCAACATTAAAGAGTACCTGGGAGATATCCAATATTATTTATCAAAGCGGGAAATTGATAGTTTTCGTGATCTGAGCAAAACAAATCCGGTAATACAGGAAAAGGCAGTTGCAACGGCTACCCCAAAATCGATCATAAAATCTGCTCCTAAGGTTAATCTTAAACTGGAGAAAGAAATTGAAAAACTTGAAAAGGAAATCGCCGACCTGGAAGTAAAAATGGCAGAAGATGGTTTTTATGAATACGAACAATCAAATCGTACTATTGAGAAATATCAGCTTTTAAAAAAATCCTTGGATCAGAAAATGGAAACCTGGATGAATGCATGATGAGAGTATCATCCTCATCGTCCCCATTTTCTCAACTGCTGTAACAATGCTTTAAAATCTTTTGGCAGGCCTGCTTCATACTCCACTTTATCCTGAGTGAAAGGATGTAAAAATCCCAGCTTTACCGCATGCAAAGGGACTCGTGCCATCAGGGCTGTTTCTGCATCGGGAGCTTCGGGGTCCTCTGTCCATCGCAGGTTTCGTTTTTTTATTTGTCGTATGGTGATGGGTGACTCGCTGCCGTATAAAGGATCCAGGGCCAGGGGGATTCCGATGCTTTGTAAATGCACCCTGATCTGGTGTGTTCGTCCGGTTAATATCACCACTTTTAATAATGTGAAGTCATTGAATAATTCGATGGGGGTATAACTTGTCGAGGCTGCTTTTCCTTTTTTGTGAACCATCATTTTGCCGGCATGGTATGGATCTGCGGCAATAGGTGTATTGATTTCACCGCCCTCATGTACCTGTCCGCTGACCAGAGCCCAATACGTTTTTTCTGATTGATGGGAAGAAAATTGCTCATTGAGATTACGATGTGCTTCTGCGTTTTTTGCAAAAACCATAATGCCACTGGTATCCCTGTCCAGCCGGTGTACGACCATTAACCCGTCTCGTTTGGCTGCCAGAATATGGTAAACTGAGTCTTTGGTGGCATCCCACCGGTCCGGTATCGACAGAAGCTTTGACGGTTTATTGATCACGAGGATATGCTCATCTTCAAAGATGATTTCGATTTGAAGTTTATTCATTTACCAGAGTTTTGAATGTTTTTTTCCCAAGAATAAAAAAACTAAAAATCAAACTTCCTCTAAATATCCCGGCCTTATTCATGGTATGACCTTTACTCAATTTACGGAACGATAAGCGTTTCTTCACCAACCGAGGAATCCATTTTAAAAAATGTAAATAGGCTTTAAATATTGCCGCGGCTGCTCCCAAATTTCCCCCGATTAAAAAATGAAGGAGGGCGACTCCATCAAGCATCCAGCGGAGGGGCAGAATCAGCAGCAACTTGGCCGAGGTTTGATTTTTTAAAAGGGTGGCCAGGTTGTTGCGGAAATTGAGAAAAATTTTATTGTTGCTGGTATAAGGCAAAGTACCTCCGCCAATATGATATATAACAGCTTCCGGAATGGATTTTATTTTCCAACCGCACTTTTTTGCGCGCCAGCACCAGTCTATTTCTTCCATATGTGCAAAAAAGTCGTCATCAAAACCACCGAGCAGATGAAACAATTTAGCTCTGACCATCATCGCCGCGCCGCTGGCCCAGAAAATTTCGCCGGCTCGATCATACTGATGGTGGTCTTCTTCAAATTGATTCAGCAACCTTCCTTTGCAAAAGGGATAACCCAGGTAATCTATCCAGCCACCGGCAGCCCCTGCATGCTCAAACAAATTGGGTTGTTGGTAGGATAATATTTTAGGCTGACAGGCAGCCAGCAAAGGGTCGTCGTCCATTGCCTTGATCAATGATGACCAGGAACCTCTTAATTCCACATCGCTGTTTAATAGAAAATAATAATCTGCGGTCACCCTTTTGAGTATCTCATTATAACCTCGGGCAAAACCATAGTTCTGATCATTTTGAATAATTTCGATTGACGGATATGTATTTTGAATAAATGCCACCGAATCATCCGTACTGTGATTGTCTCCTATGACTACGGCAACCTCCCTGGGTGTGTGCTTCAGGATAGAAGGTAAAAATCGTTCGAGGTAGGATTTTCCGTTGTAATTCAGAATAACCAATGCGGTTTGCGGCATCAGGTAAGGGTTTCAAAGTCAAAATACTCTT
>Ga0138256_10004601_pt1 | contig 14670 bp, 12 predicted proteins | sample KNB2016incub_MG_FD_105486 | JGI IMG/M metagenome (GOLD analysis project Ga0138256, IMG submission 105486) | Active sludge microbial communities from wastewater in Klosterneuburg, Austria - KNB2014incub_MG | ecosystem: Engineered > WWTP > Activated sludge > Unclassified | place: Austria... | reverse complement strand
GATCGTCAACTACGTCGTGCGCAACATCAAGAAGATGGTGCCGGCGTACCAGCTGCCCGGCGCCGTGCGCCTGATGGACGCGATCGCGCAGGGCGCGGGCAAGGCCTATCGCAAACCCGACATCGGCGCCAACGACATCGCCGTGCTGCAGTACACCGGCGGCACCACGGGCGTCAGCAAGGGCGCGGTGCTGCTGCATCGCAACCTGGTCGCCAACGTGCTGCAGTCCGAGGCGTGGTACCAGCCTGCGCTCAAGAAGGTTCCCGCCGGCGAGCAGATCATGACGGTGTGCGCGCTGCCGCTCTATCACATCTTCGGTTTCACGGCCAACATGATGCTGAGCATGCGCATGGGCGGCTGCAACATCCTGATCGCCAACCCGCGCGACATCCCCGGCATGCTCAAGGACCTGTCGCAGTACAAGGTGCACAGCTTCCCGGCCGTCAACACGCTGTTCACGGCGATGGCCAACCACGCCGACTTCGCCAGCGTCGACTGGAGCAGCCTCGTCATCTCGGTCGGCGGCGGCATGGCGGTGCAGAGCGCGACGGCCAAGCTCTGGCTCGACAAGACGGGATGCCCGATCTGCGAGGGCTACGGCCTGTCGGAGACGTCGCCGTCGGCGAGCTGCAACCCGGTCGATACCACGGCCTACAGCGGCACGATCGGCCTGCCGCTGCCCAACACCGAGATGGTGCTGCTCGACGACGACGGCCGCGAGGTGCCCGTCGGCACGCCGGGCGAGATCGCGATCCGCGGCCCGCAGGTGATGGCGGGCTATTGGCAGCGCCCCGACGAGACGGCCAAGGTGATGACTGCCGACGGTTTCTTCCGCACCGGCGATATCGGCGTCGTCGACGAGCGCGGCTATTTCAAGATCGTCGACCGCAAGAAGGACATGATCCTCGTCAGCGGCTTCAACGTCTATCCGAACGAGGTCGAGGACGTCGTCACGCAGATGCAGGGCGTGCTCGAATGCGCGGCGGTCGGCGTCGCCGATGCGAAGGCGGGCGAGGCCGTCAAGCTGGTGATCGTCAAGTCCGACCCCGCCGTCACCGAGAACGACGTGCGCGCCTATTGCGAGGCCAACCTCACCGGCTACAAGCGACCGAAGATCGTCGAGTTCCGCAGCGACCTGCCGAAGACGCCGGTCGGCAAGATCCTGCGCCGCGAGCTGCGCGACAGCAAGTAAGCCGCGGCATGGCGCCGCGCCTGTACGCCGGCCACCCGCTGCCGCCGGGCGGCGGCGAAGTCCAGCTCGATCCCGGCGCCGCGCGCCACGTGCAGGTGCTGCGCCTGCAGCCGGGCGATGCGCTCACGCTGTTCGATGGCGCGGGCGGCGAGTGGTCGGCGCGCGTCGCACGTATCGCCCGCCGCGAGGTTCGCGCCGAACTGCTCGCGTATCACGCCGTCGAGCGCGAGCTGGCGTTGCACGTCACGCTGGCCGTCGGCATGCCGGCCAACGAACGCATGGACGCGCTGGTCGAGAAGGCCACCGAGCTTGGAGCGGCGGCGATCCAGCCGCTGGTGACCGAGCGCTCGGTTCTGCGGCTGGCCGGCGAGCGAGCCGAGCGCAAACGCGCGCACTGGCAGGCGATCGCCGTCGCAGCCTGCGAGCAGTGCGGCCGCAATCGGGTGCCCGCTGTCGCGCCGGTGCGCGCGCTGCGCGACTGGCTGGCCGACGACGGCGCCGAGCGCGCCGCCGTGCGGCTGCTGCTGAGCACTGGCGACGCTGCCGCGTTCACGCTGGCGCGCGTTCGCAGCGCGCGCGCGCTACTGGTGTTGAGCGGTCCCGAGGGCGGCTTCGGTGATGGCGAGCAGGCCGCCGCTCTTGCCGGCGGCTGGGAGCCGGTGTCGCTCGGAGCACGCGTGCTGCGCGCCGACACGGCGCCGCTGGCGGCGCTCGCGGCGTTGGCGGTGGACGCGACATGAACACGCAGTTGCTGATGCTGACGCTGTGCCAGGGCCTGTTCCTGACCAACAACGTCACCTTCATCGCGATCAACGGCCTGGTCGGGCTGGCGCTCGCGCCGGTGCCGTGGATGGCGACGCTGCCGGTCGCCGGCTACGTCGCGGGCAGCGTGGTCGCGACGCCGCTCGTCGCGCAGCACCAGCGGCGCTGGGGCCGGCGGCGCTCTTTCCAGCTCGGCCTCGCCGTTGCGATCGTCGCGACGGCGCTGTGCGCGGCAGCGGCCGTCGTCGGCAGCTTCTGGCTGTTGGTCGCCGGCACGCTGGTCGCGGGCTACTACAACGCCAACGCCGGCCTGTACCGCTTCGCCGCGACGGAACTGGTGGCGCCGGTTTACAAGGAGCGCGCCATCTCGTGGGTGCTCGCCGGCGGCATCCTCGGCGCCGTCGCCGGGCCGAACCTCGCGAATGCGACCCGCGAATCGATCGCCGGCGCGCCGTTCGCCGGGGCCTACGCGGCGCTGGTCGGCGTCGCGCTGCTCGCGCTGGCCGTCGTGTCGCGCATCCCGTTCCCGCCGCTGCCGCCGCCGGCGGCGCCGGGCAGCGGCCGCACATTGGCCGAGATCGCACGCCAGCCGGCGTTCGTCGTCGCCGTCGCCGCGTGCGCGCTCGGCTACGGCGTGATGAACCTGCTGATGGCGGCGACGCCGATCGCGATGGCGCATCACGCGCACCCCTTCGGCCACGCGGCGCTGGTGCTCGAGTGGCACGTGCTGGGCATGTTCGTGCCGAGCTTCTTCACCGGCGCGCTGATCCGGCGTCTGGGCGTGGTGCCGATCCTCGTCGCCGGCGTCGTGCTCAACATCGTCTGCGTCGCCATCGCGCTGGCCGGTGTCGAGCTCGCCCATTTCCTCGCTGCGCTCATCGCGCTGGGCGTCGGCTGGAACTTCCTCTACATCGGCGGCACGACGCTCGCGACCGAGACCTACCGCCCCGAAGAGCGCACCACGGCGCAGGCGGCGCTGGACTTCTGGGTGTTCCTGACGATGACGATCACGTCGTTCGCGTCGGGTGCGCTCGTCACGACGGGCGGCTGGACGTGGATGAACCTCGGCACGCTGCTGCCCATGACGCTGCTCGCCGCGGCGATCGGCTGGCTCGCCGTGCTGCGGCGCCGCCCGCCCGCGCCGGCCTGAGGCTTCACGCGGCCGGCGTTGCCGACGCGCCGCGCGCCGACCCGGCGACCAGCTCGAAGCGCAGCAGCCGGCATTCGATCGGCCCGTTCCACAAGGGCACGCGGCGCGACTCCTTGAGCCGCATGCGCGATGGCAGCTTGGGATCGGGGCTGAGGATCCATGCCGTCCAGCCCGGCTGCATGCCGGTGTAGGCGCGCTTCCAGTGCGCGGCCAGGCGCGGGAAGAAGTCGTCGGGCGCGTCGCGCTGGCCGTCCCCGGCCGGTGCGCCAGCGCCCGCCTTGCCGCGCACCTCGATGCGCTCGCCATAGGGCGGGTTGAGCATCAGCGTGCCTGGCAGGCCGGCGGGAAGCGGCGGCGCGGGCCTCTCGAGCGCGTCGCCGCCGTGGAACTCGATCGCGTGCGCGACGCCGGCGCGCTCGGCGTTGCGGCGCGCGAAGTCGACCATGCGAAACGCCACGTCGCTGGCATGCACCGGCACGCGCGGTGCATGGATGCGCGCGCGCGCGTCGGCCTGGAGCTGGCGCCACGCCGCGCGCAGCGGCGACGTCGCGAACGGCGCGAGGCGCTCGAAGGCGTAGCGCCGGTTCAGGCCGGGCGCGACGCCGCAGGCGATCTGAGCCGCCTCGATCGCGATCGTGCCCGAGCCGCAGCACGGGTCGTGCAGCGCGCCGCCGGCCTGCGGGTCGCCGCGCCAGCCGGCGGCCGCGAGCATCGCGGCGGCCAGCGTCTCCTTCAGCGGCGCATCGCCCTTGTCGACGCGCCAGCCGCGCTTGAAGAGGGGCTCGCCCGAGGTGTCGACGTACAGAGCCGCGCGCTCGGGGCCCAGGTGCAGCACCAGCGGCAGGTGCGGGCGCTGCGTGTCGACGCTCGGGCGCTCGCCAGTGGCGTCGCGCAGCGCGTCGCAGACGGCGTCCTTGACGCGCAGCGTCGCGAAGTTGAGGCTGCGCAACGGCGAGCGCTGTGCCGTCGTGTCGACGCGCAGCGTGTCGCGCGGCGTCAGCCACGCGCTCCAGTCGACGCCGCGCGCCAGCGCGTAGACGTCGTCCTCGTCGCGATAGGGCCCCTCGGCGACGACCACGAGCACGCGCTGCGCGAGCCGGCTCTCCAGGTTCAGCCGCATCACGGTCGCCGCGTCGCCTTCGAGCGCGACGCCGCCGCGCACCGCGCGCGGCCGCGCGTCGGGCAGCAGCGCGCGCACTTCGGCGTCGAGCAGCGTCTCGACGCCGCCGGCGCAGGGCAGGAAGATGTCGAACCCCGGCTTTGCGCGGGCCATCAGCCGAGCGAACGCCGCAGGTTGGCCGGCGCGATCTTCAGCGCTTCGCGGTACTTGGCGACGGTGCGGCGCGCGACCTGGATGCCCTGCTCCTCGAGCATCTGGCTCAGCTGGCTGTCCGACAGCGGCTTGGTCGCATCCTCGGCGGCGACGAGCTGGCGGATCAGCGCGCGCACCGCCGTGCTCGACGCGTTGCCGCCGGCGTCGGTGGCGAGCGACGAGCCGAAGAAGTACTTCAGCTCGTACGTGCCGTAGGGCGTCGCCATGTACTTGGCCGTCGTCACGCGCGAGATCGTCGACTCGTGCAGGCCCAGCTCGTCGGCGATCTCGCGCAGCACCAGCGGCTTCATCGCGATCGCTCCGTGCGAGAAGAAGCTCTTCTGGCGCTCGACGATCGCCCTCGACACGCGCAGGATGGTGTCGAAGCGCTGCTGGATGTTCTTCATGAACCAGCGCGCCTCCTGCAGCCGCGTCGACAGGCCGCCCGCGCCGCTGCCGCGCTGCTGGCGCACGGCGCTGGCATACAGGTCGTTGATGCGCAGCCGCGGCATCACGTCGGGGTTGAGCGTGACCTTCCAGCTGCGGCCCGACTTCTGCACGATGACGTCGGGCACGACGATGTTGGCCTCGGCGCGCGCGAACGGGCGGCCGGGCTTGGGTTCGAGCGGCACGATCAGCGCGTGCGCCTGCTTGAGCAGGACTTCGTCGGCACCGGTCGCGGCCATCAGCTTCTTCGTGTCGCGCCGCGCCAGCAGGTCGAGGTGGTGCTTGCACACGATGATGGCGACGGCCTGCGCCTCGCAACGCGGCCGCGCGCGCAGCTGCAGCACCAGGCATTCGGGCAGATCGCGCGCGCCGACGCCGATCGGGTCGAGGTTCTGCAGCCACTTCAGCGCGCACTGCAGGCGCTCGAGCAGCTCGTCGCGTGCCTCGCCTGCGTCGGCCAGACGTTCGGCGATCTCGTCGAGCGAGTCGGCGAGGTAGCCGTCCTCGTCGAGCGACTCGATCAGCACCTGCACGGCGGCGCGGTCCTCGGGCGACAGGCGCATGCCCACGAGCTGCGCGCGCAGGTGCTCCTGCAGCGTCGGCAGCGACGAGCTGCGGTCGTGCGCCTCGAAGTCGTCGGCATCGGGATCGGCTCCGCTGCGCGGGCCGGGGCTTTCGAGGATGCCGTCGAAGTCGTCGCGCTCGGTGCCGTTCTCCCAGTCGTCGCGCTCGGTGGCGCCGAACTCGGCGGTGTCGACGCCGGCGTCGGGCTCGGCGCTGTCGCCGCTGTCGGCGTGCGCGGCCTCCTCGTCGGCGCGCTCGGCGGCGCTGGGCGGCGCCGGTGCTGCCGGCACGTCGTAGGGCGTCGCCGCATCTTCCTCGGGTTCCAGGAAGGGGTTCTGCTCGAGCATCTGCTCGACTTCCTGCTGCAGTTCGAGTGTCGACAGCTGCAGCAGACGGATCGACTGCTGCAGCTGCGGCGTCAGCGCGAGATGCTGCGAGAGGCGGACCTGCAGGGAGGGCTTCATGCTGCGAGGCCTGTCAGCGCGCGCGCCGCTGCGCCGGGCCGCTGCTCCCAAGCGAAGGCGCGACCCCGAAGGGCCACGCAAGGTGCCCGAATCCGGCCCCTGCGGGTCGGGCCGCGCGACGTGGACCGGGAGGCTGACATCTCACATGCGGAAGTGTTCGCCGAGATAGACCTTGCGCACGTCCGGGTTCTCGACGATCTCGCGCGGCGTGCCTTCGGCGAGCACGGTGCCGTCGCTGATGATGTAGGCGCGGTCGCAGATGCCCAGCGTCTCGCGCACGTTGTGGTCGGTGATCAGCACACCGATGCCGCGCTCCTTGAGGAAGCGGATGATGCGCTGGATCTCGATCACGGCGATCGGGTCGACGCCGGCGAACGGTTCGTCGAGCAGGATGAAGCTCGGCTGCGTGGCGAGCGCGCGCGCGATCTCGACGCGCCGCCGTTCGCCGCCTGACAGCGCCGGCGCCGGGCTGCCGCGCAGCTTGTCGATCGAGAGGTCGTGCAGCAGGCCGTCGAGCAGCTCGTCGATGCGCCGCGCCGGCAGCGGTCGGCGGTCGGGGCCGAGCTGCAGTTCGAGTACGGCGCGGATGTTCTCCTCGACCGTCAGCTTGCGGAAGATCGAAGCCTCCTGCGGCAGGTACGACAGCCCCATGCGCGAGCGCGCGTGGATCGGCAGCCGCTCGACGCGCTGCTCGCCGATGCGGATCTCGCCGGCGTCGGCGCGCACCAGGCCGACGATCATGTAGAAGCTCGTCGTCTTGCCGGCGCCGTTGGGGCCGAGCAGGCCGACCACCTCGCCGCCGTGGACGGCGAGGTGTACATCCTTGACCACCTTGCGCACGCCGAAGCTCTTCTGCAGCCCCTGCACTTCGAGGCGGGTCGGCGCGCCGGTGTGCGGGCCGATCGCGGTGGCGCTCAACGCCGCTCCCCCGGCGGCGCGGGCGTCGCAGGGGCCGACCCCGGCGCCGACGCCGCGGTCGCGGCCTCGCGCGGCGTCAGCACGGCGCGCACACGGCCGTCCGGGCTGCCCGGCACGGCGCCGCCGCCCGACACGCTGAACACCTCGGCGATGTTGTCGTAGGTGATCACGTTGCCGGCGGTCTCGTCGGCCAGTGTCGTGCCGCGGTAGCGCCGGATCACGGCGTGGCCGACGAAGCGCACCGTGTCGGCCTTGCTGTCGTATTCGATGCGCTCGGCCAGACCCTCGATCGTCTCGTCGACGCCTTCGCGTTTCTGGCGAAAGCTCGCGGGTTTCTCGGCACTGCCGGTCAGCACGCCGAACTGATAGCCGTCGGGGCTCTGGCGCACCTCGATCTGCGCGGCACGCATCTGGATCGTGCCCTTCGTCACCTGCACGTTGCCGCTGAAGGTGCCGACCTGCTTCAAGTCGTCGTAGCGCGCCGCGTCGGCGTCGACCGTCATCGGCTTGCTGCGGTCGGCGCGCTCGGCGAGCGCCGGCGTGGCGGTGAGGGCGGCGGCCAGCGCGAACAGCGGCCAGAGGAAGCGGGATGGGGTTGGCATGAGAGGCACAAAACTTGCAGACCATTCTAGCCGCAAGAGGTGTCCGGTCGCGGCGGCGCGCCGGCTACTTCAGGACGCCGAGCAAGTCGTTGTGGTCGTCGGTCCAGGCGCGCGCGGCAGGGCGTGCCGCGGGCGAAAGCGGCGCGGCCGGCAGGCGTGCGGCGTCGCGGCTCACCAGCACCCAGTCGGTGGCGCGCAGCTCCGAGTCGAGCGCATCGTCGTGCACGAGCCGGGCCGCGAGGCCGCGATCGCGCGCCGCTGCGAGCAGCACCGGCGGTAGGTCGAGGTGGCGGTTGGTGACGTGGAAGGCGAGCACGCCGTCGGGCGCGAGGTGGCGCAGGTAGAGGTCGAGCGCTTCGAGCGTCAGCAAGTGCACGGGGATCGCTCCGCCCGAGAAGGCGTCGATCGCGAGCACGTCGTAGTGCTGCGGCGGCTCGCGCTCCAGCGCCAGGCGCGCGTCGCCGGGTACGTCGTGCAGCGTCGCGGCGCTGTCTGCGAGGAAGCTGAACTCGGCGCGCGCGAGTTCGAACACCTGCGGATCGATCTCGTAGAGCCGGTAGGTGTCGCCGGGGCGCGCATAGACCGCCAGCGTGCCCGCGCCCAGCCCGACGATCCCAACGCGCGCCGGCCGCGCCGGCAGCGCGGCGAGCGCGCGGCCGACGCCCGAGCTCGCGCCGTAGTAGGCCGTCGGCTCGCGCCTGCGCGCCGCGTCGAGGTACTGCTCGCCATGCTTGACCGAGCCGTGGTAGAGCACGCGCGCACGCTCGCGCGGGGCATCGGCGTCGCGGTCGAAGGTGGCGAGCGTGCCGTAGAAGTTGCGGCTGGCGCGGCGCGCATCGCGCTGGTCGTCGACGACTTGCGCCGCCAGCAGCGCCGCGCAGGCCAGCGCGGCCGCACCGCTCGCCGCGACGCCGCCGCGCCGCTCGCGCAGCACGACGCCGCCGAGCGCGGCCGTCGCGATCAGACCGAGGCCGAGCTCGTAGTAGCCGTCGAGCACGAAGGGTGCGACGAGGCCGACCATGATCCCGCCCACGGCGCCGCCGACCGACAGCAGCAGGTAGAAGCGCGTGAGCTGCTGCATCGGCGGGCGCAGCCGCGCCGTCTCGCCGTGCAGCGCCATGCACAGCACGAACAGCGTGCCGAGGTAGAGCGGCACCGCGGTCTTCACCTCGGTGCCGATGGAATGCATCAGCCCGAAGCCGGCGAGCAGCAGCGCCGCGCCGGCCAGCGGCAGCCACAGACCGCGCCGGTACCAGCGGTCGCTCTCGAAGCACAGGATGAAGCTCGCGAGGTACACCGCCAGCGGCAGGATCCACAGGAACGGGATCGACGCGACGTGCTGCGTGATGTGGTTCGTCACTGCCAGCAGCAGCCATGAGCCGAGCGCCGGCAGCGCCAGCCACAGCACCTGCGTGCGCCAGCCGGCGGCGCCATCGGCGGCCGGCGCGGCATGGGCGGCAATCGGTCGCGGCGGCCGCGGCTGCAGGCGCAGCGCGACGAGCGTCGCGCCGAGGGCGAGCAGCACGAACGCCGCATAGCCGATCGACCAGCCGATCGCCTGTCCGCGCAGCGGCGCCCACGGCTCGAGCGCGACCGGATAGGCGAGCAGTGCCAGCAGCGACGCCAGGTTCGACAGCGAGAAGTAGCGGTACACGCGCAGCCCCCACGGCGCGCGCGCCAGCCAGGCCTGCAGCAGCGGCCCCGTCGTCGACAGCAGGAAGTAGGGCAAGCCGATCGTCGCGGCCAGCAGGCCGAGGATGGCGAGCGTCGGCTCCGCAGCCTCGACGGGCTTCCAGCGCTCGCTCGCGACGATCGGCAGCGTCGCCAGGCTGGCGACGAGCAGCGTACCGTGGACGGCGGCCTGCATGCGCGCGCCGACGCGGCGCACCAGCGCGTCGGCATAGGCGTAGCCGGCCAGCAGCAGCAGCTGGAAGAACACCATGCAGACCGCCCACACGCCGGCCGCGCCGCCGAACCACGGCAGGATCTGCTTGGCGACGATCGGCTGGACCAGGAACAGCAGGAAGGCGCTGCTGAAGATGGTTGCGGCGTACAGCAGCGGCGAGCCGGTGGCGGTCGTCATGGCGGCGCGCAGTATCGCCGCGCGCGCCGCCGCGGCGACCGCGGGTTTACCGCGGCGAGGCGCAGCGCGGCGCGCGTCAGCGCTTGGCGCCGCGCACCAGGCCGATCAGGTGGTCGGCGACGGCCAGCGAGCGGTCGAGCGAGCCGGCCAGCGTGCCCGACGTGAACCAGCGGCCGTGCACACCGATCGCCGGCACGCCGTCGATCTTGTAGGCGTCGGCGAGCTGGCGCGCCTGGCGCTGCTTGGTCTGCACGCCGAACGAGTTGTAGGCCTCGAGGAACTTGGCGCTGTCGACGCCGTTCTTGGCCATGAAGGCGGCGATGTCCTGCGGCTTGTCGAGGCGCTGGCGCTCGTTGTGGATCGCGAAGAACACCCTGCGGTGCATCTGCTCGACGAGGCCGAGCGCCTCGAGCGCATAGTAGATGCGCTGGTGCGCCGCGAAGGGTTCCTCGCGGAACGCGACGGGCACGCGGCGGAATGCGACGTCGGCCGGCAGCTTCCTGGCCCAGGCCTCGAGCATCGGCTCGAACGAGTTGCAGTGCGGGCAGCCGTACCAGAAGAACTCGATCACCTCGACCTTGCCGTCGGCGGGCGCGGCCAGCGGCTGCGACAGCCGCACGTAATGCGTACCTTCGACGAATGCGGCGCGCTGCTGCTGCGCGCGCGCCAGCGGCGCGAGGCCGAGCGCGGCCGCGCCTGCGAATACCTGCGCCGTGAAATGGCGACGCTTCATCATCGTGTTCCTTCTCGTTGTCGGGTCGGGGGCTGCGGGTGGAGTCGGCGCGCCGCCGGAAAGTTCAAACGCCGGCGAATTACTTCTGCACGCGCACAAGCGCGGCCTCGACGCCGCCGCCTTCGAGCTTGGCGCGGCCGGCCTCGGCGTCTTCCCTGCGGTCGTAGGGGCCGACGCGCACGCGATAGACAGTGCGGCCGGCCTGCTCGCGCTCCGTGATCCGGGCCGCCAGTCCCAGCATCGCCAGCCGCGCGCGCTGCTGCTCGGCGTCTTCGGCGCGGCCGTATGCGCCGGCCTGCACGAAATAGATGAACGGATCGCTGCCTGCTTTCACGGGCGCGGCGGGCGCGGGCGCGTCGCCGACGGGCCGGCCCGCGAGGATGGCAGCCGGGTCGCGCGCGGGCGGCGTCGCGGCCGGTGCCGTGGCCGCAGGCGCGGGCGGTGCGCTGGCCGGCGCGGCCGGCCGCATCGGCGTCTTGCCGGCCAGCGGTGCGTTGGCGTCCCAGTTCTTGTTGCGCTCGATCTCGGCAGCGTCCTGTTCGGCGCTGCGCTGCGGCACCTTGTTGACAAACGGCGCCGGCACCTTGTTGACGTAGATCGCCACGGCTGCCGCCAGCGTCAGCCCGATCAGCACGCCGATGCCCAGTCCCAGCGCGAAGCGGCCGCGTTGCTGCTTGTTCATGCGAGGTCCTTGCGGATGGCCAGGGAACGTGTCATCGGAACTCCAGGGTGAGGCGACAGCCTACATCTGCTCGGGCGCGCCGACGCCGAGGATGGCGAGGCCGTTGGCCAGCACCTGGCGCGTCGCCGTCAACAGCGCGCAGCGCGCCTGCGTCAGCGTGGCGTCGTCGGCGACGAGGAAGCGCTCGGCAGCGTAATAGCTGTGGAAGCTGCCCGACAGCTCGCGCAGGTAGAACGCGACGTCGTGCGGCGCCAGGTCGGCCGCGGCGCGCGTGAGCAGCGCCGGGTAGTCGGCCAGTTTGAGCATCAGCGCAGCCTCGGTCGGCGCGGCCAGCAGCGCCAGATCGGCCTGCGCCAGCGAGGCCGCGTCGCCGCCGGTTTCGGCGAACTGGCGCAGCACGGAGCAGATGCGCGCGTGCGCGTACTGCACGTAGTAGACCGGGTTCTCGTCGTTGCGCTTCAAGGCCAGGTCGACGTCGAACACGAACTCGGTGTCGGCCTTGCGGCTGATCAGGAAGAAGCGCACCGGGTCGCGGCCGGTCCAGTCGATCAGGTCGCGCAGCGTGACGTAGCTGCCGGCGCGCTTGGAGATCTTGACCTCCTCGCCGCCGCGCATCACGGTCACCATCTTGTGCAGCACGTAGTCGGGGAAGCCCGCCGGGATGCCCAGTCCCGCTGCCTGCAGCCCGGCGCGCACGCGCGCAAACGTGCCGTGGTGGTCGCTGCCCTGCACGTTGACGACCTGCGTGTAGCCGCGCTCCCACTTGTTGATGTGATAGGCGACGTCGGGCACGAAATAGGTGTACTGCGCGGCATCGCTGGACGACGGGTCGGCGCCGGCCGGGGCCGACTTGCGCATCACGCGGTCCTTGTCGTCGCCGTACTCGGTGCTGCGCAGCCACAGCGCGCCGCCTTCCTCGTAGGTCTTGCCGGCGGCGACGAGGCGTTGCACCGTGGCGTCGACGCGGCCGCTCGAATACAGGCTCGACTCGAGGAAGTAGTTGTCGAAGCGCAGCCCGAACGCCTGCAAGTCGAGATCCTGCTCGCGGCGCAGGTAGGCGACGGCGAACTGGCGGATGCCGTCGAGGTCGTCGATGTCGCCGCTGGCGGTGAACTCGCGGTCGTCGGCCTGCACCGTCTCGCGCGCGAGGAACGCGGTCGCGATGTCGGCGATGTACTCGCCGTTGTAGGCCGACTCGGGCCAGCCGGCGTCGCCCGGCTGCAGGCCCCTCAGGCGCGCCTGCGTCGAGAGGGCGAGCGTCGCGATCTGCGCGCCGGCGTCGTTGTAGTAGAACTCGCGCGTCACTTCGGCGCCCTGGCTCGCGAACAGCCGGCACAGCGCGTCGCCGAGCGCGGCCTGACGGCCGTGGCCGACGTGCAGCGGCCCGGTCGGGTTGGCCGAGACGAACTCGACGAGCACGCGCTTTCCGTTCGCCTCGTGGATGCCGAAGCGCTCGCCGGCGGCCAGCACTTCGGCGACGATGGCCTGCTTGGCCGCGGCCTTCAGGCGCAGGTTGATGAAGCCGGGGCCGGCGATGTCGATCGCCTCGACCCAACGCTCGGTAGCGGGCCGCTCGCGCAGCGCCGCGATCAGCGCCTGCGCCAGTTCGCGCGGATTCTTCTTCAGCGGGCGCGCGAGCTGCATCGCCGCGGTGCAAGCGAGGTCGCCATGCGCGGCCTGCTTCGGCGACTCGAACGCCGGCCGCACCGCGCTGTGCGGGTCGATGTCGGCGATCGCTTCGCCCAGTGCGTGCAGCAGCTCCTGCGTGGCTCGAATCATGGGCGCGATTCTACGGTTCGGTGTCGTGCACGACGGGCGGCGGCGGTGGCGGCCGCGCGGTCGCAATTGCATACACGGTGGCGTTCCGAGAAGATGCAAGATGCAACCAGTGGCCACCGTCCGTGCCCGCCGCGCCATGCAGCTCCCACCCCCCGCCGAACTCGAAGCCGTCGAAGGCGACGCCGAGCCGCTGCCCGCGCAGATCGGCAAGTACCGCGTGCTGCGCCGGCTCGGCGAAGGCGCGACGAGCGATGTGTACCTGTGCCGCGACGACTTCCACGACCGCGACGTCGCCATCAAGCGGGTGCGCGGCGGCGCGTTCGACGAAGCCGGCGGACACTATTTCGAACGCTTCTTCGCTGCCGAAGCGGCGCTCGTCGGCCGGCTGAACCACCCGAACGTGGTCCAGATCTACGACGCCGTCGCCGACCCGGCCGAGCCGTACCTGGTGATGGAATACGTCGGCGGCACGACGCTGCGGCGCTTCTGCCGGCCCGACCGGTTGCTCGCGCTCGACGTCATCGTCGAGATCGGCTTCAAGTGCGCGATGGCGCTGGGCTACGTGTTCCGCCAGGGGCTGATCCACCGCGACGTGAAGCCCGCCAACATCCTCGCCGTGCTCGACGGCAGCGCGATCACGGCACTCAAGATCACCGACTTCGGCAGCGTGCTGAACCTGCGCGCCGACACGACGCAGATCTTTCGCGTCGGCTCGCTGGCCTACATGTCGCCCGAGCAGCTCGATGGCGGCACGCTCGACTGCCGCGCCGACATCTATTCGCTCGGCGCCGTCCTCTACCACCTGATCACCGGCCGGCCGCCGTTCGAGGCGCAGGCGCAGGCCGCGCTGATGAACCAGATCTATACCGCGACACCGGTGCCGCCGAGCCGGCTGCGCGCCGGTGTCGGCCCCGGCGTCGATGCGCTGCTGGCGCGCGCGCTGGCCAAGTCGCCCGACGAGCGCTGGGCCGATTGGGATTCGTTCGCGCAGGCGCTGTCCGAGCTGTTCTCGGGCCACCAGGTGCCGCGCGGCGACCAGCAGGCGGTGCTCGACTCGGAACGCTTCACGCTGCTGCGCAGTCTCGAGTTCTTCGCCAGCTTCGGCGACATCGAGTTGTGGGAAGTGGTGCACCGCGCGCACTGGGAGCGCTTCGGCTACGGCCATGCGCTGTACCGCCGCGGAGAGGAGGGGCGCAGCTTTCACATCATCGCGCGCGGCGAGGTCGAGGTGTTCCGCGACGGCCAGCGCGTCGCGCAGCTTGGCGCCGGCACGTCGGTCGGCGAGATGGCCTACCTTGCGCCCAGCCCCGAGCTGCGCCGCCACGGCACCGACATCGTCGTGTCGCAGCCGGCGACCACGCTGTCGTTCACGCCCGAGACGCTGGCGGAGCTCGGCGCCGGCACGCGGCACCGCTTCGACGAAGCCTTCATCCGCGTGCTGGTGCGCCGGCTGCATGCGGCGCACGAGACGCTCGCGCATCCGCGGCGGATTTTGTAGCCTTGTCGGCGCGCCGGCGCCCGGCGGCGTTACAGGGCGGGCGCTCCGCCCGACCACCCACAGGAGTTGCGATGAAGCAATGGATCACCGTGCTGGCTCTCGCCGTCGCCCCGATGCTCGCCGCGGCGCAGGCCGCCGATGCGAAGAAGGACGCCGCCCCGACCGCGCAGCAGAACAAGATGAGCAGTTGCAGCGCCGAGTTCAAGAAGACGGGCAAGCCCGGCGGCGAGCGCAAGGCCTACATGTCGGACTGCCTGAAGAAGGAGTCCGACGCCAAGACGGCGCAGCAGAACAAGATGGGCAGTTGCAGTGCCGAGTTCAAGAAGACGGGCAAGCCCGGCGGCGAACGCCAGGCCTACATGAAGGAATGCCTCAGCAAGTGAAATGACCACCCCTTGACCGGCGGGTACACCGGCCGGCCTTGCAGGCCGCGCCGGACCTCGCGGCCCGGCTCTTCGCCAGGCGAGGACAGTCCACCGGACTG
>Ga0138256_10004600_pt1 | contig 14670 bp, 13 predicted proteins | sample KNB2016incub_MG_FD_105486 | JGI IMG/M metagenome (GOLD analysis project Ga0138256, IMG submission 105486) | Active sludge microbial communities from wastewater in Klosterneuburg, Austria - KNB2014incub_MG | ecosystem: Engineered > WWTP > Activated sludge > Unclassified | place: Austria... | reverse complement strand
TATCGCATGGGTCACTCATTGGATATTGATCCCTTGAATGGTCATATTCTCAATGATTCGGCAGCTATGAAATTGTGGTCGAGAGCATATGAGCCAGGATGGGAAATGAAATTATGAGGTGTAGAAAAATCTGTCAAAACTAGCTGATCCCAGTCGGCTTACAAAATATAGTACATGAGCTAATATAAGCCGTAAATTTTATCTACTTTAGACACGCGCTAATAACTTATTTATAGTTGACTTGAAGATTTAAAGCGTTATTTATGCTTTCATTTAAATCCAGGTTGTTAGAGCAGACCTTTATTCATTAATAATTTTTTGTATGAGTTCAAGACGATCATTTGTAAAAACAGTAGGAGCTGGTGCTGCATGGGCATCGGTAGCACCATTTGCCGTGGAAAAAATTATTGTTTCTCCGGCTTTATCTCCGCTGCGTATAGGGATCATCGGTGCTGAAAATTCGCACACGATTGGTTTTGGCAAAATGTTTAATATCGACAAAAAATTTCCGGAGGTTTCACTTACACATGTATGGGGAGAGACGGACACATTTGCACAGAAAGCAGCGGAGGGTGGGCACATACCCAATATCGTTAAAGATCCATCAGAAATGCTCGGCAAGATCGATGCCTTGATCGTAGATCATCGCCATGCTCAGTATCACCTGGCTGCTGCAACTCCTTTTGTCAAAGCCGGAATCCCTACTTTTATAGATAAACCATTTTGTTACCGGGTAGAAGAAGGTAAGGCTTTTTTGGAATTGGCCCGAGCTCATAAGACACCTGTGACCTCTTTTAGCACTGTGGCACACACTGCCGCCACTTACGATATCAAACAGCAGGTCTCTGAGATGAAAGATATCAATCATGTTATATGTCATGGACCTGTAGATCTTGGTTCTCCGTATGGGGGTATCTTTTTCTATGGGATTCATCTTGTCCAGCCCCTGATGTTCGTCTTTGGAGATGAAATCGCCAGGGTCAAAATCACCAGGGACGGCATAAAGGGTAGTGCTGCGCTGGTATTTAAAAATGGTTTATATGCCACTTTGATTTTTAAAAATAAAGCCTATGGGTGGGAGACCTTCGTAGAAACCCCCAAGGCCCTGGTTCAATTAAAATCCCGTACCGAGGAAAAAGAACCCGGTATGGTCTACACGGATATGATTCAAATGTTCAGGACCAGGGTAGAACCCCGGTCACATAAAAGCATGTTGACCGAAGTAGCCATCCTGGAGGCATTAGAGCGCTCTGCACAAAACGAACTCTGGGTGGATGTAAACGCTATTGATTAAGATGGCTGGTGCTTCCTCTCCATCTACAATGACGAAGGCTTTCGATTGGTCGAGGTTTGTCTCCATGAGTATCCTTGGGCTGATGTTTTTTATTTTTGGGTTCGTATCCTGGCTCAATGCCATTTTGATCCCTTATTTTAAGATTGCCTGCGAACTGACCAATTTTCAATCCTACCTGGTAGCCTTTGCTTTTTACCTGGCCTATTTTTTTATGTCGGTGCCTTCAGGTTATTTATTAGAAAGGATAGGATTTAAGCGAGGCATCATGTATGGTTTTTTTATGATGGCAGCAGGGGCTTTTGTATTTATCCCGGCGGCACTAAGCAGAGCTTATGCTATATTTTTATTGGGCTTATTTATGATTGGTACCGGGCTGGCTTTGCTGCAGTCTGCAGCCAATCCTTTCGTGACGATCATAGGACCAATAGACCGGGCTGCACAACGCATCAGTATCGTCGGCATGTGCAATAAAGTGGCGGGGATATTGGCACCACTCATCTTTGCCGCAGTCGTGTTGAAAGTGACGGATAACGAATTGTTTAAAACCATCAATAGTGGCACTTTGTCCCTCGTCGAGAAGTCGGGTTTGTTGGATCAGTTGGTGCAGAGGGTGATCGTGCCTTATACCATACTTGGTTTTGCCTTGATCCTCATCGGTTTGATGATCAGATATTCTCCTTTGCCGGACATCAATCCTGAACAAAACAATCAGGAAGAAAAGACTGAAGGTGCCTTGAGCAAAACAAGTGTCTTCCAGTTTCCCTATTTGATCCTTGGGGCACTGGCCATATTTTTTCACGTTGGATCTCAGATCATAGCGATTGATACCATCATCGGTTATGCCGGTACGATGGGTCTCAATTTGTTGGAAGCTAAGGCATTTCCCTCTTATGTATTGTTCGCGACGATGTGTGGATATATTATTGGCATAGTGACTATCCCAAAATGGATCAGTCAAAAGAAAGCACTCCTGCTATGCACTTTATTGGGCTTCGTATTGTCGATAGGGGTTTTACTTTTTAAGGGCCCGGTAGTGGTATTTGGGCATCCAACAGACATATCGATATGGTTTTTGGTAGCTCTTGGCTTGCCCAACTCATTGATCTTTGCCAATATCTGGCCATTGGCTATTAAGGGATTGGGCAGGTTTACCAAGCTGGGATCTTCGATTATGATCATGGGATTGTGTGGCAATGCGATCACCCCTTTGATTTACGGTCGACTGGTAGATATATTTGATGCGCGGATAGCATATGCGATCCTGATCCCATGCTATCTTTATCTGATCTTCTATGCCCTTTTTGGTCATAAAATAAAACACTGGAGCCCGGTACCTCAATCTATACTCAGGGATGGAAAAAATTAAAATTATCAATGGCAGGTTGATTACCCCTTACAGAATCATCGATCAGGGTTCTATACTGATAGAAGAAGGCAAGATCACCGCTATTAATCAAAATGATCAGGAGCATGCAGGTGTACATATCATAGATGCCCGGCATCAGTACGTAGCTCCGGGATTTATCGATATCCACGTGCATGGAGGAGGTGGTCATGATTTTATGGATGGCACTGTAGAGGCTTTTCTTGGAGCAGCTAAATTGCATGCCCGGCATGGCACGACTTCTATGGTGCCCACCACCCTTACTGCAGAGGCTGAAGATCTGATCCGTACTTTTAAAATGTATGATATTGCAAAAAAAGAAAATCACCAGGGTTCTGAGTTTTTGGGATTACATATCGAAGGACCCTATTTCGCTATGAATCAAAAAGGTGCCCAGGATCCAAGATATATCCGGCTACCAAGGCGCGTAGAATACGAAGAGATTTTAAAACATACATCCGATATAATGAGGTGGAGTGCTGCTCCGGAATTGGAAGGCGCTATGGAGTTTGCCAGGTATATCCAGACTAAAAATATATTGCCTTGTATCGCCCATTCTGATGCTACCTCTGAGGAAGTAGTGCTGGCGTTGGAACAAGGCTTTACGCATGTGACGCACCTATATTCCGCCATGTCAGGAGTGATGCGACGCCATGCCTATCGTTATGCAGGAATCATTGAGAGTGCATTTTTGTACGACCAATTGACGGTAGAAATCATTGCCGATGGATGTCATCTGCCTGCCAGTTTATTGCAATTGATTTACAAACAAAAAGGACCAGCCAGTATCGCCCTGATCACAGATGCCATGCGGGCCGCCGGGACTGATGTATCTGAAAGTATATTGGGCAGCATTAGAGATGGACTTCAGGTAATCGTAGAGGATGGGGTGGCCAAATTGCCTGATCGGACTTCGTTCGCCGGTAGCGTAGCTACTGCAGATAGGTTGGTTAGAAATATGATTCGTTTGGGTGGTGTTCCTTTGACACATGCTGTACAGATGATATCAAGCACACCTGCCAAAATCAGCCGCGTGGATCATAAGAAGGGCAGCCTCACTATCGGCAAAGATGCGGACATCGTCATTTTTGATGAGGATATAGATATCAAATCGACCATCATAGGAGGGAGGGTGGTGTTTAATACGTTATAGACCTGTGATATATAAATCGTGCTATAAGGAGATGTATAAAACAAAATTTAATTACTTGGTCGGGATCAGGTCGCGTTTAAATTGTGCAATGGACATAATATAAACTTTCAGGTCGGATCAATATTCTATCGGGTGGAATGGCTTTATGACATTTCATACAAATCCCAAAGTCAGGGCTGCCTATTTTTGATATCACTTGTTTTAAACCGTAATCATGCATTAGAATACAATGATTACCTCCTTCGGATCCCGACAATGAATGTCGGGATGCTGACAAAATCGTCAGTCAGCGTGATGAAATTATTTTCCTATTGGGAACATAAATTTATCAGGGTTAAACTGCCGATGATGAATATCGGCATCCTGATTGTAAACATCAGTGACCCGACGCAATGAATAATGCATCAAAAGATGTTTCTATTGCAATGCATTTAATGTGCATTTTTCATTGCGTCAGCTCCTACGAGTGACTGATGATTCTATCAGCATCACGATATTTATCGTCGTGATCTGATACGACAATAGGAGTCACCAGACCCTTCGGGCAATCCATGCCTAATGCATGGATTGGGTTAAACTGATCAGTTTCCTTTCAGCTTGTCTGAGTACTGCTTCTGTGACACTTTTATTGTTTATGGCATCCATTCTGGATATCCGACCAATAGCTACATCCGGAGCTACTGGTTTAGTCATTTCACTATTTTCCAATATGACTTGTTCACTTTTAGCAATTTCTTCCAGAAATTTTTGTCGAAGTTGGTCATTATCCATTGTCCAAAGGTAAGGTTATTACTTTTTGGATATAACTTCTAGCATTGCAGTAGGATTTGAAGAAAGGTTTCCGATTTTTTTTAATTGCCTTTATCCCCAATATTGGACTATCACTTGACTACCATCACTTTTACCTGCCTGTTAAATCCCAAATCAACCGGAAGCAAAGTGCCGTTGTAAAAAGAAACTTTTATGATATCCGGCTCTGTTACGAAAAAGGTCATTTGCAGGCCATTGAGATTGGCATCGATAGATCCATAGATAATACTGCCTAGATCTACTCCCGGGACCAAAATGGATGGTGATATCCAGGTATCTTTTGGATCTATTATGCCGGGGAATATCGTTCCTGCAGATGAAGTGACGATAGCTTGCAATACAGAAGAGATGATGATCGAGTCGGAGGTGACTGACACGTTTACTCCGTTCTGACCAGAGATCACTTTTAACTTGGGCATAGAGTCTGTGACGCCCACAGCTATCTGGCCATCTGTTGCTTGGCCAAGGGATAACAAAGCGCCTTGCGTATTGCCTATGATGAGTGAATTGGCCAGGAGGGTGTCTGTACCTGTTCCTCCATTTTTTACAGGCAGGATCCCCCTGACTTTTGAAGTGAGATCTATAATCGAATCCGCTATGTCTTCATTTAAAATGCTTCCATTTAAAATCGAACGGGAATCAACCGCTCCGGTACGTAGGTCTTGATTAAGTATAGTCGAATCCAATAAGATTCTTGAATCCACCGCTCCGGTTTGAATATCTTTATTTAAGATAGTAGAATCAAGCAGCGTTCTTGAATCAACCGACCCAGTCATCAGGTCTTTATTCAGGATAGTCGAATCCAGTATTTCAGATGTGGTTACCGCACCGGTATCAATGTCTTCAGCTATTATAGATTCATTCAAAATGGTTCTGGAATCTACAGCACTTGTATGAATATCCCTGTTGAGTATAGCTGAGTCGAGTATTTTTTCTGTAGTAATCGCATCATCCGCAATGTCATCGGTATAAAACGAATAAGGGACGGACATAAACTGTTGATTACTGACCAGTTTATAATTGCCATCATTTTTAGTAGATATTTCGACTTTCAAAAACTGATCTGCATCGATCCAGGGAATGTCAAGGAGCCTGGGGTACTTACTATTGCCGGTGGGGGTGCCTTGGCCTATAATTAAAGTAAACAAACCATATTTATCTGTGTTGGTGGTATGGGTCTCTTCCCATTCAATCGCTCCATCTATCCCTTGGGTAATTGTAAATCGGACACCTATCGCTTTTTTGTTTAGTGGTTTTCCATTAATATCCATTCCTACTATTTCTTTCCCGATATCATCCACCGCAACAGCCTGGTAATAGATACCATTTAAATTTCCTATTTTCTGAGAAAGGATAGACGACACACTACCCAGCAAACATATGATGACTATATAAATCTGTTTTTTCATTTTTTTTATAATTTAAGGGATACACATTATTTTTCGATCAGGGAAGCGGCCACACCAATGCTAACTCCCACCGATGAATTTTTAGCATTTTGGTTGGACCCCAATTCGATATTGGCCAAGCCAAGCAGATAGTTGAATTCTATAAAACTGGATATAAATTTTGAGAACCTGATATCAATACCCGGGCTGAACACCAATCCATAATCTCTGTTAGATAGAGCACTGGATTTGAGTACATTGATATGTTCATTGTTTATAATTTGGGTACCCCGAAGCATAGTAGCATAATACCCCGAGGCGGTAATATAGGGTTTCACTGTTTTAAAATTGACTCTATACCCAAGCCCAAGTTTTAGATCCCCGTATTGTAGTTTCCAGGAATAATTGGTTTCATCATATAACAAATTTGCTCCCCCGGTACGCATACCAATACCTCCTTTAAAGATGATGCCACCTTCGGTGATAAATCGAAGTCCAATGCCATAGGCTCCGGTGATTAAACTTTGATATTCACTATTGAGTTTGACACCTTCACTATCTTTAAATTTAAAGGATGGAAATATTTGAGAAACCTCAGCGGTAAACGCAGGCTGTGCACTACTCGTGTTCAGGTAGGTCACCAGGTAGATAAGGAAGGCAAATTGTTTAATTTTTTTCATCGTATCTATTATTTAGAAATTATTAATCTTAATGTTTTATTATTTTGATGGGCATCAAAAATGGTGATGAAGTACACCCCGCTGGCCCATAAGGCACAATCAATTTGATGACGATAGAGATTCTGCACTTTTTCGGTCAATAGATATTTTCCATTTATATCGGTCACCTGGATAAAAGAAGATGGTATTTCCTCTTTGCTGGATATGGTGATAGATCGGGTAGCAGGATTGGGATAGACCAAAACATTTAAATCAGTATAGACTTGGTCTTCGATCTCTTCCAAAGCAATTGTAACGGGTTGTTGAAACCCCTGGGAGACAGTGACTCCATTGATACTCATCGTCGTGTTGAAACTTTGCCCGGCAGTTTGTCCTATAAATACATGATCCGACATACCGGAAGAGCCATAACTTGAGATCACCTGCCGTTTGATAGATTGTGCGTAATTGTCAGACGGCAGCGAAGATAGAAGAGCAAGAATACAGCACAATAAATATGTTTTAGAGTCTACATTTTTTATCATATCCATTTATTTTCACTGTTATAATATTATTAGCGTCGATTTTATTCTAAATTGATAAAGTCTTTATTTAACATAATTCCTTAAGCATGCATACTGATGACGAACTCCAACCAGCAAGCCTAGCAAGAGAATTCCGTCTAATGTAGACAGGCATCGCAAGACACACAGTACTGTCTAAGTATTTGATCCATGGTATCAACTCATACAGTCCTATTTATGTAGATCAAACTCTGAGCTGACGACTTTTATTATGATTTTGGTCTGAAATATTTAAAAAAACCTTAAGATTTAACCTAGGTACCTTCAACCTGAATTTCTCGCTGTTTATCAGGTAGCATGATAGCCAAAAGTGAATAAATTTCGGCGAATTAAGAAGTTATATATAGGTGTGATTTGGAATTCGCCTGGCAAGTCAAGGATTAAGGGTAGTATATTACTGATTTGATTTTTGAGCTGTTAAATAGGGGTTACAGCGTCCAGGTGGTTAAAATGTAAAACCAGCCTCCTAAGCTCGAGTGACAGGTCCAGTTCTTCTTTTAATCGATCAGCAACGACGAAAAAATTAATTTAAAAAAGCTTCGCTTTTTTTATGCGGGTTGCCGGGACCACGATATTACTTTGACCCCATCGGAATAGTGAGCAAGATCCGGCCTAAGATCCGTTAGAATTATTTTGCCCAAATTATAATTCAGGTTCAAATGGATTGTCTCCACCTCGCTAAGAGGCCACTCTTCATGATGAATGTCGTAGCGGTAGCAATGATGCTGTAGATCCAAATACAAACTATAGCGTTCTGTAAGCCATCGGTCTAAAGCACTTTTATGTTTTATTTTTTCAGACACGGTATAGGTAGTATCCAGGGAAGTGACTTTCCTGGCATTATTGGATACAAAGACATTGCCGGTTCGGTGGATGTCTGCTTTTTCGTAAGGTAGCCCTGACAAGAGTTTGGCTATAAAGACGGAGATTGATTTTTCGGCTTCGATATTTAAAAAATAAACCCCTGGTATATTATCATTAAGGATATAAGTCCTCAGATTTATTTCATGAAAATTTGAAATTAAGGGTATGGCTGGAAAATATTTGGGTCTGATCCTACACATGGAGAAAGCCACCAGGGAGATATAACAGGCTCCATCGAAAGTGTCTAAAGTTAGTTTTTGAGGAAGGAGGTTTCTTAAATCTTCATAAGGGACTTTCCAATGTAAAAAAAGCACTTGATTCCATTCCTGATAATAGCTCCAGGATCCCGTGGGTAAAGGATAAGGTCTATGACTAATGGATGAAAGAATGGTTTTGATGCGATTCATTTTTATTTATGTCAGAGGTATGTATTGTGATTGATGTTCACCCTGCATTTTTGGATGTGTAGAATAAAACGTACGATAATACTGTGTTCCACTATTATAAGGAGGGTACAATTCATGAACAGTGCATTAGTTCAAGCACACAAATATAGAAACTCCACCACCTTTAGTTGCGAATTAAAGTAATAGAACCTTTAATCAGTTTACTGGACTGGTCAGCTATACTGATTAGGATTTCGTAGATATAGACGCCGGGAGGAGCCATTTGTCCAGTTGGATTATTGCCATCCCAGCCATATGCTGGATCAGTGCCGCTAAAAACTAATCCTCCCCATCGATTGAACACATTTAATTTATACTCTGTGTAAGCAGCTAGAATATTTGGAATAAATTCATCATTTTGTCCATCCCCATTGGGAGTAAATATATTGGGTACATATATATCTGAATTTGCACGGAGTATCACATTTTTACTCAGACTATCTACACAACCATTGTCTTTCATAGCATACAAGGTCACTGTAAATATCCCTGTACGGTTATAAGGGTGCGTAGGCGCTAAGGCTATAGAGGATGTATTATCACCAAAATCCCAACGATAAGTGTCGGCTTTCTTTGATTTGTTTACCAATTTGAGAACGGGATTTTTGAGCGTTAAGTCAGTATTCTCTATTTCAAAATCTGCACTTGGCTTTTCTGATGGCACCAGTATTTTATCAAAAGTTTTATCCACGACACATCCTGAAGGGGTGATGAGCGTTAGGCTTAATCTGAGCTGTTCAGGTGAAGTGAAAATAGCATTTACTTTGAATCCGGCAAACGACCTTCCATCACTCAATCTCCATATAAACCGGTAAGTAGTATCTATTATTTCTTTAATGGAAAACTGGATGGTGCCGGGGTAACATATGGTTGAATCATTTAATGACAGACTTACTAGGGCAGGTGGAGGATATAATCGAATCGTCCTTGTTATTTCTTGAGCACAATAAGATTCATTGCCTTTCAACAAATTTAATTTTAAAGTATATGTGCCTGCATTTTTATATTGGTGTGGGAGCAAGGTACTCCCATTTGAAAAAGTGTCCAGGATACCATCACCATAATCCAATACATAGGTGCTGTCCTTTATAGGTATATCTGGTAGTACTGGGCCTACACTGCAGGAGTCATAGATTAAATTAATTGCAGGGACATCAGCCTGAGGATTAATTTTCAATTTAAGATTTATTGAATCCGAACAATTATATCCTCTATTGATGTACATCCTGCCGTTATAGATACCTCCGAGAGGGAATGATTTTGAAAAATGAAATGCGGAGTCAGAGATTTTGATTCCCTGAGGACCCGTAAATTCCCAATGCACTTTTTTGATGTATTGACTGTCCTGGCTGGTATTAATAATTTTTACTACGGAGTTTGCTTCGCACCTGATGATGGTAGGCACTCCATCTTCTATTTGATCGTAGTGGACTTCGGCTTTGAGATTGATATTACAGGGCACAAAATTGAACTGGAGATCTCGGTATTGTACAGTCATCAACAATCCATTTCTATATTCTTTAATACAGACACCTAAAATAAACTGACCTGCGACATTTGGCTTGGCTTTTAACAGGCCTCCTGATAGGGTGATCGGGATAGAGGAAGGGAATGGAATTAAGGCATTGATATTAGTACCAACCCAATTTACTTCTTTTAACAAGGGGACACAGAGGGCTGGGTCGGGCGAGATTCCGCCACATTCTTTTGGATTTCCGGCACCACCTCCCAAACCCCTTGGTCCTCCACCTGAAAAGGGTGTACATAGTTCATAAGTGATGTCGTCATCTTCTTTGTCTGTTCCCTTGAGATTCAATTGGAGTTCTTCATCCAAACAAGCTACAATAGGCAAGGTGTTTTCAAATTGCGGGCTGGAGTTGCATGGTCTTTGAGATTCCGGTGTAAGAAGGAGGGCCACTGTGCTGCCGGTTCGGCCTGGGTCTGTGATATTCGATATGGTTATGTTTCTGCAGCAGCGTTCATAAGAGATCAAATAGTTTTCACTGATGATAGGCAAGTCGCGGACAAAAGCAGTATAGGTGACTACATTCACGCACACATCACGAATCAAGTCAGCACATGACTTGGTGTATTCAAACAGGGCAGGGTTGAGGTCTATTGCGGCAGTAGTTTTACTGTGAAAAGCATAAGTATTGCCGGTGCCTTTGAATGTTCCGATTTCTATATTGCGTTCGTAAGAATTATCATTGGAGCAATCGTAGAAGAGGCGAATAGTCAATTTATATGTATTAGAATTGGGGATAGCCCCTGGACCCTGGCATTCGTAGGATATCAGGCCACCGACGATGTGTTCTGAATAGGCGAGTTGATTGACCATCAGGCAAATACCAGCTAATAGGTTAAATTTTATGATCGAACTAATGGACATTTGCTTAGCGATGCATTCAACATGCAAATTAATTCAAAATATTTGTTATTAGTACCTTCCCCATACTTTGCCGTCTATTACATGATAGTTACATCGACTATTCAATGATCGTCGGGCAATACCAATTTTTGAAATTCATCTTTCCTGATTTCGAGGGTATGGCATCCATTAGTGATCAGTGCTTGTTCTACCTTATAATCCTCCGCTAAGAACTGATAATACTGGGCATCGGTCATACTGGGAGCAAGTATACCTAAAAAGTGATGCGCTTTGGGTTCATAATGGTTGTGGAGGTGCGATCGGAAGATCCAACCTTGCTGCAAATCTTTTTGCATTGCTTCTAAAATTACTGCGGGTTTAGGAGGCCATGGTTGATCGCTTGCAGCAAAATATACTTTGATGAGATTTAGTGTATCATGCATTAATATCATACCATGAAATTCTGTTGGGTGGCTTAATAGGGGATATCGACTCAACTGGTAGTTTAATAATTGTGCTTCCAAAAAGTTGATAGGCCTTATCTTGCCTACAGTGTTGGAGTGAATAAGTTGAGCATTGATGGAATCTCCATTATCAGTTTTTACAGATGGGTATGAAGCGCTTTGATATGCCAGCATGGTAGAAATCAGATTAAAGGTGTCCTGACCAAGTTCGTTTTCTAAAGAATCTCTGAAAGATTTTAATGCCAAAGGTGGAATAAAATTGGTGTCCCATAAATAAGACTGATTTTTAAATTCCCAATATTGAAATATCTCTGCACCATTCCTTTTGATCATAACAGGAGCGAGGGTCATTAAAGAAAGGTCCTGTGGATTAAGAGAGCTTTGACAAGCAAAGAAAGAAATAATTATAGCAGAAAAAATGGCAATGTTGTGAAAAATAATTTTTTTCATTTGAAAATGGCTATATCTTATTTCTTTGCCTTCTTAGATTCCAAATACGCTTCTTTCATCTTTAGGAGATCAATTAGGGAACAATCAGTGATTAATTCTTTGACTATATCTAAAGGCATATCCAGCTCGTGTATGAAATTGATACAGCCCTTTTGAAAACTTGCTGTAGGTAAAAGGGTCTTATATTTTGAGTGCAGCACGGTAGATCCATAAATAGGCAGGGCATGTAAGGATATATAGTTTTTGACACTTGAAAGACCATATTTCATTAGCCCTTTTCCTTTATAAATTATCATTGTTTTTCCCATCATGGACCCTACTTCGGCTTTTACACTTTTGTCATGCTTCAGGATGGTCTCATGGATAGTCATCAAAAGGTTTTGCCTTTCAAGCGGTTGGTTGGAGATATAAGTTGTTATTTCCATATTGTTTTATTTACTTTCTGTTTTCTGTGAGTTCTATGCGCATGTCAGGTTAGAGTGCTGCACCTGGTTAGTGGCTTCTTTTTATTTCCTAGGTATTACATGGTCGTAACTCAGTATTCTTTTTAATTTCCATTCACCACCTTCAATTATCCAAACATGGGTGAACTTTGCTGTACTTGTCAAGTATCTAGGTTTGTCTTTTTCTTCACCATAGAATTCGTGGATACCTGTTTGTATTGCACCATATATTTTTCCATTTGAGAACAATGGAAAAACTTGGAGACTATTGTCAATTAATACTCTTATGGGTTTGTAATCCATTTTACATAGGTTGGGAATACTTTGGATCAAGATTTCTTTTGATTTTAAAATGCCATTTTGGTCATGATAGAATTCTAGGTCATCACTTAATAACATCCTTAATTGAGTTGAATCACAATGATTGAATCCGAGATTAAAAACCAGGCTGTCTTTTTGTCTTAATTCATAAAATATTTCTTGAGAATTAAATTCGCTTTCTTGAGAATAGACAGACCCTATTGAAATAGAAAATACCGCTATGTAAAAAATGTAATTTTTCATTGGGCAATTATTTTTTTTGATTAATTGAAAGTTTATAGTCGTTTGTGTTGGTTTTGATTCCAAAGGAAGTAGGATTAGCGTATGAGAAATAGCAAGTTTTTAAACATACCATGTCTGAAAACAACTGGCAATAATGAGTAATTATAATTTTGAATAGGCATTTATTCCAGTAATTTTTTTGTACATTATTCACTGGATCGATTAATTTGTCATTTCCGTTATTGTTTTCCCGTCAAATTTCCAAAATTTACATTTTCACTAAATCATATATTTTCTACAGCATCTTCAATTATAAATAGGATTCCATTAAATCTTGACTTTCTTTTGTAGCAAAATGGACAATGGTCATTTCCATTCAAAAATACTTAAAATTTCTCTACCGTGCCGTGCCTAAATATTGCCATCGAGAAACAATTTATTTTGGTCAGATCTTTATAAATGGTGTTCGTAATACTTCAATACCGGCTGATTTTGATAAACGCCACAGTTATCAAAGGCTAGCTGAACCATGGTATTGATTAGTGACGGTTTATTTTTTTTTCTTACTTTCCTGCAACTGTTCATAATCCTGCAAAACGATTCTAATACTCGAAATGAGTAATTCAGGATCATCGAAATGCACAAAATGACCTGCATCTCCACTATAGAATAACATACCTTTATCGACAGATTGAACTACATCAGTCCATCTTTCAATTCGATTTTTCATTTTGGCTCTAAACAAAAGTGAATCATTAAGTTCCTTAATACGAAATCTGGGCGGTGTGTCGTAGCGACCTCCCGTCAAAATATGAACAGGGATATTAGGTAGTTTTGAATCTGAAATTTCTTTAAAATCGGTTTCTCTGAGTTGAGCAAGCACCTCACTTTCTTCAAAAACAGATTTTGGTATAGTGGAAGGCTTGTTTTTATTTGCTACATCTTCCAAATTCCACTTGTTAAATAATGTGTCTACTTGTTCACTTGTAATTCCAATGTCAAGGAAAGGTTTCCTCTTATTTAATCTAATTTCTGTAAAATCAGCAGGATCAATAATTACTAAACCTGCTAATAATTCAGGATAGTACACTGCAAACCCTCGGACATAAGCACCACCTAAAGAATGTCCGACAAGAACATAAGGTGGTTTAACATCAAGGTGTTTTAATATCTTAACTAGTTTATTCGATACATTTTTGATAGTAGGCATTTCATTATCTGGTTCTGATTCACCGATACCTGGTCTATCATAAGTTATCAAAGGAGCTAAATCAGATACCCCGGCTAATATTCTGTCCCAATGGTCCATCGGAGTACCATGTCCACTCTCAAAAACAATCACTGGTTGTCTTTCTTTGCGGTTCTCAAGCCCAATGGTATTTATCCAAATTTTAGTACTATCAATGGTTATAAAACATTTCTGTGAAAAGGAAGTGTGACTTATCAAGTAGGTTACTGTAACTAAAGCTAATCTTATTTTTATCATAGTTATTATTTTGGAAGTTTTAGGAAACTGAGTGGTCACTTTTCCAGATCAGGTATGAGTGATTCAGCTTTTTTATGGCTAATTAATTATCCTATTTTTTCTATGGTGGTGAATTGTTACTACACCAAAAAATATGAACGTAATTGTTGAAATTATTATTTTGTAATTTATATCCATTAATCCAATCACAAACATAAAACCCAGCAGTAGCCCTAATCCCATTATACTAATGTAGGTCAAGATTTTATTCGGATTCTTTTGGAATAGGGTTGTCATTAAAAGTATTTGACTCGCAAAAGGGAGTAAAATTTGTGGATGAAGTACAGAAAGCAGG
>Ga0138256_10004599_pt1 | contig 14672 bp, 11 predicted proteins | sample KNB2016incub_MG_FD_105486 | JGI IMG/M metagenome (GOLD analysis project Ga0138256, IMG submission 105486) | Active sludge microbial communities from wastewater in Klosterneuburg, Austria - KNB2014incub_MG | ecosystem: Engineered > WWTP > Activated sludge > Unclassified | place: Austria... | reverse complement strand
GTGCCAAGATCCCGCAGATCGGCAACGTGGTGCTGGAGGATGAGGTGGAGATCGGAGCCAATTGCGCGATCGATCGTGCTACGCTCGGCTCCACCATCCTTCGCAAGGGCGTCAAATTCGACAACCTCATCCACATCGCGCACAACGTGGAAGTGGGCGAGAACACCTACTACGCGGCGGGTGGTGTGGTGGCGGGCAGCACCAAGATCGGGAAGAACTGCATGTTCAGCGGACAGGTCGGCATCATCGGCCATTTGAAGATCGCCGACGGTACCATCATCGCGGCGCAGAGCGGGATCAGCAAGAACACCAAGGCGGGCGAGGCGTACATGGGTTCACCGGCGTGGGAGGCGAGCAAGTACCGCAAGAGCTACATCCACTTCAGGAACCTGGAGAAGCTCGTGGAGCGGATAGAGGCTTTGGAGGAAGGAAAGTGACCGGACGGGCGCTTTCGGATGGTATGGATCGGTGAGACCCTCATCCAATCGTTCGATCTTTCGCATCTTCGATCGAACATTACGGGCACTCATCTGTTCTCGTCGGGAGCGAACTGCCACATGGGGAACTATTCGATCAAGGATCTGGAGAAGCTGAGCCGGGTGAAGGCGCACACCATTCGCATCTGGGAGAAGCGCTACGCCCTGCTCAGTCCGGCTCGGTCGGACACCAACATCCGATCGTATTCGGATGAGGACCTACGCAGGCTCCTGAATGTTTCCCTATTGAACAATCACGGGGTCAAGATCTCCAAGATCGCCAAACTCACCCAGACGCAGATCCATGAACAGGTGCAGGCATTCGAACAAAGCCAGAACGGGCCGATCGATCAAGTTGAGAACCTGATCCTGGCCATGACCGAATTGGACGAGGACCGCTTTGAGCGGATCATGGGCAACTGCATCCTTCGCCTCGGGTTCGGGGAAACGATGCTACAGGTGATACAACCGTTCATGCAGCGCGTTGGTGTGCTGTGGCAGATCGACGCGATAAAACCCGGCCAGGAACATTTCATCAGCAACCTGGTGCGGCAGAAGGTGATCTCCGCCATCGACTCGTTGACGGCACCACCACGCGCGGACGCCTCGACCTATTTGTTCTTCATGCCAGAGTCCGAATACCATGAGCTCGGCCTGCTCTTCGGTCACTACCTCGTTCGTAAGGCCGGGCATCGTTCCATTTATCTGGGTCAATCGGTTCCGTTCGCCGATCTTGAAGCGATCGTGGACCACAGCGCGCCGGATCGATTGGTAGTCGGCTTCGTCAACGGGCACTCCGTCCAGGAGGCGCCGGACTATTTGCGCAAACTCCACAGCCGGTTCCCGAAGACCCTCATCCACTATTTCGGCAACGCGGATGTGCAAGGCATCCCACTCGCTACCCGGCTAGTCGACCTGCGCTCGTTCAACTCGATGTTGGACTAGAGCCACTCGCTTCCAACTTCAACCACTGGTTCATAAGGGGCCTGGCGCGGGTTATTCCATCGTCAGGTCTGCGGTTGAAATGCAATAATGACTATCATATCTATCATTTAGTTGAACATTATGAGCTGAAACGGTAAACAAGTTGTACATTTGTCTAACTATATTGATATATCATTAGACATGTCCACCATCGAATTCAACCAGCTTCTGCTTTCCCTTCAGAAGCCGTCGCTGCACTTTGCGCTTAGCCTCACCCGCGATCGAGAGGCCGCACGGGACCTCCTGCAGGAAAGCATATTGAAGGCCCTTATGAACAGGGATGGCTTCCGGGATGGCACCAACTTCAAGGCGTGGATGTTGACCATCGTGCGGAACACCTTCATCAATGAGTATCGTCGAACCGTTCGCGGTCGAACGGTGATGTCCAACGCCGAGCACACCGCAATGCCGGTGATGCGTGTGCGCACGCTCCCCGACCCGATGAGTGAATTGGCGACGAACGAAATGAGCGATGCCGTGGACCGCCTTCCTGCCTTGTTCCGCGAGCCGTTCAAGATGAACGTCGCAGGATTCAAGTACAACGAGATCAGCGAAAGTTTGAACATCCCCATCGGCACCGTGAAGAGCCGGATCTTCGAAGCACGGAAGCGGCTCGGAAGTATCTTCCACGGCACACGTGCAGCCGCATGAACGAGACGCTGGTCATAGGAGCAGGATTCGCCGGCCTTTCCGCCGCTACACACTTGGCTCGCGCGGGCCATCGCGTAACGGTATTGGAGAAGCACGATCGGGTCGGGGGTCGCGCACGTGCGTTCAGTTCCGACGGCTTCACTTTCGATCTTGGACCTAGTTGGTACTGGATGCCGGATGTGTTCGAACGGTACTTCGAACACTTCGGAACCCATCCAAGCGAGCACTATGACCTGAAGCGCCTCGACCCTTCGTATTCCATCTATTTCGGTCCCGGCGATGTGATGAAGGTGCCCGCCTCAATGGACGGGCTTCGGGCGATGTTCGAGTCCATCGAGCCCGGAAGTGGCAAGCAACTCGATCGCTTTCTGAAGCAAGCCCGGTTCAAGTACGAAGTGGGTATGCAGGATCTAGTACACAAGCCGGGGTTGTCGCTTCTCGAGTTCGCTGACCTCCGTGTCTTGAAGGGCTTGTTGCGCATGCAGCTCTTCTCATCATTCAGCGATCATGTTCGGCGCCACTTCAAACACCCGCATCTAGTGAGCTTGATGGAATTCCCGGTGTTGTTCCTAGGGGCCACACCCGAGGACACCCCGGCCTTGTACAGCTTGATGAACCACGCGGACATGGCGCTGGGAACATGGTATCCGATGGGAGGAATGGTGAAGGTGGTGGAGGCGATGAGGCGAGTTGCCGAAGCGGAAGGTGTAACGATCAGGACGGGCGAGACCGTGCAGCGGATAGAAGTGAAGAACGGAAGAGCCACGCATGTACACACGGACAAGGGATCCCATGCCTGCAATCAGGTGGTGGGCGGCGCGGACTACCATCATGTGGAACAACATCTTCTCGAACCGCGATACCGCGTGCATAGTGAGCGTTATTGGTCCGGTCGTACCATGGCCCCATCGGTGCTGATGTTCTTCCTCGGTGTGAACAAGCGCCTCCAGGGCTTGGAGCATCACACGCTGTTCTTCGATGAGGCCCTCGCACAGCACGCGCATGAGATCTACAAGGATCCCCAGTGGCCGACGAACCCGCTCTTCTATACCTCATGCACGACCAGGACCGACCCATCCACGGCACCGGAGGGCATGGAGAACCTGGTGATCCTGATCCCGGTGGCGCCGGGCCTGAGGGACGATGAGGCCACCCGCGACCGTTACTACGACTTGGTGATGGATCGCCTCGAACACTTGACCTCCCAAGCGATCAGGCCGCATGTGGTGCACCGTACCAGCTATTCCGTCAACGACCTCGAGCGTGACATGAATGCGTTCCGGGGCAACGCGTACGGCCTGGCCAACACCTTGCGCCAGACCGCCATCCTACGACCGAGCATCCGCAGCAAGAAAGTGAGCAACCTCTTTTTCACCGGGCAACTCACCGTGCCGGGCCCGGGTGTACCACCCGCGCTGATCTCCGGCGAAGTGGTGGCCCGGTACATCACCAAAACCAATAGGGCATGAACAACCGCAGCATCTATGACGAGGTGTGCCTCGCAGCCAGCCGCAAGACAACGCGCGCCTTCAGCACCTCGTTCTCACTCGGTGTCCGCGTTTTGGACCGGGAGCTTCGTGATCCCATCCATGCGATCTATGGCTTCGTGCGTTTCGCCGATGAGATCGTGGACACCTTTCATGAACACGAACGGGAGGAATTGCTCGAGCGTTTTCGCGCCGATCTGGATCACGCCATCGCGGACCGCATCAGCCTGAATCCGATCCTGCACAGCTTCCAACAAGTCCTTCACGCGTACGGCATCGAGCGCGAACTATCGGACACCTTTCTGGACAGCATGGCGATGGACCTTCGGCGATCCGCGCACGATACTGGTTCGTTCCAGCAATACATACTCGGAAGCGCGGAGGTCGTTGGCTTGATGTGCTTGCGCGTATTCTGCCAAGGCGATGACGCACTCTACGAGCGGCTGAAGCCGCACGCCATGAGTTTGGGTGCGGCGTTCCAGAAAGTGAATTTCCTCCGTGACCTGGGACAAGACAACGTGGATCTCGGCCGGACCTATTTCCCCGACACCGATCCGGCGACGATGACACCCGATCAAAAGCGTCGTATCGAAGTTGATATCGAGAAGGACTTCGCCCACGCGCTCACTGGCATCGGGCAACTTCCGCGATCGGCACGACTGGGCGTGCATCTGGCGTACCTGTACTACCGGAGCCTGTTCGAGAAGATCCGATGCACGGACGCGCAGGACCTCCTTTCCCAACGCATCCGGGTGCGCAACCAACGTAAGATCGGATTGTTGGTGGGTAGTTACGTTCGGCATCACCTCTATTTGCTTTGATCATGCCGGTGGTTGCAGAGCAAGTGGTTCTCGTGGACATGAACGATCGTGAGCTCGGCACGATGGAAAAGATGAGCGCTCACCGCGAGGGTCTGTTGCACCGCGCCTTCTCCGTTTTCGTTTTCAATGCAAATGGAGATCTGCTCATCCAGCAACGCGCGGCCGGGAAGTACCATTCGGCCGGACTGTGGAGCAACACGTGCTGCGGACATCCGCGACCCGGCGAGAAGGTCAAGCAAGCTGCGGAACGGCGGCTGAAAGAGGAAATGGGATTCGAATGCGAACTCACCACCGTCCTCGTCTTCACCTATCGCGCCGAACTGGCCGAGGGCTTGAGCGAACATGAACTCGACCACGTGCTCATCGGCATGTGCAACACCACTCCGCAACCTTCAAGTGCAGAGGTCGCTGACCATCGCTACGTATCGCGCGATTTGCTGAGGATGGAACTGGAACGGGATCCATCCGTCTTCACAAGTTGGTTTCCGCTCTGTGTCTGGCGCGCTTGGGATCAGTTCGAAATCATTCGCACGCGATGACGGCTCTGCTCATCAACATCGGTACGGTCCTCCTGACCTTCTTGTTCATGGAGTTCATGGCTTGGTTCACGCACAAGTTCGTGATGCACGATTTGCTATGGATGTTGCACCGTGATCACCACAAGAAGGACCACGGAAGCATCTTCGAGCGCAACGATGCCTTCTTCCTGATCTTCGCCGTGCCCGCGATCATACTCTTCGCAGTGGGCGTTCAGCACGGGATCTCTGATATCCGCATCTGGATCGGAGCGGGTATCACGCTCTATGGTATGGCGTACTTCCTGGTACACGATGTCTTCATCCACCAGCGCGCGAAGTGGCTACGGAACACGGACAATTTCTACTTCCGCGCGATCCGCCGTGCACATAAGATGCACCACAAGCATCTGGACCGTCACGAGGGCGAGTGCTTCGGGATGTTGTTCGTTCCGTTGAGGTACTTCCGCGAGAAACCGGCGGCCACCTAACAACATCCAGGTCGAAAAAGAAGAAGGCCGGAGCGCTCAGCGTCCGGCCTTCTGTTCAATGGGAATTGCTCAAGGCAGTTGCTCATCCCGCGAATTCGTCGGTATGCTTCCTCCGATGTTCGCAAGGATCGGATCACGGTCGTTGTTCGAACCCACATACTTCACGACCCCGTCCATGTTCACATCCTCCGCGTAATACCCGTACGTTGTTGCGGTCGGGATGGATCCGCCGATCCGAAGCAGGATCGGATCACGGTCGTTGAATGACCCTGTGTACTTCAGGATCCCGTTGCCGTCCACGTCCCCGGACCACAAGGCCGCGATCGTGCCGAGGATGTGCCGGGCCTCCGTTCCGTACATCGTTAGCGCCGGGTCACCGAAGTTGGTGCTTGTAATACCCGTTCCGAATTGCTGGGATACCTGGGTCATCGCCGCCAAGTGGTTGCGATGCCATGCCACTATGCGGTACTGCGCGCGAGGAGCGTTCGCGAAATAGAGCGGTGCTTCGCCGTTGGCCATCACCACCTTGCCGTTCGCCAGCACCATCGCTGCCATTTCCGAAACCACCGTGGTCGGCGTGGTTCCATCGCGCAGTTGCACCATCACCCAATCCACTGGCGCGACCGTTCCGCTGCGCGCCAATAGGTTCGGGTCCGCTGTGGCTCCCATACCATACGGGTCCGTGCTCGGGATCAACCCTGCTGTCCTCAGGTCGCTTCGCATCACGGTTCCACTCACCGCACCTTCCAAGAACAGCGTCAGCGCTAGCTCACTGTCGCCATCGGTAAAGTCGTAGATGCCGTCCATATCACGATCCACGCCGTGCCGGATCTTGGTGGTGGGATGCACGAGGGTCCACGTCAAGGGTGCACCGCCTGCTTGTGCTGCCGCCACCAGTGTGGTATGGGACACGGCCGCTGCCCCATTCTGGTCGGGTTGGTAATTGTTCGTGCCGAGGTAATAGAAACCGCGTTGGACGCCTCCGTAGATCCCCTTCACCACCATGGCATACTCCGTGGGTCTGGTATCCGCGAGATCCTTCAACACATTCAATTCAGCGGTGGTGCCGATGGATCCGTTCAGCGTATGGCGCATTCCTACACCCGGCAGCACATCATTCACGGTGGTGGTGGAGAACGGGAAGTTGGTCGTGTTGAAGCATGAACTACAATTCGTTTGATCGATCCCACCTGACCAACTGAGGATCTCTGGTTCGTAGTCGCCCATGTAATTGCCCACACCGCTGTTGTTGTACCAGGTTTCCATTACGCCTTCCGACAAGAGACCGAAGCCACTGGTGCATTCGGTGGTGTTGTAGAAGAAACCCGTTTTCCGGTAGGCGCTGCGCAGATCGGGCGACATGTTCCTGTTCATGGTGAAGCCCTGTGTATTCGGTACGCTTCCACCGGCTGCATTGCCAGCGACGTTGCCGTTGCCGGCAAGTTCACCGCGACCTGTTTGTGCGTTGTGGCAGGGTACGCAGTTCACTTGGATCGCCACGAAGAGATTCACCGCAGGAGGAATGGTCTGGAATGTGGTGCCGGTTCCGCGCACGCGACCCGGGCTCATGCGCGAGATGGACGACTGCGAGTTTGGCTTGTATACCCGGTACGGATTCGGCACGTACCAGCAGGCCGCAAGGAAATCACTCATCTGCTGCATGCCCACCACATCCATGGGCGCATCCGTGCCCTGTAGGTTCTGGAAGGCGCCGGCGAAATCCTGAAAACTACCCTTGTCACCACGCCAATGCAAATTGCCGCGACCGCGACCGATGATATCGATCAGGAATTGGGTGGTCTTCACACCCTTCATCGGATGGAAGCTCTTACCGCTCACATTGATCATATCCCCGGACGGATCACCCAGATCCCAACCCAATCGGTCCCAACGACCATCCACATGGCAGGAGCCGCACGCGATATGTCCGTGACCGGATCCAAGGTGCGTGTCGTAAAGGAATTTTCGCCCCGTCTTGATCACTTGCGGAGTTGGATCGAAGAAGCCCGTGCGATCGGTCTCCTTGTCGGTGGCGAGATCGATCGTGGAAATGCTCGCGCCGAATTTGTTGATCACATACGCGCGTTGACGTGCTTCGTCGATCACGATCCCGGTCGGGCCTTCGCCTACAACGATCGGATCCGGCACTGTGCGCGCACCGGTCGAGTTGATCGTGATCAGGTTGTTCGAACCCATCCCGGTAACGTAGGCTTTGCTTCCATCCGCACGCCAGACGATCGCACGTGGATCACCAATGGCCTGCTTACGCACGGCTGGCACGGAGGTGTGGGTGGTGTAATTGATCTGCGGGTTCAGGTCGGTGATGGTGACCGCGCCTGAAGGCGGTGCGAAGCGCGACACATTCACGCGCAGGAATTTCCCTTTCAGGTTCGGCTCGAAGCGGATCTCGTTGGTGGCATCGGTGCCGACCACGAAGAGTTCACCACTCCCCGGCCGCACACTCATAGCCATGAGGATGTTGCCGAGCGTCGACTTGTAGCTGACCGCGTTGTTGGATGTGGCGATGATCGCCACATCACGGTCCGGCATGTCCCATCCCGCCATGCGCACACCCGCACCACCACTTACAATGGCTGACCAATCCTGGTTGTTGTCATCCAGCCATTGGCCTGCGTTGTTCTTGCGCACGATCATCGTGTTGGTCTCAGTGGACGCCGGATTGCTTGGATTGAGTGGCGGGTTATACGCCAAGCCCGCGTTGCGGATCGGGATCGCTCCACTGTAAGGCCCTGCCGGGTTGGTCACGTCGTTGGGGATCAGCGTACATCCTCCTTGCGTGGAACAGATCCCGATCTTGCCGGGAACGTGTTCGGTGGAGAAGAAGTTATTGCCACTGATGGCCGTAGTGCGGTTCCCGCTCTCGAAGAATGCGCAATAGACGGTATTACCATCGGGGCTCACCGCAAGCGCACGCGGTTGTTCACCCTTCAACAGCACTTCAACCGGTGCAGCACCCAGATTCGCTGGGTCGAAGACCTGAACACTCTCGCGTTCGGCACAGCTCACATAGGCCTTTTGCGGTGTACCGGCGAATACCAGATCAGCAGGTTCGTTCTCTGTGGGCACGCTTCGAATGGTGGCCATCAACGTGAGGTCCACGATGCTGATCTCGTCGCTCACTTGGCACACCACCCATACTTCGTTGTTGGTGCGGGCACGAACCGTAACAGGATCCAAGCCCACAGGGATCGACGCCGATTGTTGGATCCCACTCGCGCTGATCGTAAAGACCTCCAAACTGTTGTTCGCGGTATTCACCGCGAGGAGCTTGGTGCCATCGGGCGTCATGGTGATCGGGCTCACATGGGCCGATTCGAAATTGGTGAAGCTGCCCGCCGGTACGCTGCTACCGGAGCGTTCGGTCGGCACGGCACCTTCCTCTTGGTTGAATGCCGATAAAGCTGCGAACAGGCCGACAATGCAAAGGGCAACGAAGGACTTCTTGTTAGCGGAAATGAAACGCATGGTCGTTCAGGAATTGGACCGGCCGGATCAAAGAACACCGCCAACAGGGCGGCAGAGTGGTTAGAGACTGACCAAACTACGCGATCCAAAGGGGCCCTCCAAACCAAGAAGGACTCAATACACGATCAGCCGTGGTTCGGTCATCTCCTCCATAGCGTATTTCAGGCCTTCACGCCCGAGGCCGCTGTCCTTGACTCCTCCGTAAGGCATACTATCCACGCGGAAGCCAGGCACGTTGTTGATGATGATGCCGCCGACCTCCAATTCCTCGTGCGCCAGTTTCATGTGCGCCACCGAATCGGTGTACACACCGGCTTGGAGTCCATAGGTGGAATCGTTCACGCGGGCAATGGCGGCTTTGAAGTCAGCCACTTCCTCCAGTATGGCGACCGGTCCGAAGACCTCGGCACAATTCACTTTCATGTCGCTTTTCACATCACCGAGCAAGGTGGCCCCATGGATGTTGCGTGAAGCATCGATCGCCTTCCCGCCAGCGAGCACTTTCGCGCCGTCCTTCACCGCCTCATCCACCCAAGTGCTGATCCGCTCGAAGTGGCCCTTGTCGATGATCGGACCCACAACAACTGACGCATCGTTCGGATCACCAGCCTTCAACGCCGCATACTCTTTCGCCAATTGATCGCGGAACGCGGCGAACGCACTCTTGACCACATAGATGCGTTGAGTGCTGATGCATGTTTGCCCGGCGTAGAGGTTCGCGCCCATAGCAACGGTCTTCGCTGCCGCGGCCAGGTCAACGCCTTCATCGATGATCACCGAGGCATTTCCACCGAGCTCAAGCGCGACCTTCTTCTTTCCGCAGATGCTCTTCAGGTGCCAACCCACTTTGTCGCTGCCGGTGAAACTGAGCATCGCGATGCGCTCATCCTTCACGAGCTTTTCCGCGACCGGAATGCCGCACAACATCACGTGGAAGGCGCCCTTCGGCCAGCCGATCTCCTCCATGAAACGCGCGAGCGCCAACGCACTCAACGGTGCCTGCGGCGCTGGCTTCAGCACCACCGGGCAGCCCACCGCCATAGCCGGTGCCACCTTATGCAAGACCAGGTTCAGCGGAAAATTGAACGGCGTGATCGCGGCGATGACCCCGATCGGAAAGCGTTTAGTGAATGCGGTCTTGCCAGCACCTGCTCCGTAGTCGATGGCCACACTTTCACCGGTGAAGCGCAAGGCTTCAGCCGCAGCCGTCCGCACAGTAGTGATGCACCGCGCGATCTCGCCCTTCGCATAGCCGATCGGCTTGCCGCCTTCCTTGACGATCAACATCGCCAATTCCTCTTCGTGATCCACGAGCAAGGCTGCCAAGGCTTCCAGCTTTTCACTGCGCTCACCGGCGCTCATCCTCCGCAGCACTTCACGGCTCGCATATGCCGCTGCGATCACCTCTTCCATCTGCACCTCCGTAGCATGCGGGATGCGCGCGAGCTCCGTGCCGTGGTACTTATCGATGACGGTGTTGAAGGTGCCATCTCCCTCGAACGACCATGAGCCGTTGATGAAGTTGGCAGGGGTGAAGAGTGAAGTGATGGTTACAGGCATGGCGCAAAGTTCATGAATGCATCACCACAGAGGACACAGAGAATAGAACGAAGCGCTTCCTCCGTGCCTCTGCGGTGAAAGAGCTACTTGGCGAGATATCTACCCACAGGCCTCAGCAACACCACTTGCACTTCCTGCTCCTCGAACTTCTTGAAGCTCGCCTCCACCTGCTTCTCGGGCCAGATGATCTTCACACTTCCCTTGCCGACATCATAGGCCGCTGTGTAGAGTGTGCCGAAGCCGCGTAGGAATTGCTGACTGTATAGTGGTGGTTTCAAGAAGTGTTTGATGAGGGCGGCACGCGTAAGCTTTGGCTCAGCGATGCACTCTTCGAGGAAATGCTTGCGCTCGATGGTGTGCGTGAATGCGGCGTACTCATCCCACTCCACTTGGTGCTGATGATTGGTGGCCACGGATTGGTACACCACCACAGCCGGACGATCCGGGTTCATGTACACCGTAGCGTACTTGCCGGACTTGTCCATGACCGTGACGTTGTACCCCATGTGGACAGGAATGCGCGATAGCGTGGCGCAGGCTTCATCCACATAGCTGCACGTCTCCAATACATATCGGATCACCAGTGGAATGCCGAAGCCGATGCCCGTGACCTTCCTTCCACCGAACGCTAGTGCAACGGCAAGGCCGTCCGCATTCATGCCGTCCAGCAATCCCCAACCACTGTCCTGCACACCGATCACCGGCTTGCAGTACTCGGTAAAGCGCATCCGCCCATCGAAATAGCGCGGATCGAAGTCGTAGTTCCGGATCAGTGTGGGCGATCCCTTCGTCCAAGCGACCTGTGAACAACCTGCCATGTAAGGCGGTGGACACCAAAAGCTGAGGAAGCGGGAAGCGAGGTCATCGTTGCCCGCGATCCGGCACAGGCTGTTGTACACCGGGATGAGTTCCGGCATGTGTACCTCCAACACAGAACGACAGGTGACGGCATCCGGGCGTTTGTCCTCCCCCTCACTCACGAACCAAATGCGGAACAGCGGCCATGCGCGTTCAAAGAAGGTCTGCCAGCGTTCGCCGGGCCAGGGTTCTTTGACTAGTTTCAGGTGGACGTACATCAGCTCAATTATTCACCACAGAGGCACGGAGACACAGAGGAAATGTAAAATGCGATGGTCGGTTGCGCCAAAGAAGCACGGAGACACGGAGAATGCGAGTGTATGACGCGAAGATGCACGTTCATTCGCCCTCGAGCACATATCCGTTCATCATGCGCTTGATCCCCTTCACAAGAACGGGCGAATTGAAATTCAGCAATAGTCCAACGCGCTTGTCGGTCAGCTTGAGATAAGTAAGAAGCTGCGCTTGATGAACAGGATGGAATTCCTCCACGGCTTTCACCTCCACGATGATGCGATCATCAACCAACAGGTCGAGCCGAAGATCATTAGGCATGCGGGTACCCTTGTAAATGATCGGCACGGATAATTGCTGGAGGACTTTGACCCCTTGCTCGCGCAGTTCATGCGCTAGGCACATCTCGTAAATGCTCTCCAACAAGCCCGGACCCAGCTCGCGATGCACTTCGATGGCTGACTTAATGATGAGTTCGCTCAGCTCATCGTGTTTGAGCCGTGATATTCTCCGGGTCTCTGTTTCTGCGTGGTCCATCTCCCTGTTCATTCAAGAGTCGGGTTCTCTGTGCCTCTGTGTCTCTGTGGTGAACACTCCTACATCATCTTGAACCCGCCGATCTCCAACAGGTGCTCGTGCCCGTTGGAGCCATGCGCACCGGGGATGATGCTCTTGTACTCGGCCTTGATCGCGTTGAGCCATTTCTTGGAGCGTTCGAGCAGTTCGAAGTTGTCGTTCATCATGCGACCGCGCATCACGAGGATGCCAATGTCGGCGCCTTCGTACAGCCAGTCGCCCACGCGGGTGATGCGGAGGAAGAAGGCTTCGTTCTCGTTCTCCACGTAGCGGCGGTGCGTGTCCATCCGCCAGAAGTAGATGCTGCCATCGGGGCGCATGCGCCAGATGCCGCTGCGCGGTGCTTCGGTCACGCGGCGCACATCGTCCTGCGTGTGCTTGATCACCATCTGTCCCCAGCTATCGATGTTCTCCGCCTTGGCCCAGCGACGGTTCAGCGCGTTCACGTTCAACTCGTAGGGTTGATCCATCCATTCCATGATGTGGAAGAGGTGGAGCGGCGCATCGCTCATGGCGAAGACCGCGTGGTTGGTGATGCTGCTCGCGCCGGTGACGCGTGGATTCAACTCGCCGAGGTAGATGGCACCGTTGTCCTTGTCGATGAGGAAGTCGAGCTCGAAGTAGCCCTTGTAGCCCTCCTTGCGCAACTGATCACCGAAGAGCCGGGCGTATTTGCGCGCCTTGCGTCGGATAGCAGGCGTGAAGGTGTCGGCGAAGATCTCGTTGCCGCACCAGCCGCCTTTGTACGGCGTGAGTTCCTTGAAGCCCACGAGCTCGGTCATCAGCGGTGCGACGATCGTTCCGTGGCGCGTCACACACGCTTCCATGGCCGCGCCGCGACAGTTGATGCGCTTCATGACCTTGCACTCCTTCTCTTCTTCGATCTCCTTGGCGTACTTGTCGTAGTCCGCTTTGCTCTTGATGAAGAAGGTGGTGTGGCCGCTATCCCCGAAAGGGGTTTGCACCACGAGGTCGGTGCCGAGTTTCGCTGACACTTTGTTCAAGTGCTCGTAGTTCTTCACGGGACTCAACACGTATGGCACGCAGGGCACACCCGCCTTTTCGGCGATGCGGTTCGTGTTCACCTTGTTGTCCATGAAGGTGCGCATCTTGGCACTGGGGAACATGACCTCCAGTCCGATCTTCTTCGCGAGCTTCTCGGTCTTCTCATCGAACATGAGGAAGAGCACCTTGCCGGCCTTGCCCTTCACCTTGCGGCTCTCGATGTAGTCGCGCACCTCGCTGTGGGTGAGCAGGTAGTTGTTGATGTCCTCGATGCTCTGGAACTCCTCGTGGGGCTCCTCGTTCCTCGGGCTCATCAGGTTCGGGTGCAAGCCATCGAAGCAGTCGATGTAAGTGATGAACTTGAAGCCCTTGATCCATTCGTCGGCGCCCAACAGGTTGAAGTTGGTGGCGCTGATGAAGTAGATCGGTGTTTCGTTCCGGTAGAAGAAGCGGCGGATGTCGGAGACGCCTTTGACGGTGGGTTTGGAGGACGTGCGCTTCTTCGCCACAGCAGTCCGCTTCGTGGTCGTCTTGCGCGCTGCGGCTGGAGGTTGTTTCAATACGGCGGTCTTCGCCCCTTTCGAGGTCGCCTTCTTGGTAGTGGTGCTCATGTGTGTTTGCTCTTCTTTGCTGTGCGAGCGTTCCCGTTCGCCCCCGGCATCGCCGGCATTCGCATACCGCCCAATGCGGTACCCGTCTTCTGTCTTCCGAGTGTGGCGTCCGTGAAGACCACCAGTCCCAGTTCTTCCCGATAGCCGTGGATCTCCTTCACGTCGATGGCGAGGAGGAAGTTGATGATCTCCTCATCGATCACCTGTCCCGGCACCAACACCGGGAAGCCCGGTGGGTAAGGGATCACGAAGGATGCTGAAACCAGTTCGCGTCCGGAGGCCATCACCTTCAGGCATTCATCCAACTTGAGGTGCTCGCAGTTCTGATGCTTGTACGCGAGGAAGTATGCGGCGCGGATGTCGCCACCGGGCACACCGGGTTGGCCGAGGAAGGAGCGATGGAAACTGGTGAAGTCCGGCAAGGGCGGAACCTCTTCCACCAACGAGCGGATGCGGCCCAAGTGCATCTTCCGTTCGGCGTGATCCATTCCCGCATTGCGGGTTTCCAGATCGTCGGCGATTTGCAGGAGCACTTTCGTGAGGTACGCGAGTGATCCGCGCGTGGTGCCGATGTTCGTCATGAAGAGCACGCTGTTCCGTGAGGTCTTGTTGACCTGGATCGCGTACTTGTCCATGAGGTATTGGTTCTTGAAGGTGTCGCCGTCGATCCCCGTCTTGCCGGTGAAGAGATTGATCTTGGTGGGGTCGAGTGCGAACTCATCCTCGGCCCATGCCTTCTCGATATCCGGCCAACCGCGCTCGCGCGAGTAGTAGCCTTCGATGCCGCTTTCGCGGTGCTCCTTGGGGATCAGTTCGCCGATGGTGATGATGTCGAACCACTTGCGCAATTTGTCGTGTTCGCGGATGGTGCGGCGTAAGAGCATGCCGAGTTCGATCGCCTTCTCCACCAGTTCGTG
>Ga0138256_10004598_pt1 | contig 14672 bp, 12 predicted proteins | sample KNB2016incub_MG_FD_105486 | JGI IMG/M metagenome (GOLD analysis project Ga0138256, IMG submission 105486) | Active sludge microbial communities from wastewater in Klosterneuburg, Austria - KNB2014incub_MG | ecosystem: Engineered > WWTP > Activated sludge > Unclassified | place: Austria... | reverse complement strand
GTGCTGAGGACGCACCGCCAGCTTATTGCTCGCCCGATGACAAAACGGCGCATGATTTCCGCAGCCGTAATTCCAGTGAATTGCTGCGTTGGGCGTATGACGACAACTGGATGGCGCACGCTTCGAATGCGCTGACTCGGCTGTCCCAGGGCGAGCTCACCAAGCGCGTGATGCACGATCTGGATTGGACACTGCACAAGTGGCCTAACCATGTCCCGGCGATGCAAGGCATGGTGCAGTACTTTCTCGCCGGCGGTTTGTCGTACAACTACGATGAACTCGGATGCTACTTCACGCGCGCGCGCCGCTTTGCCCCAGACGATATCTCTGTGCTGCTGCAGGAGGCGTACTACTACTGGCGCAAGTCCGACTATCCACGCGCGCTGGCCGTGTACGCCGACGCCTTGCGGATCGATCCCAAGTCCCCGGACGTGCACTACAACATGGGGTTGGTCTATTTCGACCAGAAAGATATGGCCAAGGCGCTCGAGCATGCACAGCTCGCTTACAGCGCGGGATATCCGCTGCCAGGTTTGCGCAACAAACTGGAACGCGCCGGGCAGTGGAAAGCGCCTGGGCCGCCGACTGCGGCTAACTCGGCCGAGTTAGCCGCGCCGCGCCGTTAGCTTGCGCGACTAACCACCTGCAACCGACTGATCGAGCAAGCTGGCGAGCCGGCCGGCAAGATGCGCCCGCCCGAATTGCGCCACGTAGTCGCGCCCAGGTAGTGGGTTGGTCGGCCCGGCCAATCCTTCCAGCCACTGTCGCAAGACGGCCGCGATGTGTTGCGTATCGGTGAGATCACATTGCAGCGTGATTCCCGCCGCGCGCAAGGCCGCGGCGGATTCGCCCTCGGGGTGCACGAGCCCAACGATCGAGCGCCCCGCGCGCAGATATTCGTACAGCTTGGCGGGGATCGCCGGGTTCGACGTGTAACCCTGCAGCAACAAGAGCCCATCGGCCTGCAACATCTCCGCTAGCGCTTCGTGGTACTTGAGCGGCGGCAGGATCGAAACGAGGTTCGCGACACCCGCCACCCGCGCCATCTCGGCGTAACTCGCCTCGTTCGACGGATCGCGTAGTCGCAATTCGAAATTCTCTGGGCTAACGATTCCCGCCGCCGCCAGGCGCGCGAGCGCGGCGAACAGCGCCGCCGGGTCGCGGTCCGGGCCCGGATAGATGATGCCACTGTGTAACAACACACGGCGCCCCGTCGAGGGAGTACCCGTAACGAGTTGCTCGGCTGCCGCAAAAGCTGCTTCGTCAAAACCGTTCGAGATCACCGCCAGGCGTTGTGGTGGGAATTGCGGGTAGCGGTCGCGGACGATGCGTTGCGCCGATGGGGTGCAGAACACCGCGTGCGCCGCGTGGCGCATGGCGAGCGATTCGATCTGCAAGCGAGCCTTACGCAACCGCGGGTCGGCCGGGAACACTTCGCCGGTGCTCGCGATCGTTTCGACCATCGGATCGCGAAAGTCCGCAATCCAGGGCAGGCCGGTGCGCTTGGCGAGCGCCGCGCCGATCGTGTGGGCCGTCGCGATCGGGTAAGTAGACCAGATTGCGTCGATCTGGTGCTCTTTGATCAGCGCCAGGCCGCGCGGAATCGCACTCCAACTCCAGGCCCGCCAGGGATCGGGAATGGCGAGTCGGGACCAGTAGCGACTACCGACCGCGAACATTTGCGACAGATTGCGAGCCCGTGTGCGGGCGACGACTACGGAGACGGGAATGTCGCGCAGCTGCTGATCGCTGGTGCGTTGGTGTGCCTCTGGAGTCACGGTCAGCACCACCGTTCGCCAGCCGTAATCTGGTAGATGGATGGAGTTGGCGAGCGAGCGCTGCAGGCCGCTGCTGGTCGCACATGGCGGATAGTGAAACGCGATCAACAGAACGGTGCGCATGGCGCGTCATTATTCCTCATCGCCCCCGGTGGCGACCACGCATTTGGCAGCGTGGCGTGAGCAGAGTCTCGAAGCTGAGATGCGGTTCAGGCTATAGTCCGCAGCAGGTGGACGAAGACGCCCGCCGTAGCTGGGGCCCCGCGCGTGTCAACGACTTCCATCCTGTTCATGGTGCTGTTCCTCGGGGTGACCGGGCTATCGTTTGCGCGCCATGCCATCTACGGTCTGCTGCTCTACATGGCAGTGCTATACCTGCATCCACAGACGCAATGGTGGGGCTACGACCTGCCGGATCTGCGATGGTCGCTGCTCGCAGCCGCGCTCGCATTTGCGGCGACGTTCGTGCATCGTCCAGACGAACGGTCGCTGCCCCTGTTCAATCGACCAATCGTCATCGTGATTCTGGCCTTTCTGGCCTGGGTCGTCGTGCAGAGCATCTGGGCTGTCAACCTCGAGCGTCATCTCGTCCTCGTCAATCTGCTGCCCAAGTACGTGTTGCTCATGCTGTTGATCTATCGCTGTATCGACACGCCCGATCATTTGCGCCTGTTTCTGTGGGCACACGTGTTAGGCGGCGCCTACATGGGCTGGGATGCCTACTCGAACTATACCGGTGGACGATTCGAGGGCTTCGGCGGGCCCGATATCAGCGAGGCCAACGCTGGTGCGCTCCAGATCGTGACCGCCGTGTTCTGCGGCGCGGGTTTGTTCGTTGCAGGCCAGTGGAAAGAGCGGCTGGCGTTGTTGGTGCTACTACCCCTGATGGTGAACGGCATTATCCTCACGGAAAGCCGCAGCTCGTTTCTGGCGGCCGCCTTCGGTGGCATTGTGTTCAACTACTTCGCGCCCAAGCGGTATCGGGCCCGGATCCTTGGACTCTCGGTCATCGCGATGCTGGGCTTCGCCGGGCTTGCTAACGAGCAATTCTGGGACCGCATCAACACGATCAAATACGCCGGTGAGCAGGTTGAAGGTGTCGACACCGGCGGCGGACGGGTCGAAGCGATGGCGGCGCAGCTCAGGATGTTCCGCGACTATCCGGAAGGTTGTGGCCATCGCTGTACGGCTGAGCTTAGTCCGCTTTACATGGAAGACTGGATGCTGACGGGTGTCGGTGCGAACCGCGGCCGGTCATCGCACAATACCGCACTCACTTTCCTCGTCGAGCATGGCATTCCCGGGATCTTGTTCTATGCAACGCTCCTCGGCTGGCTTTATGCGGTTTTCAGAAGTCTATATCGGCAGCTGGATGCGTTGCCCGATCCGTTGCCCGCCTACCTGCCCGGTATTGCCGCGGCGATGGCCGCACTCGTGGTCGGCGACATCTTCGTCGACTACCTCAAGCTGGAAGTTCGCTTCTGGTTGATAGGCGCGATTCTCGTCGTCGTCAATCTGCGCTGGCTCGCAGTACAGAACAGCAAGGCGCTCGAGGCCGAGATCGCTCGGCAGGGGGGTGAGCTCAAGGCCGATCCGGCAGGTTCACCGGCGGACGGTCCTCCAGGACCGCGCCCTGGTCCGGCAGGCGATTCGGGTGCCGACACCCCACTGCCGGTTGGCGCCCACGGGTCGGTGGTGCAGCGTGCACCGCTGCGCAGTCGTTACAAGAGTACTTCGGACGGCGCGGGATGACTCAGAAAGCCCAACGGGCTCGCCGTTAGGCCATAGGCGCCGGATTGCATCACAGCGACCAGGTCGCCGGGCTCGGCGCGCGCCAGATCCATACGGTCCGCTAACAGATCGAGCGGTGTGCACAGAGGGCCCACCACATTGGCGACTTCGCGCGGCTCCGCATTGACGCGGTTGGCGATCACGACCGGATAATTCTTGCGTATGACCTGACCGAAGTTGCCCGAGGCGGCGAGGTGATGATGCAGCCCACCGTCGACCACCAGGAACACCTGGCCGCGCGAGACCTTGCGATCCAGGATGCGACAAACATAAAGGCCGGCTTCGCCAACGATATAACGACCCAGTTCTATCATGAGCTGGGCATCCGGCAGGCGTTGCGCAGCGTCAGCTGCGACGGCTGCGAGATTCGCCTTGATTGGCGCCAGATCGAGGCGCCGGTCGCCCGGAAAATACGGGATGCCGAACCCGCCGCCGATATTGAGCATGCGAACAGGTCCCGGTGCGTGGGCCGCGAGTTTGACCGCGAGATCGAGGGCGTTGCGCTGCGATTCGGCGATCGACTCGTGCCGGAGGTTCTGTGAGCCGGAGAAAATATGAAACCCGAAGAACTCGAGCGGCAGCGAGCGCATTTCCTCCAGCGCCTGCGGCACCTGTTCAGCATCGATGCCAAACTGCTTCGGGCCGCCACTCATTTTCATGCCGGACGTTTTCAGTTCGAAGTCCGGATTGACGCGGATGGCGACCCGCGGCTTCGTGCCCGACCGTTCGGCGACACTCGCCAGATAGTGGAGTTCCCGTGTCGACTCGGCATTCACTACGATGCCGGCCGCCGCCGCCTGATCCAGTTCGGCAGTGCTCTTGCCGGGACCGGCGAAGCTGATGTCCGCCCGTGAGTGGTCAGTGGTTAGTGCGAGCGTGAGCTCACGCCCCGAGGCGACGTCCAGGCCGTCTACCAGGGGTGCGATGAACTGTACGACCTCGGGCATCGGATTCGCCTTGATCGCATAGTGCAGATCGACGCGCGTCGGCAGAACGTCCCGCAACTCGGCGATGCGCGCTGCAATTGCGGCGCGGTCGTACACGTAAAACGGCGTACGACCGATACTCGCTGCGATCGCCTCGATCGTCTTGCCGGCGACGACGAGTTGATCGTCGCGGACGCCGAAATACGGGTGCGGCCCGTGCTGTCGACTGAGCAGCGTCACTTGGCGACCGCACCGACCAGCGCACGCATTTCGGCGGCCAACAACGGCCGGTCGAACTTGCCATTGGGGTTGCGTGGCAACTCGTCGCGCCATTCGACATGAGCAGGCACCATGTAGAGTGCCACACGTTTGCGGCACTCAGCTAACAACTTGGTGGTGTCCCGCTCGCCGCCTGGGGCGGGCGATGCGACCAGCACGATCACCTGACCGAGCGTGACATGCGGTACGCCGACCGCCACCGCGTCGCCCACGAGGCCGGTGGCGTACACCGCTTCTTCAACCTCGTTGGGACTGACTCGGTAGCCGGATGTCTTGATCATCTCGTCGCGGCGACCGACGAAGTAAAGGAAGCCCTCCTCGTCCATGCGCACGGTGTCGCCGGACCAGACCGCCATCTCGGTGAGCACCAGCGCGGGGTTTTGTGCGGGTGCCGGTTTGAAGCGCTCTGCTGTCTTCGCAGGATCGTTCCAGTAGCCCAGCGCGACCAGTGAGCCGCGGTGCACGAGTTCACCCGGCTCGTTGGCGCCGCACAGCGTTCCGTCGGGGCGCACCACCTGGATTTCGGCGTTCGGTATCGCCTTGCCCATGGATTCCGGGCGGCGGTCAATCTCCTCCGGTGGCAGGTAGGTGGAGCGGAATGCTTCGGTCAGGCCATACATGAGGTATGGTTTGGTCCTGGGTAGCTGCGCGCGCAATTTCTGCAGCGTTGCCACCGGCATCGCGCCACCCGTATTGGTGAAATAGCGCAAGTTGTCACGCACCTCGTCGGGCCATGGCAGATCGACGAGCTGCAACCATAGCGGCGGCACGCCCGCGAGACCTGTTACTCGGTCACGCGCGGCGAGCGTCAGCACGTCGCGGGCGAACAGGTAGTCCATCAGCGTCACACTCGCGCCGACGTGGAACGCGGTCGACAACTGGCTGAACCCCGCATCGAAGCTGATCGGCAGTGCAGCCAGAAGTCGATCGTCCTGCGTGTTCTGCAGGTAGCTTGCCACGCTGTGCGCGCCGGTCACCATATTCCGATGCGAGAGCACCACGCCCTTGGGCTTGCCGGTGCTGCCAGAGGTGTAGAAAATTGACACGACGTCGGTATCGATCACCCTGTGGCTGGCGCGCGCGGTCGTGGGCAGATCCGTCCAGGAAACCACGTTGAGCGACGCAAAGGACGCGCTGGTTCTGTCAGCGCCCACTAACACCAGATGTCTGAGGTCCGGGCATTCCGCGAAGACAGCGACGAGGTCCCGGGCCCGCTCCGGTGAGGTCACCAGAATCTTCACGTTACAGTCGCGAAGAATATGCGCGACCTGCGCGGGCTTCAGGACCGAGTTGACCGGTACGAACACGCAACCGGCGCGCGCCGCGCCGAAGATCGTGACGACCGTCTCCGGTTGCTTCGGCAGAAATACCGCGACCCGCTCCTGCTTGCCGATCCCGAGCGCGAGCAGCGCCGCCGCGAACCGATCAATATCGGCGGCGAGCGTACCGTAAGCGATGGTCTGATCCTTAAAGCGCAGCGCGGGCCGCTCGGCAAAGCGAGCGGCCGACCGCAACGGTAGTTCGTACAACAACTCTGTCATGCAAGGCACCGCAGACGACGTGAATGCAGAAGAATATCAGCTAGCCCCTGCCGATCGGATCAAGTCATACAATACGCGAACCCGATCACGGTAGACGACCGCCAATGCGACGATGTAGGTGGTCGCGCCCGCCAGTGCTTGCAACCCCAAGGACTTCAGCGGTTCCATGCCCGGCGGTAGATAGGGGCGCACGAGCAGCACGACTGCGGCCATTGCCGCACACGCGACCGTTGGCGGCAGTAGTGCGCGCCCATAATCCTGCCACGGCAATTGAATTGCGCGCACCGCCAACACGGCGCCGGGCAGCGACGCGATCGGAAAGCCGATCGCAAGTGCCCAAGCGACTCCGGTGATGCTGAATTGTGCGCCAATTACCACGGCGATGGGTATGACAAGCAGTGCGAACAGGCTCAGCCACATGTTGGCGCGAAACCGCCCGGTCCATAGCAGGACATGCGAGACCAGAATCTGCGCGACCGTGATCGCGACGTACAGGCACAGCACGCGTAGCGGGTCGACGACGTCGCCCCACTGCGGACCGAGCGCCGCCGCGACCAGCACGTCGGCCGTCAACGCGACACCCGCGCACATCGGGAACGCGATATACGCGATCGCTTCAGTGAGGAGGAGGAAGTAGCGGCGTAGGGCGGCGGGATCCTTTTGTGCAGACGAAAAAATTCCCGGTACGACGCGAGTAACTAGCGCAGTGACCTCCTGTACAGCGGTGTTCGAGAAGGTCACCGCGAATGAGTAGTGACCGAGCGCATCCTTGCCCAGAAATCGGCCGATAGCGGTCGAGTCCGCGCTGGAGTAACCATACCAGGCGCCGCGCGACACGATCATGCGCCAGCCCTGCAGCAGCGGATCGCGTAGTGCACGTAGTCCGCGCGGCCAACGGGGCAAGAGCGGGGCCGCCAGCACGAGCAGAATAGTGGCGATCAAGGCGCCCGAGATATTGTTCAGGATCAGAGTCGGCGCGCCTACTCCGCCACGGGCCGCCAGCACCAGTACGGCAGAGGTGACGATCACTTGTGCCAGATAGATGAACGCGAGCGTGCGATAGCGCAGTTCGCGCTGCAGCAGCGCGCGCGGTACGACTTGAATCGCATCGAACAGGATCATCGTGCTGCCTAACATGATGAGCGTCGTCAGGAGCGGCTCGGCGAAGAATCTCGCGACTGCGGGAGCGACGATCGCCAGCCCTGCGGTCAACAACAACGCTACGATCAGCACCAGTCCGCCGAGGCGCGCGATGGCTTGTCGATCGAGTTGACGATTCTGTACGAGCACGGTATCGAAGCCAAAGTCCTCGATTAGTCGCACGAGCCCGATCGGTAACATCGCCATCGACACCAGTCCGTAGTCACCGGGTTTGAGGTGCCGCGCCGCGTAGAGCGTGGCTGCCCAGCTGACAATCTGCGATAGCCAGCGCGACAGCGCGGTCCAACCGATGCCGGAGACCAAGGATCGATCGAGATTTTCCGCAGCCATCACGACCCAGTTTAGGCGAATTGTGCTTTGCGATGCGCCCTTTGCCGTCAAGACCCTGTTGGCGCGTCCATCGCGAGGGGTAGGAACTGGTAACGTGTCGCAGTTCTATGCGACAGGGGTGCTTTGGTCGGCAATTGTGGCTCGTTCCAGGGCCAAGGGCCAAGGCGACGGCGCCTAGCGATGATAAAGTCCAACTCGTTACCCACAACTGAAGCAACAGCAATCTGTCCATGAATGACAGGTCCATCCCCTCGCTCAGCGTAGGCATGCCTGTCTACAACAGTGCCGCGTGGCTGGAGACGAGTATCAGCTCGCTGCTCGCGCAGACCTATGGAGATTTCGAGCTGATCGTGAGCGACAATGCATCTAACGATGGCACGGTCGATCTGTGCGCGCGCTTGGCGGCGCAGGATCGGCGCATACGCTTCGTGCGCCAGCCGCGCAACATCGGCGCGAACCGAAATTACCTGGCGGTGCAGCGCCTGGCGCGCGGACAGTATTTCAAATGGGCTGCGAGTAACGACTGGTGCGCACCCACTTTTCTGCAACGTTGTGTGGCCGCGTTGGAGAATGATTCAGCAGCGGTGCTCGCCACGCCCTTGGCGTACACATTCGAGCAAGACCTGCGCGATGCGCGACCTTACGAGTTCGAGCTGGAATTGAATGCGGACAGTGCCGTTGACCGGTTTCGTCAGTACTTCCTGCAGACCAGCGGCCTCAACAATGCGATGAATGGCGTACTGCGCACCGCCGTACTCCAGTCGTGCCAGCCGCTGGGCGTGTTCGGTCAGGCGGACATCGTGCTGATGGCCGAGCTGGCGATGCACGGCAAATTCGTGCAGGTCAGGGAACGACTGTTCTATCGCCGTATCGCCCCGGCGGCGGCGACGAGCTTTCGTACGCCACGAGAAGCAGAGCTGCACCTCGCACCCGAGTCCCGTGCGCCGCTACGCTGGCAGCGTTGGAAGTACCACTGGAACATCGTACGAGCCGTGGCCCGGACGATACCTTTCGGAACTCAGCAATTGCGCGCGCTCGAATTTGCGTTGCGTTCGATGTATTGGGCGCGCCGCGAACTGATTGCGGATGTGCGTCAAGGTCTTTTTGCCGGAGAAAATAGGTAGTGAATAGTTCAGCCCGTGCGAGTTGCCGCTTCTGTGCATCACCGCTAACCACGACATTTGTCGATCTTGGCATGTCGCCGCTGTGTCAGACACACATCGAGCCGCACGAGCTCAATCACATGGAGCGCTTCTACCCACTGCATGCCTGGGTCTGCGAACAATGTCTGCTGGTACAGCTCGAGGAATACGTTTCGCCGGAGCAGATCTTCTCGGACTACGCGTATTTCTCGTCCTACTCTGATAGCTGGGTAGAGCACGCGCGGGTCTATGCCGAGACGATGCGTGCACGGTTTTCGCTCGGCAAACGATCGCTCGTCATGGAGATCGCCAGCAACGACGGCTACCTGCTGCAGCACTTTGTCGCGGCGGGCGTGCCGTGTCGCGGCATCGAGCCTGCCGCCAATGTGGCGGCGACCGCGATCGAGCGGGGCATTCCCAGCACCGTGGCGTTTTTCGGGCGCTCCACGGCGACGCAAGTTGCACGCGAGCACGGCCGGCCGCAACTTTTGTTAGGCAACAACGTGCTGGCGCACGTGCCGGACATTAACGATTTCGTCGCTGGCATGAAGATACTGTTGGCGTCGGGCGGACAGATCACGATGGAATTCCCGCATTTGCTACGCCTGATGGACGAGAATCAGTTCGACACGATTTATCACGAGCACTTTTCCTACCTGTCATTCGGCACTGTACAGAAGATCTTTGCGCACCACGGCTTGCGCCTGTTCGATGTCGAAGAGCTGCCGACACACGGTGGCAGTTTGCGAATCTACGCCTGCCACAGTGAAGATCCGCGGCGCAATGAACCTGCGGTCGACAAATTGCTGGCGGCAGAGGCGCAGTTTGGCCTCAACGATCTCGCGACCTACGCCACGTTCGAGGCGCGGGTGCTCGCAACCAAGCGCAAGCTGCTGAGCTTTCTCATCGAGGCCAAGGATGCCGGCAAGCGCATCGTCGGCTACGGCGCGCCGGGCAAGGGCAATACGCTGCTCAACTATTGCGGCATACGCACTGACTTCCTCGATTTCACCGTCGACCGCAGTCCGCACAAGCAGGGCCGCTACACGCCGGGCACACACATTCCGATTCTTGCGCCCGAAAAGATTCGCGAGGTTCGCCCGGACTACGTGCTGATATTGCCGTGGAACTTGCGGCGTGAAATCGCCGCGCAGCACGCGTACATCAGTGAATGGGGCGGCAAGTTTGTCGTACCGATTCCGCACGTTCATGTGCTGACATGACGGCGCACCCGAGGAATGACCGGTGCTGACGCTCCCGCTTGGCTCCGAGCTGCAGGAGATCCTGTGTCTTGGCGCGCATTGCGACGATATCGAGATTGGCTGCGGTGGCACGCTGGCGAGTCTGCGACGCGCGCGCCCGCAGCTGCGGGTGACGGTTGTGATGTTTGCCGGCAGCGCTGAGCGAGCCGCCGAATCCCGCGTGGCGCTGACCAGGCTATTGGGCGAGGGCGCGCAGGCGCGCATCGAGATATACGACTATCGTGACGGCTATTTTCCCGCCCAGTGGGCCGACATCAAGGATCGCATCGGTGAGCTGCGACGCTCGATCGCGCCGCAGCTCGTGCTGACACACTATGAGCGCGATCGCCACCAGGATCATCGAACGGTGAGCGAGCTCACCTGGCAGGCATTCCGTGATCACCTTGTGCTGGAGTATGAAATTCCGAAGTACGATGGCGATCTGTCTGCCCCCAACGTATTCGCACCGCTTGCGGTGGATTGTGTCGATCTCAAGGTCGACGTGCTGCTGCGCGCGTTCCCGAGCCAGGCTGACAAGCAGTGGTTCACCGCCGATACGTTTCGCGGTCTGATGCGCCAGCGTGGTATCGAATGTCAGTCGCCTAGCGGCTTTGCCGAGGCGTTCTACGGCCGCAAGCTCGCGATGCGCCTCTAGCGGGCGGTTCAAGTCATCTGGAGAAATACATGAAACTTTTTGTCACTGGCACCGAAGGATACATCGGCTCGCGGCTGGTACCGCTATTGCTCGCGGATGGCCATGAGGTAACAGGCCTTGATACCGGCTTCTATCGTGATGGCTGGTTGTTCAGTGAGCAGGCGACCTACACTGCGAGTGCGCGCCAGTTGAACAAAGACCTGCGCAAGGTCACGGCCCAGGATCTCGAGGGCTACGATGGCGTCGTGCACCTTGCCGAGTTGTCTAACGACCCGCTCGGCCAGAACAACCCACAAGTGACCTTCGAGATCAATCACCAGGGCTCGGTCAGACTCGCCCAGTTGGCGAAACAGGCAGGCGTGAAGCGCTTCGTGTACGCCTCATCCTGCAGCGTCTATGGGCAGGCCGCGACCGAGTGGGTCGACGAGACCTCACCGGTCAATCCACAAACAGCGTATGCCCATTGCAAGGCGAATGTCGAGCGCGATGTCACACCGCTTGCTAACAAGGATTTCACGGTCACGTTCCTGCGCAACGCGACCGCCTATGGCGCCTCCCCACGTATCCGATTCGACATCGTGCTGAATGATCTTTGCGCGCTTGCCTGGACCCGCAAGTTGATCGCCATGACGAGTGATGGCACGCCGTGGCGGCCGATCGTGCACATCGAGGATATCTGTCGTGCCATTCGTTGCACGCTGGTGGCCCCGAGTGATGTCGTCAACGCGCAGGTGTTCAATGTCGGTGCCGATTCCGAGAACTATCGCATTCGCGAACTGGCCGAGATCGTCGCCGCGGTGTTCGAGGGTTGTCAGGTGACCATCGGCTCGAGCGCTGGCGACAATCGCAGCTATCGGGTCTCGTTCAAGAAGATCACCGCAGGGTTGCCGGGATTCCGCTGCGAATGGACCGCGAAACGTGGTGCGGAACAACTACGTGATCTGTTCCAACGCATCGAAATGTCGCCCGATACCTATCAGTTCCGGGCGTTCACGCGCCTGAAGCAGCTCAATTATCTTCAGTCCACGGGCCAGGTGGACGAAAAACTATACTGGCGCTACTGAAGTTACCTGAGCGGGAGCTGCGCCATGAAAGTTGTATTGTTTTGCGGTGGGCTGGGAACGCGATTGCGGGAGCACTCGGACACGATCCCGAAGCCGCTGGTCAATATCGGCTACCGGCCGATCATTTGGCATTTGATGCGCTACTACGCTCACTATGGCCACAAGGATTTCGTTCTCGCCCTAGGCTACCGCGGTGATCTCATCCGCGAGTATTTTCTCAAGTACAGCGAGTGCATGACTAACGATTTCACCTTGTCAGACGGCGGCCGCAAGATTGACCTGCATTCGTCCGATATCGACGACTGGCGTATCACCTTCGTCGAGACCGGCTTGCACAGCAATATCGGGCAGCGGCTCATGCGCGTGCGCCAACACATTGCCGGCGAGAAAATGTTCCTCGCCAACTACTCTGATGGCTTGTCCGACCTGCCGCTCGATCGCCTGGTGAACCAGTTCGAGCAGTCCAGCGCGGTTGCGACGTTCGCCGCCGTGCAGTCCTGGCACAGCTTTCACGCGGTCGAGGCGGACAACGACAATTTCGTGACGGCGATGGGCCCGATGCGGGATGACCATTTCATGATCAACGGCGGCTTCTTCGCACTGCGTGCCGAGATCTTCGACCACATCAAGGAAGGTGAGGAACTTGTGGAGAAGCCCTTCCATCGGCTGATCGACAAGCGACAATTGCTAGCCTACCGCTACTCCGGATTCTGGCAGGCCATGGACACCTTCAAGGACAAGATCAATTTCGATCGCATGGAGGCACAAGGCAACTGCCCGTGGATGGTGTGGAGCGATAAGTCGAGCAAACGATGACGGGATGCACGGCCTGCCCTGTCTGTGGCGCGTCCGCGAGCCGAGAGGTCTATCGCATCGAGCAGGCTCCGGTTACCTGCGCGGCGGTATTTGCCAGCGCGGCGCAAGCACGCGCGGTGCCAACCGGGCGCGTCGATCTCGTGGTTTGTGAGGCGTGTGGCTTTCTCTACAACAGCGCGTTCGATGCCGAGACGGCGCAATCCGGCGCTCGCTACGAAAGTTCGCAAGCCGCATCTGCGCATTTCGGCAGTTTTGCGAAGCAACTCGCTAACGACTGGGTCGAGCGCTACCAACTGCGGGGACAGGCAATCATCGAGGTGGGCTGTGGCCACGGCGAATTTCTGGCTCAGATGCTCGCCGCTGGTGTCGGCCGCGGGATCGGCATCGACCCTTTGGCCGATCCCGCTCGCGTCCCGATCGAGCTGCGTTCGCAACTGCGCGTGCTGCCCGAACGCTTTGAAAGCCTCGTCGATACGCTCGCGGGTGTGGCGCTGATTTGTCGTCATACACTCGAGCACGTGGCGGACCCGGCAAGGTTTCTGGCGGCGGTACGCGCATGGTGCGCGGCTGCGTCCGGCCGTGTCGCATTGTTCGAAGTACCCGCGACCGAACGAGTGCTCACCGAAGGCGCGTTCTGGGACATCTATTACGAACATTGCAACTATTTCACCGAGCGCACGTTGCGGCAGGTATTCGAGTACGCTGGTATGCGTGTGTTGCGCTCGCGGACGCTCTACGACGGCCAGTATCTGGTACTCGAAGCCACGGTCGCTGATGAACCTGTCGAGCGCATCGCCAGGCCGGATGAGGTCGCTGGCGCCGTCGCTGCCGCGATCGACTTTGGCGCGCGCGTGCGGGGTATGGTGGCTCGCTGCCGCGATCGTCTGACGGCGCTGCGCGCCGACGGCGCGTCACCCGTGCTGTGGCAGGGAGCGTCGAAGACCGTTGGGCTCCTAACAGCGCTCGGCGCCGATCATGGAACTGCCTTTGCGGTCGACCTCAGTCCGGATCGTCACGATCATTTTTTGCCCGCCAGTGCGCTCGCGGTCCGCGCACCGGCAGTCCTGGCAGAGGCCCTGCCGCGGCACGTCGTTTTGATGAATCCGGTTTACACTGCGGAGGTTCGCGCCGAACTCGACCGCTTGACACCCGCCACCCAGCTACTAACAATCAACGATCTGTTCGCAGTCTGACGCTTGCCCGGAAGTCGCGTCGTAGCGAACACCGCAGCGGCATGCCGAAGCGACGCGTCAGCACGGCTTGAAAGGAGCCGAGACGAATGATCATGAGACTGCCCAACGAGGTAGCGCCGAGGCGCTCATGGGATGTGCGCGACATTGGATTGAAAGCCGAGACGATGCTGAAGCTGTGGGTGATGCCGCGCGCGCGCATCCTGGTCGCGGCCGTGTCCCACAGTCGCGGAAACGCCGCGCCGAGACGGGCGCGCGGCATGACATACACATCGAAATCCCAGGCGCTGTTGGGCGGCAGGTGAAATTCGAGCGGGTAGTCGAATTCCTTGAAGCGGTGCTCGGCGAACCACAGCCATCCTAATAACTCGTCCTGGCGGACGGCACAAAGGCAGACTGCCCGCTGCGCAAAACGCGCTGCCAGCTCGCCCGGCAGGCGCGTGATCAATGTCAGGCGCGGGTCATCGGGTGGCGGCGCGATCACGTCGATCGCGGCACCGCGGCGGCTCGGCGCAGACGCGGCGCTCGCCACGGGCTGGCGCATGACGTATAGCCGTTCGAACAGGGCCGTGGGCGCGATCCTTTGGATCGAGCGCTGCAGCGCGAACAGCAGCAGATTGAGCGTGCCATATTCTGCACGCGCTTGCTTGAATCGCTGCCAGACTTGCATCGCGCTGTCGGCCCCTTGTCTGCACTCAGCAGGTTTGCGGCGCATGCGCAATGCGCACGGCGAGAATAATGTTCAATCGACGCTGGCG
>Ga0138256_10004595_pt1 | contig 14676 bp, 13 predicted proteins | sample KNB2016incub_MG_FD_105486 | JGI IMG/M metagenome (GOLD analysis project Ga0138256, IMG submission 105486) | Active sludge microbial communities from wastewater in Klosterneuburg, Austria - KNB2014incub_MG | ecosystem: Engineered > WWTP > Activated sludge > Unclassified | place: Austria... | reverse complement strand
ATCCGATTGTATGAACCAACCATTCTACAACGATCAGACACATATTGCTGAGTCGTTTTATCTTGTTGATGACTTTACATCACAAACAGCCCGTTTGGCTATTTTCAAGATTAATTCTTACAAACTTTCGATGATTAAGTCTTCATTTAAGGAAACAAGGGAAGAGCTCAGGTGCAATCTCAATAACAGTCTTATGAATTTTACCGCTCCAGGTATTATTCTGGCTGATTTAGGCTTTTTTGAGTCTGAATTTGAGAATTAGTTATCAATTCCTTTTTCACTAAGCCAAGCTGATAATTCCTTTTTTATCGCTTCGCCTATTGTTTTCTGATTAGCAGGGGTTTGTAAAAAATCATGACTGGCAGCATTATCACCTATCTCCAGAAGCACCCGGTAAGGAGCTTTATTAATATTTTCATCAAGACTATAAAAGCTCAGTTTGCCACTCGTAGCACAACGATAATCATTTCTCCCAGTAGTACTATCGAGCAAAACGCCTCTATCTTCCATTTTTGTAGCTGCACATATAGCTTTTACAAGACGGCTTGCTAATTCCTTGTTTGCTTGTTCATATTCGTCGCCATAGTGAATGTATCCCCACACGGCATGTCGATTAGTTCCTCCATTGTTATGAATTGAAATAAAGACGAACGGCTTCTTGTTATTTGCTTCATTTAATTCATAGGCATAGCCAGAAATTTTGCCATCAATTATATCACTTGTATGTAGTTTTTTAGTGTTGCTTCCAACATCTGCATGGTGTAATTCCGTCTTGCCTAAACTCCATACTTTATATTCCTTTAATGAAGGTAAAGTTGCCATCGCAGCTTCTGCGATACCGTTACAAGTGGCTGCTTCGCTGAAATCTTTACCAGTATCTGTTTGGTGAGATGGCTGCCAGATTACAACCTTTTTTTTGCTATTAATTGAACTATACCGACTACAGGATTGATGTATTAATGGAAGTAAAAATAAAAGCAGTAGCCTCTTCATTTAAAATAATTTACTGCACTAAATATACTGATTCTTATAGTTGAAAGATAGGCTAGTAACACTGTGAAATTGACAATTATTTAATTCTTACTAAATGCTTTTAAGGAATTTTTGGAAAGTGGAGTGTCAAAGAATATATTCAAGGCTTTTATCCATACTTCATTTGTTTTCCCGATTGAGATTATCTCCTGTAAATAAACAGATCGTTTCCGGAAATCTATATTTTGCTGTGCAAATTGTAACACTAATTTTTTGGTAACGGAAGAGCTGAATACGGGTATCATTTTGTCGGTTTTGAACTAACTGCCAAAAAACTGTGCCAAGGAGAGGAAATGTTGATAAAAAGAGAAATGTTTTAGATTTAGAAAGGTAAATTTTCGGGATTTCTTCTACTGTCCCAAATAGTAAGAATGAAAATTTGTTTATTCCTTTCTTCATAAAATATCAAATACTCCCGGACTAATTTTACTCTAACATTATCAACATTAGTTCGGCGTCCAATTTGAGGATGTGCGGCAATAAGAGTAATCGCCTTTTTAATAATCAGATTAAGTTTTATACTGTATGTGTTGGAATGATTATGCTCCCTCCAATATTCAAGAATTTCTTTCCTGTCAAGTTGAGCCTTTCGGGTCCAGATTATTTGTTTAGCCATTCATCAATCTCTTTATCGGCTTCGTTATCAGAAAGTGTTTCTTTGTTTTTAATTTGTTCCCTCGCTTTGTCAATAGCTTTTTGCTGTTGTGGGATTACTTGATATACTGTTTCTGGTTCTTGTAATTCAAAAAGGTTTGAAACCTCTTCCAGAATAGCTGGATCATCAATTTCTTTTAACTTACTGATGAGTTTTTCTTTTAAGCTTTGTGCAGGCATTTTTTTGTTTCCTTAAAAGTACAAAATTAATCTACAATCAGTGCCATGAAAACGGAACGTACAAGTGAGTGACACAACAGCCGATGCCATGGAAAACCAAAGCTGGGAAACCCACCATTTTTCTTCTCACATTTTTCACTAATTATTGTGAATAACTGCCTGATAGCCACAGTATGTTTGTTGCTCCTTTAGTGTAAATTCGCCGCTGACTTAAACAGTAATAAAGTGAGATTAAAGAGTTTAGAAATCAAAGGATTTAAGAGTTTTGCCGACAAGACTATTGTGAGTTTTGACGACAATATAACTGGTATTGTAGGCCCGAATGGTTGCGGTAAATCCAATATTGTGGATAGCATTCGTTGGGTAATTGGTGAGCAGAAAATAAGTCAGCTAAGAAGTGAGAATTTGGATAGCTTGGTATTTAACGGTTCTAAAACCCGTAGTGCCAGCGGTCTTGCTGAAGTTAATCTGACATTTGAAAATACAAAAGGATTGTTGCCTACTGAGTTTAGCACGGTGACGGTAACAAGAAAATTTTATAAAAGTGGCGAAAGCGAATATCGTTTGAATGATGTGCAATGCCGTTTGAAGGACATTCAGAATTTGTTCATGGATACGGGTATTAGCACCGACAGTTATGCCATTATCGAGTTGGGAATGGTGGACGACCTAATCAAAGACAAGGACAATAGCCGCCGTAAAATGCTGGAACAGGCTGCTGGTATTTCCATTTACAAAACAAGAAAGAGAGAAGCTAAGCTTAAACTAGATGCAACGGAGCAAGATCTTGCCCGTATCGAAGATTTGCTGTTTGAGATCAACAATCAGTTGAAGGCATTGGAAAGTCAGGCAAAGAAAGCAGAGAAGTATCATGAGATAAAGAAAGATTATCGAGAGATCAGCATTGAATTAGCTAAAGCGGCATTGGAAGGTTTTAATCTTTCTTACAAAGAGTTGAACGAACAACAAGAAATAGAAACAGACAAAAAAATAAAGTTAGAAGCAGAAATTGCTACCGACGAAGCGGCGCTGGAAAAAGAGAAACTTGTTTTTGTTGAAAAAGAAAAAGCATTGCAGGCCATGCAGCATTCATTTAATGAAATGCAACAGCAGGTTCGTAGCAAGGAGAATGATAAAAACTTATCTGCTCAGCGATTGGAGCACTTGAAGGAAAAAGAAACAAGTCTAAAAAGTTTTTTGGAAAAAGCAGCAGGCCAGTTGAAAGGAATTGATGAAAGCATTGGCTTTACAAATCTTCAAGTTGAAGAAGAAGAAAATTCCTTGGCAGGATTGAATGCGCAATTAGAGCAAATTCGTAACGAAGTTGAAGCAAAAAGAAAAGTGCTGGATGAGAAACGTTTAGCATTAGATAATCTTCGTAATGAAAACCAACAAATACAACGGAGTCAGTTTGATGCAGAGAAAAAAGTAGCTGTTGCTGATACATCAGTTCAGAATTTACAAAGATTGATTGGGCAGATAGAAGAAGAGCGGAAGCATAGGGAAGAGCAACGCAACCATTTGGATCAGGAGAGAATTGTAAAAGAGAAGGAACTAGAGATTAAGAAAGTCGACCTGGAGCAGTTGCAACATCACCAGGAAAACACCAAAGAACAGATATTGCAAACTCAATCTGTTTTGGATGAATTAAGAAATAATCTTGCGGTTGAAACAAGAAAGCTGGATGCTAAAAAGAATGAACATGACTTGTTAAAAAGCATGATTGATTCAATGGAAGGGTATCCTGATTCTGTAAAATTTTTGCATAAGAATTTAAACTGGAGTCATAACTCACCAATACTTTCAGATGTGCTGTATGTGAAGGAAGAATACAGAACTGCCTTAGAAAATGTATTAGAGCCTTATCTCAGTTACTATGTAGTGAATGATTTAAAGGAAGGGTTACAAGCCGTTCATTTATTGGATGAAAATAAAAAGGGCAAAGCCAATTTCTTTTTGCTGAATAAGTTTCCGGAACAACAAACAGAAGTTTCTAATCACCAATTACAAGGAGCAATTCCTGCATTGAGTGTAGTAGAAGTAGATGCCAAGTATAAAAAGCTAGCTGAACATTTATTGAGTAATGTATTTATTGCAGACAATGAAGATGCATTACAAAACAGTAATGGCTTTGTGGTGATTGAAAAAAATGGTAAATATGTAAAAGGAAAGTACTCATTGACTGGAGGAAGTGTGGGCTTGATAGAGGGAAAGAAAATTGGCCGTGTAAAGAATCTTGAAAAATTACAAGATGAAATTGCTACACAAGATGTGGTGGTTGAAGCACTTCGTTCAGAAATACAGATTCGTCATAATGAAGTAATTGCTTTTAACGAAGACCTTAGAGAAACTGCCATCCGTGATACAGAGAAAGGAATTCAGCAATTAACAAACGAGGTTTTCTCTTTGCACAATAAACTGGAGAATATTCATTCTTCACAAACTACAAGTGAACATCGTTTGGAAGAATTGAACTTGCAAACACAGCAGGTTTTATCTTCTGTTGAAGTAGTAAGAAATGAATTAGGTCTTTTTAATGAACAGTTACAAAAGACTGCTTCGAGCCTGGCGGAAGCCGATGAGACATTTAAAGTAGCTGAAACAAATTATAATGATGCTTCTCGTCAGTACAATGAATTTAACCTGAATGTTACAAGGCAGCAGAGTAAAATAAGCGGACTGAAACAGGAACTGGAATTTAAGAGTAATCAGCTAAACGATTTACAACTACAGATTGAAACCAATACAGCACAGTTTGGCGAAACAGTAAATAATATTGAAGAGTCATCAGTTTCATTGAAAGATATAGAAGCCGCTTTATTAAATCTTTTACATAGTAAAGAAGAAGAGGAGAAGAATTTGAATGAAGCTGATCAGGCATATTATAATTTCAGAAATCAGTTGGCTGAAAAGGAAAGCTCAATTCGTCATAAAACAAAAGACAGAGAGCAAGTAGAACATATGCTTGCTGCTATCAAAGACAAATTGAACGAATTGAAATTGCAGTTGGCGGGAATGAAGGAAAGGCTGAATGTAGAATTTAGAATTGATCTTGAATCTATACTTGGTGAAGATAGAACAGGAGAGGTGCCAGTGGAAGAACTACAGGAGAAAGCTGACCGGATGAAAAAACGGTTAGAGAATCTTGGAGAAGTAAACCCTACGGCTATAGAAGCATTTACAGAAATGAAGAAAAGATATGACTTCATCGTAGAACAAAAGACTGACCTTGTAAATGCAAAAGACAGTTTATTAAAAACGATTGAAGAAGTAGAGTTAACAGCGAATCAAAAATTTCTTGATACTTTCCATTTGGTAAGAGAAAACTTTCAAAAGGTTTTCAAAACATTGTTTACTGAAGACGATCAATGTGACTTGGTTTTGGAAAATCCTGAGAATATTGCTGAAACTGGAATTGATGTAATTGCAAAACCTAAAGGCAAACGTCCATCATCGTTAACACAGCTTAGTGGTGGAGAAAGAACGTTGACAGCAACAGCCTTGTTATTTGCAATTTATTTAATCAAGCCTGCGCCGTTCTGTATTCTGGATGAGGTTGATGCACCGCTGGATGATGCGAACGTTAGCAAATTCACTAACATGATTCGCCAGTTCAGCGATAACTCACAGTTCATTATTGTAACGCACAATAAAATGACGATGAGTACTGTCGATGTAATTTATGGTGTAACGATGCAGGAACCCGGCGTAAGTAAATTAGTGCCAGTAGACTTTAGAAATTTGGAAAAACAGAATTAAGAATTCCGAACACTGAAATATTTTGAAAAGAAAAGTCCGGTAAGCCGGACTTTTTTAATGCGTTTTTAAGAAATTATCATCTTGCAGATCTCTGTTTTTCCTTGTCCTTCTGTCTTCTTATAAAATCTGATTTTACCTTGTGTACAAAAGCGCCTAACAATAGGTAAAGACCAACGCATATTAATACAGATGCAACGATAGCCCATGGATACCAGTCATCGTACTTTGCACGGTCAAAGGCGGCGTAGAGGATAAAAAATATACCCCCGATTACACATGCAAAACCAAAGAGAAGTTTGGTAAGAAATCTTTCACTGTGAGAATTTGACATAGACCGATAGTTTAATTTTGCTAAGGATGGCTTTGAAAGCAGACAAAAATAAGGAAAATATCATTTTATATTTTAGGTCATTCGGATGACAATCAAATCAATGAAAGAGAACTATTTTCGAACTTAAATTCAGATAAAATGAAAAAAATATTGCTATTCGTATTCATGTTAACTACTCTTGGTCTTTTTGCACAAGAAGCTCCCGAAGGATTGTTTATTGGCTCTAAGGCTCCTGATTTTAAAGGGAAAGATCAAAATGATAAAGATATTAAACTCAAAGATCTGCTGAAAAAGGGTAAAGTAGTTCTTGTGTTTTACAGAGGTCAATGGTGTCCATATTGTAACAGGCAATTGTCTGCTTTGCAGGATTCATTACAACAGATAATTGATAAAGGCGCAACATTGCTGGCTATAAGTCCTGAGAAAACGGAAATGATTGATAAGACAGTTGAGAAAACGAAAGCTGAATATTCAATTTTACATGATAAGGATTTGAAAATTATGAAAGCTTATGATGTAGACTTCGAAGTGCCTGAAAATACTGTTACCCGTTATCGCAATTCAGGATTGGATTTAGAAAAACTAAATGGAGAAAATGGAACTAATCTTCCTGTGCCAGCAGTTTATATTATCGACATGGAATCAACCATCACTTATCGTTTTTTTGATAAAGACTATAAGAAACGACCAAGTGTAAAAGAAATTCTAAATAATTTATAATAAGAAAGAATCAACTGCCGGTAAATTGCCGGCAGTTTCTTTTACCAAACTATTTTACCAATTTTTCCATCAGTGCCTGCAAGAAATATTGCAGCACCTAATTTAGAAGCTCTTACCACATGAAAACTTTCTTTGCTAATCCATTTCCAGTTTTTGCCTCCATCATGTGTATAATCAACTCCGGTTAATCCACAACTGAATAAATCTGTTTTGGAAAAATATTCTACACAACTACGGTAGCCATGTGGTGGAGTATTGGGTGCTTCCCATGATTTTCCACCATTCATTGTGTAATAACAATTCTTTGTATTTGATTCAGGCTTATTAAAATCACCACCAACGACAATCATTTTTTTGCCGCCATTTAATTTTAATTTATCCCAAACAGCCACAGAATTTGCACCAGTTGTTTCCTGCCCTTGTGTTATTGGCAATTGCATAGGAGAGTCTCGGATAAATAATCTCGATCTCTTTCCTCCCGAAACAAAAACAGCTTCGTCTCTGTCCAATGCCCTAATGTTTGTGCCACTGGCAGCAAAACAAGCTTCTCCGCTATCGGCAACTGGGCGATTAGTAAATGGAATATCCTGCCAAGTATTTCCTCCATCAAATGTTCGGGTTACAAAAAATCGACCATCAATCGGATCACCAACTACGATACCTGCTTGTTCATTCCAAAATTCCATTGCATCGAGAAACATCCCTTTCGTTTTGTTTTCATAAACCACTTTCCATGTTTCTCCTCCGTCAGTTGTTTTTAAAATATATGCTGGCTCGGCAACTGCCATGATAACTGCTGTGGCGCCATCAAATGCTTCAATATCTCTGAAATCGGTTTTCTCAAAACCAGTTACAGTCATCCATTTCCAGGTTTTACCACTATTGTTAGAACGGCCAACTGTTCCTTTGTTTCCACTTACCCAAATCACATTATCATTCACCACACTTAAGCCACGAAGGCTGATTCCATTGCCTGTCGTCAACACTTCTACAGATGGTCGTCGTTGTGCTGTAACAAAAAGGCAAAAGAAAAGTAGGCTGAAAACGAAAAATATTTTTACTGAGATGATTTTACTTGTTGTCATAAGGTATCATTGTTCGTTTAACTGTTCCGTCATTGAATAATTCCATTACTGCGTAGGATGGCGCAAACTCGTTGAAGGAACCTTTCCACCAATTGCCACAAACTGCACCATTACAGAAGTATCTTACATTCATGTAATTCAATTCATCCTGCATATGAATATGGCCACTAATGCAAACTTTTATTTGTGGATATTGCATGAATATGTTCTTCAATGTAAGAAAATCTGTATGCATCAGATTTCTTTGAATTACTAAATCGCCATTGGGTTGAGTTTTATTAAAATAAAGACCAGCACAAATAGAAAGAATAGGAATATGTGATACGATACAAACAAAACCAGTTGCAGGCACTATTGCTAATTCCTGCTGCAGCCATGTAAATTGTTCTTCATCTACTTTAGCTATATAACCACCTGCGGGATTTAATTGTGTACTGTCGAGTACAATAAATGTCCAGTTGTCTTTTTTAAAACTATAAAATCTCTTTTTTAGTTGCAGTGTTTCAGTTACCCACACTTTGCCATAGAGTCTATCATTATCTGGTTTATTTTCTTTTATAAACCAACCCCACACATCATGATTGCCGATAGTATGATAAACAGGCAAGCTGTTCTCTTTTTGTAATATGGTTTTAAATAAATCCCATTGCTGTTGTGTCTTTTGCTTTTCAACTGCTAAAGAATCAAGAATGGCATCGCCACCGTTGATGATAAAATCTACCTTTTGTTGTTGGGCATGGTGCAATGCTTTTGCCATCCCTGTTTCTTGGATTAATCCGGAGCTAACATGTATATCTGACAAGTGAGCAAAACGAATAGATTTCTTTTTTGTTTCATTGGCATTGGAAATTGAAGGCAATAAACTGCTACCAACTACTGCTGCCGCTGTTTGTAAAAAAGCTTTTCTTTTCATGCTGCAATTTTTAAATTGTTATTTTAATTGACTGATAAATTCATCTTTAGAAATGATTCCTTGTTTTCTCCAAACTTCTTTTCCTTTCTTGTAAATAATAAATTGAGGAATAGGCTCAATATTTAATTCTTTCATGATGTCAGTATGAACACCGGCATCAACTTTCATTAAAAGAAAATCAACTTCTTTTGATTGTTGTAATTCATCAATAACAGGAGCCATCTTTACACAAGGTGGACACCAAGGTGCACCAAAATCTACTAGTACTGTTTTATCTTTTGGAATACTAGCAAAATATTGTTTCATCGTTAGCTGGGTTTCTTCACTGGCACCTTCCAAAGGTTTATTGGCAGCTTTCCATGCATTGATGCCGCCTTGCAATTCTATAACTTTCGAATAACCTTTTTCTCTTAGCCAGTTTGCGGCTGCAGCACTTCTGCCACCTACAAGGCAATATATATAGACAGGTTTGTTCTTGTCAACATATTGAATACGATCCTTGAATTGATCTTTATTCGTCCAATCTGCCTGCAAGGCATTTTTTATAAAGCCTGATTTGAATTCACCTGCGGTTCTTACATCCAAGACCTGAACATCTTTTGACTGAATGGCCTGCTCAAATTCAGAAGCCGTAAGCTTTGTAGGAGTTTCGCTTTGTGAATTACAAGAAAAAGCAAAAAGTAATAAATGAGCCAGTAATACGTTTTTCATTATATCTATTTGTTTCAAAAATAAGTATTGTTTTAATAAAGGTTTGGTATAGTAATTGGGCAAATCAGTGCTCTCGGTACTGCAGCTTAAGAAATTCACTTATTTTTGGAGATTATAATAATTCTTAGTTTATGAAGAAATACTTTTTCTATTGGTTGGCTTTGTGTGTAATAATTGTGGTTGGGTGTCAGAAAGAATTGAGTTTTGAAGGGCCAAATACTCCTGCAGAGGGAAGCCTTCAGGCAGATATAACTGGAGATTGCCTGCCAAAGACGGTGAATGGTGTTTATGAGGCAGGGAAACCCTTGGTTGCGGATTCAAATACCATTTCGATTGAAGTGAATGTCTTGACGACAGGAACCTATGAAATTTCAACAGATACAGTAAATGGTTATTTTTTCCGAGCAACAGGCATATTTACAACTCCTGGTATTAATACAGTTAAACTAAGAGGTAACGGAACTCCGTTTGTATCACTTACTAATAATTTTGTTGTGACTTTTGATAGCACTGTTTGTGATGTGCAGGTACAGGTATTACCTGCTGGTGCTGGCGGACCAGCTGGGTTTACAATACAAAGTGCAGGCACTCCCGCCAATTGCTCAGGAGCTACTTCTGCCGGAACATATATTATAGGAACGCCGCTTAATGGTACTAATACAGTAACACTTTCTGTAAATGTTACAACAATAGGAACTTATAATGTTTCTACAATTGCTCAGGATGGAATGACCTTTTCAAAATCAGGTGCATTTCTTGCCACTGGTGTACAAGCACTGGTGCTTACTGGCTCAGGTACTCCAACTGGAACTCCTGGTGCAGTAACAATTCCAATAACGGCAGGATCAAGTACCTGTAATTTTGGAGTAACAACTGTTGCGGGAGCTGTCTTTTCTATTGATTGTGCAAGTGCAATTGTAAATGGGACTTATCAGGCCGGAACAGCTGTAACGGCTGCAAACACAGTAGACATTACTGTAAATGTTGCAACAGCCGGACCTTACAATATTTCAACAACAGCAACTAATGGAATGACATTTACTGCTTCTGGTACTTTTGCAGGCACCGGACCAGTTCCAATCACTTTAACAGGTTCAGGAACACCATTGGCAGCAGCAACAAGTAATATACCTGTTCCTGGAACAGCTCCTTGCACATTTGATGTAATTGTAGTTGCTGGCGGAGGCGGTTCAGGTAATTTTTTGAGATGCAAAATTGATGGCGTTTTAACTAATTTCAATACAAGTTTGGTAGGCTTTTATGTTCCTCCACCTGGCGCAGGAATTCCTTACTCTATAACTGTGAAAGGAATAAATTCAGGTACTCCTGGCTCTGTAGAAGAATTTTGGGTTGTAATTTCGAATCCAACAGCACCTACAACTGGAGTTTATAATAATAGAACTTTTTCAACGGGTGTAACTGATCGGGCTTCTCAAATTACATTTTATCCTACAGGGTTTCCAAATCTTTATTGGGGTTCATCTGCTTTTAATGCTAATACTGCGTCAGTCACTATTAATACTGTTAATACAACAAGTGCTTCCGGTATTTTTTCCGGGCTGATTCATGACAATAATGGTGGAGGGTCTACTACAAAATTGGTTACAGAAGGAGAATTTCAGATAACTTTCTAAAAGCAGTTGAGGTATAAAAAAGGAAGCTTGCACATCTTCTTTTTTTATACCTCCATTCAATCTATTTAGAACCCTTTCTTCTTCCCAGATTCCAAAGGAGGTAATTTATAATTATCCAAAATCGATTTTTGGCTAATCATTTTTTCAATGTCTTCTATTTTTCTTGGTGCAAAATGGGAGAGGAGTTCGTAACCATTTTCTGTAATCAGTAAATCATCTTCTATACGTACCGCAATGCTCCACCACTTTTTATCGCAGTTACTTCCTTCGGGAATATAGATACCGGGTTCAACCGTTATTACCATATCTTTTTTTATCGTACTCATAGACCCACGGTCATGTACATCCATGCCGATATGATGGCCTAACCCATGCGGATAATATTTACCTGCTTCATTTTTATTCTTAATGATACCTAGTTTTACTAATCCTTCTGCTATTACATCCATCGCTGCTTTGCTCGCATCACTCCATTTAGAACCATCTTTTAATGTTTTAAAAGCGGCTTCCTGTGCATCATACACCAATTGATAAATTGCTCTTTCTTCTGTTGAGAATTTACCATCTACCGGTACTGTTCTCGTTACATCTGCCGTGTAACCATGATATTCTGCACCCACATCCATTAGTATCATTGATGTTCCAATTTTTGTTTTGGTATTTTCCATGTAGTGAAGAATACAGCCATTTTCGCCAGAGCCAATAATGGAGCCGTAACCAACACCTTCGGCGCCGTATCTTTTGTGTACATATTCATGTAAGCCTTGTATTTCCAATTCCGACATATCTGGCCTCACAGCTTTCATTACTTCATTTTGCCCCATGCAGGAAATCTCTACGGCTTTGCGAAGCAAATCTTTTTCTTCTGCAGTTTTAATTGCTCTTAACTGGCCTGTTAAATCTCTATAAATTCTGGTGTCAAATTTTGATTGGTTTGACAATTGCTCAGGTATTGCTGCTTTTTCTTTGAACTGTTGCACCAGGTCATATAGATCCGCTTTATCATATCCATTTGGGATATCGTCGGGAAATTTGTCGAAAATGATTTTGGTGAATTTGGAAAAATCAATGTTGGAACTTTTAAAGTCATTGCCGTTAAGCGACATATTAATTCCTAATTTCTCTTTTGCGCCTTCTGTGCCCAGCCGTTTGCCAGTCCATTGTTCTGCTCCTGCATTTCTTTTTTGTACAAATAATATTTCTTTAAACTTATTACCCTCAGCATCTGCTTGTTCATCCTTAAAAACTAATAAAAGAGAATGTGGTTCTTTATAACCGCTGAAATAATACAGGTCAGGGTTTTGATGATATAGATATTCCACATCGTTGGAGAATGTTCTGGTAGGAAATGCAAATACAGCCATTACAGAATTGTCGGGCATTATGGATCTTAGGGCTTCTCTTCGTCCTGCATGAAAATCTTTTGTAAGATAATCGGTTGGTAAGTCATTCTTTGATTCTGCTGGTGATGGTTGTGCGAACAAGTTGAACGAAACGAAAACAAAGGCGATTGAAATAACTTTCTTCATCGGAATGTATTGTGTGAAAAAATGATGGATTGCATATACTGTTTTACCAGCTAAGCTAAAATAATCTTTTTCAATTAACCGAAGTAGCAATTGGGATGAACAGGTTATATTTTATTCTTCATTCGAATCATCTTCGTAAAAAGGATTCTTGCTGCCGAGAAATTGTTCTTCCCATATTTTGACAGTTTCGTCTGTAAGGCATTCAATAATATCATGCAGGGTATCTTTCTTGAGTTTCCATTCTGTTTCCATTGGATCATCATATCGTTGAATAAAAAGACAATGATCTGATGCTACAGCAACCTTTATTAAAGTGACAGGAGAGTCCTCTTTTATTTTCACTAGGTAATAGCATCCTGTTTCAAGCAAATCGTAAGTGTACATTGAAGTTTCCATTTTCTTAGTCTTTTTATATTCTATTAGCAGAAACCTTTGGGTTAGCGGGCAGTTCAAAAATAGCTATTTGGGTTTGCACTGAAGTATGATTTTTTTACAAAATACCATAGCTTGCAAAAATCAGGCTGTAATCGGCTGTATTTTAATATATTATTTGCCTTTTTTTGATTCTCTCTTGGTTTAGTTTCCTTTACTTTGCAACAAATCGGAAATAAATGGCTGAAGTTATAATCGAATTACATAATGTAAACATTTATCAGGGAAACAATCTTGTTTTACAAGATGTTAACCTTACTGTTAATAAGGGAGAATTTGTTTACCTCGTTGGGAAAACAGGAACGGGTAAATCAAGTTTGTTGAAAACATTGTATGGAGAATTGCCGCTTACTGAAGGGGAATGTACTGTAGCAGGTTTTAGCTTAAAGGGTATGGACTGGAAAAAAGTTCCGTACCTGCGTAGAAATCTTGGTGTTGTATTTCAGGACTTCCAATTACTAACAGACAGAGACGTAAATAACAACTTGAAGTTTGTGTTGAAAGCAACTGGCTGGACTGATGAAAAATTAATGGATGAAAAAATAATGGATGTGCTGGATAAAGTTGGCTTAAAGGCAAAAGGATTTAAAATGCCTTTTGAGTTAAGTGGTGGAGAGCAACAAAGAATTGACATTGCCAGAGCATTATTGAATTCGCCAAAACTGATTTTGGCGGATGAGCCAACGGGAAACCTTGATCCTGAAACTTCAGATGAAATTATGAGTTTGCTGTTCAGTATTTCGAAGGATTATAATACAACTGTATTAATGGCTTCTCATGATTATATCGTGGTACAAAAATTTCCTGCGAGAATGATAAGGACTGAAAGAGGGAAGGTGATTGATAATGCTACCATAAATATGGACTAAGCAGCTTTGTATTTTTTTCATTATCAAATTGCTCTTCCAATACTCTTTTTCTTAACCGAATTTCATCATTCGTAAAAGGCTGATTGTACAATTGCATAATGATTGATGCAAAACCATCTGCATTGCCAGCAATATGACAAGCAGATTCTAAGCCTGTTCCTTTTATCATTTGCTCGTTTACCAGACAATGCCTTCCTTCAAATAAAGCATGTAATAGTTTTAATTTTATTCCAGTGCTATTTTTATTGAAACTTGGGAGAATATTGATTTGTGCTTTTCGAATTAAATCGTTCAATTCATTGTCGGTTGGATTAGCTACTAAGCAAGTATGTGAATTAACATGGGCTAGTTTTTCTAATCTGGCCGAAGGCTGTTTACCTGCAATTACAAATGGTTTCTTGATTTTTGAAAATACATTTTTTAAAAGCCAAATTGCAGCTTCTTCATTTTCAGGTACAGACAGATTGCCATGATATAAGCAAATACTACCAAGGCCTTCTTCTGCTGTTACCTTTTGCCAGGAAGGGAATATTGGTATTGAAATTACATTTTCTAACTTGTAGTCTTCTTTTAATCGTTGAATGTCTTTTGTGGAAACACAAGCAAACACACATTCATTGGGAAGTTTGTGATTATATTTTTTTATCAACTTGCTTTCCCGAAGAAAATATATCTTTTTTAAAAAGGAAGACTCCGCTTTTGCCAGTTCTTTGTAGTATGTGCTTTCTTCATTATGCATTCGCACCACCACTTTTCTTTCTTTTAAATTGAGATAAGGAAGAATACCGGTACAGTGAAGGCCTTCCAGCAAAATTGGGTAATCGTCT
>Ga0138256_10004594_pt1 | contig 14678 bp, 16 predicted proteins | sample KNB2016incub_MG_FD_105486 | JGI IMG/M metagenome (GOLD analysis project Ga0138256, IMG submission 105486) | Active sludge microbial communities from wastewater in Klosterneuburg, Austria - KNB2014incub_MG | ecosystem: Engineered > WWTP > Activated sludge > Unclassified | place: Austria... | reverse complement strand
TATGGCGGCTACATGAGCAGCTTGTGCATCACCAAGGGCGCCGATGTGTTCAAGACCGCGATCGCCGTGGCACCGGTGACCAACTGGCGGTACTACGATTCCATCTACACGGAACGGTACATGGGTTTGCCGCAGGACAATGCACAAGGCTACGACGACAACAGCCCGGTGAGCCATGTGAACCTGTTGACCGGGAAGTACTTCCTGATCCACGGCCTCGCGGATGACAACGTACACTACCAGAACTCCGCCGAGATGACCAATGCGCTGGTCCGGGCCAACAAACCCTTCGATCAGTTCGTGTACCCCGATCGGAACCACGGGATCTACGGCGGCTCCACCCGGTTGCATCTCTTCGAGATGATGACCGAGTGGGTGTTGAAGAACCTCTGAGGCCCGTCCTTCCGCTGCGATCGGTGACCACAATGAACGATGGTGCCCGCATCCGGAAGACGCCTATATTGGCGGGCTTTCTTCCAACCCATTACCGGAACAACCACCCATGAGCAGCACCGCCACGGCCACTTCCACCAAGCACCCTGTCGGGCTTTACTGGCTGTTCGCGGCCGAGATGTGGGAACGCTTCTGCTACTACGGAATGCGGGCCCTGCTGCTGCTGTACCTGGTGAAGTCATTGGCCATGGGGGACAACCTCGGCTTTGCGGTGTACGGGGCCTATACCGCGCTGGTGTATGTGATGCCGGTGATCGGTGGCCGCATCGCCGACAGTATCCTGGGGTCGCGTTTGGCCGTGTTGTTCGGTGGGCTGCTCATGGCGATCGGGGAGTTCGTGATCGTGGGTGGTTCGGAGCTCATGCTCTTCTGGGGTATGGCCATCATCATCGTGGGCAATGGGCTCTTCAAACCGAACATCAGCACGATGGTCGGCAAACTGTATCCCGATGGTGATCCCAGGAAGGATTCCGGATTCACGATCTTCTACATCGGTATCAACCTGGGTGCGCTATTGGCCACCACGGTGTGCGCCGAGGTGGGCCATATTTACGGCGCTCGTTACGGATTCGCCTTGGCCGGTATCGGTATGTTGCTCGGGATCATCGTATTCCAATTGGGCAGCAAGCACTACGCACACGTCAGCGCGCCCCCTTCCCCTGGAACATTGCACAAACCCAGGTTCGGCCCGTTGAGTCCTTTTGTGGCCGTTGTGGTCGGCTGCTTGGCCTTGATCCCGGTCCTCTACTTTCTTCTGCGCCATACGGGGATCGCGGGCTATGTGCTGCTCGCCGTCGCCGTGTTCGTGATAGGCAGCCTGATCGTGCGGGGCATCAAGGACGGCAAGGTCCAGTTGGACAAGATGTTCGGTTTCATCATCCTCATGCTCTTCAACGTGGTGTTCTGGGCATGCTTCGAACAAGCAGGCAGCAGCCTGACCCTGTTCGCGGAGCGCAACGTGGATCGCCATGTGTTCGGGTGGGAGATGGGTGCGGCCACCACGCAGTTCTTCAATCCGGCTTACATCCTCCTGTTCGGATCGCTCTTCTCCATCATGTGGGTAAGGCTGAAGCTCGCCGGCAAGGACCCCAGCATCCCGATGAAATTCGGACTCGGCATCCTCCAGTTGGGCCTCGGCTACCTCGTCATCCTGTTGGCCGCGCCGCTCGCGGTGGAATATCAAGTGCCCTTGTGGACGCTGGCGTTGCTGTACATGCTCCACACCACCGGCGAGTTGTTCCTCTCCCCGATCGGATTGAGCATGGTGACCAAGTTGGTCCCGAAGGATATGACGGCGACGGCAATGGGTGCGTGGTTCCTCAGTATCGCTGGCGCGAACTATGCCGCTGGCCTGCTGGCCACGCTCACGGGTGCGGAGCACGAACCTGCTGCAGGCGAGGTGCTGGACAAGGCCGCCAGCCTGGCCACGTATGTGGATGTGTATAGTAACATCGGCTATGTGACCGTGGGTGTCGGGTTGTTCCTCATGGTGATCAGTCCGCTGGTGAACAAGCTGTTCCACGGGATCCGCTGACCGGATCGCGTCAGCTCATTCCATCACCTTCCATGGCGGCAAGCAGCGGCAAGCATCCGAAGGGACTGTACGTTCTCTTCTTCACAGAGATGTGGGAACGCTTCGGCTACTACCTCATGCTCGGGATCTTCTCGCTCTATATGCTCGATGGCTGGGAGAGCGGCGGCATGGGTTTCAGTGCGTTGAAGAAGAGCGATATCTATGGCACCTACCTCGGCCTGGTGTATTTGACACCCTTCATCGGGGGCCTATTGGCGGACCGGATCCTGGGTTTCCGGAAGAGCATCATGATCGGAGGGCTGTTGATGGCATCCGGTTATCTCACCTTGGCCGTACACGACGGAACGGCCTTCTACGTCGGCCTGCTCCTGATCATCCTCGGCAACGGTATGTTCAAGCCGAACATCAGCACCTTGGTCGGCAACCTATACAACGACGAGCGGTACCGCGCCAACAAGGATGCGGGCTACAACATCTTCTACATGGGCATCAACATCGGTGCCTTCGTCTGCAATTTCGTGGCGGCCTACATGCAGATCAAGTACGGCTGGGGCTACGCCTTCGCAGCGGCGGGCATCGGCATGTTGATCGGAGTGGGTGTCTTCATCAGCGGCAACAAGCACGTCAAGGAGGCCGATGTGATCAAGCCCTTGCAACCGGGCGACATGAGCACCGGAAAGATCCTGTTGAGCACCATTGCACCGATGTTCCTGTTCGGCATCCTGGGCTACCTGATCCCGGGCAACCTGCTCGGAAGCGATACCAACGATGCCTTCATTTTCGGGTGCATTCCGGTGATCGGCTTCTTCATCTACCTCTACGTGAAGGCCAATGCGGAGGACAAGCGACCCATCGGTGCGTTGCTCGCCGTGTTCGGTTGCCTGGTGATCTTCTGGGCGGTGTTCCACCAGAACGGTGATGCGCTCACCGTATTCGCAAAGGATCATACGGACAGGGAGATGTCGGCCGGGATCGCCAGCATTGCCGACCCGATGAACATGGCGGAGACCGTGACCAACGAAGGCGCAGCCACATCGGCCAATAGTGCCAATTACTTCCACAGCATGGCGCCGGAGAACGTACCGGCCGAGGGGGAGAGTATGAAGCTCTACTCCACGCAGTTGTACCAGAGCATCAATCCGGGTTGGGTGATCCTGCTCACCCCGCTCATCGTGGCGTTCTGGGCTTTTATGCGCGGCCGCGGAAAGGAACCCACCACGCCCACCAAGATCGCGATCGGGTTGGTGATCACGGCGCTGTCCGCACTGGTGATGGTGGGGGCGGTGATGGCCACCAACAACTTGGAGAGCAAGGCCAGCAGCATGTGGCTGATCGCTTCCTATGGAGTGATCACCGCCGGGGAATTGTGCTTGAGCCCGATGGGGCTTTCGTTGGTAAGCAAGTTGAGCCCGCCGCGGATCACCGCATTGATGATGGGCGGCTTCTTCCTTTCCACCTCCGTGGGCAACAAGCTCAGTGGCATGCTCAGCGGTCTATGGGAAGGTTTTGAGAACAAGGCGCACTTCTTCTACATGAATTTCGGGTTGGCAATGGCCGCCGCGATCATGCTCTTCCTGCTGTTGCGCTGGTTGAACGTGGTGATGCGGGAGAAGAACATCCATTGAAGAACCGGAACCGATCCGCGAGCCGGGGTCCGGCCGCATAGAACCATCCTAATCATCCAGCCATGGCTGAGACAGCGATCACCCTCGACCAGATCCGCGACTTCAAGGGCAAGTACCCGAAGCAGCTCTGGAACCTCTTCTTCACCGAGATGTGGGAGCGCTTCTGCTTCTACGGGATGCGCGGCATGCTCACCGTGTTCATGGTGACGCAGCTAGGCTCTGCGGAAAAAGCAGCGAACCTGCAGTACGGTGCCATTCAAGCCTTCGTGTACGCCTTCACATTCATCGGCGGTGTGTTCGCGGACAAGATCCTCGGCTTCCAGAAGTCGCTGTTCTGGGGTGCTTCGCTCATGATCCTCGGCGGTTTCATCATCGCGTTCTCACCGGTGGAGATGTTCTACACAGGGATCTGCTTCTCCATCATCGGCACGGGCTTCTTCAAGCCGAACATCAGCACCATGGTGGGCACCTTGTATCACAGTGATGATAGCCGCCGGGATGCGGGCTTCGGGTTGTTCTACGCCGGGATCAACTTCGGTGCCTTGTTCGGAGGTGCGTTGATGGTGTGGGTGGGCAAGTTCCACTCCTGGTCGCTTGCGTTCGCTCTGGTCGGTATCGCGATGTCGATCAGCTTGGTCTGGTTCGCGTTCACGCGCAAGAGCTTGGGACCCATCGGGGGATCACCCCTGCGTGCGGATATGGCCCCGAGCCGGAAAAGGCTCTTGGAGATCGCCACGTATGTGGGCTCACTGCTCAGCATCCCCTTGATCCTGATCATGGTGACCGACACCCAGTACACGGACCTCTTCATGTACATCGTGGGTCCCGTTGCCTTGGCCTACCTGCTTTTCGAGATGCGCGGATTCGTTGGCCCCGACGGCGAAAAGGGAGCAGGAGGCGCGCTCTTGGCCACCGCCGGTCTGGTCCTGTTGAATGGCGTTCTGCTCGTCTTGAGCAGCCTTGGTCATGGCCTCGGCGATACAGCCGGGTATGTGGTCCTCGCCGCCACATTCTTGTGCCTGATCCTGGCAATGGTGCAGGGCAATGCCCCGCAACGAAAACTGCACGCGGCCCTCATCTTCATCCTCTTCTCGATCCTGTTCTGGGCCTTCTTCGAACAGAGCGGCGGTTCGTTGAGCTTGTTCGCGCTCAATAACCTTCCGGCGGACTTCCTCGGACTCAAGATCGACCCGAACATGATCAACAATTCCTCGAACTCACTGTTCGTGATCATCTTCAGTGCGCCCTTGGGTTTGCTCTGGTTGTGGTTGAACAAGCGCAAGCAGGAACCCAACTCCGTGGTGAAATTCGGATTGGGCTTCCTCCTACTGGGCGCGGCCTTCTACGTATTCAAATCCACCATGCTGTTCGCCACTGCGGAAGGGATGACCTCCTTGGAGATCTTCACGCTCGCCTACCTCGTGATCACGTTCGGTGAGTTGTGTTTGTCACCGATCGGTCTTTCATTGATGACCAAGCTCTCACCGCTGAAGATCCAAGGCTTGATGATGGGCATGTGGTTCCTGGCCAGCGCATACGGGCAATACGTGGCGGGACTTCTCGGTGCCGGTATGAGTTCGGATGATCTACAAGCCACGAACCTGGACAAACTGAAGCTCTACACCGATGGGTATGGCCAACTCGGACTGTATGCCTTGGTGGCGGGCCTCGTCCTCATTGCCATCTCCCCCCTTGTCCGGAAACTCATGCGCGGGGTCCACTGACCGACGGCATGATCATTGATACTTTGACTCCACTTTCCAACAGACCATGGCACAACGCTCCCTTTTCCTCCTCGGCCTTGCGGTCGTATGCGCGGCATCCTTCCAACCAGCAGCACGCGCCCAAACACCCGAGGGCGGTAGCAAATTGATCAAGTGGGTCAGCATCGAAGAGGCACAAGCGCTCGCCAAGAAAGCGCCCAAGCCGCTCTTCATCGACGTACACACCAGCTGGTGCGGACCGTGCAAGATGCTCGACGCACGCACCTTCGCCGACCCCAAGTTGGCGGACTACGTGAACAAGCATTTCTACGCGGTGAAATTCAACGCCGAGAGCGGCGACCCCGTCACGTTCAAGGGCCAGAAGTATGAGAATCCGGAGTTCAATGCGGCCCAAGTGGGCGGCCGGAATGGAACCCACCAACTCACATACGTGCTGGCCAACGTGCAAGGCCGCATCGCGTATCCAACGGTCGTTTATCTGGACAGCGACTTGAATGTGCTGGCTCCGGTGCAAGGCCTGCTCAGTCCGGAACAGATGGAACCCATCCTGGCCTACTTCGGTGAGAACGCGTACAAGACCCAGGAATACCAAGCCTACCTCGCGGCCTTCAAGAGCCGCTGGACAACGCCATAGGTACGTATTGATCCGTGCAAAGCCCCGTCCACACGGGGCTTTGCCATTTTCCACGATCGCTCTACGCGCGGGCGAGTGTGCGTGCTACCTTAGCGGCCATCCCGAAAAACACCTCCCAACCCAAGTGAATCGATGAGTGAGAAGGCGCAGATCATCCTGAACGGCAAAACCTATGAGTTCCCTGTGATCGTGGGAAGCGAGGGCGAAAAGGCCATCGATATCGGCAAGCTGCGCGACGAGACCGGGTACATCACCTTGGATTTCGGGTACAAGAACACCGGCGCCACCAAAAGCGCGATCACCTTCCTCGATGGCGAAGAAGGGATCCTGAGCTACCGGGGTTATCCCATCGAGCAATTGGCTTCACAGGCCACCTTCATCGAGGTATCCTACTTGTTGCTCTTCGGGGAACTGCCGAACAAGAAGCAGTTGGAGGAGTTCGAAGGGAACATCCGCTACCACTCGCTGGTCCACGAGGACATGAAGCACTTCTTCGAGTTCTTCCCGAGCAATGCGCATCCTATGGGCATCCTCTCGGCGATGGTGAGCTCGTTGAGCACATTCTATCCCAAGAGCCAGGACCCGCATCGCCCACAGCACGACGTATTGCGGACGATCTACCGCTTGATCGCCAAGATGCCCACATTGGCGGCGATCAGCTACAAGAACAATCTGGGCCATCCGTACATGTACCCCAATAACAAGTTGGGCTACGTGGAGAATTTCCTCCATATGATGTTCGGCCTGCCGACCGAGGAATACGAAGTGGATCCGGTGGTGGCCAACGCGCTGAACACGCTGCTGATCCTTCACGCGGATCATGAGCAGAACTGTAGCACGAGCACGGTGCGCATCGTGGGTAGCAGCCAAAGCAATCTGTACAGTGCGGTGAGCGCGGGGATCGCGGCGTTGTGGGGACCATTACACGGTGGCGCGAACCAGGAGGTGATCGAAATGCTCGAGACCATCAGGAATGATGGTGGTGACATCCAGAAGTGGGTGGACAAGGCCAAGGACAAGAATGATCCGTTCCGGCTCTTCGGATTCGGGCACCGGGTGTACAAGAACTTCGACCCGCGGGCCAAGATCATCAAGCAGAGCTGTGATGAGGTGTTGCGCAAGATGGGCGTGAACGACCCCGTTCTCGGCATCGCGAAGCAATTGGAGGAGATCGCCCTCAAGGACGATTACTTCATCGAGCGCAAGCTTTACCCGAATGTGGATTTCTATAGCGGGATCATCTACCGCGCCATCGGCATCCCCACTCGGATGTTCACGGTGATGTTCGCCATGGGGCGCCTGCCGGGTTGGATCTCCCAGTGGAAGGAGATGGTGGAGAACAAGGAACCCATCGGTCGCCCGCGCCAGATCTACACCGGGGCGCAAAAGAGGGATTACGTTCCATTGAACAAGCGCTGATACGACGTGAGCATCAACGATCCCATTCCTTCAGATCCGGTCCTTTCACCGGAGTTCACCACGCTAGGAACCATTCCGGGCGATCAAACCAAAAAGTCATGAGCAATACCACTACCGCACAGCCGCGCAAGTACGTCGGAGACCTACGATTGGACCACCAGGAGTGGCTGAATACGTTGAGATTCCGCAAGGAGGACGTGTCCATTCTGGAGCGTCGGCTGGAAGCCATTGTGCAACGGAACAGCAAACAGGAGGTGATGGCCGAATTGGAGCACTTCCAGAACCAGTTCATCCGGGAGAAGGAGGTGATCGATGAATTGCGGCACGACATCAAGCAGCACGAGAATCAGCTGGAAAAGCAGGGAGGGGAGGATGCCCTAGGCATGGAACATGGCTACATCACCGAGCATACCATGTTGCATGATCGTATACTCACCTTCGAGAAGTTGTACCGGGAACTGAAGGCGGAGTTCCGGCAGTGGCTCAGCATGCGGCCGTGAGCCGGTATTTGTCGATAAACGTCCCGTAGACATGGCGCTCATCATTCCACGGGATCAGTGCAGGGAGGTATTTTCGCCCACAATCCGAAACGTATCATGAAGAAGATCATCGGTCTGGTTTGTTGGTTGCTTGCTTTCATTGTTCCATTCCGCTACGCCATCCTGGATACGGATGATGTGGTCCTGGCGGATGGCCGTGCGGACAACATCGTGGGTCTGTTGAACTTCCTGCTCATGATGGTCCTCATCTTCGTGGGGTATGCGCTCGTGGATTCCTCCAAGGGAAAGTCTCCTTCGGCGGAACCCGGGCATTGATCCGTTGCGCCATGGCGCATGTCCTCCTTCCCACCGACCTCAGCGATAATGCGCTGAACGCGGCAGTGTACGCGGTGCGCTTGTTCGGTGGCGAAGGCAACCGCTTCACAGTTCTTAATACCTATGTCGTTTCGCAAGGCACCACCATCGACATGTGGGATGCCAGTGATATGATCGTGCGCGGGTTCCGTGAAGGACTGGACCGATCCGTTGAGCGCTTGCGAGCGGCCTTTCCGGGTATGGACCTGGACCTCGAAGCGGTCTGCGAGTACGGCGATCTGTCTACCGTGATCGCCGGATACGCCGGGGAGGATGAACCTCCTGCGATGGTGGTGATGGGGACGCAAGGTGCGTCCGGCCTGGATGAAGTGCTCTTCGGAAGCAATACGGCGAGTGTGATCAAACACGGTCACTTGCCGGTGCTGGCCGTACCCGCGCAAGCCGAATACAAAACCCCGCGCAGGGTTCTTCTGGCCGATGATGGCGGCCCAACGGACAAACAAACGCTCAGCCCCCTGATCGATATCGCACGATGGTCGCAAAGTGAGATCACGGTGGTGCGCGTGATGGATGAAGCGGGGAACACGGAGAACTCGGGTGGTGTTGCCCAACTGTACGACGTGTTGTTGGGCGCGATCCCGCATACCCAGCAATTCCTTAGCGGTCATGACGTGGGCGCTGCGTTGAATGACCTGGCCGATCAAAGCGATGCGGACCTGCTGGTCTTACTTCACCGGGACAGGGGGGTGTTCGAAGGACTGTTCCATCGCAGCGTGGCGGCCAACATGGCCATGCACACCCATTTGCCCCTGCTGGTGCTGCAGCAACCCCGGCTCTGATGGCAACTGCCCTAGGGCGCGGTTCGTTGCCGCTCTTCACATTCAAGGGGATCAAGGTCCGTTTGCACTGGACCTTCCTCGCTTTACCGGCCTATATCATCTTCTCCGATCTCTCCGAAGGCCAACCATGGTCGGCGATCGGTACGGAACTCCTGATGGTCGCCATCGTCTTCATGTGCGTGGTCCTGCATGAATTCGGTCATGCACTCACTGCGAAACGGTACGGCGTAGGCACGCGCGATATCACCTTGCTCCCGATCGGTGGTGTGGCCAGCTTGGAGCGTATGCCCGAAGAACCACGGCAGGAATTCTGGATCACCCTCGCCGGGCCGCTTGTGAATGTCGCCATCGCGGTGATCGCGCTGGTGGTCATGGCCATCCTGGGTCTCACATCATTGGTCACCGATCTGCTCCTGGGCGGTGCTGGTTGGACGTCCATGTTGGCCTTTCTATTCGCTGTGAACGTCGGGCTCTTCCTCTTCAACTTGATCCCGGCGTTCCCCATGGATGGCGGGCGGCTGCTGCGCTCCTTGCTCGCCATGCGCTTGGGTCGGGAGAAAGCAACGCGCATCGCCACCACGCTTGGTCGGATATTGGCGGTCCTCTTTGCGGGTTATGGGATCATGGCGGGCCAGCCCTTCACGGTGCTCATCGGTGTGTTCGTGTATATGGCCGCAGGGGCCGAGGCACGCCAGGTGCAACGGATCGAATTGCTCCGTGGTGTTACCGTGGCCCAGGTCATGCGCACGCGCTTCTGGTCCCTCCAAGCCCGAAGTACGGTCCGGCAGGCGGTGGATGACCTACTGGCAGGAGGTGATACGGCCGCACTTGTGTTGGATGGATCCGTTCCGCACGGGGTGGTGGATCGGACGATGTTGATGGCCGCTGTGGAAGCAGGTCGGATGGACAGCCCGATCTCCGAGCTGCCACCGCGTTCCGTGCCGATGGTCCGCTCTACGGACAATGCCCGCGTTGCTGCTGATCACATGGCAGAGCAGAGCTATGTTCTGCTTCCGGTGATGGAGGAGGACAGGTTGGTCGGCGTGATCGACCTCGCCAATGTGCAGGAGGTCCTTGGGCTTCGAAAAGCCATGGAGGCCTCGAAACGCACCTAGCTCTTCGGCCGCTTCGGCGTGTGTACAGTGAACACGCGTGAGATGTTGAAACCGAAGTGGATATCGCCGTTCGACCAATCGCCCACGGTCTCGGTGATGTAAGCGCGTTCGAACATCCCGGTGCTGTTCGTGAAGTGCAATTGGAACACGTGCCCCCCGGTTTCGAGGTCGAATCCAACGGAAAGGGAGTTCTTGTAATGCTCCGGCAACTGGCCGCGAAGGACATAGAAGTATTCCGCATTCAGCGCGATACGCTTGGTCAGTTTCATTCTGCCCGCACCGCTGATATGGATCACATCATTCGCATCCGCGGACGAGGCGACCAGGTTCCGGTGTACCACACCAGGGTTCAATTGAAAGGAGAACTTATCACTGAACTTCCGACCGACAATGACAGTGAAGGCATAGGAGATGCGGTTGGTGAAGTAGTCCATGCGGTCCTCGCTGTACCACGGCACTTGGTTCGCGGGGAGGGTCGTCATGGAAGAGGCAGCGACGACGGCGAGCGTGACCGGCATGGAGCAACCGGCATCGCACTGTTGCAAGAACCTGTACTTCGCGAATCCATCCACCGTCTTCTGGAAGCCGCTGCGGCCGATCCCGACCATCAGGCGGTCGGTCACGCCGTAATCAAAACCCAAGCGCACCGTAGCACCATCCAATCCGAAGAATTCCTGTGCGCCGCCGTTGATGAACCCGAAGCGGTGATTGATCCGGAAGTCCAGTACCCCGTGCCCCGTGTTCTCCAAGCTGTGTCCATTGATCACGCGCGTGGTCTTGAACGCGGCGGTGCTGTACACCGGTGCGGACTTCTCCTCGCCGAGCTGGCCGATCAGGTCGTCCTGGGCATGTGCCGAATGGATCATGGCCACACTTGCCAAAGCGAAGAGAAGGAATGGTCTCATGGGGTATTGCAGGTATGCATTGCTTACATCTTCCGGTAATCCATACGCACCTTTACCTCGATCGCCTCAGCGATCTTCGTGCGCACCAGGCCGGGTATCCTGATGCCGTGATCCTCCGGACGGATGGGGAAGGTACTTGTCGCTTGGATAGCTCCGTGGGCATCCACCGTCACGGTTCCTTCGGTCTTCACGGACTTCTCCACCCCATGAAGGGTGATCGTTCCTTCCACCGATACGATGTAGGTGCCGGCTTTCGCGAGTTCATCGGCACCGATACCTGAAAGCTTGCCTTTGAAAGTAGCCTTCGGGAAAGTGGTGCTCTCCATGTAGTCCTCGTTGAAGTGCTCCTGCATCAACGCCTTTTCGAAGGCAAAGGCCTTGATCAGCATGGAGAATTCCAGAGCACCTGATGCAGCATCCCACACACTGGTCACCTTGTCGTTCTCGGCATCGATGTCCTCCAAAGGAGTGGAGGAGTGGAATTCGACGTGCCCCGTGCGGGTCATGTACCGGTCCTGGGCCGTAAGGGCCAGCGGGATCAGGAACAACGGGAGGAATTTGGTTCTCAGGTTCATGGGGTCATTGTGTTTCGTGCTCGTTCGACAAGGATCATTCCATAGCCACACATCGTTGTAGCACGACATCCCCGGGGATCATGCCAACCCCGGTATAGCCCTGACAGATCCCCTTCAAACGAACGGTCGCACCGGTCCTCCAATCGGCAGGGAAGTCGGCGAGCGCGAATTCACACGATACTCCGGCATCTGGGTTCCCGGTTTCGAGTACAACGGTCACCACGCGACCGTTCACCTCGTCGACAGCTCGGATCGCACCGGTAACCAGGACGGCCTGTGCTTTCGATCCAACGTATTTCGTCGTGGCGGCTTGTTCGTTGGCCAAGAATTCCTCAAGAAGTTCGATGGCGGTGAGGCTCGCCACTTCCGTTCTTTCGGCGGCGGTTTCCGGAACGCGGTTGTATTCGCGCACTCCGTATGTGGTAGCCGCCGCCGTTACGAGCACTCCACCAACGATCATGAGTGTTCTTGTTCGCATCGTCTTCAATTGTCGGGCGCCCCCGCATCAAGCCACGCGCGTATGGTCTCTTGCCGGCACTTCGGCAATCTGCCCGTCGGGGGCATGATGATCGGATCCCCATTCACCACCACGCCGCGCATACTGCCATTGTCAGCAGCCGTCTTCACCCCGGTGTATGAGGACAGGTCAGGGGCCTGAATACCGGGTACATGACAATCAGGTATGGCACACTCGCCTTGAATGATCGGTTGTACCGCCAAACTCCACGTGACCATTGTAGTGTCGCAAAAGGAATCGGGATACAACGCCTGTTCATTGTCGTAATAGCAGCCTGGCGCGAGCAGCAGCGTAGCGGCGAAGAGCACGAGCAGCAGGCGCGTGGTCCGGATGTTCCGAGCACCTCGTTCCATCCGGAGCATGGAAGTTGGAAAGGACGGTCGGATCATTCGGAACTCGAAGGCGCATCGCAAGGTAGGATGCGCGGGGATCAACGCAGTGGGTGTGTTGCCGGATCGGGATCCAAGGCCGCCTACTTTTGCAGGCATCCTGTTCGATCGTGCGCTCCTTCACCATCCCCGCCCACTACCGCAGCAACCTCATCGGTCGGCTCAAGGCTTTTCGCAAGACGCAGGACCCGAAGAAGAAGGACCTGGGTCCGACGCTGCTCGATCTGGGTGCGATCCGTTTCCTCTTCGCGCGGCACTTCGGCTTCTGCTATGGTGTGGAGAACGCGATCGAGATCAGTTACAGGGCCTTGGAGGAGAACCCCGGCAAGCGGATCTACCTGCTCAGCCAGATGATCCACAACCCGGCCGTGAACGATGACCTCACTGCGCGCGGCATGCGCTTTATCCAGGACACGCACGGGAGAACGCTCATCGGTTGGAGCGAAGTGAGCGCGGACGACATTGTGATCATTCCGGCCTTTGGCACCACGCTGGAGACCGAGGCGAAGTTGAAGGCGATCGGGGTGGATCCGTTGAAGTACAACACCACGTGCCCTTTCGTGGAGAAGGTGTGGAACCGCAGTGCCCAACTCGGCGCGAAGGACTACACCGTGGTGATCCACGGCAAGGCCGCGCATGAAGAGACGCGCGCCACGTTCAGTCACACGGCGCAAGCCGCACCAGCGGTGATCGTGAAGGACATGGCCGAGGCGCAGGAACTCGGGCGCATCATTCTGGGTGAACTACCGATCGAACTCTTCGCGGAACGCTTCGGCGAGCGATGCACACCCGGCTTCGACCCTGCGAAGGACCTTGTTCGGATCGGCGTGGTGAACCAGACCACCATGCTCGCTGCAGAAACGCAGGCCATTGCCGATCACTTGAAGCAGGTGATGGTGAAGAAGCACGGAGAGGCTGAATTGAAAGCGCACTTCGCGGACACGCGCGACACCCTCTGCTACGCCACCAACGACAACCAGGACGCCACGAACGAATTGCTGAAGGCCGACGCGGATCTCGCGCTCGTGGTCGGTGGCTACAACAGCAGCAACACCAGCCACTTGGTGGAACTGTTGGAGCAGCGCTTTCCCACGTTCTTCATCAAGGACGAAGGCGAGGTCCTTTCCGCGGAAGCGATCCAACATTTCGATTACCCGGCGCATGAACTGCGCACGACGGACAACTGGCTTCCTGCCAAGCGTCCGCTCACCATCATCCTTACCAGCGGCGCCAGTTGCCCGGATACACTGTTGGACAGCGTGATGTTGAAGGTGCTGGACTTCGTAGAAGGGGTGAGGGATCCGGAGGAAACGGTGGAAGCGATGATGGCCTGACGGCGTTCACTCCGCTCGCAACTTCGCCACTTCTCCCGCGCTACCTAGCAGCCTCAGCACGCCACCATCCATCTTGAAGCTCTGCACCTGGGCTAGAGCGTATTTGATCATCCGGATCTACTGGGTTGACGATGTGCCATGGGCGACAAGCGGACGGCGAGCAAGGCTGGATTATCTTGGCTGCGTGAAAGCCTTCAGTTTCAACGAGCCATGGGTGAACGGAGCGGTGCAGCGATTGCTCGGACTGAGCGCCTCCACGAGGCGTGCGATCATCCGGATCCTGGAGGGCAGTCTGCCACCAAAGGAGGATCCAGAAGAGGAGGAGGAACAAGTGCAACGCCGGTTGGCGACGTTCTGGTCCTCCTTTGGTGCGTGGGAGGGTGATGGAACTGCGGAAGAGCTGGCTGCGTCGATCCGGAATGCGCGAACGATCAACCCTGATCGTGAACCGTTCTGATGGCTTTCCTGCTCGACACGAACATCTGCATCTTCCTGATGAAAGGAATTCCTCTCGTTTCAGAGCGGACGAAGGCCCACGCAAAGGATGCGATGCTCATTTCCGAAGTATCCCTAGCGGAATTGAAGTATGGTGTCGCAAAGAGCGAAAGGCATGCGGAGAACTCATTGGCCTTGGATCGCTTTCAGGCCGGGGTCCAAGTGCTCCCGATCAGAGATGTACTTGATGTCTTCGCTGCTGAAAAGGCGCGACTTGCGAAGATCGGATCCATGATCGCCGACTTCGATCTGCTCATCGGTGCAACAGCCATTTACCATAACGTCACCTTGGTGACCAATAACAC
>Ga0138256_10004592_pt1 | contig 14681 bp, 10 predicted proteins | sample KNB2016incub_MG_FD_105486 | JGI IMG/M metagenome (GOLD analysis project Ga0138256, IMG submission 105486) | Active sludge microbial communities from wastewater in Klosterneuburg, Austria - KNB2014incub_MG | ecosystem: Engineered > WWTP > Activated sludge > Unclassified | place: Austria... | reverse complement strand
CCATAGGCATCACCCATGAACAGGTTCTTGCCGCCTTTGGCCAGCGACTGATGCACGTGCATGCCGCTGCCATTGTCACCGACGAGTGGCTTCGGCATGAAAGTCGCGGTCTTGCCGAAGGCATGTGCCACGTTCTGCACGACATACTTCAGCATCTGCACCTCGTCGCCCTTCTGCACCAGGCTGCCGAACTTGACGCCAATCTCGCCCTGGCCAGCGGTCGCGACCTCGTGATGGTGCACCTCGACTTCGATGCCCATCTCCTCGAGCACCAGACACATCTCGGAGCGAATGTCCTGCTGTGAGTCGACCGGTGGCACGGGGAAGTAGCCACCCTTGATACCCGGACGATGGCCAGTATTGCCGCCCTCGTACTCCTTGCGTGTGTTCCATGCGCCTTCGGTGGAGTCGATAAAGTGATAGGCACTATTGGTGTCGGTCCCGTAACGCACATCGTCAAAGATGAAGAATTCGTTTTCCGGGCCGAAATAGGCAGTATCAGCAATACCGGTAGATTTCAGATATTCCTCGGCACGCCGTGCGGTCATGCGCGGACAACGCATGTAGCCCTGCATGGTGGACGGCTCATAGACGTCGCAACGCAGATTGATGGTGGGGTGTTCGGTGAAGGGGTCGACCACCGCTGTTGACGGATCGGGCATCAGCACCATGTCGGATTCCTGGATGCCCTTCCAGCCGGCAATCGAAGAACCGTCAAACATCTTGCCGTCCTCAAAGAAGCTGGCGTCGACAGTCCTGGCGGGGATGGACAGATGCTGTTCTTTGCCGTGAGTATCGGTGAAGCGCAGATCTACAAACTTGGCCTCTTTCTCTTTGATAAGGCTGATAGCTTCGGCGGGGCTCATGACAACTCCTTGGTTTATCGAGTCAGCGAGTAGTGTCCTGGTGAGGCTACCCGTTAAAACTGTCCGACCCCTTTGCAGCCTGGGGTAGGTGGCTTCGGTAGCGCCCTATCCTAATGCACGGGCCGTGCCAATTACGAGGCTTAGTTAAACCATTGATTTATAAGTTTATATATGTTCACTGCTGTCTCTGATCGCACTATTGATGGGCGCCTCACCCCAAACGCGCACCGATATAGTGCAAACCTTCAACCCAGGGATCCCTTCTGCACCCGCTTTGTGGCTATGCATCCAATCGCAGCTATACTTCGGCGCCCTTTTGCGCGTGGAATCCTCGCTTGACTCAGACTAACCGTCCGCGGACATTCCAGGACCTTATTCTGTCCCTGCAGCGCTACTGGGCCGATCACGGCTGTGTGGTGCTGCAGCCCTACGATATGCCGATGGGTGCGGGCACCTTTCATTCAGCGACCTTTCTTCGCTCGATCGGCCCGGAACCGTGGCGCGCTGCGTACGTACAGCCGAGCCGGCGGCCTACCGATGGTCGCTATGGAGACAATCCAAATCGCCTGCAGCACTACTACCAGTTTCAGGTCGTACTCAAACCATCGCCAATCGATATACAGGATCTCTATCTGAATTCGCTGCGCGCGCTGGGCATTGATCCGCTGACACACGATATCCGTTTCGTCGAAGACAACTGGGAATCGCCGACACTCGGCGCCTGGGGGCTGGGCTGGGAGGTGTGGCTGAATGGCATGGAAGTAACGCAGTTCACCTATTTCCAGCAGGTTGGCGGTCTCGATTGCCGGCCGGTCACCGGAGAGATCACCTACGGACTTGAACGGATCGCCATGTACCTGCAGGGCGTCAATAGTGTCTACGACCTGGTGTGGATGGATGGTCCCCTTGGTCGTATCAGCTATGGCGATGTCTTCCATCAGAATGAAGTGGAAATGTCGCGCTACAACTTTGAAGCCGCCGACACGGGCGTGCTGGCGCCGCGTTTTGATGCTGCTGAGCGTGCCTGCCAATCCCTGATTGAAAATGGCCTGACACTGCCTGCCTACGAGCAGGTACTTGATGCCTCACACACCTTCAACCTGCTGGATGCACGCCGGGCAATCTCGGTGAGCGAGCGCCAGCGCTACATCCTGCGCGTGCGCGAAATGGCCCGTCTGGTTGCGCAGGCATATCACGACAGCCGTGCTGCACTCGGTTTTCCGCTGGCTGCGAAGCGCGCTGCACACTAAGTTACGGTTCCTGATCCCATGGTGCAAACTGCTGACTTTCTCGTTGAGATTGGTACTGAAGAACTGCCACCGAAGGCCCTGCGTGGGCTGGAAAGCAGTTTTGCGGAGCATATCCGGACCAGCCTGAACACTGCGGGGCTCGGCTTTACGGTACTGCGTTCTTTCGCAACACCGCGTCGCCTTGCCGTCAGTATCGAGGTGCTGGATTGCACACAGTCGCAGCAAAGCGTGGAAAAGCGCGGTCCGCCGCTTGCAGTCGCTTTTGATGCCGAAGGAAAGCCGACACGCGCTGCGCAGGCGTTCGCTGAGGGCTGCGGCGTATCGGTGGAAAGCCTGGGACGGATCGAAACACCGAAAGGTGCGTGGCTCAACTACCGTGCAGAAGTTCCGGGTCAGCCAGCGCAGGATCTGCTACCAGGCATCGTGAGCGATGCATTGGCAGCCCTGCCCATACCGCGGCGGATGCGCTGGGGCGATGGCGATACGGAATTTGTACGACCGGTACATTGGGTCGTAATGCTGCTCGATACAGAAATCGTGCAAGGCACCATACTTGGCGTCCCGGCATCGCGGCACACGCGCGGACACCGCTTTCACGCGCCCGGGCCAATCGCATTGCAGAGCGCCAGCGATTACGTTGCCGTACTGACCGCCAACAAGGTCATTGCTGACTTTGCCGTGCGCCGTGACCGGGTGCGGCAGCTCGCAGAAGCGGCGGCTGTCAGCGTCAGTGGCCAGGCGATGATTGAAGCAGAGCTGCTCGATGAGGTCACAGCGTTGGTTGAGTGGCCAGTGGCATTGACTGGCCGCTTTGGCACAGAGTTTCTGCGCCTGCCTGAAGAGGTGCTGATTGCGACGCTGCAGGGTCATCAACGCTATTTCCCGGTGCGCGATGCCGAAGGGCTGCTGCTGCCGAATTTCATCGCCACGGCAAATATCGAGAGCCGCGACCCGACCCAGGTCCAGCAAGGTAATGAGCGGGTCATCCTGCCGCGACTTTCAGATGCTGCGTTTTTCTGGGACCAGGACATACAGACAAGCCTGGAGTCACGCCTCGAGCGCCTTGATTCCGTCGTCTTTCAGAAAGGTCTGGGCAGTCTGCGCGAGCGATCCGTTCGTGTGGCCCGGCTCGCGCACCGCGTGGCGGAAAAGCTTGGTTCCTCAACTACGCACGCAGAACGGGCGGCACTGCTGGCGAAGGCCGATCTGTTGACACAGATGGTCGGCGAGTTTCCCGAGCTGCAGGGCCGGATGGGTTATCACTACGCGAAACTCGACGGCGAACCTGCCGACGTTGCCGTAGCTATCGAAGAACAGTACCTGCCGCGCTATGCAGGTGACCGGCTACCCGCATCGCCAACCGGGCGCGCGCTCTCCATCGCAGACCGCGCCGACACGCTGGCCGGCGTTTTTGCGCTTGGCAAACGACCCAGTGGTGCCAAGGATCCTTTCGGGCTGCGACGCAATGCGCTCGGACTGCTGCGGATTCTCGTTGAGGATCAGGTGGATCTGGATCTTCAGGCATTGCTGAGCGAGGCCGTCTCGCTGCAACCGCTACGCCCAAAGGATGCCGCGGCACTGGCAACCGAACTCTTTGAGTTCATCATGGACCGGTCGCGTGCTTACTACCTGGAAGGCCTGGCACTGGATCTGCCTGCTGGCGCCATCAGCAGCGATATGTTTGAAGCGGTGCGCGGCCGCAAGACCGGCTCACTGGTGGATTTTCATGCTCGCCTGCTTGGAATCTGCGCGTTTATGCAGCTTCCCGAAGCAGAGAGCCTGGCGGTCGCGAACAAGCGCATTGCCAACATTCTTCGGAACGCAAATACCGAAACCAGTGCTGTCGATCCCTCACTATTCAGCTTCAGCGAAGAAGGCGTGCTCCATCAGGCTGTAGAGAAGGCGGCGGCGGCACACACCCGACATCTGCAGCGTCGCGATTACCAGCGGGCTTTGTGCGCGCTGGCCGATCTGCGAACGCCGGTTGACGATTACTTCAGCGCCGTGCTGGTCATGGCTGATGATGCAGCGGTGCGCAACAACCGTCTGGCGCAGCTTCGGCGTCTGCAGCAGCTGTTCCTGGATGTGGCAGACCTGTCCTGCCTGACAGTCGTTTGAACTGGCGACCGTGACCAACAGTACCCGACCGACGACCGGAAATGGACTTGTCGTTCTGGACCGGGACGGGGTGATCAACCGCGAATCTGCCGCGTTCATCAAGACTGCCGATGAGTGGCTGCCGTTGCCCGGGAGTCTCGGCGCGATCGCGGACCTCACTCATGCGGGATTTGTAGTTATCGTAGCGACCAACCAGTCTGGCGTGGGCAGAGGTTTGATTACCGCGACTGCATTGCGGGAAATCAACAGCCGAATGCGCCAGGGCATAGAGCGGGCTGGGGGAAAGCTGGGCGGCATCTTCATCTGCCCACATCGTCCCGACGATAATTGCAGCTGCCGAAAACCCAAACCGGGCTTGCTGCACCAGATAGAGGCACAGTTTGGCTGCAGCCTTGCAGGCAGACCTGTGATCGGCGACTCGACACGCGATCTTGAGGCAGCACAGGCCGTTGGCGCACGCGCCATTCTGGTACGCACGGGCAATGGCATCGAAACGGAGCGGAAAATGCGTGATGGCAAGGTCGAAGTTTTCGATGATCTGGCTGCCGCTAGCCGCTCACTGATCAACAGGGGAGTGGCGTGATAGTGCTGGCTCGCTCTCTTCTCTTTACGGCAATCCTGTTTCTGAGCGTGGCAATCTGGAGCATCGTGGTCGTCGCCGGTCGTTTATGGGGTTACCCGGTGGCTTATGACCTGACTGTGGGCTGGGCCCGCTGGACACTTGCAGTGTGCGGGAAGATTGTCGGTCTGCGCTACGTCGTTGAGGGCGTGGAGAATCTGCCGCAGGAAAATTCCATTGTACTGCTCAAGCATTCATCGGCCTACGAAACGATTGCCCAATGGGTGCTGTTTCCGCGGCAGACCTGGGTGCTGAAACGGGAAGTGCTCTGGACACCTTTTCTGGGCTGGGCAATAGCTGGCGTTCGGCCAATCGCGATAAATCGGCAGGCAGGCAAGCGGGCCGTAGAACAGGTGATTGCCCAGGGACGCGAACGCCTGGGGGAAGGCCTCTGGGTGATGATTTTTCCGGAGGGCACGCGAATGCCGCCGGGGCAGACTCGCAAATACGGCGTCAGCGGCGTGCTGCTGGCCATCGAAACGGGCAAGCTTCTGGTACCCGTCGCGCACAACGCGGGCGATTACTGGCCACGGCGCGGCTGGCTGAAACGACCGGGTACGGTTACTTTCCGTATCGGCAAGCCGGTCAACCCGTCCGGCCGCAATCCGCGCGAAATCAATGCTGAGATTCAGCAGTGGATCGAAGCCGAAGTGGCTGACATGCGCACGACAGCCAGCCGGTACTGAACTCAGATATCGATATTTTCTGCAGCCAGGGCGTTACGCTCGATGAATTCACGACGCGGTTCCACCTGATCACCCATCAAGGTGGTGAAGATTTCGTCAGCGGCAACCGCATCTTCAATGCGCACCTGCATCAGGCGGCGAGTGGCAGGATTAACGGTGGTTTCCCACAGCTGTTCGGGATTCATTTCACCCAGGCCCTTGTATCGCTGGATAGCCTGCCCTTTTCGGGCTTCGGCCATTAACCATTCCATGGCCTGGCGGAAGTTTTGTACCTCGCGTTTCTGTTCACCCCTGGCCACATGACTGCCCGGACCGACGAGACCGCGCAGACTGTTGCCAAGCCCGGCAATCTTGCGATATTCAGTTGATTCGAAGAAACGCAGCGGCAACTCGCTGGGTTCTTCGACACCGTGTCGTGATCGCCACACCGTGAAGCCCTGCGGCTTGTCATCGCCGATGCAGAGATCAATACGGTAGGAGACGGTTTCTTCAACGGCGTTCAGTGCCTGCGAAAGCTCAGCGCCCCAGGCATTCAGCCAGTCGAGGTCTGAAAAACGTTCGACGGTAAGCTCTGGCAAGGAAATGAGCTGTTCCAGCAGATTTCCGTAATAACGGCGCGACAAGCGATCGACAATTGCCATGACCAGCATGAACTCGCGGCACAGGCTACCAAGTGCCTCACCCTGCAGTGGCGAATCCTGTGCATTGAGAACGATCGAGGCGCCATCAAGCGCAGACTTCAACAGCAGCGCATTCAGCTCCACGTCGTCCTTGACGTAAGTTTCCTGCTTGCCGCGCTTCACTTTGTACAGTGGCGGCTGGGCAATATAGATGTGCCCGCGCGCGATCAGCTCCGGCATCTGTCGGTAGAAGAACGTGAGTAGCAGAGTACGAATGTGTGAACCGTCGACATCGGCGTCGGTCATGATAATGATGTGGTGATAGCGAAGTTTGTCCGGATTGAAATCATCCCGCCCAATGCCGCAACCGAGCGCCGTGATGAGTGTGCCGACTTCGGCTGACGCGAGCATTTTATCAAAGCGGGCTTTTTCGACATTAAGGATCTTGCCCTTGAGTGGCAACACTGCCTGGGTTCTGCGGTCGCGTCCCTGCTTGGCTGATCCGCCTGCCGAGTCGCCCTCGACAAGAAAGAGCTCAGAAAGCGCGGGATCCTTTTCCTGGCAGTCAGCAAGCTTTCCAGGCAGCCCGGCAATATCGAGCGCACCCTTGCGACGGGTCATTTCGCGGGCTTTGCGTGCCGCTTCACGCGCGCGCGCCGCATCGATCAGTTTGGCAACGATGATTTTCGCTTCCGTCGGATGTTCGAGCAGAAAATTCTCAAGATGATCCGCGACAGCCGTTTCAACGGCGGCCTTTACCTCCGAAGAAACGAGTTTGTCCTTGGTCTGGGAAGAAAACTTCGGATCAGGAAGCTTGACCGACAACACGGCCGTAAGACCTTCGCGAGCATCGTCGCCCGTGGTGGCGACCTTTTCCTTGCGTGATGCGAACTCCTTTTCGATATAGGTGTTGAGCGTACGGGTCAGCGCGGCACGAAATCCGGAGAGATGAGTGCCGCCATCCTTCTGCGGAATATTGTTCGTGTAGCAGAACATGTTTTCCTGGTAGCCATCGTTCCACTGCAAGGCACATTCGACCAGGACCATGTCCTGTTGGCGCGAGAAATGAATGACTGTGGGTTGAATTGGCGTCTTGTTGCGATTCAGGTGCTCTACAAAAGCGCGGATACCACCTTCGAACTGAAAGGTATCGCTACGTCCATCGCGCTCGTCCGCCAGGTGGATACAGACACCCTGGTTGAGAAAGGACAGCTCACGCAGCCGTTTGGCCAGGATCTCGTAATGGAATTCGATGTTACTGAAGACTTCAGCACTGGGCTTGAAATGGATCGCCGTACCGCGGCGCTTGGTCTCACCGGTGACTGCCAGCGGAGCGTCGGGATCACCCAAGCGATAGCGCTGCTCATGAATTTTGCCGTCGCGGTAGATGGTCAGATCCAGAACCTCGGATAGGGCATTCACCACGGATACACCGACGCCATGCAGGCCGCCCGATACCTTGTAGGAGTTAGTGTCGAATTTTCCGCCGGCATGCAGCACGGTCATGATGACCTCGGCGGCCGATTTGCCCTCTTCTGTGTGGATATCTACGGGGATACCGCGGCCATCGTCGGTAACCGTGATCGATTCGCCCGCGTGGATGGTGACCGAAATCTTGCTGCAGAATCCCGCGAGTGCCTCGTCGACTGCGTTGTCGACCACCTCGAAAACCATGTGATGCAAACCGGTACCATCATCGGTATCACCGATGTACATGCCCGGGCGCTTTCTGACGGCATCAAGGCCCTTTAAGACTTTGATATTGCTCGAGTCATAGCGTTCTGAATCAACCATGGAAGACCCCGATATATAAGCGGTTCATTATAGCAAAGCCCGCACTGTGCCCTGTTCCACGTGGAACAAACGTCCAGACCGCGGCATGACTAAGGGATCCGGCTCGAGAGAGGTTACAAAGGCTTGCACTGGCGCCGCGATGATCGCTGACAGCAGCTTGCCCAAGTGGTCCCTATCCAGGTCGGCACCAGGCTCATCGACGAGCAGGATGACCGGCTGCGCCAGGGCCTCCGAGACCACCGCAATCTGGCCCAAGGTAAGCGCTGCGACCACCAGCTTTTCCTGACCCCGGGATACGGTATCCCGGGCACGACGCTCCAGTACTGTAAGGATCAAATCTGCACGATGAGGGCCAACAGTTGTTGAGCTCATCTGCTGGTCCCGGTCTCGTGCGGCAATGAGTGCAGCCGCAAAGTCGCTACCCTCAGCCCAACCCGGTCTGTATTTGAGATCGATCTCGGCATCCAACAAGGCGAGTCCAGCGCGCTGGACTGGGTCGCGCATTTGCCTAACCAACTGCCGTCGACACTGGTCGACGACTAATCCAGCCGAAATAAGGGTACCGTCCCACGCCCAAGCTGCTTCGTTAGCGTGTTGCTTAAGTGCTGCGTTTCGCTGCTGCAGAGCGCGACGATACTGTTGCCAAGCTTCCAGAAAAAGCTGTTCCACGTGGAACACTGACCAGTCCAGAAATTGTCGCCGGACGGAAGGAGGACCGCTAATAAGTTCATGGCTTGCCGGTTCAAGTACCTGGACCGGCACCCTTCGAACCAGCTCCGCGCGAGTACCTGAGCGACCATCGATCCGGACCGAAAGACCAGTTGAGCGCGAAACGGCCACACCTACACGTCCCGCTTCGCGCTGACCGAGACTACCGAAAACAGTGAATTGATCGGCACCAAACCGAATGGCCGCGTCAATTTTCGAGCTTCGGAAGGATGTACCGCGGCCCAGAACGAACAACGCCTCAAGCAAGCTGGTCTTACCCGAGGCGTTTAATCCAGCAATTACATTAAGCTCCGGCCCCGGCTCAATAACTACTGATTCAAAACATCTGAACGCTTCGAGCCGAATTTCCGAAACTACGGGTTTAACCACACCCTGAGCGCTAACCGTTTGGACCTAGAGCCGCATCGGCATTACGACGTACCGTGCGCCTTTGCCGTCCGGTGCACTGATCAGGCAACTGCTACTCGCATCAACAAAACCCAGTTGCACCTGCTCGCCGTCGACTGCAGCCAGTGCATCCAGCAGGTAGTTAACGTTAAATCCAATCTCTATCGGCTCGCCACTGTACTCGACTTCGATTTCATCTCGTGCCTCTTCCTGGTCAGGGTTATTGGCTTGGATCCGCAACATTGACGTCTCCAGATCCAGCCGCACACCTCGATACTTTTCATTTGAAAGAATTGCGGCGCGTTGCAACGCAGCGCGAAGTACATTCCGGTCAGTCTGCAAAATATTTCCCTGCGGTTTTGGAATTACCTTCTCATAATCCGGGAACCTGCCGTCTATAAGCTTCGAAGTAAAGCGAATATCGTCGATCGTGGCGCGAACGTGATTGGGTCCAATCGTCAGCGTCAACTGACCATCTCCGGTAAGCAGGCGTTGTAATTCCTGCACACCCTTGCGCGGAATGATGACCTGATGTGTGCCGACCTTCTGATCCGACAGTGGCACCTCGCATACAGCCAGTCGGTGGCCATCGGTGGCCACCGCCCGAATTGCTTTCTTTCCGGTCTCCAGGAGCAGGCCATTCAGGTAATAACGAACATCCTGCTGAGCCATCGCAAACTGGGTCTTTTCTAGCAGCACGCGCAATTCGCCCTGCGACAATTCCAGTGTGTGTACCGCCTGGACATCCTCCACGACCGGAAAGTCCTGTGCCGGCAAAGTGCCAAGCACAAAACGTGAGCGACCCGATTTCAAAACCAGTCGCTCACCATCTATCTCTATCTGCACGCTGGCGTCATCCGGCAGTGACCGGCAAATATCCAGCAATTTTCGGCCAGGAACCGCTATCTCACCAGCGACATCGATCTTGTCAATCTGTATCTTTGCCACGAGCTCGACTTCCAGATCCGTTGCTGTAACGGACAACTCGCTGCCTTTTGCCACCAGTAGCAGATTTGCGAGTATCGGCATCGTTTGTCGACGTTCTACAACCCCGATCACGGCCTGTACTGGTTTCAGTAACGTTGAACGCGAAGTGGTGAACTTCATCCCCAGGTCCTGCTTATAAAATTAATTAATAGAGTTATAGATAGTAGTAGTTATTAGGGTCATCCAAAACACTGGATAACTACATCAAAATACTATTTTTCACGATGTTTTTAACCAGTTTGTCCGGTGGGTATCCGGGCCGACTCCTGCTGTACTACCTGTGGGTAAACTGTGGGCCTGGGCGGCCTCAATAATTATCCACAGCATGTTAACGGTGTTTAAGCGAACTGTGCACAATCCACGCATGGCATCAGGCAGTCAGTATGCGGAGCAGGTTCTGATAGTCCTCACGGACACGCGCATCGGTTTCCCGGAGTAACTTGATCCGCCGGCAGGCATGTAACACGGTCGTATGATCACGCCCTCCAAAACGGTCGCCGATCTCTGGCAGGCTGTGGTTCGTAAGTTCTTTCGACAGACTCATTGCAATCTGCCGTGGCCGTGCGACGGAACGATTACGTCTCTTTGACAGCAAATCGGCAACGCGAATCTTGGAGTATTCGGCGACGATCTTCTGGATGTTTTCCATCGTCACCAGTTTCTCATGTAGCGCGAGAAGATCGCGCAACGCTTCCTTGGCAAACTCCAGCGTGATCGGCCGACCGGTAAACGTGGCGTTTGCCATCACCCGGTGCAATGCACCCTCAAGTTCGCGGACATTCGAACGGATGCGCTGGGCAATAAAGAATGCAACTTCTTCCGGCAGCACGATATGCCGCACGGCCGCCTTGCTCATCAGAATTGCCACGCTGGTTTCCAGCTCCGGCGGCTCTATAGCCACCGTCAGTCCCCAGCCAAAGCGCGACTTGAGCCGTTCCTCCAGGCCACTGACTTCCTTGGGAAAGCGGTCACAGGTCAAGATCACCTGCCGCTGACCTTCCAATAATGCGTTGAAAGTATGGAAGAATTCTTCCTGGGATCGTTCCTTGTTAGCAAAAAACTGTATATCGTCGATTAGCAGGGCGTCGAGTGAGCGGTAAGCCGCCTTGAAGCCATTGATGGTGTTGTGTTGCAGCGCACGCACCATATCGCCGACAAACTGCTCAGAATGCACATAGGCCACGCGCGCATCCGGTCGACCTGCCATAACCATGTTGCCGATCGCATGCATCAGATGGGTCTTGCCCAGGCCGACGCCGCCATAGATGAATAGCGGGTTATAGGCCATGCCGGGATTGCTGCCCACCTGCATGGCGGCAGCCTTGGCCAACTGATTGCTCTTGCCCTCGACGAAATTTTCGAAGGTGTACTCGCCGTTGAGTCGGCTACCGATTGTGGCCGCGATGCGCGGCTTTCCGCTGCTGCTGACCGGCTCCCGCTGGGGACTTGCCACGCTGCCGACCTCGATACGCACCGAAATGCCCGGTACGTCTCGCAGGCTGTCCTGAATACGGCCCAGACAATTGCTGTTTACCCAGTCGACGACAAAGCGATTCGGGGCCAGCAGCCGGATTTGCTGCTCGTCCTCGACAGCCTGTAGTGGCCTGATCCAGGTATTAAATTGCTGTTCTGACAGGTCGGACCGCAGTTCCTGTACGCAGCGGTCCCAGAGAGAAGACTGCACGGATTCACCCCGTGAATCTGTTTATGGTTGTACGAAGTTGAGCGGGGAGTCTAGACTGCGGCTGCCGAGTTATCCACAGGGCTTTTGTCTACTTGACAGGGCTGCGGGCGCTCCTTAACCTTTCGCCTCGCGAAAGGCTCCATCTTTCGGAATTTCCAGCGGATTTTTCTCATGAAAAGAACCTATCAGCCCAGCAAGCTAAAGCGTGTTCGTACCCACGGTTTCCGTGCCCGCATGGCTACCCGCGGCGGTCGGGCGGTTATCAAGCGTCGCCGTGCAAAGGGCCGCGCCCGTCTTAGCGTCTGATCCAGGAAGCGGCGCTGGCCCCGATCCTGACCACCCGGACAAACGCCGGCACACCTTCGATCGATATCATCGGCTACTCAGCTCCACTGACTTCGACCAGGTGTTTCGTCAGAGCCAGCGTTTATCGGACCGGTTCTTCACTGTGCTCTATCGGCCGAATTCGCTCACCATGCCGCGACTCGGTTTCGCGATCTCCCGCAAAAAGGTTCGCCACGCAACAGACAGAAACCGTCTGAAGCGCGTGGTACGCGAAAGCTTTAGAGTCCGTTGCGCTGAGCTGCCATCTGTTGATCTGGTCATACTTGCCAGAGATGCCGCGAAAGGTGCTGCAAACCTAGAACTGTTCAGCAGCCTTACACGGCACTGGTCCAAGCTGCAAAACGCGCCGCGTACGCCACAGCCCTGAGGCTTGATATTGTGACTGTAGATAATCTTCGCATCTTGTCCTGGGCCGGCTTGCTGATCCTGCTCTGGCTGTGCATCCAGACCTGGCAGCAGAGGTTTCAGCCACAGGTGCCCGCGGCTGCTTCAGTCAGTACTGCTTTGCCGGCCGACACGGCTGCCGCACCGACGGCAGTCTCAACCGGCTTGCCGGCCCTGCCCGGTGCCGTGCCAGCCGCCGCTGGGCCAGCGACACCGGCCGTCCAGGCTGATGCGCCAGCGCCGGCCAGACTCATTACGATAAAGACGGGCGTACTCGAAGTTGAAATCAACCTGAGTGGTGGAGACCTCAGCTCGGTAAAACTGCCGACCTACCCGGTACACAAGGACCAGCCCAACGTCCCGCTGCAATTGCTGAACAGTCAGTCCGAAGCATTCTTTGCCTTACAGAGCGGTCTGCGTGCAGCGGACCAGCAGCCGGAAGCCAACCACCTGGCTGAATATACCGCAGACGGTACCGAGTTTGTGTTAGCCAAGGGCGCCGACGAGCTCGTCGTGCCACTCAAATGGCAGAGTCCCTCGTCCGGACTGAGTGTCGTAAAGACCTTTCGTTTTCACCGCGACAGTTTCGAAGTCGATCTTGAGTACACGGTTGATAATGCCGGGACTGAGCCCTATCGCGCCGCCAATTACCTTCAGATCCAGCGCCACTACGAGCCGCCGAAGCGCTCGATGTTCAATGTCGACAGCTATTCCTTTTTCGGACCAGTGGTCTACAACGGCAGCAAGTACGAAAAGCTCAAGGTTGATGATCTCGCCAAGGCGCCATTCACACAGACCGTAGCAAAGGGCTGGATGGCAGCGATCCAGCATCATTTTCTGGCAGCCACCGTACCGCCAGCCACAGAGACCTGGAGCTATGCGGGGCGTTATGCAGAAGGCCGCTTTCTGATCAGCGCAATCGGCCCGCTGCAGACTGTCGCACCCGGCGCTTCAGCGAGCTTCAAATCGGAGCTCTTTGTGGGGCCTAAATTGCAGTCACAGCTGGCAGCCATCGCGCCGGGGCTGGATCTGACCGTCGACTATGGCCGCTTTGCCTTGCTGGCTCAGCCACTCTTCTGGATCCTGCAGAAGATCCACAACGTCGTTGGCAACTGGGGCCTGGCGATCATCATCTGCACGCTGCTGATCAAGCTGGTTTTCTACAAGCTCAGCGAGACCAGCGGACGTTCCATGGCGCGCATGCGTCAGATGCAGCCGCGCATGAAGGCGCTGCAGGAACGCTACAAGGACGACAAGCAGCAGCTCAGCAGCGCGATGATGGATCTCTACAAGAAAGAGAAGATCAATCCGGCTGCCGGTTGCCTGCCGATGCTCGTACAGATTCCTTTCTTTATGGCTTTCTACTGGGTGCTCCTCGAAAGCGTCGAGATGCGCCAGGCGCCGTTCATGCTGTGGATCACTGATCTTTCTTCAAGAGATCCGTTTTTCGTGATGCCCTTGCTGATGGGTGCTGCGATGTTCTTCCAGCAAAAGCTCAATCCGCCACCGCCGGATCCGGTGCAGGCCAAGATGATGCAGGCCATGCCGATCGTCATGACCGGCATGTTCGCCTTCTTCCCGGCTGGGCTCGTGGTGTACTGGCTGACGAACTCCGTGTTGTCGATCGCCCAGCAGTGGCGCATCAACAAGGTGCTTGGCGCCAACTGAATCGACGGCGTTCCAGCCTGTATTGCCGGGTAGCGAGCCATGACGCAATCCAGCCTGACTATCGCCGGCCGGGCCACGCCGCCCGGACGCGGCGGCATCGCAGTGATTCGTGTTTCCGGGCCCGCTGTGCGCGAAATCGCCGTCGCTGTGCTCGGTGTCTGTCCGCAGCCACGCCACGCCGGGCTGCGCGATTTCCTGGATGCTGAAGCCCAGGCGATCGATACCGGGATCGCCTTGTTCTTTCCCGCACCTGATTCATATACGGGCGAGGATGTCCTCGAGCTGCAGTGCCATGGCGGTATCGTCGTAACTGAAATCCTGCTCGAGCGCATCCTCGCGCTCGGTGCCCGCATGGCCCGGCCCGGCGAGTTTTCCGAACGGGCCTTCCTTAATGACAAACTTGATCTCCTGCAGGCCGAAGCTGTCGCTGACCTGATCGATGCTGGTTCGCGTGAGGCCGCGCGTGCCGCACAACGTTCACTGCAGGGCGATTTTTCCGCTGCGGTGCTGGCGCTGAACGAGGAGGTGACCGGTCTGCGCATCT
>Ga0138256_10004591_pt1 | contig 14682 bp, 11 predicted proteins | sample KNB2016incub_MG_FD_105486 | JGI IMG/M metagenome (GOLD analysis project Ga0138256, IMG submission 105486) | Active sludge microbial communities from wastewater in Klosterneuburg, Austria - KNB2014incub_MG | ecosystem: Engineered > WWTP > Activated sludge > Unclassified | place: Austria... | reverse complement strand
CTTGGCCGATCACGTACTGGTCGAGGATGGCCTTGATCTCGCCGGGCACCGGCAGGTCGCTCTTGGCGGCCTTCGCGTCGGCTCCTTCGGCGGGCACCTCATCGCGGATGATGTCGTTGCACAGCTCGATGCATTCGTCGCAGATGAACACCGAGGGCCCGGCGATCAGTTTCTTGACCTCGTGCTGGCTCTTGCCGCAAAAGGAGCAGTACAGGACCTTCTCGCTCGGGGAGCCCTTCTTGTCGGCCATGGATCAGTCTCGGCGCAGCACTGCGGAAGCGGGGTTGCTCAATGATAGTGGAAAGCCACCCCGGGCCACGCCGGCAATATGGACCCCCTTCGCAGGGTTGTTCGACGTGCCGCCGCGGGCGCGGCGGCGGCAGGCTCAGCCGCGCTTGGCGATCACCTGGTCGATCAAGCCGTAGTCGCGCGACTCGTCGGACGACATGAAGTAGTCGCGCTCCGAGTCGGCCTTGATCTTGTCGAAGGGCTGGCCGGTGCGTTCGGCCAGGATCTGGTTCAGCCGCTCGCGCAGCTTCAAGATCTCGCGCGCCTGGATCTCGATGTCCGTCGCCTGGCCCTGCGCGCCGCCCGAGGGCTGGTGGATCATGATGCGCGAGTTCGGCAGCGCGAAGCGCTTGCCCTTCGCGCCCGCTGCCAGCAGGAACGCGCCCATGCTCGCCGCCAGCCCCATGCACAGCGTCGACACGTCGGGCTTGATGAACTGCATCGTGTCGAAGATCGACAGCCCCGCGCTGACGCTGCCGCCGGGCGAGTTGATGTACAGCGAGATGTCCTTGTCGGGGTTCTCGCTCTCGAGGAACAGCAGTTGCGCGACGACCAGGTTGGCCGTCTGGTCGTTGACCGGGCCGACGAGGAAGATCACGCGCTCGCGCAGCAGGCGGCTGTAGATGTCGTAGGCGCGCTCGCCGCGCCCCGACTGCTCGATGACGATGGGCACCATGCCCAGCCCTTGTGTTTCCAGTGCGCTCATGGGAGTCCTTCGCGTATGGGGCGACCGGCTCAGCCGGCCATCAGCTCGTCGAACGGGACGGTCTTGTCCGTCACCTTGGCGCGCTCGAACAGGAACGCCGCCACATTGTTCTCGATGACGAGGTTCTCGACCTCGGCCATGCGCTGGCGGTCGCTCAGGTACCAGCGCACGACCTCGGCCGGCCTCTCGTAGCTCTGCGCCATCTCCTCGATGTGCGCCTGCAGCTGATCGGGGCGCGGCTGAAGGTTGTTGGCGCGCACCAGCTCGCCGACGACCAGGCCCAGGCGTACGCGGCGCTCGGCCTGCGGCCTGAACATGTCGCCGGGGATCGGCGCCTTGTCGGCGTCCTTGACGCCGCGCTGCTTCAGATCCGCGCGCGCCGCCTGCACCATGCGTTCGACCTCGCCTTCGACCAGCGCATTGGGCGTGTCGAGCTCGGCGGCCTTGAGCAAGGCTTCCATCGCGGCCGCCTTGTTGCGCGCCAGGACGCGGAACTTGACTTCGCGCTCGAGATTCTTGCGGATGTCGGCGCGCAGCGCGTCGACGGTGCCCTCCTTCACGCCGAGGGACTTGGCGAGCGCGTCATCGACCTCGGGCAGGTGCTGGGCCTCGATCTTCGTGAGCGTGACGAGGAAGTCGGCCTCCTTGCCGGCCACGTCCTTGCCGTGGTAGTCGGCCGGGAACTGCAGCGGGAAGGTCTTGCTGTCGCCGGCCTTCATGCCGCGCACCGCCTTGTCGAACTGCTCGAGCATCTGGCCTTCGCCGAGGATGAACTGGAAGCCTTCGGCTTTGCCGCCCTCGAACGGCACGCCGTCGATCTTGCCCTCGAAATCGATCGTCACGCGGTCGCCTTCGGCGGCGGCCTCGGCGCCGGGACGTTGCGCGAACGTGCGGCGCTGCTTGCGCAGGATCTCGAGGGTCTTGTCGATCGCGGCGTCGTCGACGGCTGCGGCGGCGCGGTCGAGTTCGATCGCCGCGAAGTCGCCGAGCTTGACCTCGGGGAACACTTCGAACGTGGCGTCGAACGCGAGCTGGCCTTCCGAGGCGCCCTCCTTCTGCGAGATGCGCGGCGCGCCGGCGACGCGCAGCTTGGCCTCGCTCGCCGCGTCGGCGAAGGCGCGGCCGATCTGGTCGTTCATCACTTCGTACTGCACCGAATCGCCGTAACGCTGCGCGACGACGCTCAGCGGCACCTTGCCGGGGCGGAAGCCCGCGGCCTTGACGGTGCGCGAGAGCTTCTTCAGGCGCGACTCGACCTCGCTGTTGAAGGCATCGGCGGGCAGCGTCAGCGTGATGCGGCGCTCGAGCTTTTCCAGGGTTTCGACAGTGACAGCCATGATCTATGAACTCTTTCGTTGCGTGACTGGTGCGCGGGGGGGGACTCGAACCCCCACACCATTGCTGGCGTCAGGACCTAAACCTGGTGCGTCTACCAATTTCGCCACCCGCGCCGGACACCGAAAAAAACAAAGGGAAGCTGACGCTTCCCCGGTTGGGCAATTCGGTCGAACCGGCATTTTAGCGGTGCGCCGCGGGCGGGTCGGCCTCGGCCGGCGCGACGCGGAACCAGGCGGCGTACATCGCCGGCAGCGCGAGCAGCGTCAGCACCGTCGCGACGACCAGCCCGCCCATGATGGCGACGGCCATCGGCCCCCAGAAGATGCTGCGCGACAGCGGGATCATCGCCAGCACGGCAGCCGCCGCTGTCAGCACGATCGGGCGGAAGCGCCGCACCGCGGCCTCGACAATGGCGTCGGCCGGCGCCACGCCGCGGCGCCGGTCCTGCTCGATCTGGTCGATCAGGATTACGGAGTTGCGCATGATCATGCCCATCAGCGCGATCACGCCGAGCAGCGCGACGAAGCCGAACGGACGGTCGAGCAGCAGCAGCGCAGCCGCCACGCCGGCGATGCCCAGCGGCCCGGTCAAGAAGACGAGCATGGCGCGGCTGAAGCTCTGAAGCTGCAGCATCAGCAGCGTGAACATGATGAACAGCATCAGAGGCGCGCCGGCCGCGATCGAGCCCTGACCCTTGCTGCTTTCGGCGGCGGCGCCGGCGAGCTCGATGCGATAGCCCGGCGGCATTTCGGCCTCCAGCGCCTTCATTTGCGGCAGCAGAGCCGAGCTGACCGTCTGGCCCTGCACGCCATCGACGACGTCGGCCTGTACCGTCACCGCGTAGTTGCGACCCTCGCGCCAGATCACGCCCGGTTCCCAGTCGAAGCGAACGACGGCGATCTGCGTCAGCGGGATCGAGCGGCCGCCGGCCGTCGGCAGGTAGGCGTTGGCGATGTCGGCGATCGCGTTGCGCTCGTCGAGCGGCTGGCGAAGCACGATGTCGATCAGTCGGTCGCCCTCGCGGTACTGGCCGACCGTCGTGCCCGAGAGGATGGCGCGCGACGCCTGCGCGATGCCCTGGCTCGTCACGCCCAGCGCGCGCGCCTTGTCCTGGTCGATCTCCAGACGCAGCACCTTGACCGATTCGTTCCAGTTGTCGTTGACGCCGCGCGCGCGGGGGTCGGCACGCAGAATCTCGCGTGCGCGGTCGGCCCAGCCACGCAACTCGCGCGCGTCGGGGCCGACGACGCGGAACTGCACGGGGTACGGCACCGGCGGGCCGTTGGGCAGCAGCTTGACGCGACCGCGCACCTCCGGGAACTCGTCGGCCAGCAGCGCCGGCAGCCGGCGGCGCAGCGCCTCGCGATCGGCGAGCCCGTCGGTCAGCACGATGGCTTGCGCGACGTTGGTCTGCGGAAAGATCTGGTCCAGCGGCAAGTAGAAGCGCGGCACGCCGCTGCCTATCCATGTCGTCACGCTGGTCACGCCGGTCTCGCGCATCACGCGCTGCTCGAACTTCCGGGCCGCGACGTCCGTGGTGGCGAAGGTAGTGCCCTCGGGCAGCCACAGGTCGACGACCAGCTCGGGCCGGTTCGAGTCGGGGAAGAACTGCTGCTGCACCCGGCCCATGCCGGCCAGGCCGATCAGGAACGTCAGCACCGTCACCCCGATCGTGATCCAGCGGTGGCGCACGCACCAGCGAACGAGGCTGCGAAAGCGCGAGTAGAACGGCGTGTCGAACAGCTCGTGCGCCTGGCCGCCCTGCGTCTTGGAGCGGGTGCGCAGCAACACCGCTCCCAGGTAAGGCACAAAGAATACCGAGACGAACCAAGAGATCAGCAGCGCTGCCGCAGTGACTGCAAAGATGGCGAAGGTGTATTCGCCGACCGACGACTTCGCCAGCCCGATCGGCAGGAAGCCCACCGCCGTGATCAGCGTGCCGGTCAGCATCGGCATCGCCGTGATCTCGTAGGCGAAGGTGGCCGCGCGCATCTTGTCGTAGCCCTCCTCGAGCTTGCGCACCATCATCTCCACCGCGATGATCGCGTCGTCGACCAGCAGGCCGAGCGCGACGATGAGCGAGCCGAGCGAGATCTTGTGCAGGCCGACGCCCCAGTAGTACATCACGACGAAGGTGATCGCCAGCACCAGCGGGATCGTGATCGCGACGACGAGTCCGGGCCGCATGTCGATGCGCAGCGGCCGCAGGTGCAGTCCGAGGCTGGCGAAGCTGACCGCAAGCACGATGGCCACGGCCTCGATGAGCACCTTGACGAAATCGCCGACCGACCGCGACACGGCCTGCGGCTGGTCCTGCACCTGGCTCAGCTCGATGCCGGCCGGCAGCTCGGCGCGGACCTGCGTCACGTTCGCCTGCAGCGCCTCGCCGAGGCGCAGGATGTCGCCGCCCCTGGCCATGGCGATGCCCAGCGCGATCACCTGCTGGCCCTGGTGGCGCACCTGAACCTGCGGCGGGTCGACGTAGTCGCGCCGGATGTCGGCGATGTCGCCCAGCCGCAGCGAACTCGCGACGCCGCTCGCCGGATTGACGGCGCGCACCGGGAAGCGCTCGAGTTCATCGACGGTGGCGAACTGGCCGCCGATACGCACCTGCACGTTGTCGCTGTCGGCATTCAGCACGCCGGCGCCCTCGACGGCGTTCTGCGCCGCCAGTTGCGCGAGCACCTGGTTCAGATCGATGCCGAGCTGAGCCAGGCGCCTGTGCGAAATCTCGACGAACAGCTTCTCGTCCTGCGCGCCGAACAGTTCGACCTTGGCGACATCGGGCACGCGCAGCAGGCGCTGGCGCACGCGCTCGGCGTGCTGGCGCAACTCCTCGGCGCTGAAGCCGTCGGCCGACAGCGCATAGATCGAGCCGTAGACGTCGCCGAACTCGTCGTTGAAGAACGGCCCCGCGACGCCCGCGGGCAGCGTGGCGCGCATGTCGCCGACCTTCTTTCGCACCTGGTACCAGACGTTGGCCACCTCCTTCGGCGGCGATGAGTCGTGGATCTGCAGGATCGTCAGCGACTCGCCCGGCTTGGTGTAACTGCGGATCACGTCGGCGTACGGCACCTCCTGCAGCGTGCGCTCGATCTTGTCCGTCACCTGCTCGGCGACCTGCTGTGCGCTGGCCCCGGGCCAGAACGCGCGCACTACCATCGCGCGAAAGGTGAACGGCGGATCTTCGTCCTGGCCGAGCTGGAAGTATGCCGCGGCGCCGAGCGCCAGCAGCACGACCATCAGGTAGCGCGTCAGCGCCCGGTGCTCGAGCGCCCAGCGCGAAATGTTGTAGCGTGACACGGCCATCGATTCCACGGCGCGCTCCCGATCAACGCTGCGCGGCGCCGGACGCCGGAGCCGACGCGGCCGCCGCAGCGTGCTCGCCGTACATCTTGACGCGCTGGCCCTGGGCCAGCACGTGCACCCCGGCCGTCACCACGAGGGCGCCGGCCTGCAGCCCCTCCGTAATCACGACGCTGTTGCCCTCGGTGGCGCCGACCCGCACCTGCTGCGCGCGCACCGTCATCGACGCGTGATCGAGCACCCACACGGTCGAGCGGCCCCGCTGCTCGAACACGGCAGCCAGCGGCAGCTTGATCGCGTTCCCGGCGTCGACGTTGAGCGCGACGGTCGCGGTCTGCCCGAGGCGCGCGTCGGCACGGCCGATGTCGGCCTTGACGAGGAAGGTGCGCGTCGCCGGGTCGGCCGAGGCGGCCACCTCGCGCAGCGTCGCGGCGATCGGCGCGCCGCCGCCCCACACGCGCACGGTCAGCGCGCCGGGCTGCGCCGCCGCCGCACGCAGCCGCGACAACTGGTCCTCGGGCACCGAGAACACGGCGTCGCGCGGGCCGTCGTGGGCCAGGCGCAGCACCGGCGTGCCGGCCGCGACCACCATGCCCGGCTCGGCGTCGACGCCGGTGATCACGCCGGCGGCGTCGGCGGCCAGCGTCGCGTAGGCCGCCTGATTGCCCTGCACGCCGGCCTGCGCCCGCGCCTGCTCGAACTGCGCGCGCGCCGCCTTGAGCGCCGTATCGCGCCGCTCGAGTTCGGCCGAGCTGATGAAGCCCTGCTCGCGCAGTTCGGTGTAGCGCCGGTGATCGGCCTGCGCCTGGTCGAAGTTGACCTGCGCCGCGGCGAGCGCGGCGCGCGCTGCGTCCTGTCCGAGACGCAGATCCTGCGGATCGAGCTGCGCGAGCGGCTGGCCGGCGCGCACGGTCGCGCCGAGATCGGCGAGGCGTCGCACGACCTTGCCGCCGACGCGAAACGCGAGCCGCGACTCGGTGCGCGCGCGGATCTCGGCGGCGTACTCCTGCGTCGTCGTGACGCGGTCGGCGCCGACGGTCTGCACGCGCACGGCGCGCAGCGGTTCGGGTTGCGGAGGCGGTTTCGAGCAGCCGGCCAGCAAGGCCGATGCGACGAGAGCGACGATGTACGGACGCATGGAAGGCCTCGTTTCGACTCGGCAAATAAGTGACTGACCGGTCAGTAATATACGAGCGCTCGCAACCGAGTGTCAATCGCCCCCGTCATCGATGCGACTCCGCCGCGGTGGACAATGCGCGCCGTGAGCGTCGAGCATTACGAGAACTTTCCCGTCGCGTCGCTGCTGTGCCCGGCGCGGCTGCGGCCCACGGTGCGGGCACTCTATGGCTACGCCCGCACGGCCGACGATCTCGCCGACGAAGGCGACGCGCGGCCGGCGCAGCGCCTAGCGGCGCTGGCCGCCTACCGGGCCGACCTGGAAGCGACGCTGGCGGGTCAGCCCGCATCGCCGCGCTGGCCTCGAGTGTTCGGGCCGCTCGGCCGCGCCATCGAAGCCCACGGCCTGCCGGCCGCTCCGCTGCGCGACCTGCTCTGCGCCTTCGAGCAGGACGTCGTCAAGCATCGCTATGCCGACCGCTCCGACCTGCTCGACTATTGCCGGCGCTCGGCGAATCCGATCGGGCGCCTGCTGCTGCACCTCTACGGCATCGGCGACGCCACGTCGCTGCGCGAATCCGACGCCGTCTGCACCGCGCTGCAGCTCATCAACTTCTGGCAGGACCTCGGCGTCGACACGCGGCGCGGCCGACTCTACGTGCCGCTGGCCGACTGCCAGCGCCACGGCGTGAGCGACGCCGAGCTCCTCGCGGGCCGCGACAGCGCGGCCGTGCGCGCACTGATCGCCGACGAAACGGCATGGGCGCGCGACCTGATGCAAGTCGGCGCACCGCTCGCGCTGCGCCTGCCGGGGCGCGCCGGCTGGGAGCTGCGCTTCGTCGTGCAGGGCGGGCTGCGCGTGCTCGACAAGATCGAACGTGACGGCCATGCCGCGCTGCTGCACCGCCCCGTCGTGCGTGCGGCGGACGCGCCGCTGCTCGCCTGGCGGGCGCTGACGATGCGCGCACCACGTGCCGGAGCCGGTGCCCATGCCGCATGACACCGTGCGCGACACCGCCGTGTCGCCGCAGCAGTACGTGCAGGACAAGGCTGCCAAGAGCGGCTCGAGCTTTTACTACGCATTTCTGTTCCTGCCGCCGGAGCGCCGCGCCGCGATCACGGCCTTCTATGCCTACTGCCGCGAGATCGACGACGTTGTCGACGAGGTGAGCGACCCCGGCGTCGCGGCGAGCAAGCTGGCGTGGTGGCGCAGCGAAGTCGCCGCGGCCTTCGCCGGGCGGCCGAGCCATCCGGCGATGCGCGCGCTGATGCCGCATGTGGCCGCCTATGCCATCGAGCCGCAGCACCTGCAGGCCGTGATCGACGGCTGCCGCATGGACCTCGAGCAGACGCGGTATCTCGACTACGCCAACCTGCAGCGCTACTGTCATCTGGTCGCCGGCGTGGTCGGTGAGGTCGCGAGCGGCATCTTCGGCCGCACGCATGCGGCAACGGTGGAGTACGCGCACAAGCTGGGCCTGGCGATGCAGCTCACGAACATCATCCGCGACGTCGGTGACGACGCGCGGCGCGGCCGCATCTACCTGCCGATCGACGAGTTGCAGCGCTACGACGTGAAGGCGCACGAGATCCTGGCACGCCAGTATTCCGACCGCTTCATCGCATTGATGCGCTTCCAGGCCGAGCGCGCACACGCCGCCTACGACGCGGCGCTGGCGCTGCTGCCGCCGGATGATCGGCGGGCGCAGAAGCCGGGGCTGATGATGGCCAACATCTACCGCACGCTGCTGCGCGAGATCGAGCACGAGCAGTTCCGCGTGCTGCACCAGCGCATCGCGCTGACGCCGCTGCGCAAGCTCTGGATCGCGATGCGCACGAACTGGCGCGGCGCATGACGGCGGCGGCACGGCGCGTCGCCGTGGTCGGCGGCGGCTGGGCCGGTCTGGCCGCTGCCGTCGAGCTGGCCGGCGCCGGCATCGAGGTCACGCTCTACGAGATGGCCGCCCAGCTCGGCGGGCGCGCGCGACGTGTCGACGCCGGCGGCCTCGCGCTCGACAACGGCCAGCACATCCTGATCGGCGCCTACGGCGCGACGCTGCAGACGATGCGGCGCGTCGGCGTCGATGTCGACACCGCACTGCTGCGCACGCCGCTGCGCCTCGTCGGGCCCAACGGCCATGGCCTGGCGATGCCGCCGGGGCGGCCGGCGCCGGCCTTCGTGCGCGCCGTCTGGGGCCATCGCGGTTGGCGCCGGCGCGACCGGCTCGCGCTGCTCGGCGCCGCCGCCGGCTGGGCGCTGCGCGGCTTCACCTGCGCCGACGACCTCAGTGTCGCGCAGTTGTGCCGCACGTTGCCACCGAGGGTGCGCGTCGAGCTGATCGATCCGCTGTGCGTCGCTGCGCTGAACACGCCGGCCGACGCCGCGAGCGCGGCCGTGTTCCTGCGCGTGCTGCGGGACGCGCTGTTCAGCGGCCCGGGCAGCGCAGACCTGCTGCTGCCGCGCCGCTCGCTGAGCGACCTGCTGCCCGAGCCGGCGGCACGGTGGCTGGAGAACGCTGGAGCGGGGATGTATCTCGGCCGACGCGTCGAACGCATCGAAGCCGCGGAGCCGGGCTGGCGCGTCGACGGCGATCCGTGCGACGCTGTCGTGCTGGCCACGACCGCCGCCGAGGCGGCGCGGCTCGCGGCCCCGATCGACGCCGCCTGGGCGGCGCGCGCCGCCGCGCTGCGCCACGAGCCGATCGTCACCGTCTATGCGCGTGGCGACGGCGCGCCGCTGCCCACACCGATGCTGACGCTTCCGGCGGACCCGGCCGACGACCGCGACCCGGCGCAATTCGTCTTCGACCTCGCGGCGCTGTGCGGCGTCGACGCGCGGCTCGCCTTCGTAGCGAGCGGCGCGGCGGCCTGGGTGGCGCGTGGCACCGAGGCCACGGTCGCCGCGACGGTCGAGCAGGCACGGCGCCAGCTCGGCATCGCGGTGGAGCCGCTGCGCTGCTTCACAGAGAAGCGCGCCACCTTCGCCTGCGTGCCGGGGCTGCTACGCCCCGCCGCGACGATCGCGCCCGGCCTGATCGCCGCCGGCGACTACGTCGAAGGGCCCTACCCCGCGACGCTCGAAGGCGCCGTGCGTTCCGGAATTTCCGCGGCGCAGGCCGCACAGAAGCGTTTTCGCGATGCAAAATCGTGGCCGGGAGTCAGGACATGGACATGAAGAACGAGAGGATCGCCACGCCGACGATCCAGGTGCTCGAACGCAGCTTCGCGCTGCTCGACGTGCTGGCCGCGCATCAGGATCCGATCTCGCTGAAGGAGATCAGCGAGCGCACCGGCCTGCACCCGTCGACGGCGCACCGCATCCTCAACGATCTGACCATCGGCCGCTACGTCGATCGGCCGGCCGCCGGCAGCTACCGGCTCGGCATGCGCCTGCTCGAACTCGGCAACCTCGTCAAGGCGCGGCTCGACGTGCGCGATTCGGCACTGGCGCCGATGCGCGAGCTGCACAAGCTGACCCACCAGCCCGTCAACCTGTCGGTGCGACAGGGCGACGAGATCGTCTACATCGAGCGCACCTACAGCGAGCGCTCGGGCATGCAGGTCGTGCGCGCCGTCGGCGGCCGCGCGCCGCTGCACCTCACCTCGGTCGGCAAGCTGTTCCTCGCGCAGGACGACCCGCAGCGCGTGCGCGCCTACGCGACGCGCACCGGCCTGGCCGGCCACACGCGCAACAGCATCACGGCACTACCGGCGCTCGAGCGCGAACTCAACGGCGTGCGCATCAACGGCGTGGCGCGCGACGACGAAGAGCTGGAGTTGGGCGTGCGCTGCATGGCGGCCGGCATCTACGACGACCAGGGGCACTTGATCGCCGGGCTGTCGATCTCGGCACCGGCGGATCGGTTGGAAGACGCGTGGCTCGAGCGCCTGAAGGCGACGGCGGGGCAGATCTCGTCGGCGCTCGGCTACCGGGGCCCGGCAGCGCGCCCGGCCGAGCCGCTGCGCGCGGCACGCTGACGACGCGCGTCGTCGAGCCGGCGGGCCGGTCGCCCGTCCGGTGATTTCAGGAGGCCGCTTCCTCGGCTGCAGCGGCTGCAGCCGGCAGAAGCGCCGGTGCATGCTCGGTGACCCAGCGGCGCACGCGCTCGGCGTCGCCGATGCGCGAATACTTGCCCGCCGAATCCAGGAACACCATGATCAGCTTGCGGCCGGCGAGGGTCGCCTGCATCACCAGGCAACGGCCGGCTTCGCTGATATAGCCCGTCTTCTGCACACCGATGTCCCAGCTCGGGTTGCGCACCAGGCCGTTGGTGTTGCGGAACTGCAGTTGCCGGCGCCCGACCGCCACCTGATGCTCGGGCGAGGTGGACAGCTCGCGGATCAGTGGCCGCTCGGAGGCGGCGGCGACGAGCGTCGCCAGATCGGTGGCGCTCGACTGGTTGCGACTCGACAGGCCGGTCGGCTCGACGTAGCGCGTGCTCGTCATGCCGAGCAATCGCGCCTTGGCGTTCATCGCCTCGACGAAGGCATCGAGCCCGCCCGGATAGCTGCGCCCCAGCGCGTGCGCGGCGCGGTTCTCCGACGCCATCAGCGCCAGGTGCATCATCTCGCCGCGCGTGAGCTGAGTGCCGACGACGAGGCGCGAGTGGCTGCCCTTCTCGGTGTCGACGTCGGCCTGCGTGATTGCGAGCACCTCGTCGAGCGGCAGCCTGGCCTCGTCGACGATCAGCGCCGTCATCAGCTTTGTAATGGAGGCGATCGGCAACACGGCGCCGGGGTTCTTGCTGAACAGGACTTCGTTGGTCTCCTGGTCCATCACCAGCGCGACGCTGGACTTCAGGTCGAGCGGGTCGTCGGTGCCGTGCAGGCCGGCGATGCGGCCGAACGACGGCCGTTCCGGCGCCGATCTGACGACGCGCTTGGTGACGCGGCGCGCGCTGCGCGGCGCGCTCTTGACCACCTTGCCTGCCGACGCCGATTTCTTCGCGGCGGAAAAGGACGGCTCCTTCGCCGCGGCGCTCGCCAGCGGCATCAGAACGGCGAGCATCAGCGCGCCACACCATCCAGCCGCCTGCGCGGCGATCGACCTGACCATGCCCCGACCCCAATCTCCCCGATCTCGTGAGCCGAGTGTACGGGGCGAACAAAACCTACGCAATATCAAAAGCTTACGGGGTTTTCCTCAAGTCCACCCGCCACTCCGTCACGCCAGGCAGGTGGTCAGCCCTGGGCTGCCACGCGCTCGGCCTTGTTCTGGAGCTTGTTCAACGCCGACAGGTAGGCCTTGGCCGACGCCACGACGATGTCCGGATCGGCACCGACCCCGTTGACCACGCGCCCGCCGTGTTGCAGCCGCACCGTCACTTCGCCCTGCGATTCTGTGCTTCCCGACGTGATGGCATTGACGGAATACAGCAGCATCTCGGCGCCTGTTTGCAGCTTCGACTCGATCGCCTTCAGGCTGGCATCGACCGGGCCGTTGCCGTCGCTCTCGGCGTGCATTTCCGCGTCGCCGGCCGCGAACGCCACCTTCGCGTGCGGCCGCTCGCCGGTTTCGGAGTGCTGCGACAGCGACAGCAGCCGGTAGTGCTCGCGCTCCGTCGTCACCGACTCGTCCATCACGAGGGCCAGGATGTCCTCGTCGAAGATCTCGTTCTTGCGGTCGGCAAGGTCCTTGAAGCGCGCGAAGGCGGCGTTGACCTCGGTCTCGGAGTCGAGCTCGATGCCCATCTCCTGCAGTCGCTGCTTGAACGCGTTGCGGCCCGACAGCTTGCCCAGCACGATCTTGTTGGCCGACCAGCCGACGTCCTCGGCGCGCATGATCTCGTAGGTGTCGCGTGCCTTCAGCACGCCGTCCTGGTGGATGCCCGAGGCGTGCGCGAAGGCATTCGCGCCGACGACGGCCTTGTTCGGCTGCACGACGAAGCCCGTCGTCTGCGAGACGAGGCGCGACGCCGGCACGATCTGCGTCGCGTCGATGCCCAGTTCGAGACCGAAGTAGTCGCGCCGCGTGCGCACCGCCATCACGACTTCCTCGAGCGAGCAGTTGCCCGCCCGCTCGCCCAAGCCGTTGATCGTGCACTCGACCTGGCGCGCGCCGCCGATCTTCACGCCCGCCAGCGAATTGGCGACGGCCATGCCGAGGTCGTTGTGGCAGTGCACCGACCAGACCGCCTGGTCGGAGTTCGGGATGCGCTCGCGCAGCGTGCGGATGAAGTTGCCGTACAGCTCTGGGACCGCGTAGCCGACGGTGTCGGGGATGTTGATCGTGCGCGCGCCTTCGGCAATCACGGTCTCGAGCACGCGGCACAGGAAGTCGGCGTCGGAGCGGTAGCCGTCTTCGGGCGAGAACTCGATGTCGTCGCACAGGTTGCGCGCGAAGCGCACCGCGAGCCGGGCCTGCTCGTGCACCTCGTCGGGCGTCATGCGCAGCTTCTTTTCCATGTGCAGCGCGCTCGTCGCGATGAAGGTGTGGATGCGCGCCCGCTGCGCGCCGCGCAGCGCCTCGGCCGAGCGTGCGATGTCGCGGTCGTTGGCTCGCGCCAGCGAGCACACGGTCGACTCCCGGATGTGATCGGCGATCGACTTGACGGCCTCGAAGTCGCCGTTGGACGACGCCGCGAAGCCGGCCTCGATCACATCCACCCGCAGGCGCTCGAGCTGGCGCGCGATGCGCAGCTTCTCGTCCTTCGTCATCGAGGCGCCGGGCGACTGCTCTCCGTCGCGAAGCGTGGTGTCGAAAATGATCAGCTTGTCGGCCATGATCGAGGCTCCTGGACTCTTCGTTCGTGATGCACGCAGCCCCCAAAGCAAACGGCCCGCTGCGTTGCGCTGGCGGGCCGTTGATCGGGGAGGACGTGGACGTGTTCGATCAGCGCACCCGCAGTACCCCTAGAAGAAGCGCAGCAGCGGCAGGGCGAATCGTCATGCGGCGCAATATAGCATGCGCTGCTCAGCGGTGCAGGCCGGCCTCGTCGGGCTCGTCGGTCGATGTCGCGATCACGCTGACCGGCCGGCCCTTCATGCGCTTGTAGACGTATACGGCATAGCCCGAGAAGCCGTAGACGACGAACAGCGCGAACAGCACGACGGGCGGATGGATGTTGATGATGGCGATGCCCAGCGCAATCGCGACAATCACGATGAACGGCACCGTCTTCTTGAAGCTCACGTCCTTGAAGCTGTAGAACGGCACGTTCGTCACCATCGTCAGCCCCGCATACAGCGTGAAGGCGAACATGCACCAGGCCAGCCAGTCGACGCGCGACGCGTCGGTCCAGCCGGCGTCGTCCATCACCCAGACGAAGCCGATGATCAGGGCTGCCGCCGCCGGGCTCGGCAGCCCCTGGAAGAAGCGCCGGTCGACAACGCCGATGTTGGTGTTGAAGCGCGCCAGCCGCAGCGCAGCGCCAGCGCAGTAAACGAACGCGGCGATCCAGCCGAGCTTGCCCAGCCCCTTCAGCGCCCATTCGTAGACGATCAGTGCCGGCGCCGCGCCGAAGCTGACCATGTCCGACAGGCTGTCCATCTGCTCGCCGAACGCGCTCTGCGTGTTCGTCATTCGCGCGACGCGGCCGTCGAGGCTGTCGAGCACGGCGGCGGCGAAGATGCCGATCGCCGCCTGCTCGAAGCGTCCGTTCATCGCCATCACGATGGCGTAGAAGCCCGAGAACAGCGCCGCCAGGGTGAACAGGTTGGGCAGGATGTAGATGCCCTTGCGGCGCGGGCGCTCGACCTCCCGATCGCCATCGGCACCGGGCAGGTCGTTCATGACGGTCGGCGGTTGGGCATGGCGGCGAGGATACCGCAGGGTAGCGCGAAAAAAAGCCGCGCTGCGCTGCGCGGCTTCCGTGGCCACGTAGGCCCGATCAGTTCTTGCTCTGGTCGACCAGACGGTTCTTCTTGATCCAGGGCATCATCGCGCGCAGCTTCTCGCCGACCTTCTCGATCTGGTGCTCGTCGTTGAT
>Ga0138256_10004590_pt1 | contig 14683 bp, 10 predicted proteins | sample KNB2016incub_MG_FD_105486 | JGI IMG/M metagenome (GOLD analysis project Ga0138256, IMG submission 105486) | Active sludge microbial communities from wastewater in Klosterneuburg, Austria - KNB2014incub_MG | ecosystem: Engineered > WWTP > Activated sludge > Unclassified | place: Austria... | reverse complement strand
GGTTCGGTCCTGTCCTTTACACGGGCAAGGCCGCAAATAATCCCGATCTGGTAGGTCTCTGAATCAGCACCACATCCAATCCCCATCAAAACAAGAAGGGGCCATCCCTTTCGAGACAGCCCCGGTAGGATAGGTCTTGCGGCGTTCAAGCCCTGCAAGGGCGAAATAGTTCGAGTCTAGCGTTGTTCAGGAGAAATATTCAATTTGCTATTTCGCGCCTGTAGAGCTCCAAAATTCTACGCGTTACAAAGTCGATGGGCCAAGACCCATCGCTCTGTTATTACGCCCCTCTGGGGATATGCGCTCATAAATTTTGCAATTATGGGCTATGGGCAATCTACATTTTGCATGCTGTCCTTTATTGGAAGTTCCTGACTTCTATCCGCAATGTAAACTGCCATCCTGTCGGCATAATTTGATCGGCACCTTACTTGCCATACCGGCTTCGCCGCACAACGGCCACGGAATAACACCAATGGCATTCAAGAACCCATTTAGCAGTACCAATAAGGAAAAGCCAGCTATGGAGCAGGAAGAATTGAAGAACGATAAAGGCGCAACCATGAACGAAACATCGGCTATGGATGAGCAGAACGAAACTACAACTGACACAGAGGCAGTGCCTGAATTGACCGAGACAGAGCGGCTGATACTCGATCTTGAATCAAAGAAATCAGAGATCTCAGCACTGAATGATAAATACCTACGCCTATTCGCGGAGTTCGATAATTTCCGGAAGCGCACAGCGAAAGAAAAGCTGGAGATGTTGCAAATGGCGGGTGTTGATACGCTGAAGAACATGTTGCCTGTTATGGACGATATGGAGCGAGCGATCACGAACAACGCCACGATCAAGGATGCTGAGGTCATTAAGCAGGGGATGAAATTGATTCATCAGAAATTCTCCAAATTGATGAATGATCAAGGTGTAAAGGCGATGCACGTAAAAGGTGAACCCTTCGACCCTGAGTTCCATGAAGCAATAACAAAGGCGCCAGCCCCAACCGCGAACCTGAAAGGCAAGGTGCTGGACGTGATCGAGAGTGGCTATTTGATGAACGACAAAGTGATACGCTACGCTAAAGTCGTGGTTGGTGAGTAGGAGCGAAGCAAGCATCGCCCACACACACCAAGAACGAACCCACCACTACTTCATAAATGAGCAAACGAGACCCTTACGAGGTACTTGGCGTAAGGCGAAATGCCAGTGCCGAAGAGATCAAGAAAGCCTACCGCAAACAGGCCATAAAATTCCACCCGGATAAGAACCCCGGTGATGACGCAGCGGAGAAAAAATTCAAAGAATCAGCCAGCGCCTATGAGATCCTGAGCAATCAGGAAAAGAAGGCACACTTTGATCGTTTCGGACACTCCGGACCCGGAATGGGTGCTGGCGGATTCGGTGGCGGTGGCATGAATATGGATGATATCTTCTCCCAATTCGGAGATATTTTCGGTGGCGGATTCGGTGGTGGATTCCAAGGTGGAGGTGGCGGAAGACGCACGATGAAAGGAAGCAACCTTCGTGTACGCTTGAAGTTGACCTTGGCGGAGATCGCCAACGGCGCTGAAAAGAAGATCAAAGTAACCAAGCTCGTACGTGGAAAAGGTAGTGAATATGCACGGTGCAGCACCTGCGGTGGCAGTGGCCAAGTACGCCGTGTCCAAAGCACGTTCCTGGGTCAAATGCAAACCGTTGCTACATGTCCGGCATGCCATGGCGCAGGTGAAACGGTAAGCAAACGAGCGCCCGGTAGTGATGCACAAGGATTGGTGCGTGAAGAGGTGGTAGTTCCAATAAAAATGCCCGCCGGAGTTGAAGAAGGCATGCAGTTGAATGTTAGCGGCATGGGCAACGATGCTCCTGCTGGTGGCATTCCGGGCGACCTTTTGGTCGTGATCGAAGAAGAAAAGCATCCGGAACTTCGTCGTGATGGCCAGAACTTGCACCACGAAGTATTCATCAACATGGCAGATGCCGCATTGGGAAGCAAGATCGAGGTGCCACTTGTTACTGGCAAAGCCAAAGTGACCATAGAACCCGGCACACAGACCAACCACACGTTGCGCTTGAAGGGAAAGGGCTTACCGAGCCTGAACCATCATGGACAAGGCGACCTCTTTGTTCATGTTGCCGTATGGACTCCGACCAACCTTTCGAAGGACGAAAAAGCTACACTAGAAAAATTGCGCACCAGCCCCGGCTTTCAGCCTAAACCCACATCAAAGGACAAAGGATTCTTTGAACGGGTGAAGGAGATGTTTGGGAATTAGTTTTTGGTGAATTGCGTATGAGCGATTAGAACGCTAATGACGCTGAAAGATCTGATGAACACTGATTGAGGTGCACGGGGCTGCCCTTCATAGGTTGTGCGAACAAACTAAGTCGCTGTTGGTAGTAGGCAGATCACATTGCGGACTGATCATATCGACCTGAACATGCCGCTAATTCTCCATCAACAACTTCACAGCAGCTTCCAATTGCTGATCTCGGCCTTGGCTAACAACGGCCGGATCAAGTGGTTGGCGTACATCGGGCTCCAATTGTTGGTTCTCCAGGTAATTACCGGCATTGTCGATCATGCCCACTTGCGGTATACCGAAGACCATGTCGTTCTGTAGCGATTCCCACCACACTGCGGTGCCCGTGCCGGGTACTGGCATCCCGACCAGTTTACCCACGCCCAATGCACGATACGTTACAGGGAACATGTGGGCATCGCTGTAGTTGCTTTCGCTCATGACCACTACGCTGGGGCGCTGCCATTTGAACTGCGGCTCGGTTCCTAATTTTTGACCGCGTGGTTCTTCGCGCATGTACGTTTTGCCGCTGAGGAAGGTCGCGAGATCATCATGCAGCCAGCCACCGCCGTTGAAGCGTGTATCTACCACCAATGCCTTTTTGTTATAGAATTTGCCTAGGGCATCTTCATATACCGTGCGGTAACTTTCATCATCCATACCGCGCACATGCACATAACCCATGGTACCATTGCTTGCACTATCCACGATGTGCTCGCAACGCTTTACCCACCGGTGATACAGGAGTTCGCGCTCTTCTCCGCGTGAGATGGGTTTTACGGTCTCCGCCCAACGTGCTTTTGTTTCTGGATCATAAAGTGAGAGCAACGTGTATTTATCCGCTTTCCGGTTCAAGTGTATGCTGGGGTCTTCATTTGCTGCAATGTCTAAGCCATCGATCTTTTCGATCACTACACCTTTTTTGATCTTCGACCCATTCTTTGCACACGGGCTTTTTTCCATGACCTCAACGATCTTCAATCCGGTGCGTGTTGTATCGTCCACATAGAATAGACCGAGGCTAGCTGTAGCATCGCCATTTTCCATGCCGCTCCGGAACCCTGAACCGGTATGTGAAGCATTCAACTCACCGAGCATTTCGCTGAGCATCTCCGCGAAATCGTAATTGTTATTGATATGTGGTAAGAAGCGTGCGTATGCTTGCTTGTAGAAATCCCAATCCACGCCGTGCAGGTCAACACGATAGAATTTCTTAACTACCTGCCGCCAAACGTGCTCAAACAAATAAGCGCGTTCCTCGGCCTCGTTCAATACCATTTCGCCACTTATGCCGATGGGTTTCACTTCGCCCTTTTCAATATCGAGCTTGTTGATGTTTCCGTCACTGGTGAAGTACAGGTTCTCCCCTTCCTTATCCATTACCAAACTGCCCATATCATCAGCACCCAACTTTGCCAACGTTTTGGTCTCACGTGTACGCAGGTCGGTTTGCCAGAGATCATAACCCTTCTCGAAACTGGCCAAATAGTATAGTGTTTCGCCATCTTTGCTCAACACCGCGGCACCTAGATCGGAAGAGTGTATCGTAAGCCGTTCACGCCTGTCCTCAATGTTGTCCAACTCGAAGACCAGTGGCTTGATGGGTTCTTCTTTTTCCTCCTTCTTCTTGTCTTTCTTGTCCTTCTTTTCGTCCTCCTTGGACTCAGGATCATCCTTCTCCCTATCCTTTTTCTCTTTCAATAACTCAGCTTCCTCTTTGGTCTTTTGGAAATCATCATAGGCCTCTTGGGTGAAGAATGTTGCATACACATCGCCCTGGCCGCCCCAGCTTGCGTGGTTCTTCATACCATCCCTTCCGCTGATGCTCAGCATTGCCTTGCCTCCGATGGCCCATTGTGGTGCAAAGTGGTCATAACCGCTTTGCGTAATGTCGATCACTGGTTTATCTCCAGTTGCACTGACCAGTCCACATTGTGTGATCCATTGGTCCGGATGTAAGAATTGAACGAGTAACCACTTGCTATCCGGGGACCACTCGAAGTACTGATCGCCATCGGAATAACTGTAGTTCTGATCTCCCGGGACCACCGTACGCGTTTTCTTGCTCGCTACGTTCAACACCTTGATAGCAGTACGCTCTTCAAAATAAGCTACTTCCTTGCCATCCGGTGACCAACGCGACTGGAATTCTTCTGCTGGTGTCGCTAGTAATTGCTCTTCTTTCAGCACGGTGCTATTGAAGAAATGCTCCTCTTCTTTCCGAGTTAAAGCAACTGTGTATAGATCCCAGGATCCGTTGCGTTCCGAAGCGAAGAGTATTCCCCGACCATCCGGACTGAAACTGACCGATCGCTCTTGTTCCGGCGTGTTCGTTATACGCCGCGTGGTGCCTTCTGCAACTGAACTCACAAATACTTCACCGCGAGAAATGTAAACGACCTCCTTTCCGCTTGGCGATACTTCCAATTCCGAAACCTTGCCATTAACGGTGATCGTTCTTGCTGGGTTGTAGCGCCCATCCGTAGCAACGTTCACATCGATCTTCGCAGGCTTTTCGCCTTCTTTTAACGTGTAAAGCTCACCATCATAACTGAAACAAAGTATACCAACTTTACTGATGGATAGCGAACGTATTGGATGGTCTTTCAGGTTGCTGATCCGCTGCGGTGTTCCTCCTGTTGCCGCAACCTTGTATACATTGAACGATGTGCGACTTTCCACTGGCCCCAGCGGATCTTCGCTTAAATAAAAAATGCTCGAACCATCTGCCGACCATACGGGATCTATGTCCTCACCTTCATAAGTGCTCAGTTTGGTGTACTCCTTGTTCGCGAGATCATAAGTCCAGATGTCGCGTGTTACGGAGGAGGTGTGGTGCTTGCGCATTTCATCTTCATATCCTTTCAGATCATGATACACCAATTTAGTTCCGGAAGGATCGTATTTAGCTCGTTGCGCAGGCATCGTAGTGATCTGCGTTGCACGACCTCCGGAAACAGGAACCGAGTACAGTTCACCCATACCACCGATCGGGAAAAGTTGATTGCTGACCGCATCCAGTCTGTTGCTGTAAAAGATCACGCCAGAATCATCCGGTGTAAGATCAGTAGGCGTATCATCGGAGGAATGAAAGGTCAACCTTGTTGCAAGTCCACCATCACTGGGCATGATGAACACATCTTTGTTGCCATATCTATTGCTACTGAATGCGATCCATTTGCCATCATGGCTCCAGACCGGATCACGGTCCATGGCTTCATGGGTGGTGAGCAATAGCGCCCGCCCGCCAATGGCAGGCACACGCCAAAGATCCCCTTGATAGGTGAAGACGATCGCAGTGCCATCCGGTGAGATCGCCGGGCTTCTTAACCAAAGTGGTGATGCCGATGCACTCAACTGTGCAAAGGACTGAGCAAGCGATATAAGGGATAAGGCAACGAAGAGCAGCTGTTTCATGATGAACAGATAATTGTTTCGATCAGCCACAAAGATGAACCAACTTGCATTTGCCGCAAAGCAGTGGGTGGATCAATGCCACCGTTCATCCCAATTTCAGCTGCCGTTCAGCGTTGTAATGCTTTGATCATTATTCCAATTGGTTCTTCGTCGGTGAGCTCCATGCCCTCCACTAAGGCGATCTATGCCAACCTATATGAAGATCGGTTCCGACCTTCGCACCACAACATGGATGAACAGACCATTACCGGCAACTATGTCGATATTCCGAACGAACGCATTTTTCCAGCTGATGTGATCATTGCGAATGGTCGGATCAAGAGCATTACGGAACTGGCCGATCCGGTAGAAGGCTATCTTCTACCAGGCTTCATAGATGCCCATGTGCACGTGGAAAGCAGCATGTTGGTACCCAGTGAATTCGCCCGGTTAGCGGTAACTCACGGCACGGTTGCCACGATCAGCGATCCACATGAGATCGCCAATGTGCTGGGCGTGGAAGGCGTGGAATACATGATCGAGAACGGCAAAAAGGTGCCCTTCCATTTCTTCTTCGGGGCACCCAGTTGTGTTCCAGCAACACAATTCGAGACCGCTGGAGCCGTGGTTGATTCCCATCAAGTTGGCGCTTTGATGGAGCGAAAAGAGATCGTCTATCTCAGCGAGGTCATGGACTTCCCTGGCGTTTTGAACGGCACTTTTGAGGTAATGAAAAAGATCGCCCATGCGAGGCGCTTGGATAAACCTGTAGATGGCCATGCGCCTGGTCTGCGCGGCGAGGATGCACGGAAATATATTGCAGCAGGCATAAGCACCGATCACGAATGCTTCACAGCGGAAGAAGCTCTCGATAAGTTGAAGTACGGTATGTTGATCCAGATCCGTGAGGGCAGCGCAGCCAAGAACTTCGATGCCTTGATCGGTTTATTGAATGATCATGCTGGCAAAATGATGTTCTGTAGCGATGACAAACATCCGGACGGTCTGGTTACTGGCCACATCAACGTGCTTTGCGCACGCGCGATCGCGCACGGGGTTGATCTGTTCAAGGTTTTACGGACAGCTTGTTGCGTGCCAGTGGAGCACTATAAGCTCCCGGTTGGTCAATTGCGTGTCAGCGACCCTGCGGATATGATCCTCGTGAAGGATCTTATGCATTTCCGCGTACTGCGCACATGGATCAAAGGCCAGTTGGTGGCGATAGATGGGAATACGTTGATCAAAAGCGTACCCGCTGAACGTCCGAACAATTTCAATTGCTCGCCAAAGCAGGTATCCGAATTCAAGGTCCCGGGAACAGATAAAGACCTTCTTGTGATCGAGGCATTGGACGGGCAACTGATCACGCGAAAGAAGTACATCGCCCCTACCGTGATCGCAGGAGCTTGCGTGGCTGACCCCACCAAGGATCTGCTAAAGATCGCCGTGGTTAATCGCTATGACAATAAGCCTATTGCACTAGGTTGGATCACCAATTTTGGGCTTAAACGAGGCGCTATTGCAGGCAGCGTGGCCCATGACAGCCATAATATCGTTGCTGTAGGGACCAACGACGAGGACCTATGCACCGCTATCAATTTGGTGATCCATGAGCGTGGCGGTATCAGCTTGGCGAATAGAGACCAACATCGGATCCTACCGTTACCAGTTGCAGGGATCATGACGGATGCCGATGCGCATATCGTTGCCGACGCATACGCTGCCATGGATCGAGAAGCAAAGGACCTTGGCAGCACGTTGGGTTCGCCCTACATGACACTTTCGTTCATGGCGTTGCTCGTGATACCGCATTTGAAAATGAGTGACCTTGGCTTGTTCGACGGAGATACATTCCAATTGGTGAAAGCACTTTGAGCTGGTCCACTGGGCTGTTCTACCTTGCTCCTTGATTCATCGACCGGGTCTACTCATTGATACATGTTCAAACCGATCGCATTCTTTTCGAAGTTCTGGCCGCTTTTCACCCTGCTGTTGATCATCGGCTGCGGCACCAGCAAAGAATTCGCAGGTGATGGACGATTCGTAAAGCGTTCGCTGCGCCCAGGGTGGCATGTGGATCTTGGAATCCGGAAGAATAGGGCGCACCCTCCGACCCTTGCCCGAGAAACACAACCTAATGTTATTGAGAACCAATGGAATAGGACTTACGACCGGAGCACTCCTTGTGATTCGGACGAAATGTTGGCCAGCACTGGAAACCAAGTTCCTCTCGCTGAGGAGTATCCCAATTCATTACGTTCCGGAACCGTTACCGACCCGCAACTAGAGTGGCGGGCAACCAATTCCAATACCGATCAGGTCACCGAGCAAGAGGATCTGATGCCAAAAAAGAAGTGGAACCATTGGGCCATTCCATCATTATTGGCAGCACTAGCGACTGTGTTCTTGTCCTTTACAACGCTGGAATTCATCGCGGTGATCGTTGGTATCGTAGTAACCTTGACCTTTGCGGGGATCGCGCTACGCCGCGGTAGGGTCCACGAGTTGGCAGGTAAGGGATTTGCGATCGCGGCATTATTGATCGGCGTTCTGGCTGCGTTGGTCACTGTGATCAGCGTGGCATCGTACGGCTTTTGAGCGGACTTAAGGAAAGTGAATTCCGCTACGATGGACTCGGAACGACCCTGTTCCAATAGTTACAATCCAACAACGTTGCACGTTGATCTTCTATTGACATACTGGCATTATTCCGGTTCTGAAAAAAGATTTACTCGTTTCTCACCCTTGTTCAAGATCTGATCCTTGAACGTTCCTTTTTCGTTAACTCGCAAATTCGTAGGAGCAAAGGGAAAATATGAGGACTGTGCACTGGACATAAGGGATGACATCCACTAAAACGCGATGCTGGACAATGATTTAGACAAGGATATGTTCACTTCTGCTGTAACATATTGGTCCACAATATATCAGTTAGGCCATTTCTTTGGACATTCATGGGGCCATTTGACGAGACAATTACGTGGATACGATTCAAGACGGATCTAAGGCAAGCACCGCCTTCTTTTTGGTTGCTATTGGGCGAGTGCGTAGCAATGGTCAACCATATACGCGGAGCTCCTTTGCCGCCAGTTGAAAGCCGGTCGCTGGATAAAGAATTGCTTGCCTATGGGTTGTTAGCTCGCGTTGTTCTGGACGGAAGTACGTTGCGCGCTGAGCAGGTCTTGCTTCATCTGGAAGGTCGTCTTCGCGTGCCCGCTTCGCAGAGTCAAGACCTTGGCGATCTTGATAACCTATACCATGCAAGCAAGCGATTGCAAACCGGACTGTCTTCTGAACAAGGAACACTTTCGCCTGAACGCATTCTGGAATTGCACGGTGCATTGACCCAGATTGAAGGCAAGAACCCGCGATCCGTTTGGCGCGACGGACCTATGCCTCCCGGTGGTTTGTCCGGGGTGCCTTCTGAGATGATACCATTGTTCATGGTTGAATTATGCGATTGGTTGAACGGGCCTGAGCTACAACCTCCTACGCCAGAAGAAACACCGCATTACGCGATCTTGCGAAGCCTTATCTCCGAGCTTTATCTCTCTTGGATCCAGCCTTTTAATGTTGCAGGTTATCGCCTAGCTGGGCTAATTGGTCAGCAGCTCTTATCGGCAGGAGGTCTGTCAGGGTCTTGGACCTCCCTTTCAGCAGTTCACTACCATCGCACAAGGCCTGAATTTCTTCGTCAGATCAGTCATGCAGCGCAAGGAGTTGGAGACCCAATACCCTTTCTGGCATACAGCCTCAAAGGATTGCTCGATCGCCTTCGCGAGCTATCATCGGCGATACGGAACGCACAGGTCCACGGACAATGGCGTGCCCATATTGAGGACCTTTTTGAAGATATCAAAGGACCGCAGCGCATCCGTCAACGTACGTTGTTGCTGGGTTTAAGTGAAGAAAAAGACCCGGTTCCCATCGGTACCATCGCACTACTCAACCCTGAATTAGCTCGGCTTTATGCGGGTGTTTCCTCAAAGACGCTACAACGCGATATAGACGCACTGGAAGATCTTGGAGCGGTACAGCGCGATCCTGAGGGCGTCCGGGCGAGACGCGAAATGGTCCTTGGTTTCAGGGGCTGAAGAATTCCCTAATGACCATATCCGCCTTACGTTCAAAGACTTGTGGCGAAACACCGGCCTTCCGCATGGCTTTCAGCGACGTCGCGCCATCTGATTTCGAAAGCTTTCTTCCTTCATCGTCCATTTCCAACCGATGATGAAGAAAACGAACTTGCTCGAACTGTTCGAGACCTAATAGATCAGCGATATGAAGCTGGCAGGCAGTCGAGGCCAAGAGGTCCTTACCACGAACGATCCATGTAATCCCTTGGTCCAGGTCATCGGCCAACGAGGCCAGTTGATAGGCAACCCGAGGCATCTCGTTGCCTACTGAACGTTGACGGATCACGGGGTCTCCCATAACGGATACCAGATCTACCAGTTCTGTTCTTCCGTTCAACCCATTGATCTCGATCATCGTTGGATCCATAACGTGAAGGCGCCAGGTGTTCTCTAGTGCTTCCAATGAATGACCGACTGATCTACACGTTCCGGGATACCTCCCTTCCGCATTATGCTCCTGTAGTTGCGACCGCGTACACGTACAGCCATAGACAAGGCCCGTTGATCGCAATTCTTTCGCCATTAGGCCATAACGTTCCAATCGCATTTGCTGCGACCAATTCATTAAATGATCATCCGGACCGGTCGGGCCGCTCTGCCACTCGATCCCTAACCAATCCAATGAGCGGAAAATATCTTCCACATACTCCGTTCTCACGCGTTCCGCGTCCAGGTCATCTATTCGTAAGTGAATGCTGCTACCTAGAACTTGCGCAAGTTTCGATGTGATCAGGAAATTGATGGCGTTCCCAGCATGTAAGTAACCACTTGGTGTTGGTGCTATTCGCGTTCGACCACCACGCGGCAGGTCATGGTCTTCCAATTGAAAAGATGTGGTCTGGGGTGCCAAAGTGATGTGCCTATGGACAAGTAGAGCAAAGAACCACACTGAAACTCTTCAGATGTAAACTTCTGAAGCCCTTGCCTTTGCGTGTCTGGAGAATCAGCCAGATCGCAGCTAAGAATGTACCCGGGGCGGGACTTGAACCCGCACAGCCCTTACGGACCAAGGGATTTTAAGTCCCTCGTGTCTACCATTTCACCACCCGGGTAAGGGGTATTCGCTAGAAAGACCAACGAACAACGGTCAAAAATAACGATGCCCCCCATTTCGGGAGGCATCTGGAGCGAGAAACGGGACTCGGACCCGCGACCCCGACCTTGGCAAGGTCGTGCTCTACCAACTGAGCTACTCTCGCAATACGATCACTTTGGCAACTTGCCGCCGCGAATTGGGCTGCAAATATCGCATGTCTTTTTATTTCCGATCACACCTTGCTCAACTTTGACTTCTTTGGATGGACCAATCGCTTGATCTCATTCAACTTTAGTAACGCCTCTACCGGTGTAAGCGTGTCAATATCAAGGCTCGTGATCTCATCCCTGATCCTTTCCAGCGCAGGATCATCCAACTGGAAAATGCTCAACTGCAGCTCTCGGCCCATTCCTTCTATGTCCTTTGGAACAACGTGTGGACCGGTCCGATCATCATTCCCACCTAAATTTCCAGCATGGCTTTTCTCCAAATGTGACAATACTTTCTTAGCACGGAGAATTACCCTTTTGGGCATGCCGGCCATCTCGGCAACATGGATCCCAAAGCTTCTATCGCTACCTCCCGGTTCCAATGTTCGGAGGAACAACACTTTTCCATCGACTTCACGCACTGCAACATTGGCATTGCGGATCCTTGGGAATGTTGCGGCCATTTCATTCAACTCATGATAGTGCGTCGCAAAAAGCGTTTTCGGACGACCTACTTCCTCGTGCAAATACTCGGCAATTGCCCATGCAATGGAGATACCATCATAGGTGCTTGTTCCCCGGCCGATCTCATCCAACAAGACCAATGACCGATCGCTCAAGTTATTGAGAATACTGGCCGTGTCGTTCATTTCCACCATGAACGTACTCTCACCGGTGGAAAGATTATCACTGGCACCAACACGCGTAAAGACACGATCAATGATGCCCATTTCCGCAGCTTCGGCCGGCACATAACTACCTACCTGTGCCATGAGAACAGTCAAGGCTGTTTGCCGCAACAAGGCCGATTTACCGCTCATATTAGGACCGGTTATCACCACCATTTGTTGATCGTTCGGATCCAAGAGAACATTGTTCGCAACATACGGAACCCCAGGAGCCAACTGTTGTTCGATCACGGGATGTCTTCCGCCGGTGATATTCAAGACCTTGCCATCGTTGAACACTGGTCGGTTATAACGGAACGCAATAGCATTCAACGCAAATGCGCGTAGCACATCCAATGATGCCAAGCCAGCTGCGGCGGTCCGCACTTTGCCTACCACCTGTATGATCTCGTCGATCAACCCACCGTAGATCTCCGCCTCCAACGCCAAAATGCGCTCCTCCGCTCCTAGAATGCGCTCCTCCAAGCTCTTCAGTTCATCGGTTATATAGCGTTCGGCACCTACAAGTGTTTGTTTACGGACCCATTCCGGTGGCACCTTATCCCGATGGGTATGACGCACTTCAAAATAATAACCGAACACGTTGTTGAAACCCACTTTAAGCGAGGTGATGCCGGAACGTTCGCTTTCACGTCGTTGCACGTCCAACAATAATTCCTTCGCATGTGTACTGGTATGGCGCAATTCGTCCAATTCCTTACTTACACCCTCCCTCACTACCCCGCCTTTATTCACTGCGACCGGCGTGGATAATTCTATAATGCTTGCGATCCGTTCCGCTATTGCCAATGGTGGATCGATCGATTTCGCTGCAATCAACAAAGCACCCTTCTCATCACTCAAGCGTAGTCGGATCTTCTCAGCGGCTTGCAATGCATGGTGCATCTGTAGCGCTTCCCTCGGATTAATGCGCCCTGCAGCTGCCTTACCGGCGAGACGCTCCAGATCACTGATCCGATCAAGCTCCATACCGATCTCATCGCTTAATTCTCCACCCTCGACAAACGCCTGAACGCGATCCAAACGTTGTTCAATCTCAGTTCGATCCAACAATGGCAGCAGGATCCAGCGTTTCAACGAACGTGACCCCATTGGCGTAACACACGTATCCATTGCTTGGAGCAAGGTGCGCGCACCCTCATTCACGGGTGTGATCAGTTCCAGATTGCGAACAGTAAAGCGGTCCAACCCAAGATGGGCTTCCGGCCGGATCCAAGAGATCCGATCAATGTGGGACACTCGTTCATGACGCGTTTCACCCAGATAATGCAGTATCGCACCTGCTGCACGCTGTCCCAATTTCAGTTCTTCAATACCGAAGCCCTTCAAGCTGGACGTACTGAATTGCCGCAATAATCGCTCCCGCGCGAAATCATCCGTAAACGCCCAATCGTCAAGCGGGAAGGTCCTTTCCTGTGCAATGCATGCCGCGATCACCGCATCATTTCCACCTTTGGGAACAAGCAACTCACTTGGTGCATGGCCAGCAAGCAATTTCTTCACTTGTTCAGCATCATCTTCAGCCACAAGGAACTCGCCCGTTGTAACATCCAGGAATGCGATACCATATCGACCATCCTTCCCGCAAACGGACGCGAGCCAATTGTTGCTACGCTGATCGATCAGGTCATCACTGAACGAAACTCCGGGTGTAACTACTTCAGTAACACCGCGTTTTACGATGGTCTTTGTTGTCTTCGGATCCTCCAACTGATCACAGATCGCAACTCGGTATCCGCCACGTACCAATTTAGGCAAGTAATTATCCAAACTGTGGTGGGGAAACCCGGCCAATTCCATTTCTGAATTTCCCCCGTTGTTCCGCTTCGTCAACGTGATCCCGAGCACACGGGCTGTAATGACTGCATCGCTCCCGAACGTTTCGTAAAAATCGCCGACCCTGAAGAGCAGTATGGCATCCGGATACTTCTCTTTGATGCCGTTGAATTGCGTCATCAATGGGGTTTCCGAGCTTTTTACTTTGGCCATGTTATATTATTCATACTCCTTCCCATCGTAGAAAAACTACTTTCGCCACCCGTATTGGACGCCTCTCCGAATGGTCTGAAGTAAGCCGGAAAGGTACTGCCACTGCTACCGTTTTTTACGTTCCATTAACTGCTTCTTTTCACTTTTTCCCAACAAATTATGCCATCCGGAGATCGTAAGCTTAGAATGGAAGAACTGGATAGACCAGCTCCAGCAGTAAACTTCGCGGCTCCTAAACGGCCTCTTATTGTATTGCTTGAGGATGTACGCAGCAGGCATAATGTTGGTTCGATCTTCCGAACGGCTGATGCATTCGGTGCTGAGCGCGTGATACTCTGTGGATATACACCAAAGCCACCGCATCGCGAGATCGAGAAAACCGCGCTTGGGGCAACCGACTCCGTGCCTTGGGAACACGCACCGAATGCAAGAACAGCTGTTCAAAACCTTCAGAACCAAGGCTATACAGTCTGGTCCGTAGAGCAGACCCTCAATGCTATCTCCTTGAACGAGATCAAAAGCGCTACAACACCGACCGCGGTCGTATTCGGAAATGAGTTGAACGGTGTTTCTGATGAAGTGATCCAGGTGTGTGATGGCAGCATAGTGATCCCTCAACACGGCAGTAAACACTCATTGAACGTCTCCGTATGTGCAGGGATCGTTCTTTGGTGGATGAGTTCACTTCATTGAATCACGAAAGTCGATCATAAAACGAGGCCCCAACAATTTATTCGTTTTACCAATGTTAACGGGCATCACAGAGCATTCACATAAATTTCCTGAAACCCTTTGAACAACCTTTCGTATTTTCGCAGGATATGATGTTGGGATTTCTTTCAAGTGAAGTTGTTGTTGCCTAACAGAAACCGTCTATATTTGGCTGCGTCCGGACCGGCAACCATGAACCGATCGTTAAAACGAAGT
>Ga0138256_10004588_pt1 | contig 14684 bp, 13 predicted proteins | sample KNB2016incub_MG_FD_105486 | JGI IMG/M metagenome (GOLD analysis project Ga0138256, IMG submission 105486) | Active sludge microbial communities from wastewater in Klosterneuburg, Austria - KNB2014incub_MG | ecosystem: Engineered > WWTP > Activated sludge > Unclassified | place: Austria... | reverse complement strand
CAGCATCTGCGCGAAGAGCTGATCGAGCATGATGGCGCGATAGCCGCCGACAGAACCCTGGTTGCGCGCGGGGCGTAGGTCGGTGAGCTGCACGACCGTGGCGGTGGTCTCCTTGTCGGTGATCACCGCATAGCGCGTGCCCGCATGTTCGGGCACGTCGAAGTTGGGCCGCGGCCGCTCGGGCTCCGGGTTGGTGAGCGACGAGAAGTGCTGTCGGATCATCGCGGCCGCGGCGTTGCGGTCCACATCGCCGACGACGATGACGGCCATCAGATCGGGCCGATACCAGTCTCGATAGAACCGCACCAGCTGCTCACGCTGCGCAGACTCAATCACCTCGGGCGTGCCGATGGGCGCACGGTCCGCGTAGCGCGACCCTTCGAGCTGCACACGGCGCACCTTGTCGTCGGTCCGCTCGTCAGCGCCCAGGTTCCGGCGCCACTCGGCCAGCACGATGGGCCGCTGGCGTTCGATGCCGCTCGGGTCGAACGTCGCGCCTCCGGCCCAGTCCTCCAGCACCGTCAGCGCGGCGTCCAGGACGCCCGGCACGTCGGTCGGCACCCGCAGGGTGTACTGCGTGTCGTCGAAGCTGGTCACCGCGTTGGCATCGGCACCGATACTCAGCCCCAGCGAGCCCAGAAAGTCGTTGATGCTGCGCTCCGGGAAGTGGCGGGAACCCTCGAATTGCATGTGCTCGACGAAGTGCGCCAGGCCCCGCTGATCCTCGTCTTCCAGCACCGACCCGGCCTTGACGACCAGCCGCAGCTCGGCCTGACGAGCGGGCTTGGCATTCGGGCGCACGTAAAAGCGCAGGCCATTCGGCAGGGCGCCGACCAGCACTTCCGGATCGACGGGCATCCCGTCCGAGAGATCGTAGGAGGCGACCGACGCCGCGGAGGTCTCCCGTCCGGTGGGTATCTGGGCCTGGGCCTGCGCCTCGGCATGCGGGACCGCCACCGCAAGCAGCACGGCCAACACACCGAATGCGTTTCGCCCGAACATCTGGGACATCATCGCTCACTCGTTCTTGGCGGATTACTTCAGCTCGAACAGCATCGTCCGCGGCGAGCCGCTCACCATCTCGATGGTCTCTTCCGAGCCGCGGGGCACGTGCCGCATCGTGCCCGCCTTCACCTCGATCGGGGTCGCCGGCCCCCGCCCCGGCGTGACGCGTATGGTCCCCACGCCCAGCCAGACGATGACCGTCTCGCGCGCCGCGCGGAATCGGAGTCCGTCGGCGCCGCTAACCCAGACGAAGTCCCACGCCGTCACGCGATCGTTGTCGAGCGCCCGGGTAGCGTCCGCGCGCGGAAACGCCGGCAGGCCGCCCACCTCCGCCGCCGGCAGGCCGGTAGCGGCATCCGCCTTCAGCTCGATGAACACGGCCCGCAGCGGCGGGTCGGTCGTCCCTTCTTCGACATGGGTCGTCCCCTTGCGCGTGTCGGACAGGGCGCCCACTGGCGTATCAATCGTCCGCGCCGCGCCGGCCGGCGGTGTGATCACCCGTCCTCCGGGCGCGTAGTAGGTGCCGACCTGATCGTACACGTGCCGGTGCAGCGCGGTGGGCTGGCCCTTCGGCCAGGCCACGTCCCAGACGTTGATGCGGTCGGTGTCGAGCAGCTTGGTGGCGTTCTGGCGGGGAAACGGCGGCGGCAACGCCGTCTGGGCACCCAGCGCGGCGACACAGGCGGTCAGCAACAAGACGATGGCGGTCTGCTTCACGGCATCTCCCGGAAATCGGTGCAATCGCCATCTTACCGTGCCCTAACTCGCCCACCCTGGCGAGACGCACCGGCTTACGGCGTATACCCTTCGGCGCGAAACACCTCCCGGCCCTCGCGCAACGTCCAGAGCACCTTCGCCTGGTGGATACGCTCCACCGGAATCGCGAACAGGTTTTGGTCGAGCACGATGAGGTCGGCGAACTTACCCGGCTCGAGCGACCCGCTGTCGTGTTCTTCGAAGTTCACGAAGGCTCCACCCATCGTGTAGGCCGCCAGTGCGGCCGGCAGGTCGAGACGCTCGTCGGGAAGCCAGGCGGGCGCACCGGCAGGCGCCGTGAGCGGGCGCCGGGTCACCGCAACCTGAATGGCGTGGAGCGGGTTGGCGGTGGTCACCGACCAGTCGCTGCCGCCGGCCAGCATCGCGCCCGAGCGCTCGAGCGACCCGAATGGATACAGCCATCGCGACCGGGCCGGGCCGAGCCGCGGTTCGGTCAACTCGCGAATGTAGCTGTCCTCATAGGCCCAGAGCGGCTGCACGTTGGCCACGACGCCAAGCTCGCGAAACCGCGGGATGTCGGCCGGGTCGAATAGCTGGATGTGGGCGATGTGCGGCCGCCGATCGCGCGGCCCGTTGGCTCGGCTCGCGGCGGCTATCGCGTCGAGGCCCTGGCGGATGGCCGCGTCCCCGATGGCGTGCATGTGCACCTGGAAGCCTTCCTTGTCGAGTCGCGCGACGATGGCCTGGAGGCGGGCATCGGTGTAGTTGGGCAGCCCTCGAGAGGGCGGACCGATCCTGCCTTCCTTCGGCAGCGGGAGGTAGGGCTCGATCAGGGACGCCGTTGCGGCCTCGATCACCCCATCCACGAAAATTTTCGCCGAGCCTGCGACCACGCCGGGCTCCGTCGTGGCGGCCCGCACCCTCACCAGGTGGTCCACCTGCGATTCGTCCAGCTTGTGATCGACGTAGAGCGACAGCCGCGCGCGAAGCCCGAGCTTGCCCTGCCGGGCCACCGCCCGGTACGCTTCGACGGCGTCGTCGCGGGCGCTGGCCTCCTGCACCGACACAATCCCGAAGCCGTTGAGCACCGCCACGGCGCGGACCAAGCCAGCTTCCCGCTCGGCGGCCGAGACCGGTGGCACGATGCCGTTGACGAGATCGGCGGCAGCCTCCCGGAGTACACCGGTGGGCTCGCCCTGTGTATCACGCTCGATGCGTCCGGCCTCGGGGTCGGGCGTCGCCGGCGTGATGCCCGCCGCGGCCAGCGCCGCGGAGTTGACCCACAGCGTGTGACCATCGGCCGAGCTCAGCGCCGTGGGCTGCGCGCCGGTAACGCCGTCCAGCAGGGCCTTGTTCGGCTGCCCCTGGGGAAACGACGGCAGGTCCCACCCTCCGCCAATGAGACCGGGGCGCCCGCCCGCAGTCGCCGCGCACGCCTCGACGGCCGCCAGCACGGCCGTGGCGCCCTCGATATCGTTCAGGTTGCACTGTCCCAGCTCGACACCCGCGCTCAACGGATGCACGTGCGCGTCGTGGAAGGCCGGCATCACGAAGCGGCCGCCGAGGTCCACGATACGGGTGGCCGGTCCGGCCAGTGGCATCACGTCGCGCTCGCTGCCTGCGGCAACGATGCGGCCGTCGCGAACGGCGAGCGTGTCCACCCATCGACGGCTGGCATCGACGGTGTAGATGGCGCCACCCTTGAGAAGCAGGTCCGGAGGGCCGGTGGCGGGCGCGGCCCGCTCGCCGCCACACGACGCGCTCAGCGCGACCAGCGCGGCCAGGATGCCAACGACGACGACGCCCTCCGGCCGCGGCCGCTCATCCAGCCCGGTCGGAGCCGTGCACGGCTTTGCGGTGATCTTCGTCGTCGGGTCGCGCCCGTCATTCCTAGGCTGCTCACTCATGGCGCGCGGATTCTACACCACCGCTCCGAGCGAGGCGCGTGCGCAGACTACAATGGCCGCAGGAACGTCGATCGCGCCCCCGAGCTCTCTTCATCCTGGAACCGCCATGCCGGATGCGCCCGAGATCCACTCGCTCAACGCCGACGCGGCCCGTGCCGCCGCGGAGGGCGATTTCAACGCCGCCACCGCGCTCCTGAGGCAGGTGCTCCACCTGCAGCACGAGGCGCTGGGCACCGGCCACCCCGACATCGCGACCACGCTCAACAACCTGGCGCTCATGCGCGAACGGGCCGGGGATCTGGCCGAAGCCGGCGTGTGCTACCGGCGGGCCCACGCCGTCGCGGCCAAGGCGCTGCCACCCGGCCATCCGCTCGTCCGCCTGAGCGACGAGAACCTGAACGCGTTCTACGCCGCATACGGCGGGCCCGGCGTCCCGCCGCAGGCCGGCCATCCCACGCAGGACGGGACGGCCGGCCTCATGGATTTCCAGACGGGAGACGAAGCACTCCCTGAACCGAGCGTGGCGACACCGGTGAACGTGGCGACACCGGCGCCACGTTCACCGGCGCCGGTGCAACTGCCGCCGTCGGCTCCGCCGCTGGGCCGGCAGGCCCCGCGCCGACCGGCGCCCGACCCACTGCCGGTCGACTCACCTCGCCCGGTCAACACGGCGCCGCCAGGCGCGCCTAGGCGCGAGGTCGCGCCGCTGTGGCGCCGGCCGGCCGTCATGGCGGCCATCGGCGTCGCCCTTCTGATTGTCGCGGCGGTCTGGCGTTGGGGGTCGGAGGGGCCGCCGGCTCCGGCGATGTCGGAGGCGCCCGTTTCTGCGCCGGCCGCGGAAGTCGCGGCAACGCCCGAGAGGGACATTCCACCCGAACCGCCGGTGGCGGCGGACCCGCCGTCGGCGCCGCCCTCGGGCCAGCAGGCACAGCCTCCGACGCCGCAGCCGCGGTCGCCGCAAGCACCAACCGCGGAGCCGACGGCGCCGGCCTCAGCTCCCCGCGCGGACGCCGCGGCCCCAGGAGCGCCTTCGTTGGTGGAGGCACGGGTCTGCCGCACGCTGTCGCGCCAGGGCGCGGTGTGGACGTGCCAGCCTGTGGCCAACCCGGTCCAGGGCGGCGCGGTGTCCTACTACACGCGCGTCGCCTCCCCTCGCGATGTCGTGATCCGTCACCGCTGGTCGCGGGACGGCACCATCGTGCGCGTGTCGAGCCTCCGGGTCGGCGCCAACCCCACGGACGGTTATCGGACCTTCAGCAGCCAGACGGTAGGTCCGGGCGAATGGGAGGTGGCTCTGCTGGGACCCGACGACCGCGTGCTGGACGAGCAGCACTTCGTGGTGCGCTGAATCGGCCAAACCATGGGGCGCCGTGACGCGGCGTCCCGCACCCGACGCGCATCACGGCGAGGGCAATCCGTACTGGAGGTTGGCGAGCGTCGCCCGGCCGTGCCGGCACGAGCACGCCGTCAGGACGAACAGGTCGTCGAACTCGGTCCCGTCGATGTCCGGCAGCGTGGGTCCGCCGGCTTCCTCGATGATCTTCAACACGGTATCCGAGTGCCCCGCGATCACCACGGTCTCACCCCGGTGGTCGGCGAACACCTGGGCGACGACGCCGGCGATGTCGGCGTACGGATAGACGACCGGGGTCAGGCCGAGCGCGGTGGCGAGCGGCAGAACCGTATCGCGCGTCCGGTTGGTGTCGCTGTGGTACACCGCCGCAATGCCTGCCTTCGCACCGATGTGTGCCAGGACCTGCGCCCGGGCCAGACCGGCGGGCGTGAGCGCATCCTCGCCGGTCGTGGGGCGATCGGCGTGCCGCACCACGATCAGCGTCGTGGGGACGCCGCACCGGAACCACCACCACCCGCCGATCGGCAGGGCGGCAATCAGGATCCCGAGCACAAGACAGCGGAGCGTGCACCAGCGCTTCATCGGCCTCCTCCATTCGACGTCTTGCGATGTGCGCATCCAGCGCGCGCGGGCCTACTCGTCGTCCGGTTGAGCGACGTCTCCGTCGCGCGTGCGCGCACGCTGCCCGCCGAGGAACAGCCCCATCACCCCGGCCGCGCCCAGCCCGACCAGCGCCCGGCTCAGCAGTCGCCGCTTGCGCGGGGGCGGGTCGACGACACGCCGGTACACGTCGAGCTCGGGCGGTGGAGGGGGCGCCGCCCGCGGCCGCACGCGGCGCTCTGGAACCGGAATCCAGCGTGAAAGGTAGGTGAAGTGGTCTGACGCGCAGACCGGGCACCGATACTGGTCGTGCACCTCGTCACAGTCGAGGCACAAGCGGGCCACGCGCAGCTGCATCACCAGAGTGTAGCGCGGACCGAGCCGGCGTGACGCCGGTCACCGGAGACCCAGCCGGCTGGTCCAGTCCTTCGGCGTCACTCCCGTGGACCCGATGCGTGAGGCCGGGCCATGTGGTCGGGACGCACCCAGGCGTCGAACTCGCCGGCACTGACGTGCCCGGAGGCGAGCGCCGCCTCACGCAGCGTCAGCCCCTCGCGATGCGCCGCGAGCGCGATGGCGGCCGAGTGCTCGTACCCGATGTGCGGCGCCAGCGCCGTCACCAGCATCAGCGACTGGGACACGTGACGGGCAATGCGCGCGCGGTCGGGCTCCAGACCCCGCGCGCAGTGCTCGTCGAACGACCGGCAGGCTTCGCCCAGCAGGACGATCGATTCGAGCACGTTGTGCAGGATCACCGGCTTGAACACGTTCAACTGGAAGTGCCCCTGCGAGTTGGCGAAGGCCACCGCCGCGTCGTTGCCGTACACCTGTACCGCCACCATCGTCAGCGCCTCGGCCTGCGTCGGGTTGACCTTGCCCGGCATGATCGACGAGCCCGGCTCGTTCTCTGGAATCTGCAGCTCGCCGATGCCCGCGCGCGGGCCCGAGGCGTAGAGGCGAACGTCGTTGGCCATCTTCATGAGCCCGCCGGCGAGCAGGCGCAGCGCGGCGCTGGCCGCTGCCATCGCATCGTGCGCCGACAGCGCGGCCACCGGGTTGGCGGCGGGGCGGAAGGCCAGTCCTGTCTGCGTGGCGATGTGGGCGGTGGCCCGCGCGCCGAAGTCGCGGTGCGCGTTGAGGCCGGTCCCCACCGCCGTTGCGCCAAGCGGCAGCTCGAGCAAGTCGTCGAGGGCCCGGCCGACAGCCGCCAGCCCGGCGTCGATCTGGGCCACCCACCCGCCCATGACCAGGCCGAGGGTGATGGGCGTAGCGTCCTGCAGATGCGTCCGGCCCAGCATCACCACGTCGTCGAAGCTCCTGGCCTTGCGGGCGAGCGTCTCGCGCAGGGCCGTGACGGAGGGGATGAGCCCGTGCACGATCGCTTCAGCGCACGCGACGTGCATCACCGCCGGGAACACGTCGTTGGACGATTGCCCGCGGTTGACATGGTCGTTTGGATGAACGGGCCGGTGGGCGCCGAGTGCCTCGCCCGCGATCTGGTTGGCACGATTGGCGATCACCTCGTTGGCGTTCATGTTGCTCTGGGTACCGGAGCCGGTCTGGAACACCACGAGGGGGAACTCCTCGTCCCAGAGGCCGGCCACCACCTCGTCGGCAGCGCTCACGATCAGCCGCGCCCGGCCCTCATCCAGTTCGCCGAGCTCGGCGTTGGCGAGGGCGGCGCTCTTCTTGATCAGGCCGAACGCGCGGACGACGGGGCGCGGCCAGCGGAAGCGGTCGCGCCCGATGTCGAAGTGCTGCAGCGACCGTTGTGTCTGCGCCCCCCAGAGACGCTCAACCGGCACCGCGACTTCGCCGAGGGCATCGTGCTCGAGTCGAACGTCGGCGCACATGAAGGAACCCACCAGCAAACGAAGTGGTGCGCTCGACAGGGCTCGAACCTGTGACCCCCAGCTTCGAAGGCTGGTGCTCTATCCAACTGAGCTACGAGCGCGGACGAGCTATGGCTTGTTGGCCCGGTATTCGATCTCCTTGAGGCTGCCGGCGTCCTTGGGCAGCTCGGTCGTGCCCGCAGGGAAACGGTTGGCCTTGAACATGTAGGCGAGGATGTCCACCTTCTCAGCCACCGAAGTCGATCCCGGATCGGTCGGCGGCATCGACACGCGGATGCGATCGAGCAGGTCGGCCACCGGCAGGCCTTCCCACGCCGCGGCGAATTCCGGACCCGACAGGGCCGGCGCGAAGCCGTCGCCGGCCAGGTCGTCCTGGTGGCAGCTCGAGCAGTCGCGCGTATACAGTTCAGCGCCGCGTTTGGCCTGCTCTTCGGTGTAGACGCCGTCCCACACCGTCTTCTGCCGGGCGTTCAGGGAGGGCGCCATCGTCACACCCGCCACCCAGACCAGTCCTGCTGCCAGCATCACGCTTCTGAACGTCATAGTGTGCAACTCCTCGTCTGATCCACTGACGAAGATCTTATCGTACAAGCGGTTGCGCCGATGGAGCGGGCAGGCGCCTCCGGAGCAGCGCGCCGATCTCGTCGAGGGCGTGGGCGAGCGCGGCGGCCACCTCGGCTCGTTCGTCGGGTGTGAGGGCAGTGAGCAGACTGTGCATGGCGGCTGTCCGGCTGCGGAGGGCCAGCGTGAGGTGGAGGTCCCGGCCGTCATCGAGAAAACGCTCTCGTGCTATTTCCATACGGAGGACGAGTGTAGCCCTAATAACAAGGGCCACCGCCGGGGGTGGAGCGCCGGGGCTTCAGGAGCGCCGGGGCTTCAGGAGCGCCGGGGCTTCAGGAGCGCCGGGGCTTCAGGAGCGCCGGGGCTTCAGCCCCGGCGGGGGCGAGCGGGGTGGAGCGCCGGGGCTTCAGCCCCGGCGGGGCCGAGGGGATTGGAGCGCCGGGGCTTGAGCCCCGGCGTCGCCCGCCGCGCGTCGCTACGATTCGCGGCTCTTCGGCTGTACGGCGTCCGCGGCGGGATCGGGCTCCGCCTTGGCGTCGGCCTCAGCCACGCGCACCAACAGGCTCTCGCCGTCGGAGGCCAGGTCCACGAGCACGCGTGCGCCCGGGGCGGGCTCCTCGAAGAGCAGCAGTTCCGAGAGCGGCTTCTTGATGCTGCGCTCCACCAGCCGTGCCATGGGCCTTGCGCCGAAGGCACGGTCGAACCCGCGCGCGGCCAGCCACGCCCGCGCGGCCGGGGTCAACTCGAGTGTCAGGCGCCGGTCGACGATGAGCGCGGCCAGCTCCTCGACGTGCTTGTCCACCACGCGCTCGATTTCGCGGGCGCCGAGCGCGTTGAAGTGCACGGTCGCGTCGAGCCGGTTGCGGAACTCGGGCGAGAAGAGCCGCTCGAGCGCTCCCACGGCCTTGCTGCCCTCCCCCGCCGTGCCGAAGCCGAGCTTGCGCCCGGAGAGATCGCGAGCCCCGGCATTGGTCGTCATGATGAGAACGACGTGACGGAAGTCGGCCTTGCGCCCGTGCGTGTCGGTGAGGGTCGCATGGTCCATCACCTGCAGCAGGATGGCGAAGAGGTCGGGGTGCGCTTTCTCGATTTCATCGAGCAGGAGCACGGCGTGCGGCGTCTTGCGGACGGCGTCGATCAGGAGCCCGCCCTCTTCGTAGCCGACATAGCCGGGCGGCGCGCCGATCAGCCGCGCCACGGCGTGCTTCTCCATGTACTCGGACATGTCGAAGCGCAGGAATTCAACCTTCAGGACGCGGGCCAGTTGCCGCGCCAGCTCGGTCTTGCCCACGCCGGTGGGCCCCGCGAACAGGAAGCTGCCGATCGGCTTATCGGCGGCCCGCAGGCCCGAGCGCGCCAGCTTGATCGCCGACGCCACATCGTCGATGGCCTGGTCCTGCCCGAAGATCACGGCCTTGAGCTCGGCGTCGATACGGCGCAGGGCCACCTTGTCGTCGCTCGACACGGCCTGCACGGGCACCCGTGCCATCTTCGCCACGACCCGCTCGATGTCCTCAGAGGTGACCGTGCGGCGCCCGTCCGCGGCCCCGCCCGTGGCAATGCGCGCGAGCTTGGCGTGCGCGCCGGCCTCGTCCACCACGTCGATGGCCTTGTCGGGCAGATGGAGGTCCCGCAGATGCCGGGCCGACAGCGTGACGGCCGCCTCGAGGGCTTCGTCGGTGTACGAGACGCCGTGGTGCTGCTCGTAGGCGCCGCGCAGGCCCTTGAGGATGGCCAGCGTCTCGGGCTCGGAGGGCTCCAGCACCTCGATCTTCTGGAACCGCCTGGCGAGCGCGCGATCCTTGTCGAACGACTGCTTCACGTCGCTGAAGGTGGTCGAACCAATGCAGCGCAGCACGCCGGAGGCGAGAGCCGGCTTGAGGAGATTCCCCGCGTCCATCGCCCCGCCCGACGCCGACCCGGCGCCGATGATGGTGTGGATCTCGTCGATGAACAGGATGGCGTGCGGGTGCTTCTCGAGCGCCGCCAGCACCTGCTTGACCCGCTCCTCGAAGTCGCCGCGATAGCGCGTGCCGGCGACCAGCGCGCCCAGATCGAGGGCGAACACGCGCGCATCCCTGAGCGGCTCGGGCACGTCCGCCTGGTGAATCCGCAGGGCCAGGCCCTCGGCCAAGGCGGTCTTCCCCACCCCGGGCTCGCCAACCAGCAGCGGGTTGTTCTTGCGCCTCCGGCAGAGCACCTGCACCATGCGCTCGACTTCGAGCTCCCGCCCGATGAGCGGATCGATCTGTCCCTTGGCGGCCCGCGCCACCAGGTCGGATGCGTAGGCTTCGAGCGGATCGCGTGGGCTGCCAGACGACTCGGGATCGCCCGCGCCGGCCGGGGCCGACTCGTCGCCCGCCCCGTGCGAGATGGCGCGCAGCAGCGTCAGCCGATCGAGTCCCTGCTTACGCAGGAAGTAGGCCGCGTGGCTGTCTTCCTCCTGCAGCAGGAACACCAGGAGGGAGCCCGTCTCGACCTGCGGCGCGCTGGAAGACGCGGCGTGCACGACGGCGCGTTCCACGACCCGGTCGAAGCCAATCGTCGACTCGGGCTTCACGGCCCGCCGGCCCGGGACGGGCGAGAACGCCCGTTTCAACACCTCGTCCAGGTCGGCGCGCAGCGTCGGGATGTCCACTCGGCAGGAGTGGAGCACCTGCAGCGCGTCCCGGTCCTCCACCAGCGCGGTCAGCAGATGCTCGAGGCCGACCAGTTCGTGGCGTCGGTCGGCAGCCAGCCGGAACGCACGGCGGATGGTCTCCAGGGTTTGCGGAGCGAACGGAACGGGTTGGCGGCTCACGGCTTCGATCCTTCGGGCTCGGGCTCGACGGTCACCAGTAGCGGGAACTCCTGCTGTTCGGCCAGGCGCCGCGCGGCCTTCTGCTTGGTTTCGGCGACGTCTCGGGTGTAGAGGCCGGCCACGCCTACGCCCGACTGATGGACGTGCAGCATGATGGCCCGGGCGTCGGATGGGTCGCGCTGAAATACCGTCTGGAGAATCCAGACGACGAACTCCTGCGTGGTGAAGTCGTCGTTGTGCAGGAGCACCCGCCAGAGGCGCGGCTCGTCCAGCCGCTCGTCGGCACGCGAGTGGGTCTGGACCTCTTCACGGAACGTCGCGTCAGGCACATGAATATCTTAGCGGCTATCAGCGGATTGGCGCCGACTCAGCGGACGAGGGCAGGATGGCCAGCGGGTCGAGGCCGGCGTCCAGGCGCCAGTGGGCCGGGCCCGGTTGGCGGACGAGGGCGTCGACGCGGCGTGCGAAGTCGTGGCGCGCCAGGCGCCGGGCCCCGAGCGACCGGAGGTGTTCGGTATCCATCTGGCAGTCGATGAGCGGCATGCCCCAGGCGTGGAGCTGGGCCGCCAGATGGGCGAGTGCGATCTTGGAGCCGTCGGTACGGCGCGAGAACATCGATTCGCCGAAGAACATCCGGCCGAGGGCGACTCCGTAGATACCCCCGGCCAGTTGCCCGTCCATCCAGACCTCGAGGGAGTGTGCCAGCGCCCGGTCGTGCATCGCCAGATACGCCGCTCGCATTTCCGGTAGCAGCCACGTGCCCGTCTCGTCGCGCCTCGGCTCGGCACAGGCCGTCAACACGTCGGCGAAGGCCTCGTCCAGCGTCACCCGGAACCGACGCCGGGCCAAGCGGCGCCGGAGTGACCGGGACACGTGCAGCTCCGCACAGGGCAGTACCGTTCTAGGATCGGGCGACCACCACAAGATGGGATCGCCCTGACTGTACCAGGGGAAGATGCCTCGCGCATAAGCGCGCACCAGCGTCTCGACCGACAGGTCGCCGCCGGCGGCCAGCAGTCCATCGGGATGTCGGAGCGCGCGGTCGACCGGCGGAAATGGTGCGCCAGGGGGCAGCAGCGGGATCATGCTAAAATTTCGAGGTTCGATCGACGGACGGTGAGTGTAGCTCAGTGGTAGAGCTCCGGATTGTGGATCCGGCTGTCGCGGGTTCGATCCCCGTCACTCACCCCACTTTCCCCTCCCCCGTAACCGGCTCTCCAGCGTCCAGGCTCGCCTCCGAATGTCCGCACCCGAGATGATGTCGATGGCTGCCGATCTGACTCCGTGGATGGCGCGCCTCGAGGCGCGCCACCTGGCCGACCTGCAGTTCGTCGAGGTCTCGCGGGCGCTCCGCGCGCTCTCCTCGGCCTACGTCGAGCGCCGGCAGACCGCGCTCTCCGCGCACCGCGTGCTGGACGGCGCGGGCAAGCGGGCCGCGTTTGCGCTCTACTACGGGCCTCTGCACTTTCTCGCGACGACACAGGTCCTCCAGGGGCTTGCGCCGGCGATCGACGCGGTCGGCCCGGATGCCGTCGTCGACCTGGGCTGCGGCACGGGCGCCGCCGGCGCGGCGGCCGCCGTGACGATCGGGGCGCGCACCATCCTCGGCTTCGACACCCACCCGTGGGCACTGGCCGAAGCGCGGCACACCTACGCGGCGTTCGGCCTGAGCGGCACGGTGACGCGCGGCAGCGCCGCCCGTCTGCGCGGTCCCCGGCGCCCCTCGCTCATCGTGGCCAGCTACCTCGTCAACGAGCTGCCGGACGCCGAGCGCGCCTTGCTTCTCCCGCGACTCCTCGACGCGGTTCGGTCCGGCCATCGCGTGCTGATCCTCGAGCCGCTGGCCACGAGCGCCGTGCCGTGGTGGCCCGAGTGGGTGCACGCGTTCGCGGCGCTGGGCGCCCGTGCCGACGAATGGAAGCTGGAGGTGGAACCGCCTGCGCTGGTCCGACGACTCGGCGACGCGGCGGGCTTGACACCGACGGCCATCAAGGTTCGGACGCTGCACGCCGGTCTCGTAGCGCCGTTGCCGGGGCACGTTCTTCCCGGTAGAGTAGCCTGATGCAATACGTTGCGGGCCACGCGCCTGCTCGCCGCGCCGGTCGGTGGCTGGTGGCGGCACTGGTACCAACCCTGGCACTCGTCGCCTGTTCGGCAACGCCAACATCGCCGTCTTCCCAGGCACCAGGTCCCGGCTCGTTCATCGTGGGGGCCGCCTCCGACCAGCCTCCGGCCGTACCGTCCGCGCTGGTGCCCACGCCTCCGCAGGCCCTGGGTGCGACGAAGTTCCTGGCCTTCGGCGACAGCATCACCTACGGCGTGCTGTCCTCGTTCGACGGCGCGTTCCTGATCCTGGACGAACCAGGGTCCTACCCGACGCTGCTGCGCTCGATGCTCACTCAGTACCACGCGCCCCAGAGTTTCACGGTGGTCAACATGGGTTTTCCTGGCGAGACCGCGCGCGAGGGCGTGGATCGCCTGCCGGGCGTGCTCGCCTTCCATCGTCCTCAGGTCGTGATGCTGCTCGAAGGCATCAACGACCTCAACTTCGGCGTGCCGCTGAACCAGGTGGCCGGCAACGTTCTGAGCCTGGTGCAGACCGCGCGACTCTTCAACTGCACGGTGCTCGTCGCCACGATGCCGCAGACCTATTACTCGGTGGATCCCGCCGACGGTCGAATTCGCGAGAACTCGGCCGACAAGATCGTGCCGTTCAACAACGAAGTGCGCCAGTTGGTGTCGGGCCTGCAGAATGTCTACATCGTGGACGTCTATGCCGCCTTCGGGAACAACCGGTCGCTGATGGGCGGCGACGGCCTTCACCCCACATCGGCCGGCTACCAACTGATGGCCCAGGTCTTTCACCAGGCCATCTCGTCGGTCTTCCCGGTTCGGGGCAGCGTCCAATAGGCGGCGGCCTCGTCCGCCATTCGCCATATACTCGCCTGCGGCGTGGTCCAAGACGATCGCCAACCTCCCCAGAGTGAACTCGGTCGTGCGGGCCCCGGATCGCTCAGGCGCCTGCTGGCACGCCATCCCCTGGCCAGTCTCTGGGTACTGCTGGGCCTTGCGCTCGTTCCCGTCTCGGCCTGGGCCCTGAACTACGCCGTCACGCGGCTGCCCCCGAGAGCCATGGTGGCGTCGGTGTTCCGCCCCGGCGACACGATACCCGTGCGAGTGACCACCGACAGCGCGCTCGACCCCGCTGGCCTGGCCACCGCCGCGGGCCTCGACCCGAGGCAGCCGTTCATCGTCGAGTGGGCCGGCCTGCTCGTCGTCGAGGAATCCGGCGTGCACCGCCTCCGCCTCCGCGTGGACGATGGTGCGGCCATGTGGGTTGGAGATCAGAACCTGATCGACCGCCTCGCCTTTGTCGGGGAACAGCAGATGGCGGTGCCCGTACGGTTGACCAGCGGCCTGCATCCCTTTCGCCTCCGCTACGCGCAGCACGGCGGCGAAGCGCTGCTCCGCTTCTCGTGGGCGCAACCGGCCTCGCGCGAGGAGTTCAGGCCGGTCTACGCGGTTGCCAACACCGACCCGCCGCCGCTGTTCCGCCGCATCGACAAGGCCATGCACTACCCGAAGCGCGTCGCGGTGGCCTGGTCGTTGTGGATCCTGGCCGGGTTGGCAGGCGCGGGGGTGGGCATCCTCTCATATGCCACCGGCGGTTCCATCCTCAGCGCGCTGGGCTGGCGCCCGCTGGCCGTACTGCTGATGGTGGCCGCGCCAATCGTGACCATGAACGTCACGCTGGGACTTCACCCATGGCGTGGCTGGGTGCCTGATGAGGTCGCACCCAGGGACAGCCTCCTGGCGGCAATCGATGGCTTCCATCATGGGTGGTATCACTTCTACCCCCCACTCCACTTCTACATCCTTGGTCTCGT
>Ga0138256_10004587_pt1 | contig 14684 bp, 10 predicted proteins | sample KNB2016incub_MG_FD_105486 | JGI IMG/M metagenome (GOLD analysis project Ga0138256, IMG submission 105486) | Active sludge microbial communities from wastewater in Klosterneuburg, Austria - KNB2014incub_MG | ecosystem: Engineered > WWTP > Activated sludge > Unclassified | place: Austria... | reverse complement strand
GCAACAGGTGCCATTTCACTTGGTGCGATTTCGACCGAGTCACATACCACGCTGGCGATTGCCATGAACCGTATCGGTGGCAAGTCGAATACCGGTGAAGGCGGTGAGGATGCCAGTCGTTACGCCACGATCAAGGGCGGTACCATGCTTTCCGATGTGGTTGGCAAAAACCGCATTGCGCGTGACCTGGAACTGAAGGAAGGCGATTCTCTGCGCTCCTCGATCAAACAGGTTGCTTCCGGACGTTTTGGTGTGACGACCGAGTATCTGGTCAATGCCGACCAGATCCAGATCAAGATGGCCCAGGGTGCGAAGCCGGGCGAAGGTGGTCAGTTGCCAGGTCACAAGGTTTCCGAATACATCGGCTTCCTGCGTCATTCAGTACCCGGCGTCGGCCTGATTTCGCCGCCACCGCACCACGATATTTATTCAATTGAAGATTTGGCCCAGTTGATTCACGATCTGAAGAATGCCAATTCGCGCGCTTCAATCTCCGTCAAGCTGGTTTCCGAGGTCGGTGTCGGTACCGTTGCTGCTGGTGTCGCCAAGGCCAAGGCTGATCACGTTGTAATCGCCGGCTTTGACGGCGGTACCGGCGCTTCGCCGCAATCTTCGATCAAACATGCCGGTACGCCGTGGGAACTTGGTCTGGCTGAAACCCAGCAAACGCTGGTGCTCAACCGCCTGCGCAGCCGTATTCGCGTCCAGGTGGATGGTCAGATGAAGACCGGACGTGACGTCGTGATCGGCGCCTTGCTAGGTGCCGATGAATTCGGCTTCGCGACTGCGCCGCTGATTGTTGAAGGCTGCATCATGATGCGCAAGTGTCACCTGAATACCTGTCCGGTCGGCGTTGCGACGCAAGACCCCGAACTACGCAAGCGCTTTACCGGCCAGCCGGAACACGTGGTGAACTATTTCTTCTTCGTCGCTGAAGAAGTACGCGAAATCATGGCCGAGCTGGGGATTCGCAAGTTTGACGACCTGATCGGTCGTGCCGACCTGCTCGACATGCGCCCTGGTATCGATCACTGGAAAGCCAAGGGTCTGGATTTCTCCAAGATCTTCTATCAGCCGAACGTTCCGGCTGACGAACCGCGTCACCAGACTGAAGATCAGGACCATGGTTTGGCCAAGGCACTTGACCACCAGTTGATTGCCCAAGCGGCGCCAGCCTTGGAGCGAGGTCAGAAAGTCCAGATCGAAACCTCGATCATCAACGTCAATCGTACCTGTGGCGCCATGCTGTCGGGAGAAGTGGCCCGCCGTTACGGCCATGCCGGTTTGCCGGATGACACTATCCACGTCAAATTGACCGGTACTGCCGGCCAAAGCTTTGGCGCTTTCCTGGCCAAGGGGGTGACGCTGGAACTGACGGGTGAAGGCAATGACTACGTCGCCAAGGGTCTGTCCGGTGGTCGCATCATCATCAAGCCGAGTCCGGATTTCCGTGGCAACACGCAGGAAAACATTATTGTCGGCAACACCGTTATGTACGGCGCCATTGCGGGCCAGGCATTCCTGGCCGGCGTCGGTGGCGAGCGTTTCTGTGTTCGTAACTCTGGCGGTACAGCGGTGGTCGAGGGTGTTGGCGACCACGGTTGCGAATATATGACCGGTGGTACGGTGGCTGTGCTGGGGATGACCGGCCGCAACTTTGCGGCGGGTATGTCCGGCGGCATTGCCTATGTGCTGGACGAGGATGGCAGCTTCAAGCATCGCTGCAATCTGGCTCAGGTAGCGCTTGAAAAAGTCTTGCCGGCCAATCGCCACGCCGCTGGTGAGCCCATGCATCGCGACATGGCTGACGAGATACAGCTCAAAGACCTCATCACTCATCACGCTGAATACACTGGCAGCGCCATTGCCAAGACTATCCTGGCCAATTGGGATGCTTACCGCGAGAAATTTGTCAAAGTTTATCCGCACGAGTACAAGCGGGCTCTCACCGAGATGGCCGCTGCTGCACAGAAGGAGGCTGCATAATGGGCAAGCCAACCGGGTTCATGGAGTTCGAGCGTCTCTCCGAGGCCTACGAGCCCATCGAGAACCGCCTGAAGCATTACAAGGAATTCATTCTCACCCTGTCCGATGACCAAGCCAAAATCCAGGGCGCACGTTGTATGGATTGCGGTATTCCTTTTTGTAATAACGGCTGTCCGGTAAACAACATCATTCCGGACTGGAATGACCTGGTTTACCGTGGCAACTGGAAGCAGGCACTGGAAGTCCTGCATTCCACCAATAATTTCCCTGATTTCACCGGCCGTATCTGCCCGGCGCCCTGCGAAGCTGCCTGCACCCTGGGCATTAACGCAGCGCCGGTCGGTATCAAGTCGATCGAACATTTCATTATCGACAAGGGCTGGGAATCCGGCTGGGTTGTGCCGCAACCGCCGAAGAGCAAGACCGGCAAAAAAGTGGCCATCGTCGGTTCCGGCCCGGCGGGCTTGGCTGCGGCGCAGCAGTTGGCGCGGGTTGGTCACGCAGTGACCGTATTCGAGAAGAGCGATCGCCTTGGTGGTCTGCTCACCTACGGCATTCCCGACTTCAAAATGGAAAAAACGGTGGTTGACCGCCGGATTGCTCAAATGGAAGCTGAGGGTGTCACCTTCAAGACCAAGGTTGTGGTTGGCAGCAAGGATCTGCCAGCGGGCATCAACAACGACGCCACAACTTTTGTTTCTGCCGGGCAACTTGATAAGGATTTCGATGCGGTGATTCTTGCCGCCGGTTCCGAAGTGCCACGCGATTTACCGGTGCCGGGCCGCGAACTGAAAGGTATTTACGCCGCGCTGGAATTCCTGATTCCGCAAAACAAGGAAGTTCAGGCCGGCAAGGCCAATCCGATCAACGCCAAGGGCAAGCACGTAATTGTCATCGGTGGCGGCGATACTGGCTCCGATTGTGTCGGCACCTCCAATCGTCATGGTGCCGCCTCGGTAACGCAGTTTGAATTGATGCCAATGCCGCCAGAAGAGGAAAACAAGGCGCTGACCTGGCCGTACTGGCCGTACAAATTGCGTACATCTTCCTCGCATGACGAAGGTTGCACCCGTGATTTTGCCGTGGCCACCAAGTCGCTGGTTGATGATGGCAAGGGCAACATCAAGGCGCTGCAAGCCGTTCGTGTCGAATGGAAAGAAGGCAAGATGGTCGAAGTCGCCGGTTCCGAATTCGATCTGCCGGCCGACCTCGTCTTTCTGGCGATGGGCTTTACTAACCCGGTTGGTAGTTTGCTTGAAGCGTTTGGAGTCGAAAAGGATTCACGTGGCAATGCCAAGGCAACGACCGATGGTGAGGGTTGCTATGCGACCAATGTTGCCAAGGTCTTTGCGGCCGGCGACGTGCGTCGCGGTCAGTCGCTGGTTGTCTGGGCGATTCGCGAAGGGCGTCAATGTGCCCGTGAGGTCGATAACTTCCTGATGGGTTGCACGACGCTGCCGCGTTAAGCGGCGATGCGTTAACAAAAAGGCCTCACCAACGATGTTGGTGAGGCCTTTTTTTGTGCCTTATCCCGGTGAGCATGGGAAAATAGCGAAAAACCGGGGGATAGATGTCGACTGAATTGCAAGCTGCCTTCCACGTGACCGCACCATCCAGCGGGCTTGATATGCACATGCTACTTATCCTGGCCATTATGGTGGTGGCAGGGGTGCTTGGCGGTGCTGCCAATTATTTTCTGGCTGACAAGCCGGGAGAGCCTGGCCGGAAAGACTGGCTGAAGTACCCGGTTTTAGGCGTTGTAGCGGCGTTGACCGTACCGCTCTTCCTGAACATGATTTCCAGCACGCTGCTCGAAGGAGCGCGTACCAAGCCGGTGGATTTTTTTGCTTTTGCCGGTTTCTGTCTTATTTATGTCATCGCTTCCCGCCGCCTGCTGGAAAACGTCGCCCAGCGACTGACTGGGCAGTTCGATCAGGTCAAACGGGAGATTGGGCATCTCAAGCAACAAAAGCGGGATGATTTGATCGCCCTCTCGGCCAAAGTTGAACCGCTCAAGGCGGCGGAGCCTGAGCAGCGCGAAGTGCTCTCTTACAACGATGTCGAAATACTCCGCGCCTTGGCCGAAGAAAGCTTCGTTTATGGCAATCTTGCCGCCATTTGCGAACGTACTGGCCTGGCTCGTGATTTCGTCAGCCAACGGCTGACGGTGATGAAAGCCATGGGCGTCATCGAAACCAGAATCAACGACAAGAATGTGATGTACTGGGGAGTTTCTGCGCGCGGCAAAACCGTGCTTGGCGACATTCTCGGTGGCCACGAAGACAAGAAAACAGCCTAAACCTAGCCGAGCACGTATCGGCAACTAAAGTGAAACCAAAGCCATGAACATCGTTATTCTCGCTGCCGGCCAAGGCAAGCGCATGCATTCAAATCTGCCCAAGGTCTTGCATCCGGTCGCCGGCAAGGCGCTGGCCCAGCATGTTATCGATACCGCACGTTCGTTGGCCCCCGGCAAATTGGTCGTGGTTTTTGGCCATGGCGGCGAAGTGGTGCGGTCGACCCTGGATTCGGGCGATATTTCATGGGCTCGACAGGAGCCGCAACTCGGCACCGGGCATGCGGTAGCGCAGGCGCTACCGGCGATTTCAAGCGAGGGCCAAACCCTGGTCCTTTACGGTGATGTGCCGCTGACCAAGGCATCCAGCCTGAAGCGCTTGTTGCAGGCCGGCAAGGATGGCTTGTCGATTCTCACCGTCGAACTTGCCAACCCGACCGGCTACGGCCGCATTGTTCGTGATACCGCTGGTCAGGTCTTGCGCATTGTTGAGGAAAAGGATGCAAGTGTCGAAGAGAGAGCCATCCGTGAGGTCAATACCGGCATCATGGCAATTCCATCCGCACGCCTTGCTGACTGGCTGGGCAAGCTATCCAACCAAAATGCACAAGGCGAGTATTACCTGACCGATATTGTTGCGCTGGCAGTGGCTGAAGGCGTATCGGTGCATACCGCCCAGCCGGATAGTGAATGGGAAGTTTTGGGCGTCAACAGCAAGGTGCAGTTGGCCGAACTGGAGCGCGTGCATCAACGCGATATTGCCGACGCAATGCTGGTCGGCGGTGTTCGTCTGGCCGACCCCAGTCGTATCGATGTGCGCGGCAAGTTGAGCTATGGCCGCGATGTCGCCATCGACGTCGGCTGCGTTTTTGAAGGCAAGGTTGATCTGGCCGACGCCGTCGAAGTTGGTCCCTACTGCGTCTTGAAAAATGTGAAGGTTGGTGCCGGTACACGCATCGCCGCCTTCTGCCACTTCGAAGATGCCGTGATTGGTCCGGATGGCGTCCTCGGTCCCTATGCCCGTCTACGCCCAGGTACCGAGCTCGGTCCGGAAGTGCATATCGGCAACTTCGTCGAGGTCAAGAACAGCAAGATTGCTGCCCAATCCAAGGCCAACCACCTGGCCTACATCGGCGATGCCGAGATTGGTCAGCGCGTCAACGTCGGTGCCGGTACGATTACCTGCAATTACGATGGTGCCAACAAGCACAAGACCATCATCGAGGACGATGTCTTCATCGGTTCCGATACCCAGTTGGTGGCACCGGTGACGGTGGGCCGCGGCGCAACGCTGGGGGCTGGTACAACACTGACCAAAAATGCGCCGCCTGACGCGTTGACCGTATCACGTGCCAAGCAGGTCAGTTTGAGCGGCTGGCAACGGCCACAAAAGGTTACGAAAACTGAAAAATAGAGATCAGGATTAATCGTTTGGCTCTTGCGCTCAGTCGCATCGGTACATCTATCTAACGAAATCTGATAGCTCAATCTCTATGTCAATGTAACTGCCTACATCTTTTCCGTGCCTGTTTCCGGCAATAAACGAAGTCGCATAGAACATATTCTTGACAGGTTCAATCAGATCGTCATCTAGAAAATCGGGTCCAAGTACCTCAATATTCACCACCGTTCCCGAAGCATTGATATAGAGCCTTATCTTGATTGGAATAGCCGGGATTGAAGTGCCAGTGAGGTGTTCCCGTGGGTTGGGAGCAGAAACCGGAACGGGGGTACGCTCCAGCTGGTGGCTCGGAAAGTAGTAGGTTTGGGATACGTCGTTACTTCGTCCGGGGTTTTTCCTGCCTGATTCCAAGTTTGATTCAGTATTGGAGTCAGGCGTTGGCATTCTTGGAAACTTATTCAAGTTGTTGCCACTTAGGCTAATTTCTGGGGAGGGCTCATGCGACAGGGGCTTCTGCAATATTGGCACCGCAGATTGAGGGGTAAATGGGGGCTGTATTGAGGTTTCACCTACAAGTTCAGCAAAAAATCTGTGTGAAACACCTGCCTTAGAGTTAACTTGGACAAAGACATCAAGTGACGCGAGTACAACTACGTGAACCAATACAGATGTTGTACTCGCTATGTACAGAGCTCTGGAAATCCATCGGGGCCGAAAAACCATTCCGAGCGCATCAGTCGGCAGTTGGTACTTCCCGCCAGTTAAGTCGCTTGTAGCTGGTCGACCCCGGAAACTCAGTACCAATTTTAGTGATAGTGCCGTTGCCGCTACCTGCATAAAGCCGGGTTTTTCCTCCGACGCTCAAAAATGCTACATCGGTGACATTAGAGGTCAAACTAATCGACTGTACAGTGGTTCCGGAGCTATCAAGCAAAGCACTTAAACCATTTGCAAAGCTGATAGCAAAAACACGTGCGGTACCGGCCGGGGAACAGGCATCGCCGTTGGGAAGATTTGCAGCAAAGCCGACGATGCCATCACTCGTCGCTGTAGGTTGGACATCGACACGCTCGGCAATAACCCCCGACCCCGTGGGTCCCAAGTCGTAATACCATCCCATGGGCTTTGTTGTTGAGCTACTTATCCCAGTCGTCAGGTTGGTGTTGCTAGAAAGATGTGAGCGAGTGACAGGCAAGGTGACCGAAATATTGGGCGTATTGGAATCGGAGTCATCATCCCAAGATGGAGGCGGTATCCCGGATTTGGTAGTGATTGTTGGGCCGACAGTGGAATTAATTGAACCATTGTAGAACTCACCATAGGCCTTGGTGCCATCATTGATAGCATAGAAAGCTTGCTTTTGAGTGCTGGTGATATCGTTGTCTGATAGGAGTTGCCCCGTTCCAACAAGCACGTAACGTTTTCCGGAGGCCGGGTCAATTTCTACCAGCGGTTTTGTCGTAACGGGTTGGGCGGTGCCACTGCTGTCGGTTAGTGTGGCGAGATTGACGATGCTGTAATCGTAACTGGTCGTAGTTGTTGTGACACTTCCAACTGTGGTGGCATTGGTTGAGGGGGTTAGATCGACCCGCCAGATATTTCCTTGTAAGTCGCCCGCATAAATTGCATCAGCCAGATGTTCTTGGTAATTGGGCACGTAGGCTTGAATATGTGCCATATCGATAGGTGAAGACGTACTGCCCGTTGGTGTTACGACTGTTTTCAGCAAATCGCCGGTTCTTGGGTTGAGGAAAAAGAAGTAGCCCAAGCCATCGTCGTTGTTATAGCCAGAGGCTACGACAATCGTCCAGCCGAATTCCGGGGTTTTGATAAAGACCGCATCGCCAAAGCTATAGCCCATGTGGGCTTGGGTAAACTCCCACAGTATCTTGGTAGCCACTGTCGTTTCGCTCGTCCAGTCGGCTGGGTTGGTGATGTCAATTGCGTAATAACCTTTCCCCCCCTTGCCTAATCCGCCTACCAGAAGAGTTCGCCAGTCGTTGGCGCTGGCTGTCGGGCTGACCGTCTTGAAGAAGTCGACATCACTGGAAACCGGTGTTGCATTGACCAAGTAATGGTGCTCGTAACTGTTTGGCGTGCCGAGCGATGCCAGCCCAGAATCTGCTGCGGTGCTGGAATTGCCATAAGTAAAGCTGGGAATGTAAGCGAACAATTCTTTGCCGCAAGCGTTGCTCGGCGTCGTCAGGGTGGATGTGCAGGTGCCGCCGGCGGTGCTCGGTACCGTTCCATCGAAAGCGTGCATCATCCCGTCGTTTGCTCCGGCATAAACAACAGTTGGGCGGCTAATGTAGGTCGATTTAAAATCGCTGTAGCCAGGGTTGTAGATGTCGTAGTACGGGTAGCTTGGTGGGCCAACAACGTTCAGTTTGGAGTCAACAACGTCGCCCAAGAGATGGACTCGGGCGCGATATTTCCCACTACTGGTGGAAAGTTCATGTGTGCGGTCGCCCCGTAGGTACCCCAAATAATCCGATTCTGATTGCGACCCTGAAGAAAGGCCCGTGATCGCTCCGAAAGACGTGTAGTAAGCGCGGCTATCCAGCGTGGCACTGGTGAGGCTGGAATAAGTAAATGGCAGTGCTGCACCGGTGCTGGTACAGCAGGTAACTACAAGGCGATTGGCAGACGTACGACTATTCAATAGAGTCGTGGCGTTCCATTCGGTTGTGTAGGTGGGGATCCCGTCGTTATCGTAACTGACCAACTGCCCAAGGAGGGTTGATGTCCAGGTGGTGGGGTCGTAGCTAACACTGTAGTTGGCATTTCCTGTTAGTAGTTGTCTAGGTGTAGGGCTGGAAATTGCCGTTGCAGTTGCTACGCTGGCTTCAGAAGCGATTTTCTTGAAAGCGGATTCCAACCCCGTTTTCATGGTGTCTGCTTGTCCGGCGCCGAAATAGTTATCCGGGCGGGGGTCACTGCCTACTGTGTCGGAGGTTGTGTACCAAGCGGTAGTTGGAAACGTGTCTGTAGCAGGATTGAACGTTGTAGGCACGGTGAAGCCGCCATACTTGGCTGCCAGCCAGTATTGATTCTTGCTCGTGTAGGCTGAGTATTCCCAGACATCAAGCCAATAGGTATTTACTGTTTGGGTACCGGTTAAATCCGTACGGATATCTTTGGTATGGGCATCCCAAGCGAGGCCGGCAATAAAATTGTGCTTGTTTGTAGCAATGCTGGCAGTTCCTTGCAGCGTAGCGACCCTTGTGGTTGCGGTTGTTACATTGACGGAAATGTCACCACTAACTTCAGTTGGCATACTGGGTTCACCGGAGGTTAGTGTGCTACCAGGCAGGTTGCCGTCGGCGCCTGCATTTACGTCGGCGATTCCGAGAATGAAATTCTTTTGGCACGAATAGAGGATAGGGTCGTCCCAAGTGGTGATGACCGGGAATCCGTCGGCTGAGGCAGAGGTTGTTGCTGCACTATAGGCCGGGACATTGCCCTGATTCTTCAGGTAACGCAGCGCAGCGTAGTACAACTCACTGACCGGATCGTAGGTTTTGTAGTCTTTTGTTGTGAGCGAACCGAATTTGTTCAGGTAGTTCATGACGCCACTGTTGGTAACCGTTGAAATGCCAAAAGTGGTGTTTGTTGCGGCAGCATCAGTGGCGTTGGGGTTTGGGTCCATTACCCCAGTGCTTGCACTCCACTCAATGCCATTGTCGTTCGAAATGGCTGTCGAGCCGGGAACGGGTTTTGTCGGGCCTATGAATTTCATTTTGGCGCGTAGTACTCCACCATCAATTAACTGATTGGCAGACCCAGTGGTGCCACCATAAGCCGGGATGTTCAGATATCCAAATGCTGAAAACCTCAACTTGGATGAGTATTTCTGCATCAGTCCTTCGGGTTTGTAATTGCTGCCATAGATGACGCAATTCGGCTCGACACTGACCGCGGTGTCGCACACTTTCACCCTTATATAGACTTTATAGACTTTGTCGGCTTCGGCTGTGGCGGGGCTGGCGCTGGAATTCTGTGCATCGTAATACCGATAAGTTGATCCGTCCGGAACGATTGGGTAGAAGGGTGAGGCCGGCGATCCAATATTCACACATGTGCTACCAGAAACGCATGTGGTTCCATCGTTGGTTCTTGTCTTGCTCCCGGTGATCAACATGGCCGTTCCCTGGTGCCATACTTTGGTCGTGACAGTAGTCCAGTTGAATGGCGTCGCCCCACCAATCTTGGCGGCAGTGGTGATCGTTTTATCCACGACGTTGGCTGGTTGAATCGCCCCGGAATTGAAGTTATAACTTTTTTCCAGAATCGTGCTGGTGGTGGTGTCCGAGGCACGATAGCCGCCAGTCAAAACGGATCGAAAGGTGTCCAACGCCCCCATGCTTGCCCAGTTCAGATAGTTGCCACTCCATAAAGGCACGGTGACTGTACTGCTGCAGGCGCGGCTGGATGCGGCAGCAACGGGGGTGAAATAACTGTCAGCGGGTGTTGCCGAGTTATAAATATATCGATAGCATTTTTCGGGGTCGAAGTAACCAATATAGCTAGTTGCGGTAGTGTAGGCTGACGTACTGGGATAAGCTGGGCTGAGCGCGGTCGGGAATTCTGCCGAGACGGCCAGGGTAAGGTTTCCGGGAACCACCACTGTTGAAAATAGTGGTGCATCGGCCAAGCCGACTGCCCCTGCTATGCAGGAAGTGCCGGCAAGTATTCCAGCGCAAAGGACATTGCGCAAGCCGCGAAGATAGCCGATAGGCCGAGCAGGTGTTTGCTGTTCGAGTGCGTTTTTCATTTTATGGCTCCACGATATTCGCCCAGTGACAAGCGAGTGCCTTTAACGTGTAATAGTTGTTTGAAGATAGGACTGCGTGTTGCGTGGGCCAGTCACACGAACGCTTATACGATAAACGGGCATATATTCTTGGCCAACCTTGCTGGCGGCCAGAGTGGCTGAACCACCCGGACTGGCGGTATTTTTCAACGACACGCACCTGGTGTGATCGAATGTGACAACTGTTGTTGCACAAAGGCGATCAATGACATAGCGGACGGTGATACCCGTTGTGCTATCCAAGATGTCAGTGCCAGTCATGGCTGGCGCTGCAGCGAAAGTCGTGTCGTTAATAAGTTTGAGTGGAATGCCGTTCGGGTTGGTAGCCAGCATTGTGGCGGAGTAGTTGTTGCTTAGGGAATTGGCTTCCCGAGCCGCCGTTGCCGACAGCGTACCGGAGTTGAAAAGTGTGATGGCCCTAGCCATGCCGCGTTCACCCTGATTAACCAAGTCGCGTTTGAAGGCCAGATTGCCGGCCATGCTCAGCGAAGTATCAAAAGAGCGGATCAGTCCCATGGTAGAGAGCATGATGAGCGCCAAGGCAATCAGCGTGATCAGCATGATTGCCCCACGCTGCTGATCAATCAGGACTCTCTCTCGGGGATGGTGATTGGCGACAGGCATTGGCTTGATTGTGAATGCAGCCATGGTTCACTCGCTCAGCATGATTTGGTTGCGCAACGGAATGGTGGTTTCGACAGTCCGGTAGCGGTATTTTTTCTCGCCGCTGGCGAAAGTGCGCGTCAGTTGAACCGAGCTAGCCAGATCCGGAAATAGCGTCAGCGATGCCGGGGCGACATCATCCTTTTCCAGCGTTGAAGTGCGCATAATGAGCCCAATGCGTACCGCCTTTATACTTTTCAGGCGAATCAAGGCAGCGGCCGTTCCTGCCATCAAATTGGCAGGGGTGAAATTTCCGCTGGCTTGCGTCCACGTGTCAACCGTACCGTTGTTATCACTATCCACGCCATAGAGTGCGTGCATCTCAAAAACCCCATCGGCGACCGGGAAGGGCATTTGGGTTGTACCGCTTATGGGATTCTGATTCTGGAGAAGATCAAAACCAAAGAGCGTGTTGTTGTCGCCAACACCCAGCACAAGGAAAGTCGGGGGATTGCCGCCGACGATGTTGCCGAGATTGATTACAGTCGTATTCAGGATGTCAGTGTAGGACGTCAAGGCCTTGGAGTTGATTGTGGCCATATAGTAGTAGGGTGCAGTAGTAACGGTATTCAAAGTTAATGCTGTAATCGGAACCGGAGGAGTGGCCGCCGTTAATCCACCAATGAAGGCTGTAGCGACAGGCTCAAGCATGCATGGCTTTCCTGTTGCGCCGGCTGAAAGGTCAGTAATCAGTATCAAATCATTGCCGGAAAAACCGACCGTATTAATCAAATTGAGTGTGCTGGCGCTCGGGGTTCCGCCAAAGTTGGTGGCAACTTCTCCCTTGCCGGATGAGCCGGCCATAATGATCAGAACATCTGAAGTTGAGCCACTGACGGCAGGTGTGGTCTGGTCTGGTCCGATCAGGATCGGTGCTAACTTGAAAGTGTTTGCTGTGCCGGGGTTGACGCTGGCAAATGGTGCAGGAAGGGCTGCCGGTCTGGGCAATATTTGCGCCCCGTTCCTTGCGGCGGTCAGGGTGCAGCCAAAAGCGGCGCCACTGCTCTGCGAAAATCCGGAGCCTGCGCTACGGACCCATTTGTCAATGGCGTAAAGGGCGTAGTTTCCCGCCTGATTGATATCGTTCACCGATGTAGTGGTGCGTTTTCGTCCTTCGAAGGTGTTCAGTACCGAAAAAACAGCTAAGGAAATGATCAGGCCGATCGTCATGGCGACCATCAGCTCTACAAGGCTGAAGCCCCGTTGCCGGATATATGCCAAAGTCTGGATTCCGTGGAGTTTCATGGCATGACAACTTGAGTGACATAGGTATGGTCAGGTGACGAGGGGCCGACGGGGGACCAAGTGACGGTGATGGCGACGACGCCATCACCGTTGGCGGCGCCCACTGTTCCCGTTCCGCTGGGAAGCCCAGAGGCAGTGGCATCTGCGACCCTGCTCTGCCAAGCTGTAATTTCGCTGGACAAGCTGGACGCATTAACTGTTTTTTGCGCCCACATTGTGCTGACCATCTCATTGGCCAACAGCGCTGCGCGGTTTCTGTCCTCTGCGTCGACAGAAAACTGGACCGCTCTTGCCATCATTGCGACCAGACCGAGGAGGGCGAATGAAAAAATGAGCATCGAGATCAGCACTTCCAGCAGAAGTGCTCCTTTTTGGTCGTTCTTGTTTGCCGGGTTGTGCATGATTCGCTTTAGTACACGCAGTAAGTGGTGGCGCTTAGCCCGCAACAGCGGTCGGTGCAACATGCATCCGGGTTTTCTGAAAGTATCTTGTTCGGGTCACACATGCGTATTTGCCCGCCTAAGTAGACCTGTATCCACAAGGGGCGGTCGGTCCTGGCGTTCTGAACCCGAAAATTGCGTGGGGTATTTGACGTAGGTGCGGTGCAAGTTGCGCCCCCCGCATCGGCGATGGCTGCTGTCGAGGATGCGATTCGCCCGACGGAGTTAAAACAGATGGCCGAAACATCTCCGGAAACCGTAGTTCCCGAGTTTGCAATCTGAGTTTTACCCTTGATGAACGTTGTTGTGAGGCTTGTAGTGTTTGCTCCCTCAGCGCTATTCAATAGTGGCAGAGCCCTGATATCCCAATTCCCTGCCGTTGTCCCGGCTGTAATACTTGCGCTGTTTGGAACACTGTTGGTCAGAATAAGAGCCACCTGCCTGTTACGCCGAATCGACTCCGCTTGCGCTTGGCGCAGATCATTTTGCAGGGATTCGGCGGTTGCCCTGACCTGCCCGTTAGCAGACCAGGTTCCCAAACCAGGGGCTGCCAGTAGTGCCAGAATGCTCACTATGACTAGTACGACAGCTAGCTCAATCAGTGAGAATCCACGCAGTCGATGCGTTAGCATGAATCGTTCTTTTTCATTAGCCAACAGGTTGTCGAGGTGTGTCCCCAACTGCTGCTCGTGGTTGCCTGGATTCCTTGCTGATCTATTGTGAAGGTGAATCCAGCAGTGGCTCCGGTACCCGTCGCGGTAATCGTGTAAAGCGTGGCTGTTGGTGCTGCAGCACACTCAATATTAAATGTTCCTGCTGTTATTGGACTGCCGGAGGCGGGGCAAGGCGTGGTAAAGGAGCCGGATGTGGCATAGGTGCGATTGTCCTGAAAATGTTGCTCCATTCTGGCGCGCATCGTTGATAGCGCAGTTGTTGCGTCCACAAGTCGGGATTGAAGAACGTATTCTCTGTAACTTGGCAGTGCAACAGCAGCAAGAATTCCGATAATGGCGACCACAATCATCAGTTCAACCAAGGTAAAGCCTGCGGATTGCTTTTTTTTCTTCATTTTCGATGGCCTGCTTTAATAGGTGGTTTCATTCAATTCCCACCTCAGTTTAGTCTAGTCGAGTAGGGGGGGGGATTTGGGCGACAAATGGTCAGTTTTTGATCCTGATCGGTAGTTGGCGAGTATGGTCCGCATAGTTGCTTTTGGTGTGAGCAATTGGGGGCCAATGCCACTTGGTCCGATGTGGCTTGCTTGGCGCTGCAGGGTCGGTTTTGTGGCGGGGTAAGCAGATTTTTGCTGCGCTAGCCTTGGTATTCATTGCCGCTTTGATAAGCTACGAAGGCAGTTCGTACGTCATCTATCGTATGGCTGTCGGCGTAGAATAATCATTCGGTATTTCAACAAAAGCTCAGGGAGAAGAGGATGTCCAAATACACCACCGAAGCTATCCGTTCCATTGCACTGCTCGGACACGGTGCCGCCGGCAAGACTACGCTGGCGGAGGCGCTGCTCCAGGTGACCGGGGCCATTGCTGCCAGGGGGAGTGTTGAAAAAGGCAGTACCGTCTGCGACTTTGAGGCGCAGGAAAAGGAAGCCGGACACTCGCTGACTTCGGCCATCGTCAATTTTGGCTACGAAGGTGCCCATGTGCATCTGATCGACACGCCGGGTTATCCGGATTTCGCCGGTCAGGCGATTGCGGCGCTGGCCGGGGTCGATACCGCGCTGGTTGTGGTCAACGCCCAAACCGGCATTGAATTGATGACTGAGCGGATGATGCGCCACGCGGCGGAACGCAAGTTGTGCCGGATGATCGTCATCAACAAGAT
>Ga0138256_10004586_pt1 | contig 14686 bp, 9 predicted proteins | sample KNB2016incub_MG_FD_105486 | JGI IMG/M metagenome (GOLD analysis project Ga0138256, IMG submission 105486) | Active sludge microbial communities from wastewater in Klosterneuburg, Austria - KNB2014incub_MG | ecosystem: Engineered > WWTP > Activated sludge > Unclassified | place: Austria... | reverse complement strand
TGCAACTGGCCGATGCCGTGCAGCGCACCAAGCTCCACCTCACCGAACTTTCCAACTCATATACCCAGCTGCTCGATGCCGTCTGGGCCACCTACCCGAAACCATGAGCACACCCATCCAACAATCCGAGATCAATGCACTGGCCTGGAAAGCCTGCGATACCTTCCGTGGCGTAGTGGACCCGGCGGAATACAAGAATTATATCCTGGTGTTCCTGTTCCTCAAGTACCTCAGCGATGTGGTGCGCGACCAGCGGGAAGCCCTCTACAAGAAATACGAGGGCGATGAACAGCGGATCGCCCGCGCCATGGAACGCGAACGCTTCGTGCTGCCCAAAGGCGCTTCCTACTATGACCTGTATGAGGCCCGCGATGCCGACGACATCGGCGACCGCATCGGGAAGGCCTTGGATGCCATCGAAGAAGCCAACAAGGGCAAGTTGGACGGCGTGTTCCGCAACATCAACTTCAACAGTGAGGCCAACCTCGGCAAGACCAAGGACCGCAACCGCCGCCTGAAGCACCTGATCGAGGACTTCTCCGACCCGCGTCTCGACTTCCGCCCCAGCCGCATCGGCAGCCAGGACATCATCGGCAACACCTACCAATACCTCATCGGCCAGTTCGCAAGCGACAGTGGCAAAAAGGGCGGTGAGTTCTTCACCCCCTCCGAAGTGAGCGAACTGCTGGCCCGGCTCATGGCCCCCGAGAGCGGCATGCGCATCTACGACCCCACCTGCGGCAGCGGATCCCTGCTGATCAAAGTGGCTGAACAGGTGCCCGACCACAACTACAGCCTCTATGGTCAGGAGAGCAACGGCGGCAACTGGGCGCTCTGCAAGATGAACATGTTCATCCACGCCAACGACAATGCGCAGATCGAATGGGGTGATACGCTGAACAACCCCTTGCTGGTGGAGGGCGACAAGCTCATGAAGTTCGACGTGGCCGTGAGCAATCCGCCGTTCAGTTTGGACAAATGGGGCAAGGAGGATGCCGACCACGACCGCTTCAACCGTTTCTGGCGTGGCACTCCGCCCAAGAGCAAGGGCGACTATGCCTTCATCACCCACCTCATTGAAAGCCTCAACGAGCATGGCCGCGCCGGGGTGATCGTGCCGCATGGAGTGCTCTTCCGGGGCAGCAGCGAGCGGCTCCTGCGCAAGGCCTTTATCGACGAGAACCTGCTGGAGGCTGTGATCGGCCTGCCCGCCCAACTCTTCTTCGGCACCGGCATCCCTGCCGCCATCCTGGTGTTCAACAAACAGCGCAGCACCACCGACGTGCTCTTCATCGACGCCAGCAAGCAGTTCCAGGACGGCAAGAAGCAGAACCGCCTGCGCGAGGAGGACATCCAGCAAGTAGTGGATACCTACACCACCTTCCGAAAAGCACCCAAGACCATCGCCGATGACCAGCGCGTGCTGGCCGAGAAGTACGCCTACCGCGCCAGCTTGGCGGAGATCCAGGAGAACGACTACAACCTGAACATCCCTCGCTATGTGGACACCTTCGAGGAGCCCGAGCCGGTGGACATCACCGCCGTGCAGCAGCAGATCACCGAGCTGGAGGGCAAGCTCGCCGGGGTGCGCACGGAGATGGACGGTTACCTGAAGGAATTGGGATTCATCAAATAAACACCACCATGAAAAAGGAACTCATCACCGAATTGTGGCAACGCTTCGAAGCCGCAAGCGGAGCCATTGACGGAGTGGAATGCTGGAGCGCAAGGGAGGTGCAGGGCATCTTCGGCTATGCGGACTGGCGCAACTTCCTCAACGCCGTGGAGAAGGCCAAGGAAAGTTGCGCGGCCAGTGGTGAACCGGTCGAGCATCATTTCGTTGACGTCACCAAAATGATAGATCTGGGCAAAGGGGCCCAGCGCGGTGTGGACGACTTCGCCCTCACCCGCTACGCCTGCTACCTCATTGCCCAGAATGGCGACCCGGGCAAGCCGGAGATCGCCTTTGCACAGACCTACTTTGCCATACAGACCCGCAAGCAGGAGCTGGTGGAGCAGCGACTGCTGGAGACCGATCGCGTAGCGGCACGGGCCAAGCTGAAGGAAACCGAGAACAAGCTCTCGGGTATCATCTACGAGCGTGGTGTGGACGAACACAGTTTTGCCAATATCCGTAATGCGGGCGACAAAGCTCTTTTTGGTGGCCATGGCACCAAGGCCATGAAGGAAAAACTAAGGGTGCCACCAAGCCGGCCCTTGGCCGATTTCCTGCCTACCCTCACCATAAAGGCCAAGGACTTCGCCACCGAGCTTACCAGCCACAACGTGCAGGAGAAAGACCTCAGCGGCGACCGGGCCATTACCAACGAACATGTGGCCAACAATGCGGAAGTCCGCAACATGCTCCTGAACCGGGATGTGAAGCCGGAAAACCTTCCGCCTGCAGAGGATCTGGAGAAGGTGAAACGCCGATTGGCCAATGAACGGAAGAACGTATTGAAGTCCACCATGAAACTCAAGTCCAAGAAATAGCCACGAACATCATTTCGGTGACGTCACCGAAATGATCGGAACCCACGCCCACCCAGAAGAACCACCACCCCATGGCCTTGAATGACCACCTCCAAACCATCGATGACCTGCAAAAGCGCATCCTCGATGCCGGGCCGCTAAGCCCCGAAGCCAAGCGCAAGCTGGACTATCGCTTCCGCTTGGACTGGAACTACCACAGCAATGTGATGGAGGGCAGTTCCCTCACCCAACAGGAGACGCGCAGCATTATGCTGGGGAACATCACCGTGAGCGGAAAGCCAATCAAGGACGTGCTGGAGATGCAAGGACATGATGAGGTGGTGACGAAGCTCCTCGGCATGGCCCGTGGTGAACTCAACCTGAGTGAAGCGCGCATCAAGGAAGTACACAAGGCGATCGTGCGGGAGGACGAACCGGCGAAGCAGGCCCAAGTGGGCCATTGGAAAACCGATCCGAACTGGCTTACCAACTACAAGGGTGAGCAGATCGATTTCACCCCCCCAGCCGAGGTGCCGGAGGCCATGCACCAATTGCTGGACCGCACCAAAGCGGATATTGAAAAGATCGAGCGCAAGGCCAAGGATGCTCCGCATCCGGCACTGGTGGCCTTTGCCTTCCACCGGGACTATGTGACCATCCATCCTTTCCACGATGGCAATGGCCGCACCGCACGCATCTTCAGCAACCTGTTGCTCATGCGCTTCGGTTACGCACCGGTGATCGTCCATGTGGAGGAGAAGGAAACCTACAACCGCTATTTGGCCGAGGTGCAGGTGTATGATGCCCCCACCGACCTCTTTGACTCCTTTATGGCCGAGCGACTGATCCGTGCGCAGGAACTGGTGATCGATGCGATCGAGGGGAAGGACCTTACTGAGCCGGATGATCTGGACAAGCGACTTAAACTGCTTGAGTTGATTACAACGGACGGCAAGACTGATCCCATTAAACGCGACGTAGAGAGCATCACTCGTCTATACGAAGTAGTACTAAAGCCCATGTTCCGATCCTTCGTCGACGGCATGGGCAAGCTCAGCAGTTTCTTTTCCGAGATCACGTACAGTATGAATGTCAACGGAAGCGAACAGGAAGCCATCTCAAACAAGGACCGGTTATTCGATGATGTAATGGAAAGTATGACGCATGCGGATGAACTCAACATGTACGGAGAATCCGATAACAAGGGCATAAGGGCCAAGGACATGCATCATTTGAAGATCAGCGTGCAACTCGAAGGGTTCAAGCATGGCACAGATGCGAGGTTTAGCATGTATAGTGAGATCATAGTGTACTTAACTGAATGGACCTACTCCATCATACCCAATCGAAGCAAGAAAACCATTGACCGGCCATACGGAGTGCTGCTTTCCGAAGCGGAAGTACAAGGTGTGGTCAAATACCTGCGCGAGGAAACCCTCAATCAATTGGAGGAGCGCATCAATCCGACGAAATAGAGCATGGGTACGACCACCACAACCGCACCAGTGAAAAAGGCCCTGCCCACCGAAGGCAAGCCCGGCTACAAGCACACAAAGCTCGGGTGGATACCGGAAGAGTGGGAGGTGAAGCCGTTGGGTAAAATCGGCAAATGGCGTGGTGGAGGGACACCGTCAAAGGCAGAAAAATCCTACTGGACTGGCGAGATTCCCTGGGTGTCTTCACGAGATGTAAAAAAACGTCGATTGACCGACACGGAACTTCATATTTCAGAAAGTGGACTTGCGAATTCATCGAGTGTGCTACTTCCCGCTGGTTCGCTCATAGTTGTGACTCGTAGCGGCATTCTCCGACACACCCTTCCTGCGTGTGTAAATGAAGTGCCAATGTCGATCAATCAAGATATTAAGGCTATGGTGCCTATTCGCCTTGCAGACTCTGATTACGTGCAGATGCTCTTTGAGGGCTGGAACAAATATTTGCTTCGGTCGTGCTACAAGGAAGGAACAACAGTAGAAAGTATCGATTTCGAAACCCTTAAAAGTTTCCGTGTACCGTGGCCACTTGAGCCCGAACGTCTCCGCATCGTCACTGTGCTGCGCGCATGGGACCGGGCCATTGCCACGGCGCAGCAACTGCTGGCCGCCCAGCAGCAGCGCAAGCGCGGCTTGATGCAGGAGCTGCTGAGTGGGAAGAAACGGTTTCCGGGGTTTGAGGGGAAGTGGAAGGAGGTGCGGTTGGGGGAGCTTGGAGACACATACAATGGCCTTTCAGGAAAGAACGGAGCCGACTTTGGCGAAGGCAAACCCTACATCACTTACCTCAACATCTTCAACAACAGCCGTATCGACATTAACCAAGTGGACTACGTTCGCGTTGGGCTGAATGAGCGGCAATCCCGTGTTCAACGCGGGGACCTTTTCTTCACCGTGTCCTCTGAGACACCTGACGAAGTGGGTATGGCATCCGTGATGCTGGATGATGTCGAAGAGATGTACCTCAACAGCTTTTGCTTTGGTTTCCGGTTGAACTCCTTCAAGGTATTGTTGCCGGAATTCGCACGCTACTATCTGCGCAGCATTGCCTTCCGCCGGGAGCTCAACAAACTCGCGCAAGGAGCCACCCGCTTCAACCTTTCAAAGAAACAGTTGGTCAAGATCAGCCTCTTCCTCCCGGAAGTGGCCGAACAACTTGCCATTGCCGATTGCCTCAGCGCAACCGAAAGGGAGATCAAAACACTTAATAACCAGATCGTCCACCTCACCACCCAAAAGCGCGGGCTGATGCAAGTGTTGTTGACGGGAACGGTGCGGTTGAATACGCAAATTCAATAGGACATGCAGAACGACTACAGGACTTCGATACTCTCTTTGATTGAACGCTATAAGAGCTTGACACCTGTCGAGATCATCAAGGCGAGGTTCCCGGACCAGCCGGACCTTTCAGCGATCCAACTGGGACAATATACAGCCGCAACATTCCTCAGCATCGGCAACCATGTGATCGAGTCCTTGGAGCGAGCGATGAAGTCGACCGTGTGGCATACACTGACCGCGAGTGTTCAAGGACACAACGAATACGGTCAAGTGGAGGTGAACAGCACGCTGACCTCATACGTGGACCTTCTCACTCAGAAGGATGTTGACCAAGCTGCTCAACAGCTATCACGGCTCGTCTGGTATTGCATGGCCTGTGGTATTTGGATAGATGATAAGAGTGTTAAGCCGCTATCGCAGACCCAGATCAAACTGCTTGCCGACGAGTTATCTCTATCGGCCAAGCGCCTCGAAAGCCAACTTGGAACTTTGGAGAAGTCGAGTACCGAACTCACCGAGCGAAGGCAGGACCTTGTGAACTTCACTGAGGAGAAGAAGAACGAACTGGGTGACATCAAACGAGGACTTGAGGAAAGTCGGAAACAACTCAATGAGCAACAAACAATCTTGGAGCAAGCCACCTCGAAGGATGGTGAGATCCTAACGATCAAGGAAGCAGCACAGTCACTGCTGAACGATTTGAAGGTCCAGCTAGGCATCATCACAAAGACGTTCGATGAATTCAAGGTAGATGCTGAAAAGTTGAAAGTGGACATCAACGACAATAAGGCCGACACGGCACTGGCCCTCGAAAAAGCTGAAACCCTTCGTGATGCCATCCTTGCGCATAAGGAGACAATTGAGCGGTATGTAGGCATGAGCGTCGATGGTTATCTCGGGAACAAGTTCGATGCTCGAGCTGAAAAACTGAACGAATGGCTCCGCATTTGGCAGATCGCAGTTCCCATTAGTGTCGTGCTTTCGATCATTTGGGTGGTTGTGGTCTTTACCTTTTTGCGCACACAATTGTCCAACGATTTGGTGAGTGTGGGCATTAATCTCCTTAAAACCACACCAGCATTCATTCTAATGGGCTTCGTCTTCGGTCAGTATGGTAAAGAGCGGAACCTTCAAGAGGAATACGCCTTCAAAGGTGCTGTGGCAATGACGATCAATGTGTACGCCGATCTGTTAGCGGGTAAGGATGAAGACTCGAACAAGTCCAGACAGCAACTCATTCTCAATGCGCTAAAGCAGGTGCATACGCAACCCCGACTTTACAATAAACGGGGTGGTACTTTGATCAGCATTAAAGCAAAGGAGATGCGGGAAACGATGGGTATCCTAAATGACACCTTGACGAAGTTGAAACCTTAGTAGATCTCCTCTGTACATGGGTATCAACTTCGACATCATCAACGTGGTCCACGAAGCATCCATCACGGATTGGATCCAAGCCGTGGCAGCTTTTCTGGCCGTGATCGGCACGGTGTTCACGCTGTGGAAGCTATACCAGCGCGATGAGCAGAAGCAGGCGATGATCGGGGAATTGAAGACGCAATCGGAAGGTCTTCAAGCGCAAACCGCAGAGTTGAATGCACAGGTCTTTCAGCTCGGCAAGATCCATCAGGTCCTTTCAGAAGGCATTGCCACCATGACAAAGAATGTTGACATGGCCCAGCAGAATAGGAGGAATGACCTTCGTCCTTATTTGGTGATCTCCACGCTTAAGCCTGCCGAGTTCAAGCACGGTACGCAATACACGTTCTTCAACAAGGGTGGTAGCGCTGAAGATGTAAGCCTTCAAGAATTCAAGGGCGAGGGGACACATTATCAGGCGCAGCTTCGTGCCGAACGGGGGCAAAGCATCATCTTCGAACTCTATCATTCCACTCCTTTTCTTCAGGCTTGGAGCTTCGAACTCTGGTACACCGATGCCGATGGCGTGCCCTATCGCCAAATTGTGGAGCGAGCGAAAGAAAGTTCGTTCGAGCCCATTGTAAGCCCACCCATATTGAGGGACGAGAAGAGCAACCATCCATAGCCAAGCGGACAACAAGCCATCATTTGATCATCTGATCTTCCAATTGTCCGATCCTCTGCCATGATCACCCCCTCCTTCCTCGAAGACCACATCAGCCAGCTGCCCGCACTGCAGCTCTTGGTGAAGCTGGGCTATACCTACCTCAGCCCCGAGGAGGCCATGGCCCAGCGCCAAGGCAAGGCGGGGCAGGTGCTGCTTGAGGGCATTTTGGAGGAGCGCTTGCGGGCCATCAACCGCATCCAGCACAAGGGCCAGGCCTATCACTTCAGTCCGGCCAACATCTACCAGGCCATCCGCGGCCTGCGCGAGATGCCCTTGGTGGAGGGCCTGCTGAACACCAACAAGGAGGTGTACGAGCTGCTCACCCTGGGCCGCAGTTTCGAGGAGACCATCATGGGCGATACGCGCAGCTTCCCCCTGCGCTTTATCGATTGGAACGAGCCGGGCAACAACAGCTTCCACGTCACCGAGGAATTCCCCGTGGAGCGCAAGGGCAGCAGCCGCACGCGCCGCCCGGACCTTGTGCTCTTCGTGAACGGCATCCCGCTGGTGGTGATCGAATGCAAGCGCCCGGACCTGCACAGCACGGAGTACGGCAGCCCGGTGCAGCAGGCCATCAGCCAGCACCTGCGCAACCAGCAGCCGGAGGAGGTGCCCCAGCTGTTCATCCATGCGCAACTGCTGCTGGCGCTCTCGCAGAACGAGGCGCTGTACGGCACGGTGGGCACGCCCCCACCCTTCTGGAGCAGGTGGAATGAGCCCTTCGACGGGGCTCCGGGCGCGAAGGGCGATGAGGCCGAGCTGCACAAGATCAAGAACACACCGCTATCCACCGGGCAGAAGAACGCGCTCTTTGCGGACCGCTTCCGCTATGTACGCGCCTTCTTCGATGAGCAGGAGCAGCAAGGCATGCAGGTACACGAGCAGGACCGCTTGCTCTACCGCATGTGCCGCAAGGAGCGGCTGCTGGAACTGGTGCAGCGCTACGTGCTTTTCGACGCGGGCGAAAAGAAGGTGGCGCGCTATCAGCAGTACTTCACGGTGAAAAGCACGGTGGAGCGTGTGAAGCATGTGGAGGCGGGCACGGAACCCGGCCAAGGCGGCCACCGGCCCGGCGGTGTGATCTGGCATACGCAGGGCAGCGGCAAGAGCCTCACCATGGTGCTGCTGGCCAAGGCCATCGCCATGGAGCCGAGCATCCACAACGCGCGCATCGTGCTGGTAACGGACCGCATCGACCTGGACGACCAGCTCTACGGCACCTTCAAGAGCTGCGATACGGAAGTGGTGCAGGCGCGCAGCGGGAAGCACCTGGCCGAACTGCTGCACGAACCCAAGGCGCGCATCATCACCACGCTGATGCAGAAGTTCGAGGCGGTGAGCAAGCGCGGCAAAGTGGTGGACGAAAGCCCGGACATCTTCGTGCTGGTGGACGAGAGCCACCGCAGCCAATACGGCGCGGGCAACGCGCGCATGCTGAAGGTGCTGCCGAACGCCTGCTTCCTCGGCTTCACCGGCACGCCCCTGCTGGGCAAGGAGAAGAACACGGCGCGGAAGTTCGGCGGCATCATCCGCCCGGCCTACACCATCGCACAGGCCGTGGAGGACGGCGCCGTGGTGCCGCTGCTCTACGAAGGCCGGCACGTGGTGCAGGAGGTGGACAGCAAGACGATGGACACCTTCTTCGATATGGTGAGCGAGCCGCTGAACGTGCAGCAGCGCGCCGACCTGAAGCGAAAATTCAGCCGCGCCGACCAGCTGAACTCGGCCGACCAGAAGATCCTGCGTACCGCTTGGGACGTGAGCAAGCATTGGAAGGACAACTGGCAAGGCAGCGGCTTCAAGGCCCAACTCACCGCGCCCAACAAGATCGCCGCCCTGAAATACAAGCTGTACCTGGACGAGATCGGCATGGTGAGCAGCGAGGTGGTGATCAGTGGGCCGGACGAACGCGAGGGCCACGAGAGCGCCTACCAGGAGACCAACGACAGCGTGCAGCGTTTCTGGAAAGGCATGATGGCGCAGTATGGCAACGAGGCCAACTACCAGAAGAACATCATCCAGCGTTTCAAGAACGAAGGCGCCCCCGAGCTATTGATCGTGGTAGACAAGCTACTCACCGGTTTCGATGCGCCACGCAACACGGTGCTCTACCTCTGCCGCAGCCTTACCGCGCATACGCTGTTGCAGGCCATCGCCCGCGTGAACCGTCTCTTCGAGGGCAAGGACTTCGGCTACATCATCGACTACTACGGCGTGCTCGGCGAATTGGACCAGGCCCTGACGGCCTACACCGAACTGAGCGGCTTCGACGAGGAGGACCTTGAAGGCACCATCACCAACGTGAAGGAGGAAGTAGAGAAGTTGGCCGAGCGGCACGCGCAACTCTGGGACCTCTTCAAGACCCTGCCCAACAAGCAGGACCCGGAGGCCTTCCAGCAACACCTGGCCCCCAAGGACGTGCGCGACGCGTTCTATGAGCGGCTCTCGCTGTTCGTCCGCACACTCAAGATGGCCTTGAGCACATTGGACTTCCTGAAGAACACATCCGAAGAGAAGATCGAACGCTACCGGAAGGACGCGGCGTTCTTCCTGCGTTTGCGCGTGGCAGTGAAGATGCGCTACAGCGACGCCATCGACTACCGGCAATACGAGGCACAGGTGCAGAAGCTCATCGACACGCACATCAAGAGCACCGAGGTGCTGCAGCTCACCGAGCAGGTCAACATCTTCGACAAGGCCGCCTTCGCCGATGAGGTGGAGAAGGTGGAAGGCACGGCCAGCCGCGCGGACATGATCGCCAGCCGCACCAAGAAGACCATCAGCGAGCGCATGGAGGAAGACCCTGTGCTCTACAAGAAGTTCAGTCGGTTGCTGGAAGAGACCATCGAGGCCTACCACCAGAAGCGCATCAGCGACCTGGAGTACCTGAAGCGGGCCACCAACGTAATGGAGCAAGTGCGCACCGGCCGCGAGGGCGATGAGCCCGAAGCGGTGAAGGACAAGGACGTGGCGCGTGCCTTCTACCGCATCGTGCAAGAGACGCTGAAGGCGCTGGAAATGGAACTGGACATCCAGCAAACCGGGGCCATCGCCATTAAGCTGGACGAACTGGTGAAAGCACACCGCGTGGTGGATTGGACGCGCAAGACCGATGTGCAGAACACCATGCGACAGGCCATGGAGGACTATCTGTACGAGCTCCGTTCCGATGGCCTTGAACTGGGCTTCGATGCCATCGACGAGATCTTGGACGGCGTGATGCGCGTGGCCACACATCGCTACGCCTGATGGAGGAACGTAGCGTGCAATACGGCAACACCACCGTGTGGTACCAGCTGGTGCGCACGGACCGGCGCACGCTGGGCTTTGTGGTGCATCCGGATACACGAGTGGAACTTCGCGTACCGAAGCACGCGGACGTGACGAAGGTGGATGAACTCGTGCTGAAGAAAGCAGCATGGATCCGCCGCCAACAGGATTTCTTCCGCGCATTCCTTCCGCTCACCCCGCCACGCGAATACGTCAGCGGCGAAACGCATCGCTACCTCGGCAAGCAATACCGGCTGAAGGTGCATGCCTCCAAGGATGATGAACAAGTGAAGCTGATCGGAGGCCGCTTGCATGTCCATACGCACCACCCAAAGGATGCTTTGCATGTGGCAGGTCTTCTGGCCGGATGGTACCGCGCCAAGGCGACCGCCCGTTTCGAGCAGGCCGTCGACCATGCCATGGATGTGCTGAGGAAACAGAAGCTCACGCGTCCACCTGTCATTGTAAGGCGCATGAGCATGCGCTGGGGCAGTTGCACGCCGAAAGGCCGCATCATGCTGAATCCGGACCTGATCCAGGCCCCGGGCCGCTGCATCGAATATGTCGTCATCCACGAGCTCTGCCACTTGGTCCATCCGGACCATAGCGCCGCCTTCTATAAATTGCTCGACCGGGTGATGCCGGATTGGAAACGATGGAAGGGGAAATTGGAAATGGGATGAACAGCGAGGCTGAGGATCGGAGCCATGACCCCAACCTGGCCGAACTCGACTTGATGTACGGCCTCTCCGTCCGCGCATTCAATGTGTGCGAAGGGGCGGACTTCAATAGGCTTTCTGACATCCGTGCGTTTTATGAAATGCATAATGGATTCGAGTCATTGCGTAACTGCGGTGCCAAAACGGTCATCGAGTTGGAGACAATGCTCATGAATTCCGCTTCTTTGCCCGGGACTGCTGATCCGACCGCAATGCCCTCTCGTGATGGCCAACTGGATCTTATCTACCGAGCACATGTCCATCAGCTGAGCACAGAAGCACGCAATGCGTTGAGGGCACTGGTGGGCAATATGGACGGGAATGCCGGTATCGGCTTCTTCATGCGGAACGGCAAGAAATTACACATGATGAATGGCGTTAATGGGGCCGTTCGCCGAGAACTGAGGCGAATGCGCATCTCGTTGTTCAATTACGTGGAGCAGATCAGGGAAGGAAAGGGTACGGGAAATATGGAAGAACCTGGCAGCCCTCTCTACCGCTGGGCACTATCTCATTCCATATCCCCGGCACTTTTGGAGTTCATGTTCGATGAGGCGGGACGGATGACCCTCTTCCGCTTCATGGCGCACTACCTGAAGGACCTGGACGATAAAACGGCGCACCGGATCGTGGTGGCCTACTTGGAAGGGAAAGGGCAAACGGAGGCCTTGTCAGAGATAGGTGATACATACAGTGTAACCCGTGAACGTGTGCGCCAGATCCTGACTGATGTGAATCGGCGGTTAAACCATCTCTTCCATATTCTCCATGACCTTCCGGATGTGCGCGAGCACTATCCCGAGCTCACCACATCCGACCCTGTCTTCATCATCGCTCAGGAGCTGATGGACCGCTTGAATGAAAAGGAGAATACCAACTGGTCCTCTCTTTTCGCGTTGCACATCACGAAAGCGATCAGTGAGCATGATCAAATCGTAGAGCCATGGACCGCTTTGCTCGGCAAGAGCAAATTGAGCAAGGGCCTTGAGGTGAAACACCCCGTCCTTATCCACCGGGAGTTGATCGAACCCTTGAAGCCCCTGCTCGCGGAAATGACGCGACAGTACGAGTTGAACCGCAAAGCACCGGAAGAATTCGACCTGCTGACGCTATTGAAGGTCGAACACCCCGCTCAGCACCTGCCGTTACTAGAAGCGCTAAGGCTGCTCGCCAGTATCTGTTACCCGGGTATCAGGATCACGGGCGATCGATGTGTCCTACCAGCGAACAAGCTCCTGTTCAATGAGGACCGTTTGGTCGCGGTGCTGGAGAACTTGGACAAGCCAAGTCATGCCAGCGTGATCGTTGAGGAATGGGTACGTAGCTTCCCGGATCATGCCATCAATATCGAAGGTGTGAGGAGCACCGCCTTACGGAATAAGGACCTTTTCATTTCCTTCGGCAGAACGAGCACTTATGGCCTGAAGCGTTGGGAAGAGGAGCGGCCAGAACTGAAGGGAGGAACGATCCGGGGTATCATATCAGATCTACTGGGATCGGTGAACATCCCGTTGCACCTGGAGGAGCTGGAAGAGGGTGTTAAACGGTATCGTCCAGAAACAAACCTGCACAGCATATCGCAGAACTTGAAGTTGGATAGTTCAGGGGAATTCGTTCACTTTCCCGGTGGGTTTGTGGGCTTGGCGAACAAGGTCTATGGCGAAATGCCCGATCCACTTGCACGGGTCCCGGGCAGCCTGTTGAGGGATAACATACTCGCAAAGTTCATAGGCCAGCCAAGAAGCCGTTTCTCAGCATACTTAGCTTCCAAATGCCAAGCCTCGCCATCGCGTGTCGAACGAGCTATTGATAACACAGTTGTACAAGGCAGGCTGGTCATCGACGCATCCGGGATAATTCGCAGCGCAGAGCCTCGACTCAATGACCCCGGCACACGTCCTGGTGAACTTCCGTTTGATGATTGATCACGCGACAACAGGGGCTTGCCCCTCGCTTCCTTTGTCTGCTGGACACCCGCCGTGGCCAGCCACTGCCGGATCCCACACACTCACGTGTCCCCAACGTGCAGACGCTCGGCTTTTTGCCGAGTGGCAGGCATTTTAGGGCCTCTGGCCCGTCTTGTTCCATAGTCGCCATGATCATGAGTCGGGCAGGACGCCGCCCTCGGCATTAACGCTCGGCAAAAAGCAGCGCGCGCGTCCCACTGTGGCGTGACTCAAGACTTGCGCCCATAGATCACTGAAGGGACTGTGCGGGTGTCAAAGCTCACTCATTCCCCCACCTCCCCCGCCCCCACCAGGCTCACCGGCTCCGCAGCCGCCCGCTCCACCACGCTTTGGATCTTCGTGCGGATGTCCATGTGGATCAGCTTTTTGTTGTTCGCATCCGGGTGGACGCGGTTGCTGAGGAAGACGTAGACGGTGCCGTCCGCAGGGTCCGCCCAGACCATGGTGCCGGTGAAGCCGGTGTGGCCGAAGCTCTCCTTGCTGGCGTTGTCGCTGCTGGGGCCGGGGGTGCCGCGCTCCTGCGGGCGGTCCCAGCCCAGGCCGCGGCGGTTGTCCTTCTTGGGGTGGCCCGTGCAGAAGTGGCAGGCGGTGAACTCCGCGATGGTCTTTTCCTTCAGGTAGCGCTTACCGCCGTAGGTGCCGCCGTTCAAGAGCATCTGCATGATGACGGCCAGGTCGTTGGCATCGGAGAAGAGGCCTGCGTGCCCGGCGATGCCGCCCATCATCGCGGCACCGGGATCATGCACATCACCGTGGACCTGCTCGTGCCGGAAGTTGGTATCGTCCTCCGTGGGCATGATGCGGTCCAGCGGAAAGCGCTCCCAAGGCCGGTAGCCCATGGTGGTGAGGCCCAAGGGTGCATAGTAGGTCGTTCGCAGGAAGCGGTCGAAAGGCATGCCGGAGACCTGTTCCACCACGCGCATCAGCAGGTACATGCCCATGTCGCTGTAAACGTATTTGCCACGCTCGATGGTGGGTGTTTCCAGCACCCATTGCACCAGGGAATCCCGGTAGGTGCGGCTGATGTAGACCTTGTCGGCCACGCGCATGTCGTGCATGGTGTCGGGGACACTGGTCACGAAGTCAGGCTTCAGTTTGCCCTTGTCCAACAGCCGCAGGTAGAAGGGTGAGAAAGGCCTCAGACCCGCTTGGTGCGCGAGGATCTCGCTCAGTTTCAGCGAAGCGTGGTAGGGATGGCCAGCGACGATCTGCGGGATGTAGTCCCCCAAGGTCTTCTCCACGTCCATCCGGCCCTCGTCCACCAATTTCATCAGGGCCAGCGTGGTCCCGGCCACTTTGGTGATGCTGGCGAGGTCATAGATGTCATCGGTGCTCACCGCACGTGTGCCGGCGTAGGTGGGCGAACCATAGGCCTTGTTCCAGATCACGTTCCCGTTC
>Ga0138256_10004585_pt1 | contig 14689 bp, 9 predicted proteins | sample KNB2016incub_MG_FD_105486 | JGI IMG/M metagenome (GOLD analysis project Ga0138256, IMG submission 105486) | Active sludge microbial communities from wastewater in Klosterneuburg, Austria - KNB2014incub_MG | ecosystem: Engineered > WWTP > Activated sludge > Unclassified | place: Austria... | reverse complement strand
GGGAATTAATACTTATGATGTTCTTGAAGCTGCCGGAACAAAATGGAACTTCATCCGCTTCCAGCCGGGTCTGGTAGGTGGACATTGCATAGGCGTTGATCCGTATTATCTTACTTACAAAGCACAGGAACTCGGATATCATGCACAGGTGATCAACAGTGGTCGTTATGTGAATGACAGCATGGGATTTTATGTTGCCAAGCAAACTGTAAAGAAAATAATTGCACTTGGAAAAGATGTTTCCAAGTCAAAGGTACTCGTACTCGGTGCTACATTTAAAGAGAATGTTGAAGACATCCGGAATTCAAAAGTTGCTGATGTAGTCAAAGAACTTATTTCTTATGGTGTAACGGTTGAAGTGAGTGATCCGCGTGCCAACAGCTCAGAGCTTAAACACGAATACGGATTTGAACTAACGAAAAATATCGGCAACGATTATGATGCAGTTATAATAGCGGTCAATCACAGTGAATACAAAAATTTCGACGAAACCTGGTTCTCAAAAGTTCTTGGCAAAGACGGATTGATCATTGATATAAAAGGGATTTATAAAGGAAAATTTTCAAAGACTCATTACTGGAGTTTATAAAATGAAAATACTTGTTACCGGTGGTACCGGCTATATCGGATCTCATACCGTTGTTGAACTGATCAGCAAAGGTTATACTCCCGTTATTGCTGACAATTTCAGTAACAGCCGAAAAGATGTTCTGGCGGCAATTGAAAAGATCACAGGGCAAAAATTAATATTTGTTGAAGTTGATATTTGCAATAAAGAAAGTGTACTGAAGATCTTCAAAGAGCATTCAATTGCTGCTACAATTCATTTTGCTGCATTCAAAGCAGTAGGAGAATCAGTAGAGCAACCTTTAAAGTATTACAGGAATAATCTCGTTTCGCTGATAAATTTACTGGAAGTATATAATGAATTGAAACTTGATAATTTTGTTTTTTCTTCTTCATGTTCCGTTTATGGACAAACGCAAGAGTTACCGGTTTCAGAAACTACTCCACTATCAAAGGCAGAATCTCCTTATGGGAATACGAAACAGATCGGCGAAGAGATCATGGCAGAAACTCTCAGGTTTGCAGAATTCAATGGCATTGCATTAAGATATTTCAATCCGGCAGGAGCACATGAATCAGCGCTCATTGGTGAATATCCATGGCAGCCGCCTAGTAATCTCGTTCCTGTAATCACACAAACAGCTATAGGTAAGCGTGAATCCACAACAGTATTCGGAAGCGACTACAATACAAAAGATGGTACTTGTGTAAGAGATTATATCCATGTAGTTGACATTGCTAAAGCACATATTTCAGCAATAGAGTTACTCATAAAGAAAAAGAATTCTTCGAAGTTTGAAATTTACAATCTTGGATCAGGGAATGGCAATACTGTTCTGGAAGTAATCCAAACATTTGAAAGAGTTACCGGACAAAAGTTAAATTATAAACTTGGTGACCGTCGTGCGGGTGATGTAGAGAAAGTTTATGCCGACACTACAAAGGCAGGCAAAGAATTAAACTGGAGAACAGAATTGAGTCTGGAAGATATTGTAAGATCGGCCTGGGCCTGGGAAAAACATATCAATGAATAAAATTTATAAAAAAACTATTTTGATTACAGGCGGAGCCGGATTTATCGGTTCGCATGTTGTTCGGTTATTTGTCAATAAATATCCTGATTACAGAATTGTAAACCTTGACAAACTGACGTACGCCGGTAATCTTGCCAATCTTGTTGATGTTAGCTCGAAACCAAATTATACTTTCATAAAAGGTGATATTGTTGATGCTGAATTGATCAATAAACTTTTCACTGAAGAAAAGATCGATGCTGTAATTCACCTTGCCGCTGAATCGCACGTCGACAGAAGTATCTCCAATCCGATCGAATTTGTAATGACTAATGTAGTCGGCACAGTTAATTTACTGAATGCAGCAAGAAAATCGTGGAGTGATTTCAGTTCAGGAAAAAATCTGTTCTATCATGTTTCTACTGATGAAGTTTACGGAACATTAGGAGAAACAGGTTTGTTCACTGAAAAAACATCATACGACCCGCATAGCCCCTACTCCGCTTCCAAAGCAAGTTCAGATCACTTTGTGAGAGCCTATTATGACACTTACAAATTGCCTGTTGTTATTTCGAACTGCTCAAACAATTACGGGTCATTTCACTTTCCGGAAAAATTAATTCCACTTTCAATAAATAATATTAAGAACATGAAGCCGATTCCTATATATGGAAAAGGTGAAAATATCCGCGACTGGCTTTTTGTAGAAGATCATGCTTCTGCAATTGACACAATTTTTCACAAATCAAAAACCGGAGAAACATATAATGTTGGCGGCAATAACGAATGGAAAAATATTGACCTGATCAAGCTATTGTGTACGATCATGGATAAGAAATTGAACAGAAGTCCGGGTACCAGCGCTTCTCTGATTACCTTCGTTAAGGATCGTGCCGGACATGATATGAGATATGCAATTGATTCTTCGAAATTACAAAAGGAATTAGGATGGAGTCCATCATTAAAGTTTGAAGAAGGACTCGAGAAAACGGTTGAATGGTATCTTACGAATGAAGAATGGCTGAAAAATGTAACTTCAGGAGATTACTTAAATTTTTATGAGCAACAATATGTTGCCCGATAACAGTATTACAAAACGAAAAATGGCAAATAAATTTCATTCAGAAGATCTTAGCAAATTTTCTTTTCTCATCACAGGCGGATCCGGATTTATCGGATCTAATCTTGTAGAATATCTGATTGAAAATAATGCAGGAAAAGTTCGTGTACTCGACAATTTGCTTACGAGTTCGCGTATCAATATTGAAAAATTTATTGGCTTACCGAATTTTGAATTTATCGAAGGCGACATTCGTGATCTAACTACGTGCCATCAGGCATGTGAAGGCATCCATTTCGTTTCCCATCAGGCAGCTTTAGGATCTGTACCGCGCTCAGTGAAAGATCCGATTGCCACTCACTCTATCAATGCAACAGGTTTTCTCAATATGCTCGTTGCTGCGCGCGATGCAGGGGTTATGCAATTTGTTTATGCCAGTTCGTCTTCAGTATACGGCGACCATCCTGTACTTCCGAAAATCGAAGCTGAAACCGGAAATCCACTTTCTCCTTATGCAGTAAGCAAAAAAACGAATGAGCTTTATGCAAATGTGTTTGCATCGACTTATAAAATGCGCATCATCGGATTAAGATATTTTAATGTCTTTGGTCCAAACCAAAGTCCTGAAGGTGCATATGCAGCAGTGATTCCATTGTTCATGCAGGCAGTACTTGATCACAAATCGCCATTGATCGATGGTGATGGAGAACAAACGCGCGATTTCACCTACGTTGAAAATGCAGTTCAGGCGAATATGCGGGCTATGCTGACAAAAAATGAAGCCGCTCTGAATCAGGTATACAATGTCGCAGTAGGCGAACGGATTTCAGTGAATGAACTATTCAGGTTAATAGCCAAATTAACTGATTCAAGCTTAAAACCAACGCATAGAGAAACCCGTCCCGGTGATATTCGGGATTCACTTGCAAACATCAGTAAAGCAAAGGAATTTCTCGGATATGAGCCCACTATCCGCGCAGAAGAAGGATTAAAACGTACCTTTGCATGGTTCCGTACATCCGGAGTTAATACAAAATAGCATGTCAATTTTTAAATCTCTCTTCGGTACAAAGAAAAAAGAAGAAGATTATCCGAAGCTAACCGATCTTTCTGTTTTTCACACAGACATTCACAGTCATCTTATTCCCGGTATAGACGATGGAGTACAATCACTTTCAGAATCTATAGAAATGATTCAGGGCATGGTCGATCTTGGTATCAAAAGGATCGTAACTACTCCGCATATCATGAGCGACTATTACAAGAACACACCGGACATCATCCGACGTGGACTTGATGATGTCAGAAAAGAATTACAGAAACAAAATATCAATATAGAGATCGACGCTGCTGCAGAATATTATCTTGATGAAGGATTTTTACCTAAGCTAAAACAGAAAGATATCATTGCTATCAAAGACAAATATCTTTTATTTGAAATCTCATACATCAATCCACCTGACAATTTACACAGTATCATTTTTGAGATCAATGTAGCTGGTTACATTCCTGTGCTTGCACATCCTGAGCGCTATCCTTTCTGGTATAATAAGTTTGAAGAATTTCAGCGTATCAAAGAAACCGGTGCATTGTTACAATTGAACACTAATTCTCTCACCGGTTACTACGGTGGCGGAGCAAAAGCCATTGGAGAAAAAATGATCGATCTGAATATGATCGATTTCATAGGCAGTGATCTCCACGGACAGCGCCACCTCGACGGATTAAGAAAAGTTGTTTCTGAAAAACACTTACATAAACTTGCAGCTATCGGTGTAAAGAATGCAGGGATATAAGTTGAATAGTGAATGGTGAAAAGTGAAAAGTGAAAAGTGAAAAGTGAAAAGTGAAAAAGGTATCTGCAAATGTTATCCGCTTACACCCCTTCATAGTCATTTACATTCCTTTCGTTAAGCCCAACAGCATCACGTACCCCAAGTCCCGTCAGGGACGCCCTCTAGGTAACACAGAACCACAACATCGCACCCCAAGTCCCGTCAGGGACGCCCTCTAGGTAACACAGAACCACAACATCGTACCCCAGTCCCGTCAGGGACGCCCTCTAGGTAACACAGAACCACAACATCGTACCCCAAGTCCCGTCAGGGACGCCCTCTAGGTAACACAGAACCACAACATCGTACCCCAAGTCCCGTCAGGGACGCCCTATCGGTACCACAGAACCACAACGTTGTATCCCAAGTCCCGTCAGGGACGCCCTATCGGTTCCTAGAAGTGCACAAGCCTGACCCGAGATACCACCTCACCCCTGCCAGCACCCTTAACCATTTCAACAAAGTAAAAACCTTTTCCTACACCTGAGAGATCAAAACTGATACTATTTTCCCCTATGTCTATTTTGCCTTCATACATTTTATAAACCAATCTACCGGACACATCAATTAAACTTATCTGAACATCCCTTGCATCAACAGAATTGAAATAGATCGTAGCAATTCCTGATACAGGATTCGGATAAACTTTTATTTGTAGGTCGTTTGTAATTACTGAAGCAACCTCGGTGATGGTTACTGACTTTGTTACTGCAGTACATCCCAGAGAATCAATTACCATTACATAATAATCACCATCCTGAGTTGGTAAAAAATATTGATTTGTCTCGCCGGGAATTGCAACGCCTCCATTATACCACTGATAGGAATATGCCGGAGTGGAAATGATCGTGTCTCCTGAAGTGGTTAAGAAAGGGATACCAGGACCGGGATAAACTGTTATATAATTTGGAAAGACAGTTGAATCACAACCAAAAGAATTACATGCTACAAGAATTACATCATAGGTACCTTGAGAAGTGTATGATATTGCAGAAGGATTCTGCAAGGAAGAAGAAGCAGGTAATGCACCAGGAAAATACCAATTCCAGGAAGTGGGATTATTTAATGACTGATCGAGAAAATCTATTGTACCATCATTGCAAATAGACACACTGTTGCTGGTGATCTGACCATCCGGCAATGCTCCCGGTGAAAAGCAGGTCATTTTAAAGAACACCGGTTGATCTGCAATTCCATTAATCTTCACCGGACCATAAGAGCTGGGAGTAACAGGAAAATCTTGCGAGTGAGTTGTTGAACTAATTAAGATTGTATCATTCACACCACCATTGTCAAGTATAGATACTTTCGGTGAAGGAAAATCATAGAAGCTACCGGAATAATCGGCATCACTTCCACCAACATAAGTTGATCCACCACACCCATAACCTGTTCCGCTTGCATTTAAGTTAACAACAAAAAAATCATATGTACCTGCATTATTTGGCTGCAGGCCACCGGGAGAGGTTGGAAAGAGATCTTGTGATATTCCGGAAATATAAGCTTCACCGACACTATTGATTGCTAAACCTGTTCCAAGATCACCCCAGTCACCGCCAAGAAAAGTTGAATAGACCAATCCTGATCCGGCGCTATTTAATTTTGTGACAAATGCATCGGTCATCAAAGCATGTACCGGTTGCAATGCTCCTGATGTAATTGGAAAAGTCGGAGTGTAAGTAGTTCCTGCAATAAAAACTTCATCCGTAGATTGATCTACAGCAATTGCATTACCTTCTCCTGGTCCAATGAAAGTAGAATAACTTATCGATACAGGCATTGTTGTCGACAATTTTGTAACAAAAACCATTGTTCCATCGATGCCTCCATTGAAGACGTTATTATAAGCTCCCGGAGAAGTCGGATATAACATTGGACTAGAATTATTAAATACAGTCCCGGTAATAAAAACATTTCCATTTGAATTAACCGCAATGCTTTTTCCATGACATAAAGAAAACTGTCCTCCTCCTATTCGTGTGGAATAAACCAAACTATTATTTCCGGTTTGATTGATATCAAATTTAGAAACGAAAACATCATTATCACCGGTTGGAAAAGCCTGTGAATTTTTAACAGGAAAATTGCCTGTTGTTGTATATCCTGTAATGTAAGCAATCCCGCTTGCACCTAATGCAATTCCATAACCGCATTCACCACCTGTTCCACCTAAAAAAGATGAATATACTAAACCTGTACCGTTGGGATTCAACACGGTTAAGAAAGCATCTGATCCGTTACTGTGAACAGGTTGATATGCATTAGCAGTTGAAGGAAAATTTGTTATGCCTGTTATATTCAGATCCACTATTCCGGTAACATATGCGCGTCCAAGATCATCCACTTCGATATCTGTTCCGAACTCAGAGGAACTCCCCGGTAAATATGTTCCATATATCAAGGTAGTACCATCACTGGAATATTTAGCAACGAATATTTCCGGATAAACATTTCCCGGTCCTGAGTAGGCGCCGGGAGTAATCGGAAAAGTACCATCGACCATCCCCGTGAGAAAAACATTTCCTGCATTATCCATTTCATTCGCAAAACAGTAATTGATATTATTTCCACTGCCGGGAATATTTGTATAAGATGCCCACACCATTTGAAACAACGGATCAATTATAAGGTCATAGTGAATGTCATAGCCATTTGCAGCAGTAAAACCAAAAGTTGAATCATTCAGTAAAACATACCTGATATCTATAAATTGTTTGTTGCCATTTTTAATTTGCCATGCAACAGGTCTCCTCTGGACCTGCGTATGCCATTGAGTTCTTACTTCCAGCTCACCGGCACTATTAATAGTCAAAGCTTCTACCCCTTCATAAGCTGATTGAATAGAAGCGATCGAACTACCGGGATGCAGAATATAGTCATACTTCAGATCATATTGATGTCCATAAAATTTCAGGTCAATCTGATTGTAAATATTTTTATAATTTATTTCGGAATATTCCTCAGGATGAATCACCCAATCGGAAGGATCATTTCCAAAAAGATACGACAACTTACTTTCAACCAGTCTTTCCCCCGATACATTAATTGTCGCTGCAGCATTTAAGAATTTCAGATTCCAAACATAATAAGTATGAACTTCTGAACCATCAGGATTCTCTATTTCTTCGCCGGCATTACAAAAACTGATTCCATCGTTCAGCAATGAAACACTGGTAGCTGTATAAGATCCTTTATAAATAATTTCAGGAATCCACTGTCCTTGATTTTTGATAAAACTAACCTGAGAATTACTTCCCAAATTGTTGACGATCGGAGATCCGGCTGCTACATGAAGAGTTTCCATGAGCATCACAAATAAAATAATAATTGGTGTAGTTTTTTTCATAACGCAGGTTAAATGTAAGAAGCTTAATATTCCATACCTATGAGCTTATCCCATGTAGGTTAACGATGTAGGTGATTGATTATGAAGGCAATATTCACCTTTTAAATTAATGAATACGCTTAAAGTTGCTGAACGGGAATAATTGGGTTATGAAGAGTGAAAAGAAGTAGAATGAAATGAAATGAAGTAGAATGAAATGAAATGAAGTGGAATGAAGTGGAATGAAGTGGAATGAAGTGGAATTAAGTGAAATGAAGTGGAATGAAGTGAAATGAAGTGGAATGAAGTGAAATGAAGTGAAATGAAGTGGAATGAAGTGGAATGAAGTGGAATGAAGAAAAAAGAAAAAAGAAAAAAATCGGGTATCTACAAATTACTTGGTATTAGTTCATAGTTATTAGTTATTACTTATTAGTTATTCGCTATTCGTTAAAAAATGTTTTTTTGAAAATTAAAGACCCAGTGGATATTGAATTTATCAATTAGAGAACCATATTTTCCGCCCCATGGCATATCATTCAGAGGTTCTGTGATTTTACCGCCGGGGCTTAGTTTTGCAAAAAGTGAATTAATCTCTTCATCGCTTGTGCAATTCAAACATAGATGAATAGTATTGCCTTCAGATCTTTTTTCCATATTCAGGTCAGAGGCCATTAAGACAATATCTCCGCTTGTAAGCATTGAATGCAAAATTTTGTCTTTCATTTCCGTTGGCATTTGAGCAGCCATTTCGGGCATCTCACTTACGGTTTGTAAAATAAGTTCTCCACCCAGACATTCTTTATAAAAGTTCATGGCTTCTCGGGTATTCTCAAAATTCAGATAAGGATTAAGTTTTGCCATTTGCCTTTCATATTATTTATACAAGAACAAAATTAATCATTGGCAATTAAAATCGAATGGACAGTAACGACAATTTGAGGGGTTAATTACGACAAACAAAATTATCCGTTTTACCAATCATGCGAAACATACACATACCGTAAATCCAGTTTCGGATTTTTAGCAGGCAATTGCAACGATACTAATTTCTTGTTTGATCTTTTGTCTATAAAAGTTACTATCTGGTAAGTTTCTTTCAATTTCTGCTCCTCCCTCTTTTCAATATCCTTCTTTGCTACATTAAACTGAGATTGATTTTCAAAGCCCAGCCATGGCTGATCCTGATCATACATTATTTCTTGTACCGGTTTAATTCTTGAAAAATTTAACAATATAGTATTGAGAGAATAATAATAATCAAGTAAATCGTAGTGATACATTCCAGCGGTTGAACTGCTATAATAGTGAGACAATACATCTACTGAGTCCCCCATTACATAAAGTTGAAACGGAAGAAATGCACTATCAGCTTTAGACTTTTCTTCTATGAACCCTGTATCGGAATAGGAAAAATATCTTTCTGTAATATTAAAAACACTATCCTTTGCACAATACTTTTCTTCAACAAGCACGACATCATAATTTATACTATCCAGTCTGGCATATAATTTTTTTTCTTCCCTTTGAGCAATCAAACGATTGAAATACTGATTGTAATTTTTGTCTGTCATTTTCAAATGACTCTTCGTTAAAGAATCTACAGTAGAGGATATAGATTGAGCACAGGCAAAATCATAAATCAACAGAAACAATAAACCGAAATACGCTTTTCTCATGAAGTTGGTATATATAAGTCGAAAGTTGCACCCTGATCTACTTTACCATGGGCTTTTATTAATCCGTGGTGATTGTCAACAATCTTTTTCACAATCGCCAATCCGATTCCTGTTCCCTTATATTCTGATCTGCCATGTAAACGCTGAAAGACTTCAAATATTTTCTCACTGTATTGCTGTTCGAACCCAATTCCATTATCAGTCAAACTGATATGACAATATTCTTTTCCACTTATCAATGCAGGTTCATTAAATTTATTTGCAAGGCCAAGTTCACCCATTACAATAATTTTTGATAGACGTTTTGCATCCGAAAATTTAAGCGAATTACTGATCAGGTTATAAAGTAACTGTCTAAACTGAAAGGGAATTACTGAAAGCGTTGGTAAAACGTTTGACTCCAGTACTGCCTTTTTATTATGAAATTCTTCTTTCAGATCTTCTTTAACTTCATTAAATATTTTATTGAGATCTGTGTAGACAAATTTTCTTTCGCTGGAATTTGTGCGTGAGTATGAGAGTAAATCTTCGATTAAAGTCTGCATCCTTCTTGCGGCATTTTGCATCCTTTGAAAACTGTCTTTCCCTTCTGCAGAAAGATTTGCCTCTTCCTTCTCCATGATGCGGGTAGAAAAAGTCTGAATTTTACGTAACGGCTCCTGCAGATCATGGCTGGAAATATATGCAAACGACTGAAGTTCCCGGTTGATCTTTTCAAGTTCTGCATTCTTTTCTTCAAGCTGCGTCGTTCTTTCTACAACTAAATTTTCAAGTGAATTAGATAACTCTCTGAATTTTTTTTCACTTTCTTCAAGTTCCCTTTGGTGGTTTTTTAAATCTGTAATATCTCTGATTGTTCCAACTAACCTTTCCGGTTTTCCTTCTGCATCATAAAACACTTTTCCTTTACCTTCCATATAGTGAATTGTTCCATCACTCCAAACCAATCGTGATTCATAAAATAAACTTCCTGTTTTAAAAGCTTCTGCAAAAGCCGCATCTCTGATTTCTCTATCATCAGGATGCAGATGTGATAAAAGCTGTTCGTGTGTCAGTTTTACATCCTGATCGTAACCAAAGACTTTTAAATATCTCTTTGAATATAGAACATCTCTTGTTCTCAAATTAAGTTCCCATGTTCCCAATTCACTTGCATCAAGTACAATATTCAATCTTGCTTCACTTTCTTCAATCTTTCTTCTCGTCAATACTTGCTCAGTGACATCGGACGCAATTACAAGAATTCCGGATATTGTGCCATCAGATTCCCGATAAGCATCATATATAAAATTTACAAACTTTTCCTCAATTTTCCCATTGCGCGGTAGACCAACTGATCTTTCAGTTCCTTCATACTTTACACCAGTGGTAAAAACACCAATAAGAAGTTCATCGAAACCTTGTCCTTTCACCTCAGGCAGTCCGACAAATAAAGGTTTATTCATTACATCATCCGAAGTTTTTCCCCAAAGCTCCAGCATCATGTTATTTGCTATTTCGACAACAAAATCTTTTCCACGCAAAACACACATTGCAACCGGTGCCTGCTTGATATTATTCAAGAACCTGTTCGTACTCTCTTCAAGAGTTTTCAATGCTGTAACTTTCCCTGTCGTTTCAGTACAGGTTACGAATACACCTCTTGGCTTACCCGACTCATCTTTTACCGGACTATAACTGAAAGTCCAGTAGACATCTTCCATCTTTCCATTGCGATAAATCGGGATCAACTGATCTTCACTCCATGTAGCATCACCTGTTGTTAAAACCTTATCGATCAAAGGACGAATAATGTGCATGATCTCCTGCCAGTAATCTTCTGCACGGCCACCAAGGATATGCGGGTGCTTTCCATCATTACCCAAACTTGGGCGATAAGCATCGTTATAAAAACAAACTAACTCTTGTCCCCAAAACAGGAACATCGGAAATTTAGAATTTAATATTATGCTGATAGTAGTACGCAGACTTTGCGGCCATCCTGAAGGATCCCCGACAGATGTTTTACTCCAGTCTTTTTGTCTGGTCAGCTTACCCATTTCACCACCACCGGAAAGAAACTGGAATTCAGTAGTTGTTTGCTCCTTCTGCATAATAAAAAATTACGGTTTGAGTATAAAATCTTCTCGCCCAGGTTGCAAATTGTCAATTTTCGCTGAATTAACCAAAGCCTTTTGGATAACTTTTTTAAATTTAGAAAAATCACCCGGTTTCTGAATATAGTATGTTGCACCTTTTTCATAAAGTGTTTGTACATATTCAATGTTAAAAAATGTAGAGAAAATAACTACAATCAGATTTTTCAGATTTTGATTCTGACGAATTTCCTCCAGACATTCCAATCCCGATTTTATTGGAAGATTCAGATCCAGAAATAAGATATCATAGGAAGAAGCGCTAGTGCTGCTTAACAGATCCATCAATTGCACTCCATTTCTGACAACCTTTAGTTTTGCCGAATAAAATAATTCATCAAGGGCAATTTGAAAAAATGTGCTGTCCTCATCATCATCATCTGCTAAGATAAGATTATTGATTATTTTTCTCATTCGAAAATCCAATTAATCTGAACAGGGTAAACTTTCAAAAGAATTGCATAAGAACTTATGCGTAATTAACCCTTCAACCAGAAACAACAACAAATGAGCACATCTTTACTCAAAGTGTGTTTCATAATTTACCCAATATATTAAATTTAATAGAAAGGGTCAAATTATCCCTTTAGGTATATAAATATCAAAAGTTGCACCATGTCCGGGCCTGCTACATGCTGTAACAATTCCATTATGATTATTAACAATCCGTTTTACTATTGCTAATCCAATTCCTGTTCCGGCATATTCATCTTTACCATGGAGTCGTTGAAAGACACCGAAAATTTTATCTTCAAACTCTTTCTTGAAACCGATACCATTATCTGAAATCGAAATTAAATAATATGAGATCCCTTTCATTAGATTCTTTTGTGGAACCGTTTTGGAATTCACGATCTTCGAAGAAATAAGTATTTTTGGAATAGTATCAGGCAAAGTAAATTTCAAAGAATTACTGATCAGATTATACAATAACTGACGAAACTGAAATGCAATAACTTTCAAAGCAGGCAAATTCTTCAAGACAATTTCTGCTTTCTTTTCTTTGATCTGAAGTTTTAGTTCAACCAAAATTTCTTCTGCAACTTTATTCAGGTCACATAATTCAAATTTTCTTTCTGTCGTATTTAAATGCGAAAACGTTAACAAGTTTTTTATAAGTGTTTGCATTCGCATAGCTTCCTTATCGATGATCTTAAAATATTTCAGACCATTCTCCGACATCAGGTTTTTATCAATTTCTATGATCCTTTTTGAATAGGTTTGAATTTTCCGGAGCGGCTCTTGCATATCATGACTGGAAATATAAGTGAATGCTTCAAGTTCCTTGTTGATGGTCAGCAATTCAGCATTCGTTATTGCTAAATTTGAATTTGAGGCCTTTAACTCATTTGTTCTTTGCAAAACAGCAGCTTCCAGTTTTTTTTCTTCCGCTCTATGTTCCAGAATTTCTCTATCATACAATTCCTTTTCTTTTGCTTTGAGAAGTTTTGTTTTCGTCCGTAACTCAGTAATGTCGCGGATCGCAAGCAGAATAAGTGGTTCCCTATTCGTCTTCTGGATGATCCGGTTTGCATTAAGCAACATCACTTTCTCACCTATATTCGGAAAGATATGTGAAACTTCATAATCATGAAAACTGGAATTCTTCGGAATGATCTCTTCCAGTAATTTCCTCAGATGGGGAATATTCCATTGGCGGTTTCCAACATTAAATAACTGAATACCTCGCACTTCATCTTCTTTCACATTAAATTCCTTGTAAAAAGAACTATTAGCCGACTTAACACACAAATTTTTATCAAGTACAATCATTGGCTCATGAATGGTTGCTGTAATCGCTTCTGAATAATTATACGACTCATCTAAAAGGTCATTTCTTGTCTGCAGTTCCTGATTTGTTGTAGTCAACTCTTCATTTGCACTTTCAATCTCTTCCTTCGATGTTTCTAATTCTTCGTTAAGTGTTTGCAACTCTTCATTACTCGAAACTACTTCTTCATTTGCACTCTGTAATTCCTGCATGAAATTTTCCTGTTCCTGAGAGAATGCCAGCGCATCCGCATGTGCCAATGCAAGTTCTTCCTCTAATTTTTTAATTCGTTTATCCTTTATAACCGAAGATGCCTTTTTACCTGAGATTTTACTATCTGTTATTTCAGGTGCTGCAGTTAATGTGAAAACTACAAGTAACAATGGTTCTTCCCATTCTATTGGAACCGGGAGAATTTCTAATTGAAGTAAATTATTTTGATTATTGATCAAAAATTCTATTCCGGATTTTATGACTCTATGCTTTGTTCTGATGACTTTAGAAATAGTATTTCTTAACTCAAATGCTATTTCCGGTTTAGCCATTTTCAGGATATTGAACGTCGCTTTACCGGATGGATTTGCCAGATAAAGTTCCGTCGGCCCTTTAAAATGCTGAATTTCCATGTTGTAATTGATGGTAACATTCGCAGGAATAAATTCTTTTAACAATACTCTATCAATAGACGTTTCAAGATTACTCAAAGCTGTGGCCGTTTTCTTCTTGCTCCCATTAAAAGAAACTTTGTGATTTATTGGAAGTTCAAATGTTCCGGATTGATTTCTTGCAAGCCGTGGTGAAAGAGCCGGAAGAGAAGCAACACCAATGTTCTTCTTCCTTACATAGATCTTGAATTTTTTATTGAAAGGAACAAACAAGTTTGTAGACAGATCAATAGATTCCGATTTACCAACCATCAAAAATCCATTCTCGTTTAAAGAATAGTGGAAAGTTCTGACTGCTTTTTTCTGCGCAGGATTATCCAGATAGATAAACAAATTACAACAACTCACAAAATCCAGTCTTGAAAAAGGCGGGTCGGAAAGCACATTATGCGGTGCAAAGACACACAGATCCCGAACTGATTTTATTATGCGGTAAGCACCTTCTGATTTTGCAAAAAAACGCTGAATTCTTTTTGGAGAAATAGACTCAAGATCTTTTAAAGTATATAATCCGATTCTGGCTTTAGCAATTGCACGCTCACTCAAATCAGACCCGAATATTTGTATTGGAATATCAGCAGAAATATCATCCTGAAGTTCCATCAGCATCATAGCAATAGAATACGCTTCTTCTCCTGT
>Ga0138256_10004584_pt1 | contig 14692 bp, 12 predicted proteins | sample KNB2016incub_MG_FD_105486 | JGI IMG/M metagenome (GOLD analysis project Ga0138256, IMG submission 105486) | Active sludge microbial communities from wastewater in Klosterneuburg, Austria - KNB2014incub_MG | ecosystem: Engineered > WWTP > Activated sludge > Unclassified | place: Austria... | reverse complement strand
TTTCCCGAACGATGAGTCCGCGATCAAGCTGCTGTGGCTGGCGCTGCGCAACGCGTTGAACAAATCCGTGCGCAGGGCGTTCGACTGGAAGATCGCCATGAACCAGTTTGCCATCCTGTATGGCGATCGGTTTACACTGGCAAAGAGCTAACGAGACCGATTGAGTGATTAATCCGCCTCGCCCACAGAATTACGGATACGCCCTCGCCGGATCGTCGCAATCGATCTGCTCGATCGTGTGAAAGCTGACCAGCGGGTTACGGAATTTCAGGTCAGGTGTCGCGTCTGTGCAGTTGTGAGCCAGTGCGCTCCCGTCGATCGTGACCAACGATGGAAACTCTGGTGTGAGAACTTGCGCCGGGCGAGCACCCAGCACGCCACTTCCGACGACAGCTCATGGGTGCGCTCGCATCACTCGCCGTTGGCGCAACGTTTCGCGAGTTCTTCGTTCTGCGACCAACCCGACGTCGCCCGCCATTCCTCAAGGGCCGTGAGCCACTGTGCGAGTGTCGTCGCGTTCATCTGCGGGACGCCATTGGCAAGCAGAACGGAGCGCAGTGTGTCGCTCTGCCCCGCAAGCCACCCAGACACTGCGGCCATTGCGGCGCCCATCGCGTGCTGGCAAGCAGGCGTAAATGCGGGCTGGCGCGCCAGCAACAACCGGTCGTTTTCGACGACGAACGCGGACTCCTCAGCCTCAGTGGCAACTCTGGGCAATCCCATTGCAGCGAATACCGCGCTGCGCTCGAAGCTGCGCGAGTACCCGACGACAATAGTCTTGCCAACCTGGCGAACCTGGAGGTTCTGCGGCGCAAGGTCGGGCCGCGCGATCTCGTGAAACCGCTCGATCTCGCGTATCGCAGCGTGACCTCGCGCGATCTCGCCGCGCTGCAGATGCATCTTGCCGTCCGACGCAAACGCCGCGACGGCGCCCTCAACGTCGCCGTCGTTGACTGCGCGAAGATAGCGACGCACTGCCGCGGGTACCTTGATGCTACCCACATCGCCGGCCAACTCGGTGAACTGGATCAGGTCCTGGTTGAATCTATCTGGTGCTTCGATAAACGCGGAGTGACCCACGCCGTCATAGACACGCAGATCGATCGAAGGCTTGCTGGCTAATCGCTCGCGAACCTGTGCGAGCGGCACGCTTGGGTCCGCTGCACCCAGTATGAACCGCATCGGTAGAGTGAGCTTGTCGATGAGGTCAGTGTTGTCGAGTCGCTTTGCCTTCATGGCGCGACGAGCGTAGTCAGGCATCATCACGTAGGCGTAGCGGCCGCGCGCGATGACCTCATCTGGTAGTGGCTTCGCAGCCATGAAGTTCATGAACTGCAACGAGGCGTCGATGCTCTTCTGCAGATCGCCAACTAACGCTGCCGGTTCGCCCGCCGGGCGGGGCAGCAGCCCGCCATGGCTACCGACCAGCAAGACGCCGCGCGTTGCGGCTTCGCCATACTCCCGCACGAAGTCCATCGCGACATAGCCGCCGAAGGACCAGCCGACAATCCACGGGCGTTCGAGCTTGAGCTGCTGGATTACCGCCTGGATATCGTCTGCCCACACCTTATGGCCGGCATACGACTCGCTTGCCCAAGGTTTGCCAGACCCACCGTGTCCGCGCAGATCCATTGCCACGATGCGGAATCGAGTCTGCAGTCTCGGATCATCCAGTTGCTTCAGCCAGCTGAGATAGCTTTGCGAGAACCCATGCAGCAGCAATAGTGGTTCGCCGCTAGGGTTACCGCTCTCGACGACATTCAGGGGCAGGCCGTCCGCTGAGTACACCTGAATATGAGCGAGCCCGTTGCCCACGGCCGGACCGGCGAGTGGGGCCTGCGCTACGCACCATAGCGCCACAGAGCAGACCATACCTGTGGTGCGAGTCATTCAGTGCCCTCGCCCGCAGGACGATCGATCGTCACGAGCGTTGGGCTTGCTCAGAACCTGAACGTAGCCGTGACGCCGAAGTGCCGCTTGTTAGGTAGCACCGCCTCCGACGAGGCGAGCTGGAAGAAGAACGGATCGGTCGCACTGTCGCTCTGATAGCGCGAGGCTTCGAGCGTGTCGTCGTCGAACAGGTTTTCGATGAATGCGGTCACTTCCCATGAATCAGAGCGCAGCCCCGCGCGCAAGTTGTCGCGCAATTGCCCGGGAACATAGGCGACATTCAAGATGCTGTCGTAACGCTTGCCGATGTAGGTCACGTCGTTACGCACGAACCAGCTGCGATCACCTGTCAGCGGCGCCTCGTATTGGCCAAATGCAGCCGCGCTCAGCTCGGGCACCAGCGGAAATTTGAATCCTGCGGAATCGGTACGCCCATAAAAGCGCAATGGCACGGCCTCGTTGAGCGCCTTGGTGATCGTGGTGTCGGCGTACGCGGCACTTCCGCCCACGGTCCAGCGATCGCCGATCTTGTATGCACCGTCGACCTCGATGCCCTTGGTGTTGCTGTCGCCGGCGGCGAAAGGCACGACGTTGAAGGTCTCGCCAGCGGGAGCGGAGCCCGGCTGGATGATGCCGTCGCCGTTGAGGTCAACCTGGATTGTACGCAGCCCCTGGCGACCGACCCACTCGAGGTAATAGATCGACGCGTTCACGTACCAGCCGCCGTCGGCTGCTCGATGCTTGATTCCGAGTTCGTAGTTCTCGACCTCGGCCTCTGGCGCGACCGGCGTGATGCCGTTTGCCAGTGCGATGGTCTGCTGCGCTGGAGTCAACTGGAAGAAGGTCGCGTAGCCCTGTGTCGGTTGGTTCCCTTTGGCGTAGTTTACAAAGACGTTCGTCTCGTCGTTCAGCACATACTTGGCGAGTACACGGGGCAGAGTCGCAGTGGTCTCGACTGAGAATTCCGTTGGCGATCCGACGCCGCTAACTTGTGTGTCCTTCTGGCGCCGCGCCTCGACGCTGACATTGAATGCATTAGTGAAATTGAAGCCAATACTGGCGAAGACGGAATCTGTTTCGGACGAGCTGCGGATTGGCAGGAGCGCGGCAGCAGTTGGACCGCCGGCACCGGCACCGAACAGCGCTCCGTCGATAAATCCGCCGACCACCTCGTAGGTGTTCTCCAGCCGTGCGATGCCGAGCATCCACGACAGACGCTGATCGGCCGGCGAAGTCAGGCGTAACTCGTAAGTGTCCTGCGACTGGTCATTCACGTAAAAGAATTGATAGCGATCTTCCGGTGCCAGCTCGAAGTCCCGCAGTCCCTCGACCTTTTGATCCTGGGTGCTCGCAACCGCCGTCAACGTGTAACCGCCACCAAACGACCAGTCCGCTGTCAGGGCACCGAGTTCGTGTTCGAGTTCGGTCTTGTGCTTGGTAAATGGCAGCAGGCCCGCCGCCACCGTGGCCGCCGGCGTGGTGGTGTTGATGCCAACAGGACCACTCGGCGCACTTAGTTCGCCACAGAATAGGCGGCGCGACTGCTCAAGCGTGAAGCCCGCGGGCAGACCCGCCAGTGGGCGTGTCTGGAAGCCCGGGAACGGGCCGCAGTTGTGCTCATCAGACCGGGCAATTAGCGTCGTTGCAGCCGGACCGTACTCGTCGTCGCGCTTGCTATAGCGCAGACGAATCGAGATGTCATCCGTCGGTGTGAAGTTCAGCGTGCCGGCGACATAGCGCTCATCGGTTTCGCCAAGGCGACCGCCAAAAGCATTGCGGTAGAAGCCATCGAACTGGCGGCCGTCGACGACAAGCCGGCCCGACAAGCGGTATTCAACAAGCGGCCCTTCGATCGCCCCCGAAAGACGATAGTCATCATAGGTGCCGGCGGTGGTGCTGACACGACCCTTCAGTTCATTGCCCGGGGTGGTAGTAATCAGGCTGATTGCACCGCCGAACGTTGCCTTGCCAAATAGCGCCGACTGCGGGCCCTTGATTACCTCGACACGGGCGAGATCGTCGCTGCCGATGCCGGACGGGTTACCGATGTACGGCACGCCATCAATGAACACCGTGACGAGGTCCCGACGGTTGTCACCCACCGCCGAGATCTGTGTCATACCGCGGATCGAGAAGTCGCTCGCGGCTCTGGAGGAGCCGGCATTGAATGTCAGTCCCGGTGCAAATTTCGCGAGGTCCGAGATCGACTGGACGCCGCGCTCCTCAATCTGGGTGTTGGTAAAGGCCTGAATCGTCAGCGGCGCATCCTGGATGGACTCGACGCGCTTACGCGCTGTCACAACGACCTCTTCGAGCATCGCCGTGCCGCCGGGCGTCTGTGCTGACGAGGGCAACGCAATCGTCGTGAGCAGAAGGCCCATGACGCCGATCGCCACAGTTTTCGTAATCATTCGCAACTCCACAGACCATAAATTCGTATAAGTAACACTCAGTTGCCACGCTACACCCAGCAGTTAGTGTGCTGCCAATACAACATCTGTATGGTGCAGCACCTCGAGCGCATGGTTACCCGAATCGCGTGTCTGTAGTCTATCGGCGGCCCAAAACGCCTTCTCCCTACTTTCGTGTGCCGGTGCGGTTTTTACGTGAATCGGAGTTCGCGCTACGCGAAACGACGCCCGATTGACAACAAGAGCGCGGCCACCTATTTTTTCGCCCATGTTTTCTGTTGCCAGGAGCGCAAGGTGACCACACCTGACACGTTGGCAGTTCCGCGACCCGTCAGGAGGATATTGGGCGTTCCCACGTTCGGTTCTGCGGCGTGGTTCAGCTTCTATCTGATTCCGCCGCTGATGCTGGCGTTGCCGTTAGGACTGAACAGTGCTGGCATAGGTGCTGAGATGACGCGGCCCACGTCTGTTCTGATTTGGGTGCTCGTGTGCATGACCTCTTGGTGGCTATCCGATCTGTTGTCGCGCCTCGCAGGCTGGTCGCTGCGGCGCTGGCAACCGTGGCCATGGCTGTTGATTGTGTCCGGGTTTCTGCTCAATGTCGCAGCGTCCAGTGTGTACTGTCCATGGTTGCTGGCAGGTTTCTTACAAGTTAGCTTAGTCGACCTGACACCGGTCGTCGCGTCCTATTTCTTGATCGAACGAGACTTGACGGACCTCGCCTATCTGCGCACGTTGTTTATCGCAGCGCTGCCCGGGCTGCCGTTCTGGCTGCTCGGCAACTATTTTCTTGAGCGATTCTACGGGTTGCCACGCCTGAGCCGGCTCACGACGGCGCTAGCGGGCGAGACCCGCGAAGGCAGCGCCGACAATTCGCTCGCGGCTGCCGAACTTTCGACCGACGCTGCGTCCGCACCTAAGCCGAGGTTCCTTCAGCGACTCGATCGTTTGGCAGGTTTGAATGTGTCCGAGTTGGTCGCCGTCGAGGCCGAAGACCACTACATTCACGTGCACAGCCGACGGGGCAAGGAACTTATTTACTACCGCTTTGGTGATGCGCTGGAAGAATTGCGAACATTGCGTGGGATCCAGATCCACCGATCCGCTTGGGTGAGCATCGACGGTATCCAGACTGTCGAGGATCGCGGTCGAAAAACCCATGTCGTGCTGATCACTGGTGAGCGGCTGCGCGTCAGTCTGCCGAATCGGGGGGCGCTATTGCGCTTGCGGCAGGCTTCCGCTCCCGCTTGAACCGAACCATGCTCGGTTCACTGCGCTGCACTTCCTGCGGTGGTACGAGGAATTCCGGTAGTCGCGCGCTAACAACCTCGGCGATGTGTGCCGGCACTTCCGTGAGGGTTGTTGCGCTGCCGGTCATCGCGCTGTAAAGACAGTGGCCTGGATGCGCGCCCATCAGCATCCACGGTTGCCAGGGGCGCACGTGCACCCAATGCCCAGCGTGGTTGACGTGGTTCTTGCGCGGGTCTATCACGTCGGCCCAGCTCGCGCTGTAGCTCAGCATGTCCGAAACCTGAATCCGTGCGCCATTGCTCTCGCGCTTCCAGATTGCGGGGTCGAGCGGATTCTGGGCCCAGAAATGCGAGCGCTGCTCCAGCATCAGCCGGTCACCAGCCCTTTGCCACGGCAGTACAAATGGCCGCAGCGCCGGCGTCGAGCCGTCGGCGCGATCGTAGAATCGCTCTTCGCGAACGACTGGAAGAATCCAGCGGTTCACCGCGGGATTCGCGATATGGAAAGGCTCAACTTCCTCTTTGAGGTACGGGTTGGTCCATCGATCCAGGATGCGACCGGATCCGAGATCGGTAAAGAAGCCGCACTCTTTTTGTAAGAGCTGGTAGCCGCCTTGTTCCGGAACCGGTCGCAAGCGCTGTGTACTCATGCCAATAATGCCAACGAGTTCGCGCACGGCCTCACCGGGCACGACGCCCATCAGTACGCCGCTGTACCAACCGTGGGTGTGACTGCCAGGTTCCAGCGTTGCCGTGATTTTTGCGAGCGCCAGTACATTACCCGCAGGCGTTGAGAGATCGATCGCTCCGGACTTCAGTCCAGTTGGCACGTTTGCGGCACGCGTAGTGCGCGGTGTAGCCAACAGTACCGCCAACCCAAAGCCGGCTATGACAGATCGACGGTCGAGCAGCGTGTCTGGTTTCATAGGGGGTTCAACAGATCCGGGTGTTCTTTTGTCAGGCGCTCCCTCAGCCAAGATGGCACGGCAGCATCGTCATCGACGCGACACTTGACGCCGACCAGCCGCATGTTCTGGATGCCGACGGTGTCGCGCATGTCGAGCCAACCGACGAAACTGTTGAGCGTGGTGTAGGTGAACTGGCAGTCTACCCACTGATTTCGGGGTTGCGCGAGTTGTGCATACGTCGTCGTGAATGTCGCTAACGATGACGCCAACTGACGCGGGCGGGCAGGCTGCGTAGCAGTCGCTGCGCGTGCATCGATACTGACGTAGAGATCCTCGGTCAAAGCGAGTGTTCCCGCGATACTGGCAAGTTGCGTGATTTCGCCGCGGAAATGTGCGCCGCCTGGCATTTCGGTCGCGGGCAGCACCGCGTTGTCGCGGAATACCAACCGCTGCGCCGAGCGGTAGTGGACCGGGGCAACTTTACGACCAGTGAGCGGATTCAGCCACTGCTCAAGGACTTGACCGGAGGCCAGGTCACAGTAGTAGCCTGCTTCCTCGAGGTGCCAATCCCAGGCGCCATCGTTTCGCGCAATGGCGCGAGTGCGACTCATTCCCTCGATGCGCGTGAGCGGAACAGCAACCTCGCCCTCGATCTTGCCCACCAGTACGCCAGAATAAATCCAGCGGACGGTCGCGCCGTCGGGCGAGGAACGCATCCGAACGAAATTGTCGAGCAAAGTTGCGTCGTTCGGCGGGCGGCGCATGGCAGGTGTGCCGGCTCGCACCAGGTGATTCAGGGCCGGCGTGCCCAAGACGAGCAAACCGAGGCCAGTTAGTGCACGCCTTCGCGATAATTGGGAGGTAATGGACATGGTGCGATGTTCTCGCTTATGGAGATGCGGCGCCAATGGCGTTTTCGCGAACTCGCCGCAGAACTTCGCGAATTTGAATGCATGCTTCGTGAACAGGCCGGCGATTCAACCGTTGAGCGCGTCCTGCAGGGCGCTCGGAACTGGACGCGCCAGCTCGCCCCAGCGTGGCTCGAGGAGCCCCGCGTCTTCCGCGCGTGCCCGCGCCAGGAATTCCCGTGGCAAGTTGCCGGGTTCGCGAATCTTGCGACCGCTCCAGGCGCCCAACATGTGTCCACGCGTTTCGCCCATCCGCATCCACTCGGGAAACGGAAAGACATAGAAGCCCGAAGTTTGATATTGCAATGAAGTGACCTTGGGATCGTCGAAATCACGCTTGGGTACGCTGCTCACCGAGCTTTCGATAAACATCTTCGGCCAGCCATCCGGCGTGGGTCGGATGTGCTCTGACTTCACCAGGTCGCCTTCTACGCGCATGACAAGATACGTCTCGAGCCAGCGAATGGCAGTGGCATCGAGCGGCAGATAACCGCGCGGCGAGTGCAGCACGCCGGGATCGCTCAGCAGCCGCATCGGCTGCACCGCAAGCGTCTCGCCGGTAAACGGGTTAGGGACGCTTGACGTGTAACGACCGGTTTCAATGTCGCGCGGATAGCTCAAGTTGTGCGCGTGGATACGCCAGGTGAGGTCGCCAACCCTGCGGAAATACGAAAACTCCATGCCTTCGAAACGAACGATGGGGAGTGGTCGCTCGTCTTGCGGCAACGCGTAGACCAGAAATTGGTAGGTGCTGAGTGCCGTGGCTTCGTCGCGTAGGTCGCGCTCGAAGCGGAACTGGGCCCGAAATCTTTCGCGCGTGTCTGCCCATTCGATGTAGCCGTCGTCAAGTGGCCGAACGGGCGAGACCGTGGTCGCTGCATCCGTCGGCGTGCCGAACGCAGCCCACCCGGCAGCCAGCGGCGCATGTGTCAGTAGCAGTCGGCGGGTCGAGTCGATCATATTGCCATTGTTACTTGATTGCCGGCGCCCGTCATACGTATTGCAAGGTACCCCATGCGTAGGCTGCATCGTGACGGCGATAGCGAGACGCGTAGTCGATTGGCGTCGTGCTCGTGAGCTATGCCGGAGCGTACATCGGCCTGTCCAGGGGCCGATCAAATGACTCGTCAGGCGCCCACTGGGCGCTAAAAGAGAAACTTGATGGGCCGCTCGAACTCACCCCACCGCGGCTCCAGCAGTTCCGGGTGGTCGCGCTCGGTGCGCTCGAGAAACTCCCTCGGAAGATCCTCCGGGCGATTGACCTTGCGGCCGTCAAAGAAACCCAGCATATGGCCCTTTGCGTCGCCCATCTCCAGCCACTCTAGGAACGGAAATACGTAGCTACCGGCAAAGTGCACGGGCAGTGAGCTAATTGTGCAGTTCTCGAACAGGTCCGCGTCGACCCACTGACACGAGTTCTCGATGTGCGTGACGGGCCAATCGGGTGGTGCCGTGCGTACGCTATCCAGCTTGACCAAGTTGTCCTCAACTCGAAAGAGTCTGTAAGGCTGTCTGTATTGCTTGCCGTCGCCAGCAAGATTGCGGAAGCCCCGCGGCGAGGCGAGTGTTCCCGGGTCATTGAGCAATAGCGTGGAACGCGTTGCCACACGACGCCCGGTGATCGGATTCTCGATCGTAGTCGCGAACCTACCGGTGGTTAGATCACGTACGTACGACAGGTTGTGAGCGTGGATGCGGTATTCAAGTGGGGCGACGACGCGAAAGTAGCTGTACTCGATTCCCTCGTACCTCATCAACGGAAAAGGCGCGCGACCTTCGGCAATGACGAACGCCGTCCAGTGATACCAGGTCAAGGTCGAGCCCTCGCGATCGACCAGATCGCGCTCCATTCGAAAGTGTTGCTTGAACACGTCGGCAGGGTCGTCGAAACGCAGGAACTCGGACCGCACACGGCTGAGTGGCATCGCAGCCGGTGCGGCGCGCCCCGCCGCAGTCATGGAACCGACAGCAGCCGCAGCGCTGCCGAGCAAAGTGCGGCGAGTCAATCTACCCATCTTTTCATTCACTTGTGGTGCTCCTCGAGTGCAGTATGAGGCGCCAGCTGCATCCAGCGGCGCTAGTTGTCGCAACGTTGCCTAGAAACACACCTCGTGGCGGAGTTCCAATGCGTTGAGCTTCCAGCACCATAGCGACAATGCATCGGGCCGTCTTGGCGACGAGGCAGAATGCACCAGTCCCTGCAGGAGACTCGCTCTTGAACAAGATAGAGATCAGGCTTTCGGGCTTGAGTATCGGAACCCAAACAGGCCCATGAACCGACGCGAAGTGCTGGCAGGTAGCGCCGGATTGCTGGCGATCGCTGCTGCGGGAGATTCGGCATGGGCGCAGCCCTTCGCCACTGCGCGCGCGGCCGCCGTCGCTAACTCGCTGCGCGGGCCGGCGCTGCTCGAGGCCTTCGTGCGGATGCGTGGCCGTACGGACGGCGCGCTCACCTACGGTTGGCTGCGCTCGCAACGCTCGACCGTCATCGACGGTGATGTCACACCGCTTTGTGGCGTGCTTGCGGGGGCCGTGCAGCGCTTCGAGCGCATCGCTGATGATGTCTTTGAGGCGACGGTACTGGAGGTGGCGCACTACACTGATCCGCTGTCCGGTGAGCCGCTCGAAACCGTCACGATGCCGGGCAGCGGCCGCACCGTCCCCGTGCCAGCGTACCGCTTCGGACCTGTTAGGGCACGATTCGCCGTTGCGCTTGACGAATGGGAGGAGTTCGATCCGCCGCAGGGCGGCAGCGGTGCCGCTCAGTTCGTGCCGCGATCTGCCGTGCATTTGGTTCGATCGCTGGAACCGGCGACCGCAACCGGCGAGCGAGTAGTCGTACACGCTAACGAGTATGGTCGCGTTTATCCTGACCGCTCAGCACCGAAGACAATCTACTATCGCGAGTGGATGGTCTGGCAGGCGCGCGCAGCGGACCTGGCCCGCAAGTCCAGCGTGTCCGTCCCGGCAGACTACTCGTACACTGCGTTGACCAGTTGGCGGCCGTGGATGCAGATGGCAGATATCCGAGGGCACACGCTCGACAGCGGTTACGGCGCCAAAGCGGCGAGCTGGTCCGAGTGTCCACCGGAGTTTCTTGCCATGACGCGCCGCCGTCACCCTGATGTGCTGGACGATCCGCAAGGCGCGCTCGCTTCCAAGCCTAAATGACAAGAACGTCGGATTTGATCCGTCAGTCGTCCCGATCATATTAGCGCCTGACTCAATCTGCGAGGTCGCGTACCACGCGGAATCCAAAGGTAAATCGCCGGTCGGTCGCCGCCATCTTCAACCGAAACGCTGACCGCGTGCTCGCGGCAATCGCCGTCCAGCCTTGTCCGCGCATCACGCGCAACCCACAGTCGCTGCCGCCGAGACGCGCCTCCTGCGTAGCCGGTGCCGTTGTGTGGTCGTCGTTCCAGCAATCAGCCACCCATTCGTTCGCATTGCCTAGTAGTCCGTGCACGCCAAACGGATTGGCGACCGTCTTCTGCACCGGTGCCATGGTCGGATAGCCATCGCGACAGGGCTGGCCCTTCCAGTTGTCCATCTTGGCGTACTTGATTTCCGTTTTGTCCCAGCCGAATTCGTCCTGGGTTGTCAGGTCACCGAGGTTGACGTAGCGACAGATCTCGTCGGCCGAATCGCCGAACCAATAAGCCGTACGAGTGCCCGCGCGGGCGACGTACTCCCACTCCGCTTCACTGGGCAGCCGATAGTTGTGGCCCGTCTTTCTGGTTAGCCACAAGGCATATGCGTTGGCGTCGTGCCAGTTGATGCACGTGACGGGGTGGTCGTCACTGGTGTCGATCTTCGGGTCGCGCCAGCTGCGGCTGGCGTCGAACAGCCATTCGGTTCCAACGAACTGCCAGCATCCCTGTTCAGGTGAGTAGCCAGTCTCAGTGGCGAAAGCGGCGAACTCGGCACGTGTAATTTCGTACTGCCCGATGCTGAACCCGCGCTGGATCGCGACTCGATGCGTGGGTTGTTCGCGGGTTGCCCAGTAGTCGGGCAGGCCAAGGCGCTTCGATTCAGCGAGCTCGGCGCCCATCGTGAAGTCGCCTGCGGGGATCGATACGAGCGCCGGGCATTCTTCGCAGTCACGCAACGGTTCAGTCGAGGCCGGGGCGGCCAGCACGGCGCACCAGACCGCAGCCAGAAACGGTGCTGCTGTCATCCGCACCCGCGGCTGGGTCAACGGTCGAACCTGGCTTCGGTACGATCGAGCGCACCGATCGGATCTGCGGCCAGTTGCGGCGCGACTCTCGCGAGCTGCGCTCGCCAAGTCGCGGGGAGATCCTCATAGCGGTGCACCTTGCGGCCGGTGAGGCGCGATGTGAGATTGCCGGGCCGGTCTCCCATGTTCATCCAACGCTGCCAGCCAGTGACCTCGGCAAAGAACACGACAGCTTCGGCGGAAGTCACTGCGGTATCTGTGAGGTTGGCGAGGCTGCCGTGGTAGACCGCGATATCGTTGACTTCAAATGGCGTCTTGCGACCGGGTGTGAACACGCGGGCAACCGACTCGTCGCGCTGGAAAACATCGTCAGCGACGACAATGGGGGGGTGCGTCATGGTGCTCGATTCCATCCGTGCGCCGCCGATTTCGGTGGGCAGGACGCGGGAGTTGTCGGCACGGAATTGTGCGACCGACGGCCCGAGTGGCCTGAATCGCACCGGCAGCGTCTCGCCCGTGTAGGGGTTGCGCCAGGACTCGAGCGGTTCGCCGGTCTCCAGATCGAGGCTCAGCGCCATCTCGAACGAGGTGAGATCGAAGCCGCCGTCCTCGCGATGACGGATCCGTTGGATCGTGCCGACGCTATTGGTGTAGAGAGGCGGCAGCGTCGCACCGATCTGCCCGATCTTTGGCCCTTGCAGCCACCAGAAAAGCAGGCCGTCGTCGGTGCGGAACCGCAGCTTGCGGAACATCGTCGTTGGATCGATGTGGGCGGTCGCGCTTGCCTTCGCCGCGACTGTCGCGGCGCGGGCCGCGCCAGCGGCGAACATCCCGGCGACGGCCCCCGTGATCAATTGACGACGATCGACTGACACGTACGCAGCTCCTTCAGCGTGCGCAAGCCGGGGTGCGGTCGTCAGAGGCGCAACCGGAAGTGTGGGCGGGAAACACTGGCAGCGGTGTCGGTACTAACAACATATTCGGGCTCCCGAGCGACGGACCGAAGATAGTTTCATCCAATCCCCTGCGCGTCAACAATACAACATTTGTATCGCAGTGCACGCCGAATGCATGAATTTAGACAGGCCGCCCGTCCCAGTGCAGATTGTTCGTGACTAGCCGACGCGGTAGGCTCCGATCTATTGTGGGGCTGGCGCAGCTTTGATCTGCGTGCACGCATCGCGGCCTAGAGGATTGCACCATGCGACTGATCTTCCTGCCATTTCTTCTGGTTGTCGGTTTCGCGGCGCAAGGCGCTGAGCGCGACTATCAAGTGGTACAGGGTGCTGGAGGCGTGCCGCTCAACGTGGTTACCGTCGGCGAGCGGACCAAGCCCGCCATCGTCTTTGTGCACGGCATCGGGCAGAGCCACCTGAGCTTTGAGGAGCAACTCGACTCGAAACTCGCCGAGCAGTTTTACCTGATCGCTTTCGATCTGAGAGGTCATGGCAATTCAGGCAAGCCTTGGGCGCCCGAGGCCTACACTGAGTCGCGCACCTGGGCGGATGACTTGCAGCATGTGATTCAAGCGACCGGCGCATCACGGCCCGTGTTGGTGGGTTGGTCGTACGGTACGCTCGTCGTGGTCGACTACGTGCGCCACTACGGCACCGATGGGCTCGCCGGTATTGTCCTAACAGGTGCCTATGGAGGTCTGACGCCACCGCCGCCAGCGCCTGAGCCGCAATTGGCCGCCGCATTCCAGCGCAACAGAGAGCGGCAACTCAGTGCTGATCTCACGGAGAACATCGCCGCAGCGCGCTTTACTGCGAAACTCCTGACCGCGCGGCAAATGCCGGAGGCGTGGTACGAGCGAGCGACAGTTATTGCCCTGATGCTGCCGCCCTATGCGCGGCGTTCAATGTTCGCCCGCCCGCTGGACAACGTGGGTGTCATTCCCGACATTCGGGTGCCACTACTGTTACTCGTCGGTGGCAAGGACCCGAGCGCACCGGATGGTCTGGGCCGCGAGCTCGTCGCACAGCTCTCCAATGCGCGACGGGTCGTTTTTGCCGACTCCGGTCATTCACCCTTTCTGGAGGAGCCAGCGCGGTTCAATGATCAGCTCTCGACCTTTGTGCTCAGTTGCCGGCCCCAGCCTGTTATCACGCGCCAGCGAAGCGTCTTACTGCAATAACGAGTCTGCTCGCTGGCGCGGCGAGCGCGCAGAATGAAAAACTGCAAGCTCTGGCCGGCGCAGCGTTACTGCGCCGCCAGTTGATGATCCAGCCGACCAGGCCTGCCAAACCGACAAACCAGATGGCATTGCGGCCACCGTGGTCGATGATGGTGTTGGCGAGATACGAGTCACGCCCGATGAAGTGGCCCGCGGCAGCGTCCCGCGCCCGGCAAATGCTGCCCGCGGAATCAGCGGCCGAACCGCCGGCAATCCGCGCCTGCACCGGCAGGCGCACGCGCGCCAAGTGGTAGCTCAGGCTGATGCTGTCCAGGCGCCGTGTGCCCAAGGTGCGAGAGGATCTTCGCGATGATCTCGGGCGCCTCGATACTGGCGATGATCGCAAACTTGCCGCTGCACCGAGCGCAGCTGTCGATCTCGATGCCGAAAAAGCCGACGTCAGGAGTGCGGCAACGTGTGTCGCCCAGTCAGCAGCAGGCGCCAAATCTGCGATCAACGATCTCGACGTCACGTAGCACGACCGACGACCGGTGCCCACAGTCCTCTGAGCGCCTTCACCCGCACCCCATGCGAACGAATCGCTACCTGGCAGTTGTCGGCAGCGACGCGCACACCGTGCGAACTTCGGCGAGAAACAACTGCACCGACTTGCGCTCAACGCCTCCCACCCGGTAAATCAGACCAGCCTTGCGCTCCACCGAGCCATCATGCAACGGCAAACGACGCACCGATCCTGCTGCAAACTCGCGCGCCAGCAGATGGGCCGGAACAGCTGTGATGAACTGCCCGGAGGACAGCAACGAAATCATCAATCCCAGAGAGTTAGTACGCACCACAGCAAGTGGCGTGGGCAGCCCATCCTTCGAAAAGAACTGCTCGAGAAACTCTTTCGCATGCGGCTGATCCGCCACCACCCAGCGCAGATCCACCAATTCGGATTTATCGACTTCCCGTCGTTTGAAAAGCGGATGACCGTTGCCAACAACAATCGAAGAGACAACCGAATAGAGC
>Ga0138256_10004583_pt1 | contig 14693 bp, 10 predicted proteins | sample KNB2016incub_MG_FD_105486 | JGI IMG/M metagenome (GOLD analysis project Ga0138256, IMG submission 105486) | Active sludge microbial communities from wastewater in Klosterneuburg, Austria - KNB2014incub_MG | ecosystem: Engineered > WWTP > Activated sludge > Unclassified | place: Austria... | reverse complement strand
TTTTGTCATTCCCAGTTTCAAAGTCATTACCTGTTCAAGTGTCGAATATTTGGGAGATTGAACAATGCAGGATGAAAACGCTGAAAGGCAAATGATTGAAATCAAGGTGTAACTTTTCAGGATTTGCAACATGTCGTTATTCCTTTTAGATGTAATTAAAAAATCTTACGATGGAGGAAGTGTGAAGTTGGGAAAGAATTTCGGCCAGACTGTTATACAATAGGCAATCATTGTTACATAATTCACACCTTATGTTTTATTCAAAGAATTCTTTTTCTATTCCTGGTCAATTTTGAACTCAGTATTGCTATTGGGATTGAGGGAAGCATTGTTATCTAACGAAATCGGAATTTTGAGCACACAGATCCGGAACAGATCTTCCTCTCTGGCGTGAATGCTTCTCTCAATTTTGCCATGTGTAACATTATTTAACACATCCACTACACCGGAAAATCTCATCGCCGATTATCTTTGAGGCACATGATATTCTCGTTTAGAAATACAAAGTGTAAAACACGAGGGCTCCTCGTTTTTTATTTACTGATTTCCTTTTCATGGATTTCTCTGATCGCTGATCAAAGAAAAGTTCTTTTCCTCGGAAACAGTTATACATCTGTCAACAATTTACCCCAACTAATTTTTGATGTTGCTGGCTCTATGAATGACACATTGATTTTCGATAGCCATTCTCCGGGAGGATATACACTTGATCAACATTTTTCGGATACAAATTCAACAAATAAAATCAAAATCGGTGGCTGGGACTTTGTCGTTCTGCAGGAACAAAGCCAGCTTCCATCTTTTGAAGATTATTATAGCGCTGGAGGAAATTGGCTTTGCCAAATGATCCGACAATACAATCCTTGTGCACGGAAAATGTTTTACATGACCTGGGGGCGAAAAAATGGCGATTCAGGCAATTGCGCAATTTGGCCTCCAGTATGCACCTATGAAGGGATGGATAGTTTGTTGCGCTTGAGATATATTGAATCAGCTATTGCGAATGGAACAGACATGTCTCCTGTAGGCGCTGTATGGCGATACCTCCGCCAAAATTTTCCAAATATAGAATTGTATCAGGCAGATGAGAGTCATCCATCCGCCGCCGGTTCTTATGCTGCTGCTTTTTGTTTTTATTCTGCTTTATTTAAAAAAGATCCCTCCTTAAGTAATTTCAATTCTGTACTTAATCAGGCAGAAGCGGCCATCATCAGAGATGCAGTAAAAGTTGTAGTGTATGACAGTCTTCAGTATTGGGACTTCAGCAAGCATTTTCCAGACGCGGAGTTTTCGTATGTGATTGGACAAGGAACGAATGAAGTTGTGTGCACAAATTCAACTACAAATGCTGACACTTATTCCTGGGACTTTGGAGATGGCTTAACATCTGTTGATACAACTGTTTTTCATAATTATTCATCCAACGGTACATACACAATCATGTTGTCAGCAAGCAGATGTGATTTAACGCAAATGCATCAGGATACCTTTTCGCTTGATGTTACTTTTTGTCAGCACAACCCTACGATTCTTCCCGATGAACTTGTTCTGTGTCCGAATTCTTCCGATACACTCTGGACTCAAAACTATGACTCCTACCAGTGGTACAATGATGGTATACTTTTACCCGGAGAAACCAATCAATTCCTGGTGCCCGTCTATGGTTCGATGTTCAGCGTAATAGCAAATGAAAACGGATGTTCGGAATTATCCCCGGCAGTCTTTGTAAATAATTTTAATCCGGGGCTTGTGATTTACAGAGTCGATACTTTGAGTCATTTTCCGTTCGGGGATACCCTTTGCTACGGAGATACATTAATTTTAGTGCTCAACACGAACAGGCCGGATAATTCAGGGAATCAAATTCAATGGTCAATCGATGGCCAGGATATTCCATCGGCTGTCAATGACACTTTTCTCATAACTGCCTCCGGGACTTATCTGGTCAATGTAAAAAACTCCGTTTGTCCGGACTATGCTATTTTTCTTAGTCCGCCAATAAATTTTACATTTCTCAATTGCAATGCCGGTATCGATGAAGGAGATGAATTGCAACTCATGGATATTTATCCAAATCCTTCTCATGAATCCATTCAGATAAAAATTAACCCTCAATTGTTAGGGGAACACTTTTCTATATATGACATGTTTGGTAAAGAGGTACTAAATGGATTTTTTGAATCTGAAATCACCACCCTTTCAATTATCAATTTCACAAAAGGTGTCTATTTTATAAAAACAGATTTACCGCAGGTAGGGGTTTTTCCATTCATCTTTCAATGATCTGTGCTTTTGACGATTGCTAAGCTATTTCAGGGAAATTTATAAAAGACTAAATTCGTCAAGTCATTTCGATATAGCTACTTCGGAATGATCTGGTGTTATTGTCCGTCCCGGTATTGATCCCGGATTAAACCTTTACTCAAAAAAAGAGTCTGCATCAAAAATCGGGTTCATGAAAAAATACAGCATTCTCCTTTTCTTCCTTGTAAGTACATTTATCAGCAGGTCTCAGTCGCTCTATTTCCCTCCGCTCACAGGAAATACCTGGGATACGATTTCTCCTGCTTCTCTCGGTTGGTGCCAGGATAAGCTGGATACATTACTTGATTACCTCGAAAGCAAAAATTCCAAAGCATTCATTTTGTTGAAAGACGGGAAAATAGTTGTAGAAAGGTATTATGGTACTTTTACTCAGGACAGTCTCTGGTATTGGGCATCAGCTGGAAAAAGTCTCACTGCTTTTATGGTAGGGATCGCTCAACAGGAAAATTATTTATCGATCAGTGATACAACATCAGATTATCTTGGACAAGGCTGGACAAATTGCACTCAATCTCAGGAAGAAAAGATTACTATCCGGAATCAATTAACAATGACCTCCGGCCTTGACGACGGAGTCCCTGACAATTATTGCACGATTGATTCCTGCCTGATTTATCTCGCGGATGCCGGAACCAGGTGGGCCTACCACAATGCTCCTTATACTTTATTGGATGGAGTCATTGAAAATGCCACAGGACTTTCACTCAACACTTACGTTAATCAAAAACTAAAAATTCCAACCGGAATGAATGGAGCCTTCATTACTTCAGGGTATAATAATGTTTTTATCAGCACTCCCAGAAGTATGGCGCGATTTGGCCTTTTAATTTTGAATCGTGGCAACTGGAACGGTACAGCAATCATGACTGATTCTGTTTATTTCAATGCAATGACAAATTCTTCTCAAGCCTTAAACGACTCCTATGGTTATCTGTGGTGGTTGAATGGAAAAGCTTCGTACATGGTACCCGGACTTCAATTTGTTTTTCCGGGATCTCTCAATCCACATGCTCCAAACGACATGATTGCTGCTCTGGGCAAAAACGGACAATTCATCAATGTTGTTCCGAGTCAAAATCTAGTTTATATACGTATGGGAGATGCGCCTGGCGTAGGAGAGGTTCCATTCACAATCAACGATACGATCTGGCAAAAACTCAACGACGTGATGTGCGGTACTACATCCATTTCCTCATCCCTTGAGACAATTGAAAATCCGATACTCTATCCAAATCCATCAAAGACCCAGTGTACCGTTCGCCTGAAAAATGAGTCATTCAATATGATTCTATTCGATTCAAGCGGTAGAATAATCAGGAAAGTCGACAATTGTTTCGACACGGTGATATTGGATAATAAACACCTGACGAAAGGAATCTATTTCCTTCAATTGAATTCACTTGACGGAAAAACCTTTTCTCAAAAATACATTGTAGGCGAATAATTCTTGTACTGTCAGTGCTTAACAAATTGAACTCCCTCGTTCAGCTGAGTCATTTGAATTTCCAGATTCAATATATCTGTCTCAACGTCCTGCAATGATTGACGGTAATGAAAACTCTCTGTTTCATTTTTTGAAATCGAAAGCGTCCTGTAAAATGCGATTCCGTCCAGCAAATTCGAGCGAAATTGATTCAGGCGAGCTGATTGTTTTATATCCGGATTTTCGGAAAGTTTCACTACTTCCTTTTTTAAATGGTCTTGGTAAAGCTTGAGTTCATTAATGAACATATGCGGACGATTCTGGTTTTTCAAAATATCATTTCGTCCATAAATGTGATCCACCATTTCTTGTAAAGAAAACACACCATGAAAAAACTTAAGGTTTGGTCCGGGGCAAATCGCAACGGCATTCAGATCGTGACCGGGATCAACATGATTCATGATTAATGCTGAGGCGGTAAGTCCCTCGCAAAGGCATTCCTTTTCCAAAATGCGTGCTTCTGCTTTCTTGAATTTTTCTTCGCTGAGTTGCTGTTTTTTCAGATCCTCAATTTTCAAATGTTGATACTGTCTGGATGCTGTGCAAATTGGCTCTGCAGTAAACTCTGTATTGAACGCTAAGAACTTTTTGTAGCATGGACTTCCGGATCTGTTTTTTGCAATTCTATCCATTCGTTGCAACTGAGAACTGCTTGGTCTGAAGTTATGAATTGGAACACCCAGAGGCGAGGCTTCACTTAAATAATAATCTTCCTCCTGTGCGTCCGACAATTGACGGAGTGTAGTGTCATCAACACTGGTTGCTTCCGGTACAAGTAAAAAAGGGCTACCCCAGCCTGTGCCATCAACACCAAATTGTTCGATAAGAAACCGATCTTCCGCTGCTGTTCCAATACCCCCCTGAACGGTTACCCGTATCGGGAAAATTGATTGCGGAATGGGTTTCTCTTTTGTTGTCCATGCAGTGGAACACATTGACCACAACTCTTCAGTAAGTGCTGTTTTCTTTTCTTTGAACTCTTGTAAGATTGGACCCATTAACAGTCCATCTGTTGCAAAAGCATGTCCGCCACAATTCAATCCGGATTCTATTCTAAATTCCGATATCCATAAACCTTTTTTGGCAAGAAATTTTCCCTGTATCGATGCGGAGCGAAAATCACTTACTTTTAAAATAATTTTCTTTTTCAGTTTTCCTTTCGAATCCGGAAAAAAATCATTGAACTGTTCGCAATATGCATAGAGTCTTGGATTCATTCCGGCAGAAAAGACAACGGAAGAATTACACGTACTCAATGCAAATCCTCGCAATGCAGCCATCGCATCAGAATATTCTGCAGAAAGGGCCTCTCCATTTTCATCATAATTCGTTCGATCGCATTTTGTCATGATGTTTACATCAAGTGCGCCCGGTAAAATCGAATCACGAAGTTGTTTTTCCAAATCTTCCCGTGCAGTGCCGGATTTCATTTTCAGGAATGCATCGTATTTTTCCTTCCATTTTGAAAATGGCGCCGACAATTGAAAGTATTTCACAATTTCATTCCCCGCAGTAAGACTTTCGGATTTTATTTGTTCCACCTGCTTCATCACAAGAGTGTTCAATAAATCGAGGTATGCAGTAATGCGTTTCGCTCGGGAATCGGCTTGGGTAACAGGGATCGGAACAAACTGTAATCCTGCTTTGTTCGCATGAAACTTTCTCATCTTCTCGAGCAAATGGTCTTCTATGATCGACACTACGGAAGAAATACCAAATCGAGCAACTTTTAATGGAGTATCAATCGTATATCCCAATCCCATCACGGGAATATGGAAAGTATGGGGAAAATCAGACATGGAGGTAGGGAATAGTATTTTAATCCGGACAGCGGATAACAACGCGCAAAAGTCGGGCAGCCAACTCTTATTTCCTATGACTTTTGCCCATATTCACCATGTGAAAACATCAATTTCAGTGAAAATTCTGGTTTGAACTTTTCTATCTGCATCATTTATCAGAAAGAAGTCAATTACATTTGTGCTAAGGTTTTGAATTCAATCAATCTGTGTCCTGCTCAAATCCCAATTATTCCTGTTCAGCAATAAATTGTTTTTCAAAACGTGCTTTTTACTTTGATTTACTGCGTGAAAAAAATTATCTCTATACTCCTGTTTTCCTGCTACCTGATCACGGTGTGTGATCTTAAGGAGATCTTGAAAATAGAGAAGCTCATCGAACATTATCAGGAGAGCAAAGCCGAAGATCCCGATACGTCCATCATTGACTTTCTGACGATGCACTATGTTACTGATGACATGAATGATTTGGATAATGATCAGGATATGAAGCTTCCGTTTAAACATTCCGGAAATTTTTCATCTGAACAAACATTTGCATTTATCGTTACTGTACCTTCGTCCTTAATTTTTCAATCATTTGCAATTCGTAGTAGCAATTACTGTTTTTCTGGCAATTCAATTTTCATCCTGAATTTCCAGACTCTTGTGTGGCACCCGCCTCAGATATCCTGAGATGTATCTGCTTTCATTATTCCCCGAATTTTTGATGTCACGCATTTTCGGTGATAGGAACGACCGTTTTATTGCGGTGTTCTCCATCGAAAAAGAAAAGACAAAAACAGTACTGTATCATTCATTCCGGACATTGAATCTGTAAATCAATGTCTCTTAAAATAAACTCCATTGAAAAATCATCTTCCAATGACGCTGAAAATTCTCTGCTTCATCTTACTTTTGACGAATGTAGTTCATGCACAAGTTACAGTCAGCTGGTACAATTACCCCGGAGGCGTGGCTGTTGCCACAAACAATTCTTTGGATGTCTATTCTGTAAATTGGGATTACAATCCCGGAGGAGATATAACATTAACAAAACGCGACTCTTCCGGAAATATACTTTGGGAGGCTGCATTTGACAATACCGATAACACACGGTTTGAAGTATCTACCTGGGTGGACATTGATAGCAATGGAGATATTTTTGTTTCCGGAACTATTCGATCTGGTATTTCAAATCCCGTTGACGCCGCAAGTGTCCTCATGAAATTTAGCTCTTCCGGAGCTTTGCTTTGGAGATCTGTTTTCGAAAATGCATTTGATGGGTCTTCCACTAGAAAACTACTCATTGATTCAGATGATAATATTTATGTCTTCGGTATTGGCGCCGGACCAACCGGCCATGTAACTAAAGTTAAAAAATTTGATACTGCAGGTTCTCCTCTCTGGTCCTATTATGACACCCTGGGTATTGGCTCTCCGGTAAATATCAAATTCACTCCTGATAGCAATCTGCTAATCATCACACGGACAACAAGTGGAAATCTGAATGGCTTTTTGAAAATTGATTTGAATGGCAATGAAATCTGGAGCGCCACCGGATTCTCAAGTAATACAGTCGGAGATGCTTCCGGCGACGCTTTCGGAAACACATATTTAATCAATGGTGAATATGTAATCACCAACTCCGGTAGTGTATTGCAAAAAATTTCGCCAGCAGGAACTTTCCTTTGGGCTGACACCAATGCTATCACCGCCTTCCGGGCTGAAACCGGAACAGATAATAATCCGGTCATCTGCGGGTTTCCCAATTCCGGCACACCCGGTGCTTCATTTATTAAATACGATTCTTCTGGAAATATTCTATGGCAAAATCTGGATGCTGATGGTCCGGCGTATGCATTGTTGTTGCATGCACAAATGAAACTCGATGCCACCAATGCAGCATACCTGGCTGCAGGAACTTTAACACAAATGGCTATTTGTAAAATTAACAGTGATGGTTCCACCGGCTGGACGGCTGTCGTTCCCGGTAGCTATGCCAATTCATTTGATTTTACAACAGGCTCTGTCATTTACGTCACTGGCGGAACAACCGCAAAATTGGAGCAATCTCTGTCGACTCAAATCAACACAGAAAATACAACAATCAACGCGAATCAAATTCTTGTTTCACCAAACCCCTTGCAATCACTTGCGTCAATAAATTATTCGATCAACGAACGAACAATTTCCAGTTTAAGTATCGTTGATGTTTTAGGGAATATACAAACGAAATTATCAACGAACGATCATCATCCCGGAGAAAATGTAATGATCGTTGATCTATCGGAACTAAAGCCCGGAATTTATTTTTGCAAACTTATTTCTGGTGAATTAACCCTCTACACAAAATTTATAAAAACATAGCTGTTCACAGTGTACTTCATCAGCCTCTATCGCACACAAATGCTTTCCTACACCACCGAAAGTTCCGGGGAGAACCACTGAAGGTTTTCTACTTCACGATAAAATAAAAATGCGTGGCTGTTAATTAATTGCTTTTGATAAACTTTGAATATGCGATTTCAACACCGGAAATGACTTCAAGAAAATACATCCCCGGTAAAAGTTCTTGCAAAGAAATTGAACCGGTACGAATCGTTTCCGGATCTTGAATAACCAATGATAAATTCCCTTGTAAATTATAAATGTTTATTCTGTTTACTTCTGAACTACTTTGATGTAGTGGAATGTAAACAACGTTGGTTGCCGGATTGGGATAGGCACTTATGTACCTCTTTTGGATATTCGTTTCCAGAATATTTGTCACACCTCCAAACGCATACAATTCACCATTCGCAGTACAAAACCAACCTTGATCTGCCGAAGGGATAGATATCCCTGTGATTTCAAACGCAGAATTACTTTGTTGATTTTGCCAAAGCCCTCCACCATCAATTGTTTGGTTCATTAACCCGGCCAACCCGCCTGTCCATCCATGGAGGGAATCTCCAAACGAAATGTCATTAAAATCAATATTGATTGCAGCAGTTTGTGATGTCCAGCTTTGTGCTGTATCGGAAGAAAACAATAATGTACCGGCGGTACCACAAATCCAGGCAGAGGAATTATATACCTCAATTGACATTAAATCCTCCACTACATTAGATGAAATTGAAGACCAGTTCATCCCACCATTGGATGTTATATAAATCTCTCCGCCTCCACACGCCATTACTCCTTGCTGAGAATTAAAAAATCGCATGCTGTGGATGTCTTCGTTCGTTAAATTTACAGCCGTCCAATTCACACCGCCATCAACCGTTTTTGAAAGCAAACCATTTTTCCCCATCACCCATCCCTGCAATGAATCAAGGAAGCAAACATTAAAGAGTTTTTCGTTAAAATTTGTTTGGTTTGTCCAGGTCATCCCGCCATCTATCGTTTTCAAGAATAAGCCATTGTTGCCGCCACCATTTCTTCCTGCAGCAAATCCTTCAGACGAGTTTAAAAAATAACTTTTCGTAATCCGTTGATTGGGGTTCCCTAAATTATAAGATGCCCAACTTTGACCTCCGTCAACTGTCTTAAAGATTACAGTTGTTATAAAAATCCCGTTCAATGCTGAGTCACCCACAACAAACCCTTCATCATTATTCAGAAACTTAACGTCACTGAATTCCATTTCAGGGTAAGATCGGTGGAGGGACCATACTTGTGCATGTGCACCTGTGACATCAACGCAGAGCATTAATAGTAATATAAAACAGTGTCTCATCTGAATGTGATTATTTATTTGATCCGATCGACCTTATATCAGTTCATACCTGCAAATCAGGGCTTCAAATTCACAAAAAAACGAATATGAATCAGTATTAATATTTCTGAACAGGAAAAAATGACCCTTGAATAGGGAAATTCGGTTTAGTTTCAGGGAATTTGGAGGAAAAATTAAAACAGATTGATCAATTGGTCCTTTGAAAATTCTGTATTCAATTCTTGATTCAGAGGCAAGGAATATGAGTCTCTATTCGGTTCAAAATGCATTTCGGCTTCGAGCCCGTTTTCAGGCATGATACAAACACGGAAATTGAGACGTGTTTTTGAGTAAAAGCCTCTCTTTTTTTACGGCGTAGAATAAATCAAAAACAACTGCGAGTTATTTTCAATCAGGCTGTAGTCTGCCGATTCAACAAGTCCGTCACCGGTGAGATCTGTTAATTCGTACCCGGATAAAAAAATCTGACTTGCATTTTCTACGTCGGAATAATCGGTTGATTCGACAAGTCCGTCCTGATTTACATCTCCGCTCCAAATTCCATATCGGCCATCAAACAAAGGTGCAAGGTTTCCTCCAAATGCGCTGGAAGAAACCAGGGAAAAATTGTAGGTCGCTTTCGGAAGTGCAAGGCTAACCGGTGTAGCACTCCATGTTTGTAAACTGTTGCGATGACGAACCACTACAAAATATTGAAAACCCTGAACAAGGCCCGGAAAAGATACACTTGCGAAGCCCGCGGTTGACAAGGTTGTCTTTTTACTTTGCAAAATAGAATATGGAATATCCTTTGATGCCAGTTCTATTGTAATTGTATCCGACAATGTTGGGTAATTAACCGGATCCACGGATGCAATCTGAGTACCCCCACCTTGATAATACCCCTCAATGAAAAGCGTTAATTCAAGAGTTACATTGGCTGCTTCAGGTTGTTGAAAACCCTGAGTGAGTATCGTATTTGGAGCACTTAATGTTTTCTGAAAAGTTTCTCCCATAGTCCAGCTCAGGGAGCCATTGGCTGCTGAAAAAAATCCGGCAGCAGACGGGTTAACATCTCTGCTAATTGTTTGTCCCTTTAGGAGATTGGGAAAGACAGAAAATAAGGAGATGACGGCAATAATTTTGAACAAAATGTATTTCATGAAATGCGCGGTTTTTCAGTGTCAATTTTGAAAATATTTAATATCGTTTGCATTGATGAATGCAAGCCTTACATATCCGTTTTAAACTCTTTAAAAATATAACTAAGCGAATTCAGTTTTTAATGTACAAACCCTTGATGATGCTTAAATTTATCCGAATATCTCTGACGCTTAAAGAAAGTTTTAATGATCCTTTTCCAACTACGAAACCTGCTTTCCGCAGAAACCCGCTCTGGCATTGTGCTAACAGCCATCGAAGATGATGCAATATCATCAATTTTTTTAAAGAATGCAAATTTGATTTAGCCTCCTTAACACTCTGCCAGGTATCGTCTATTCTGCAATTTCAAGGATAAAAACTGTTCATTGTACAATATAAACAGTTTGAATTCTGTCGAATCCTGTTTTTTTGGCGAGTAGGTTAATCCGAATCTCATATCTTTATATCCCATAATCCCAATCTCATGAAAATTATTTTTCAGAGTGTTTCTGTTCTGCTCTGTGCTTTCATTTTATTCGCTTGTCCGTATGAATCTGTTGTACCTATCGATTCGCCTACCGTCCCTCTTGATAAAAAATTAATAGGAACCTGGAAGAAATTAAACGCAGAAGATGAATCCTATGTTATTTCTGAAAGAGACGAGTATACATTTAACATCGAAAAGAGAGGCAAATCCGAATCCGATACTGAACACTTTTGGGGATATGAATCTCATGTTGACGGAATTCGTTTTCTGAATATTCTCCGGGTTGGTCCAACAGACACTCTTTCAAAATTTTTCTTTTACAAAATCGATTTGAATACTGACAGCATCCGGCTTTTTGAGCTAACAGAGAATATCGATGAAGAATTTAGTACCAGTGCTTCATTGAAAAATTTCATTTCAAACAACCTGAAGAATACCTATTTTTTTAATAAGGAAGAAATCAACTATATCAGGGTTTTATAAGTGCTCTTAAATATTGCTTTCTTTTTTTTATTGCTGCTCTTACTTTACGAAATTCAGAAGTACAGGACACTATCATTAGAAATGGGCTTGAGTTTCGTTATGTAAGACGACGCGAAAATCGTTATTTCCAACTAAATTTTAAAGATTATGCCCTTGAATTCATTTTCGCCTCATCAGGGAATAGCTCGATAAATAACATTGGCACAGATCTTGGTTTACGGCATCGTACAAACAAGAATTATGATGAACTCCATTTCAAAACGAATGATTGCAGGGCTTGCGATAGCCTCCCTTGCAAATGTTTTAAGCTCTTGCAGTCCGGTATTTGTTGCGCAGTCAAGACCACGCCCGGTAATTTATTCTACTCCGGTTCCGGTACCTCAGCCGGTATACGCAACAACTCTTCCTACTCCGCCCGTTCAAACTGTAGTAGTAACACCCGTGGTTCCGGTTTGGGCTCCGCCTTATGTTTACGTAAACGAAGTACATTATTATTATTTCCCCGACTACATGGTGTATTACGATGTCTTCGCACAAAACTACTGGTACTTTGATGGATTTAGCTGGGTTCATGTAATAAGCCTTCCCTCAATGCCGGTGTATTACGGATTCGATCCTTACAATTCGTATATCGTCGTAATGAACCGTCACACTCACAATCCCTGGATTCAACATTCTTATTTCGAACAACAATATCCACGTGGTTATTACAAATCAGCATACGCACCGCGTCAGTCTCTCGGATCAAATACAATTCTTCGGGCATACGATGAAAACGAAAGCCGTCCGGTCTTTGTCGATAAACGTTCTAACAAAGAAGTGAAGGTAAAGTATGACGTGAAGAATGTTCCACAACAACAAAGTGGAAAAGGCAATGTTCGTCCGTCTTCTGAAACGATGAAGCCGCAGGTGCAAAGTCGTCCGCAGGACCCAAAAGCAATCAACATTCCATCGAAATCTACAATGGAAAGTCGTCCGCAAAATCCAAAGACAACGGTTCGTCCTGACGTAAAAAAGAGTCCTGCTTCCGTGAATTCTGTAAAGAGTCCCTCAGTTCAAAATACAAAGTCAAATCCACAACAGGAAAGTGTCCGTCCGGCTCCAAGAGTAAAGAACCAACAGGATATCAGAAACAATTCTGTTGCACCAAAAAATAACAATCTGATGCAACAACCTTCTGCACCGGTAAAAAACTCAAACCCCGGATCGATGCACAAGAATGAAACAAAGCCGTTGAACGCTGTAAAAAAACAACCCTTATCTCCTTCTCACCCGAGCCAGGATCTCGAAAAAAACGCACAAAGGAAAAGGAAATAATTTCTGTTATCGAAAAAAGCCCACTGGATTCAGTGGGCTTTTTTTATGCAAAGATGACCGGCTTGTATGATGTCCAATATTCATTCTGTCAGATCGCATGTTTTAATGCAATCGAAAATCAAAAAAAATCAAGGTTTGCTAAAATTCAACATTTTATATATTTTGCAGACTAGTCTTAATCCTTTTGTTCAATTTAATCAACACCTAAAAAAAAAACATGAAGAAACTCTTACTCTATTTTGCGATTATTTTATGTTGCCTCCCGTATTCAGGATCCGCTCAACAAAATCAGAATTTACTTGTCAATCCGGGTTGTTATGACGGCGGTACAACCGGCTGGAATGTTACTTCCAGTTCTGATGATGGCTGGATTGAGGATTTAACAGGTGGCACGGATGGAACATCCTGCTGGGTTAGTTCTTATTCCAATACTACCAAGTCTGAAGACATTGACCTCATCGCCATTGGTTACACTCCAACTTACCTGGATCAACAACCAATCATTCTCTATGCTGAAAGTTATAAAGGTTTCGATGGAGGCTCTTCCCTTTCCGATGAGTATCAGTTGAACATCTATTTGATGGATGACAATGGAAACGTTTTATACACTTACCAAAGTGGTGTTTTGACTTGTAATGGCACATGGCAATCTTTAAAAGGTGCCATCCGGAATTATGGTACTGGTGTGCGCAAAATCAGATATGAACACATCGGAAATTGTGCAAACTTCTGGGCAGGAAATTATGGAGCGATGATCGATGATTCGCATTTGTCGATTGGAAATAATATTTATTATGCCGGAGGTAAAACTCATTCACTTGCAGGTTGGACTATCGATGCAAATGGTGGCGATGGGTGGTTGGTTGACCCGAATGGTCTTTATTTGACTTCCTGGGATATGAATACGAAATCGCAAATGATTGATTTACTTGCTCAGGGTTATAGTACAACTGAGCTTGATCAGGAACCCTTGATTACTTATGGAGAATTTGCACTTGGTACACAACCGAATTTTGCCGATTACTATAATCAAACCGTGAGACTTCTCGATGCCAATTTTGTAGAGATTACTTCCAACTCACAGAATCCAACTCTCACGGATCAATGGCAGTGGATCGGTGGGTCTTTTTCGTCATACGGTCCCGGCTTACGATACATTAAGTACGAGCATTCCGGAATGGACGTAGAGTTTTTCCTCGGCCATTATGGTTCAACCATGGATTACGCCCTGGTACAACTCGGCGCATCGACAACATCTGTTGCAGACGTAGCCGATAAACAATTCAATTTCGTTCTGTCTCCAAATCCTACAAATGGAAACTTCAATGTTTCTTTGCAGAATTTGACAACAGCATCAAATGCAATCCTCACAATTTCCGATCTGCAGGGCAGAGTTGTTTATTCAGATAATATTGAAAATAAATCTCAGAATAATTTAACGCATTCATACCAGTTGAATCAACTTCTAAGTAAAGGAGTATACATGGTTTCCCTGGGAGATGAAAATTCAACCATTACCCGTAAACTGGTAATTCAATAATTTGTTTTTTTTATTCGAATGAAGTCCCCTCCTTCTTGGTGGGGACTTTTTTGTGCCTTTGTTGTGTTGATGGATCCTTACTTTCGTGAAATGGTTCGAAAGGAGATTATAAAATTAATGATGCCGGTGTTTATTTTACAGAATCTTTCGGCACAACAAACCAAAGATTCCAAGCCAAACTACTTGTTGTTGCGTCAAAATAAATTGCAATCGAATTTGAATTTCTGGAACAATGCATCGCCCTGTTGGCATTAAAAAAGAACCCGATTCAAATAGGGAAAACAGTTTTACTGTTAGCCAGATCTGAATCGGGATGCGGAGAGGGTGGGATTCGAACCCACGAGACCCTTTTGGAGCCTACACACTTTCCAGGCGTGCTCCTTCGACCACTCGGACACCTCTCCGGGATTGAATTTTAACAAAAAACAGCCAAAAAT
>Ga0138256_10004582_pt1 | contig 14693 bp, 12 predicted proteins | sample KNB2016incub_MG_FD_105486 | JGI IMG/M metagenome (GOLD analysis project Ga0138256, IMG submission 105486) | Active sludge microbial communities from wastewater in Klosterneuburg, Austria - KNB2014incub_MG | ecosystem: Engineered > WWTP > Activated sludge > Unclassified | place: Austria... | reverse complement strand
GATGGCGATCTCTTTGAGGATCTCGACGGGTTGGGTGATTTTTTTCAAAAACGGGTTGATCATGATGACTTCCTCTTCTTCCCCCCAGACGATCTGTTGGATCGTGTCCGTCATCGGTTGTGGCGCCACCTTGGTCACTTCTTTCCCGGCATCCAGCAATGCATTGATAAAACTACTTTTACCTGCTTTGACCTCCCCAACGATGACAAACATAAATGGCTCATTGATCCTGTTGCGCAGTCCGCTTACCGTTTCCGCCAGTTCGTCGTGATCGATCATGGTGGTCAGATGATGTACATCCTTGGCCAATTCCTCCAGACGCACGCGGAACGAGAATACTTCCTGATTGATTATTTGGTTCATGTGTTGTTTTTGTGTTTTCGTAAGCATAGATGCTTGTGGCACATACAATGCTTTTAGAGGTGGTAAAGTTAAGGATTATTTGGGGAGGGGTGGAAAATTGTTAAATTAATTGGTTTGGGCAAATAATGAATGATATACATATAATATGGCAAGTGCAAGAATATTAAAATATCTCTTGATAAAATAAGGGAAAATTGCTCAAAATAATTTACTTTATTGATGCATAGATATAAATTGAATATATTTGAGAGAAAAAAGCCAGAAATTAAAATAATTTATAACAAATAAGGAAAATGAGCTTGGTATTGTAAGGAAAATAAACTTACAGTTTCTATATCTCTCATTAAGTTACAGCCTTCAAGCAGTATTAAAATTTGAACATTGACCAACATAATTAATCAAGTCAAGAAAAAATTTTAGAAATTTCTAACATGGATATACATATGAAAAAAGTAAAAAACTCTTCATGCATACTACTTTCATTTATTCTACTTACAAGTTGTGTTGATAATGTTAAGCCATTAGAAAACCGTGTTGGTGAAATAAAAGAAGAACTAAATGAAGTAAAGAAGGAATTAAGAGAGCTTCAAGACAAGATAAATTCGAATACTGAATTCGAAAAAGAAATGCAATGTCAAGAAATGCTAGACCGATTGAAAAAAAGATGGAATAATATTATTGGTTGTTATTATAGTTCCTATGAAAACACATGTATGGTAAAGTATAAAGTAAATGGAGAAACTAAAGAATCAAGAATTGAAGATATGAGCGATTCAAATTAAAAAATAAAATTAAGATAAAACTCTATTAATGTAAAATGATAAATAAAATATATTTCAAAAATAATAAATATGAACAACGAATTATTCGAAAACGAAAAAGTTGAATTATTTCAACAAAATAATGAAAGTGACATCAAGTTAACCAATGACGAAATAAACGAAAAATATAATAAAGGAGAAGTAAGGATTATTACTGAACAAGCGCGGTATCCACTTAACACAATAGTAAATATGGTGAATAGCGATGACTATATTCTTAATCCTGAGTTTCAAAGACGACATAGATGGGATGCTACCAGAAAATCTAAATTAATGGAGTCATTTATTATGAATGTTCCGATACCACCCATTTTTCTTTATGAAAGAGAATATTCAGTATACGAGGTTATGGACGGACTTCAGAGACTAACTGCAATTTCACAATTTTATGAAGATAAATTTGAATTACAAGATTTAGTTGAATGGAAAGAATTAAATGGTTTAAAATATTCACAATTACCAGAGCAGATAAAAAAAGGAATTGACAGAAGATATATTTCATCAATTATTTTATTGCAAGAAACTGCTAAATCTGAATCAGAAGCAAATAGGTTAAAACAATTAGTTTTTGAAAGGATCAATAGCGGTGGGGAAAAATTGAAAGCTCAAGAAATAAGAAATGCTTTATTTCCAGGTGGCTTAAACAACTTATCAATAAATCTATCTCGTAACAAATATTTTTGCAAATTATGGGATATTCCAGAGCCTGATAAAACAGAATTAGAAACGGGACAAACTAGACAAGAGGTAATTGAAGATAAGTATTTCAAGGACATGTCTGATGCAGAACTTGTATTAAGATTCTTTGCATATCGACAAATAGACCAATGGCAAGGTAATACGATGGAGTATTTTTTGGATGAATTTTTAAAGAAGGGTAATGAACAATTTAATGATGAAGTTTTAAAAAATTTAAAAATTATATTTGTCGAAACCGTTGAATTTGCTTATAATTTATTTAAAGAAAAGGCTTTTTGGCTTCATAGAAACAGAGAAGAAAGATGGTTTCACTACGAAAGACCGACAAAAATATTATACGACCCATTGATGCAGGTCTTAGCTAATAATCTAAATCATAAAGAAAATATATTAGCAAAAAAGCAAGAAATAATTGAAGGATTAGAATCATTTCATAAAGAAAAATACGATGCGTTTAAAGGTCGAGATACTAATAAAACAAAAGTTACAGATAGAATTAAAATACTTAATGAATATATAAACTCATTCATAAATGAATAGAATATTAAGCGAATTTCAAATTGAAATGGATTTGCTTAAGAATTACATTAACTTTCAAAATATAAGTTATAAAAATCAAGCAAAAATTGAAAAAAATAACCCTCACTCTGTTCTAAAATCATTATCTATTTCAAAAATTAAGCAATTTGATTTTAATTCTCAAATAATTTCAATCTATGGAGCTTATGAGCACTTCGTTGAACAATTAATCACAAAATATTTAGATGAGATTTGTTCAATTACGACAAGCTTTAATTTATTACCTGAAGAAATTCAAAAAAACAATTTAAATAAAACATTAGATATAATTAAACAATTAGATTATAGAAAAAATAGAAACTTAAGACCTGAAAAATTAATTGAAATTTTACACAAAAACATAAACGAAAATTCACCTGTCCTTAATTTGGATGCCTTTAAAAATCATAATGCGAATTTTAGAATATCAGTTATTGATAGCTACTTTACCGAGATTGGAATAAAAAACATTTCAAGTTTGATAAGACAATATGAACCTTTAAAATCTTATTTAAAAACTAACATTTCAGACTTTTCATCTAAAAAAAGTGTTATTATCTTTCAAATTCTTGAACATATTTGTGATTTAAGAAATGATATTGCACACGGTGTAGACAATATTCAATTGGTAAATAAATCTATTCTTTTTGACTATATAGATTTCATGAAAACTTTTGCTACTTCTTTATATGAAATGATAAATAGCAACTATTTATCTAAAGTTTACGATCTTAACATTGAAGAAATTGAAATAATAAATGTTTATAATAAAGAAATTTTATGTTTTAATACGAAAGGGAAAATCGTTAACAAAAAAACAAGAATCTTAGTTAAATCTGAAAATCACTTTCCAAGCGTATTCTATGCAAATATATTGGACATACAGCACAACAACTTAAGTATAGAAAATACAGTATTAAAGGATTATATTGATATTGGAGTTCAAGTTGATAAAAAAATTAAAAGCACAATGCAATTTAAATTATGCTTAAAATAAAAAGGGTAAATGACAGCCGTTTCGAAATATTGCTAAATTTATGATAAGTTTACCTTTGCGTTTAATAAGAATTTTTATATAAATCAAAAAATAATCGGTTCCGAAATTCGCTGATGACTTAAAGCGATGGAAAATTTAATAACTCCCATGATTAAAATAAATATCCCCAGAAAACACAATGCACAACAACATTCAAAACCATCAACACCAAAAACCTAAATGACAAACAACAACCAACGAGCTGAACTACAAGCTAAAATATGGAAGATAGCCAACAATGTACGTGGCTCTGTGGATGGATGGGACTTCAAACAGTTTGTGCTGGGAACGTTGTTCTACCGGTTTATCAGTGAAAACTTTACGCTTTATATTGAGGGTGGTGATGAGAGTGTTAATTATGCTGACTTATCGGATGAGGTGATAAGCCCGGAAATAAAGGAGGACGCCATTAAAACCAAAGGGTATTTTATCTATCCCAGCCAACTTTTTGCAAATGTCACCAAAACAGCCAATACCAATACCAATCTAAATACGGACTTAAAAGCCATATTTGACGCTATTGAAAATTCGGCAAATGGATATCCATCGGAGGAAGACATCAAAGGATTGTTTGCAGATTTTGACACCACAAGTACCCGACTGGGTAATACCGTTGAAAACAAAAACAGCCGCCTATCCTCTATTTTGAAAGGGGTGGCTGAGTTGAATTTTGGAAAATTTGAAGAAAACCAAATTGACCTGTTTGGGGATGCGTATGAATTTCTGATCTCTAATTATGCTGCCAATGCAGGAAAGTCCGGAGGTGAGTTTTTCACGCCACAACACGTCTCCAAACTCATTGCGCAACTCGCCATGCACAAGCAGACGACGGTCAATAAGATCTATGACCCGGCAGCCGGTTCCGGTTCCTTATTGCTTCAGGCAAAAAAACACTTTGACAACCACATCATTGAAGAAGGATTTTTTGGACAGGAGATCAACCATACCACGTACAACCTTGCCCGTATGAACATGTTTTTGCACAACATCAACTACGACAAGTTTAATATGGCGCTGGGCAATACGCTTTTAGATCCACACTTTGGCGATGACAAACCCTTTGATGCCATTGTATCCAATCCGCCTTACTCGGTCAACTGGATCGGCAGTGATGACCCTACCCTGATTAATGATGACCGATTTGCTCCGGCCGGTGTGTTGGCTCCTAAATCAAAAGCAGATTTTGCCTTTGTCTTGCATGCACTGAGCTATCTTTCCGGCAGAGGTCGGGCAGCCATTGTTTGTTTTCCCGGTATCTTTTACCGTGGTGGCGCAGAACGGACTATCAGAAAATATCTGATAGACAATAACTTCGTGGAGACGGTGATCTCTTTGGCACCAAACCTATTCTTTGGAACTTCCATTGCCGTAAATATCCTAGTGCTCTCTAAACATAAGGCAGCTAATTCAACACAATTTATAGATGCCAGTGGTGAAGATTTCTTCAAAAAAGTAACCAATAACAATGTGCTAGAAGAAAAACATATAGATAAGGTCATGGAGCTGTTCGACAGCAAGGAGGATGTAGCTCATATCGCCCGATCCGTTGATAATAACAAAATTGCGGAAAACGATTACAACCTATCCGTTAGCTCTTATGTGGAAGCAATGGATAATCGGGAGAAAGTGGATATTATTTTACTTAATGAGAAGGTTGCTAAAACTGTGGAGAAAATTAATATGCTTCGTGTCGATATTGATAAAATCATTAAAGAAATTGAGGCATGAGTTATATAGAGAAATTATTAGCAGGTGTTGAGGTGGAGTGGAAAGCTTTGGGAGATGTAGCAGATTACGAACAGCCAACTAAATATTTAGTTAAGTCGAAAAATTACAATGATAAATTTTCGACTCCAGTTTTAACTGCAGGTAAAACTTTTATTCTTGGATTTACAGATGAAACAAAAGGAGTTAATAAAGCATCAGAAGTTCCAGTAATAATTTTTGATGATTTTACAACTGCCAATAAATGGGTTGATTTTGATTTTAAAGCCAAATCATCAGCAATGAAGATGATTAAATCAAAAGATGAATCTCAGAATTTATTAAAATATATTTATTATTGGTTAAACACCGTACCAAGTGGATTAGTTGATGGTGATCATAAACGACAATGGATTAGCAATTATTCTCTTAAGGAAATCCCCATCCCTCCCCTCTCCGTCCAAAAAGAAATTGTTCGTATCTTAGATACTTTTTCAGAGCTTACAGCAGAGCTTACAGCAGAGCTTACAGCAGAGCTTACAGCGCGTAAACAGCAGTATAATTACTATCGTGAGGAATTATTTAGTTTTGAAAATGAGGAAATTGAATTTAAGCGATTAAGTGAAATTGGAGAGTTTCAAAGAGGTAAACGATTTGTAAAAGACGACATGATTTCTGAGGGTGTTCCATGCATACATTATGGTGAAATGTACACTCACTATGATACCTCGGCAAATAAAAGCAGGTCATTTCTTAGCAAAGAGTTGGTTGAAAATAAAAGACTAAGAACAGCTGAAAAGGGAGATGTTGTCATAGTAGCTGCAGGAGAAACTATTGAAGATATTGGAAAAGGAACAGCTTGGTTAGGTGATGTAGGTGTTGTTATTCATGATGCGTGTTTCGCTTACAGAAGCCCATTAAACCCAAAATATTTTGCTTATTTTACTCGTACTAAACAGTTCCATGATCAAATAAGGAAACATGTTTCTTCAGGTAAAATTTCTGCTATTCATGCAAATGGTTTAGGTAAAGTAGTAATTCCTGTCCCTTCACCAGAAGAACAAGCCCGCATCGTTTCCATCCTCGACAAATTCGACACCCTCACTACTTCCATCAGTGAAGGTTTGCCGAAAGAGATAGAGTTGAGAAAAAAGCAGTATGAGTATTATCGGGATTTGTTGCTGACGTTTTAATTGTCTGGATCAGAATTGTGGAAAATTGTCTGAATCAGAATTTACAGGATTAAAGAATTAGCAGGATTGGAGAATGAAAAATTGTCTGAATCAGAATTTACAGGATTGGAGAATTGGCAGGATTGTGGAAAATTGTCTAAATAGGATTTGCAGGAATAATGGATTAGCAGGATTGTGGATTGGGAAAGATGAGAGAATTTACAAAATTTGAGAAGAATGGCTTATATTGTTAGAATTCTGAAAATTATAAAATTCTGATAATTCTGATTCAGACAATTAAGAAATTCAAATAATTCTGATTCAGACTTTTATTTAAAGAGACTTCAATGATAAAAAATGAATTAACCTATAAAATAATTGGGTGCGCCATGAAGGTGCATAATCAACTGGGCAATGGATTTCAGGAGGTCATTTACCAGCGTTGCCTGGCTATTGAATTGAAAAGGGCAGGATTGGAATTTGAAAGGGAAAAAGATCAGATAATTTATTACGATCAATTTGAAGTAGGGATTAGAAGAGCTGACTTTGTAGTTGAAAACTCATTAATAATTGAACTTAAGGCCTTGATTAATTTAGAAGATGTACATTTGGCACAGGCTAAAAACTATGTTGTTGCTTACGATTTTCCACTTGGATTGTTGATAAATTTTGGCAGTAACAGTTTACAGCATAAATTAATTTTTAATCCCAAATACAATAATCCAGATGATAACAAAAACCCGTAAATCCTTATCAGACAAATGAAAGAATATACCCCTATCGCCGAATTAAATAATTTCATCGTTCTCGATAAATACACCAAATACTCGACAGTGAATGAGCCTGCTGCAGCTTATCAGTCGGAGTCAGGTCTTGAGCGGGAATTTATTCAGGACCTCATCAATCAGGGTTATGAATCACCGGCCCACCTTACTACTATCCAGGCCATGCTTGCCAATGCACGAATACAGCTTCAGGTGCTCAATAATATGGCATTTACAGATGGTGAATGGGCGCGATATGTGGAGGAATATCTGGATAAACCAAGTGATAATCTCGTAGAAAAAACGAGGAAAATACATGACAATTATATCCACGATTTTGTCTTTGACGATGGACTTATCCAAAATATATATTTGGTAGATAAAAAGAATGTTGCCCGAAATAAAGTCCAGGTGATCTCTCAATTTGAACAAAAAGGAAGTCAAACTAATCGTTACGATGTCACCATATTGGTCAATGGTCTGCCATTGGTACAGATAGAGCTAAAAAAACGTGGAGTGGCTATCCGTGAAGCATTCAATCAGGTGCATCGATACACCAAGGAGAGTTTTAATGCTCAAAATTCACTTTTTAAATACGTACAGATCTTTGTGATCTCCAACGGTACGGATTGTCGCTATTTTGCAAATACGGTGGAGCGCAACAAGAACAGTTTTGATTTTACTATGAACTGGGCGAAGGCGGACAATTCGTTGATCAAAGACCTCAAAGATTTTACAGCAACATTTTTTCAAAAACACACACTGCTGAATGTATTGCTGACCTATTCGGTATTTGATACCAGTGATACGTTGCTCATCATGAGGCCTTATCAAATCGCAGCCACAGAAAGAATGTTGTGGAAAATAGCCAGTTCGTATCAATCAAAAAAGTGGTCTGACACCGAAAGTGGTGGTTATATCTGGCATACGACGGGCTCAGGCAAAACGCTTACCAGTTTTAAAGCAGCGCGATTGGCCACAAATTTGGATTTTATTGACAAGGTATTTTTTGTAGTAGATCGCAAAGATCTGGACTTTCAAACGATGAAAGAATATCAGCGATTCTCACCGGATAGTGTGAATGGATCAGATAATACGGCAGGGCTAAAGAGAAATATTGAAAAAGACGACAATAAGATCATCGTCACCACCATTCAGAAATTGAACAACCTCATGAAAACGGAGGGTGATCTATCCATTTATCAAAAACAAGTGGTATTCATCTTTGATGAGGCGCATCGATCACAGTTTGGTGAAGCACAAAAAAACCTGAAGAAAAAGTTTAAAAAATTCTATCAATTCGGATTTACCGGGACTCCCATATTTCCTCAAAATGCTTTGGGTGCAGAAACTACTGCAAGTGTTTTCGGTCGGGAATTGCACTCTTACGTCATTACGGATGCCATTCGGGATGAAAAAGTATTGAAGTTCAAAGTAGATTATAACAATGTCAGACCTAAGTTCAAAAGCTTAGAAACAGAACAGGATGAGACAAAATTAACTGCCGCAGAAAACAATAAAGCCTTACTTCATCCGGCTCGTATTCGGGAAATTTCGTCATACATTTTACAGAATTTCAGACACAAAACCCATAGAAATCAAGGAAGTAACAAAGGATTCAATGCCATGTTTGCCGTAAGTAGTGTTGAGGCTGCGAAATATTATTATGAGGCATTGACTCAGTTACAGGAAGGAAGTGAAAAGCCGTTAAAAATAGCGACCATCTTTTCCTTTGCTGCGAATGAAGAACAAAGTGCCAAAGGAGAGATCGTCGATGAAAGCTTTGAACCTTCTGCCATGGATAGCAGTGCCAAGGAGTTTTTAACGAAGGCTATCAATGACTATAACGTGTTATTCAAAACCAGTTATGGTGTTGACAGTGTAGAGTTTCAGAACTACTACCGGGATCTTGCCAAGCGTGTAAAGAATAAAGATGTGGACCTTATCATCGTAGTTGGTATGTTCCTGACCGGTTTTGATGCACCTACACTTAATACCTTGTTTGTAGATAAGAACCTGCGTTATCATGGGTTAATGCAGGCATTTTCACGTACCAACAGGATTTATGATGCAACCAAGACCTTTGGAAACATCATTACTTTCAGGGATTTGGAGAAAGCTACGATAGATGCCATCACGCTATTTGGGGATAGCAACACTAAAAACGTGGTTCTTGAAAAGAGTTACAAAGAATATCTGGAAGGTTTTACGGACATAGCCACAGGAGAAGCACGCAGGGGTTATATCGAAGTGGTAAGAGAGTTGAATGAAAAGTTTCCAAACCCTGATGAAATCGTTAAGGAAAAAGATAAAAAAGAGTTTGCCAAATTATTTGGAGAATACTTGCGGGTAGAAAATATCCTGCAGAATTACGATGAATTTACCAATCTGAAAATGCTTAAAGAAATAGATAAAAATGATGCTGCAGCTATTGAAGCATTTAAAGAGACTCATTTTATAACAGCGGAGGAAATAGCTGTAATGCAGGAAGTGGAAATATTGCCAAATCGAACGGTCCAGGATTATCGATCTACTTATAATGATATACGTGACTGGTTGAGACGGGAGAAAGATGGAAAGGAGTCGGAGCAATCAAATATCGATTGGGACGATGTAGTGTTTGAAATAGATCTATTAAAATCACAAGAAATAAATCTTGATTTTATTCTCGAATTAATATTTGACAGTAACAAAAAGACGAAGGACAAAGCCACCTTAATTGATGAGATTCGAAGGATAATACGTGCGAGTATTGGTAACAGAGCAAAAGAGGGTTTGGTGGTTGATTTTATTAATGAAACAGAACTTGACAACATTCAGGACAAAGCAAATATCATCGATTCATTCTTTGCCTATGCACAAGGAAAGCAGAAAATAGAAGCTACAGAATTAATCGTAGAGGAAAATCTAAATGAGGATGAAGCAAAACGTTACATAGCTGTTTCATTAAAGCGTGAATACGCCAGCGATAACGGAACTGAACTCAACGCCCTCTTACCTAAAATGAGTCCTTTAAACCCTCAGTATTTGACAAAAAAGCAGAGTGTATTTCAGAAGATCAGTGCGTTTATAGAAAAATTTAAGGGAGTTGGGGGGCAGTTGTAATTAAATTGATAAAACCAAAATCGTAAATAATATGGAAACAAAATATCTTCAATTTGTATGCTTGATAGGCATATTATCTATAGTGTCTTGTACTACTTATCAAACACTACCGTCCTCAAAGCAGCCTGTTCCAAGAATAATTATTCTTGATGGGAGCGATACACTTTCACAAAAGTATGCTGCAAGCTTAATTTCCTGGGATTGCAAAGAGTATTTTGATGGTGATCGCACACTTGTAGAAGTTGGGTACTTCGATAATCCAAGTTTTAAGGATATTGGAATCATTCTTTATGATGGGGGTAACAAAGGTGAAACTACCTTTTATGGACGTACCGGTCTAGATCAACGATGGGATTGGAATACCAATGGTGGTAGCTACTCTTTTATAATCTCACCGGATGGCAAAGGACTTTATTACGATTTCACCTCCATACCAAGTGGAGAAACTACTAAGGCAAAAGCTGTCTACAAGTGTAAGCAGAAATGAGTAATGTCTCAAATGGAGTATTCCGGAGTGAAGGGGGAATTAAAGGAGGAGGATATAGATTTCTAGTTATTCCTTAACTTTATACCAAATCCAACTCATAAAAAATGTGCCAAGTCTCCGACAAAATCAAACTTTGCTCCTGTAAAACTAAAAATGTTGAATCACTCAAACATTATTGGCAGATAAAAAGGAAGAACAAAGACACCTCTTACATCGTGGGTGAAATAAGCATGCCGGCAGATATCGGTGAAAAAAATGATAAACTAAATATGGATATCATCTTGAATCAATTAAACACCGGAAACATATTCGATATGGATATCGAGCATAAAAACAATGACATATTAGAACTCGTTTTTAGTTTTAAAGCGGACCGTGAGAGATTCCGTAACTTTTCGCCAAATACCGGAGATTTTCTGGCTTACGCTTTTAAGTTTAGAAATGGGCAGTGGAAAAAGTTTGATTATAAAAATTGGGTTATTGATTTTGATGAAGTTGAAAAGGGAAAAATTGTAAATCCGTTTAAGAGCAATAAAAATTAAAGGTCTAAAAAAAATTAAATCACAACATGTCATTTCAGGAAAGGGCCCGATTAGTTTTGGAACAATTAATGACAGGAAAGAGATTCCTCGCATGGCTCGGAATGACACTCAGCCACTAGTGTTTTGGTGGGGGGAGAAATGGGTGGCTTCGCCACCCATTTCTCCCCCACATTCAGAAAAAAGTCAGCGTCATTCCGAATGAAACGAGGAATCTAAAACATATTAATGCTGGTAAATATAAATGAGATTCCTCGCTTCGCTCGGAAGGACCTTCTGCTCGTTTGGATGGAGGGAAAGTGGGGGCTTCGACCCCACTTTCCCTCCCCCGCCTAATGAAAAGGCGGCGTCATTCCGAGTGAAACGAGGAATCTCTAACAAATTAAGTTTGTCATCCCAAATGAAACGAGGAAACTTTGATAAGAATTTGATAATATTTTTTCGGAAATTTAATTCGTAAATACATAAGTATGCAACATTTCGGATATGTTTATATGATGACGAATAAAAATCGTACAACTCTATATATTGGCGTTACTAATGATTTATGTAGAAGAATTTATGAGCATAAAAATCATTTAAATATTAACTCATTTACAGATAAATACAATCTTGAATATTGCATTTATTACGAAGAATTTCAAAGTTTTAATTTAGCAATTCAACGAGAAAAGGAACTTAAAAAATGGAATAGACAAAAGAAGGATGAACTTATAAATAAAAAAAATCCAGAGTGGAGAGAAGTAGTGACTGAAAATGGATTTATTAAAGACCACAAATCCTATTCCCAACAAGTAGAAGATGTGTTAAAGGAAATTGAAAATGAAAACAAAGACGATTCCTAAGAAAAGAAGCAGATGAGGAAAGGATAGATTCCTCGCAGGGCTCGGAATGACGGTTTGAGTTAGATGTTTAGTGGGGGAGCGGGGTTAAGCCGTGGCTTCGCCACTGCTTAACCCCGCTCCCCCCCCCATAAAAGAAGACGCTGTCATTCCGAGCGAAGCGAGGAAACTCAATCAGATAGAAATTGGTCATTCCAAGCGAAACGAGGAAACTACCTGAATTTAAAATACTTGTCTTAGAATAAAAATTAGATTCCTCGCAATGCTCGGAATGACGGCCAGAGTTGGAGGTTTGGGGGGGAATGTTGGGGAAAGCTGTGGCTTCGCCACCACTTTCCCCAACACTCCCCCTTTAAGGAAAAGACGGTGTCATTCCGAGCGAAGCGAGGAAACTCAATCAAATAGAAATTGGTTATTCCGAGCGAAATGAGGAAACTACCAGAAATTAAAATACTTGTCTTAGCATAAAACTTAGATTCCTCGCATAGCTCGGAATGACGGCCAGAGTTGAAGGTTTGGGGGGAATGTTGGGGAAAGTGGTGGCTTCGCCACCACTTTCCCCAACACTCCCCCTTTAAGGAAAAGACGGTGTCATTCCGAGCGAAGCGAGGAAACTCAATCAAATAGAAATTGGTCATTCCGAGCGAAACGAGGAAACTAATGTAAATCAAAGAAGGTCATTCGGGGCGAGGCAAACATGCGAGAATGATGTAGCAGCCAAAAGGAAGAGGGAACAACTTACTAGCCAAATTTAAAAATCAGCTTAATAATCAAAGAAGCTTAACTTTATATCAAATCCAACTCATAAAACATGTGTACCGACTCCAACAAAATCAAATTATCTTCTTGCAAAACTAAAATTGATTGTAGGGACTCAAGGAATAGATAAGAAGTCAAATAAAACACCTCGGAAAGAAATAGAAAAAGCTAAACGGATCAGGGACACCTATTTTAATCAAATTAAAAAGAAAAAATGAAATTAACGAGTTTAGAGGAATTAAAGGATAAGCATTTAGGCCAATTAGGAACGTCTAAACGGGATAATTATGAGCAGGAATTGAAAGTAGAATTACTGGCAGAAGAAATCAAAGCTTTGCGTTTGGCCAACAACTTGACCCAAGACCAATTAGGAGAATTAGTCGGAGTTCAAAGAGCTCAAATCTCAAAACTTGAGAACGGCAAGTCAAATATTACTATTGGAACTTTATTAAAAGTTATGAATGCCTTAAAAGCAAAAATCAGCTTCAATGTAGAACAAGTAGGAGAAATACGAATAGGGTAAAACAATAACTTATGTTTTTAAATACCATATTGGGCAGTGGAAAAGGTTTGACAACTCAATTGGGTCATCAACTTTGATGAAGTTGAAAAGGGAAAAATTGTAAATCCTTTTAAGAGTAAAAAGATCCAAAACTCCCCACACCTGGGCGAGAATTAACTAACAACAAAAGAAAACGCAACAATAAAATCTAACAGAATGGGACTAACAGAAATAAAGAAAGAATTAAAAAAACTCGACAAGGACAAACTCATTGACTTGGTTGCTGAATTGTATAAAAAAAACAAAGCAGTAAAAGAGTTTTTTGACTTTTATGTAAACCCAGACGAGAGCGCGCTTTTTGATAAATATAGAAATAAAGTATTTGAGGCATTTTATCCAAAACGAGGTTATAGCCTTAAACTCAAAGACGGCAAACAAGCTATTAGTGAATTTAAAAAGCTTGGAACTTCTTCTGATCTGCTCGCAGACCTTATGCTTTTTTATGTTGAGACAGGTGTGAAATTTACCAACGAATATGGTGATATTAGTGAAAGTTTTTATTCAAGTTTGGAATCAACTTTTCTTGCTACACTGAAACTTATGAAAAAAGAAAACTTACTTGAAAAATATGCTGAACGTACCTACAAGGTCTTTAGTGACACTGAAGGGATCGGGTGGGGATTTCACGACTATTTGGGAGATGTTCATTCAGACTTTTATCCTGATTACTACGACGACATTGAATAATGATGGCCTGCAAGGAAAAAATGGATGAAAGCTAGGTTCCTAACTTGGCTTGGGATGAAAGATAGATTCCTCGCTTAATTTAGGGACTAAACATAGTTTCCTCGCATAGCTCGGAATGATTATCAGCACCGTGCGTGGAGGGGAAAAAACGGCGTCATTCCGAGTGAAACGAGGAAACTAATAAATACCAATGCTGGTCATTTCAAGCGAAACAAGGAAACTAACACAATTCAAAAATGATAATCCTGGATGAGGCGAGGAAACTCATACATTTCAAAATTGGTAATCATAATTGAGTTTCCTCGCTTTGCTCGGAAGGACCGCCAACCGTTTGGATGGAGGGGTAAAGAGGGGGCTTCGCCCCCGCTTTACCCCTCCACCTAATTAAAAGACGGCGTCATTCCGAGTGAAACGAGGAATCTCATACACATCCATACTGGTCATTCCGAGTGAAACGAAGAATCAAATAAATGGTAATTGGTGTAATTGTAGGTTCCACCCGCTTGGCCCTCTCCAAAAGGGGACATCAGTAAATACTCATATTTTAGTTTATAAATGGAGGTGATTTTTAAAAGTTGTAAATATTATTTTTTAT
>Ga0138256_10004581_pt1 | contig 14694 bp, 7 predicted proteins | sample KNB2016incub_MG_FD_105486 | JGI IMG/M metagenome (GOLD analysis project Ga0138256, IMG submission 105486) | Active sludge microbial communities from wastewater in Klosterneuburg, Austria - KNB2014incub_MG | ecosystem: Engineered > WWTP > Activated sludge > Unclassified | place: Austria... | reverse complement strand
TAAATAATTGTTGATTGCAAAACATTGCTTGTTGTCTGATTATTAACTAAAACTAGAGGCCGTGAATCTATTGTTTCTAATAAATTCCCCTTTCGATCAAAACTACTCAAATAGTTTAATGTATTGTCTCCATTTAAAAATTGCTGATAAGTCAAAATGTTAAAAGTAGACAAATCAGTGTATGAAATAGTGTAACTAGAAGCAGATGATTTGGGTAACTTATCACTTAAATCTCCTTGTTCTAAAATTTTGAGGTCTCGGGCAAATATATGATAATAAGCTTGATTTACATAAGTACTATCTTGACCTGACTCCGATATACTAAAACTAAACAATGATTGATCCTCTAAATTTATTAGATGATTTAAGCTAACAGGATATTTCGTTGTTATGTCAAGACCTACACTGTCTAAGATAAGACCATTTGGTGCTAATACTATTGATTCATATTGAATTAGTCCTTCTTGAGTAATGCTATTAAATAATGATTTGTTTATCAAATATCTATAATTATTACCTTCTGTGTAAAGGCGAGATCTGAATTTGTTCTGAATAAAAGAATAATATGTAGCTAGTTCTTTAGCTTTTGGATCAGTAATGATATTAGAAGTACTATCAATTTTTATCCCAGAACTAAGATCATATGAATTCTTTTCTGCCTTGGCATGAATCCAAATGGGAAATAAAGGGAAATCAGGAAGCTCATACTCAGCAAATATTGGAAGTTCAATAATATTGTCTTTAATGAATGGTAACAATCCAACTTTTCTAGTATTTCTCTGAAATCCAATGTAAGAATCTTCCCAAAGTAATTTCCCATCAGTCAAATTTATAGCTTCCAGGTAATATCCATCATAATATTGATTAACGATATTATAAACATTATACAATTTATTCTTGTGAATCACCAAGGGGGCGTTTCCATATCCTTGTTCAATTTCATACCCTTGAACATTTAAAGGCAATTTATTCGTAGTAGAAATTCTCGTCCACAGCGGAGTATAATTCTCAAACTCTATAGGGGTAAAAGTTTGGGCATTATTTTTAAATAAAACAAACACAATTAAGATGCATATTATTTTGAATTTCATAATTAGTGTTTTACTCGCATTTCACATATTAAAAGAAGGGTTTGATTCAACATTAGTCATTTATTTTTTTATTATTATAGCTTCCTGAATCAATTTATTTTGATCGAAGCTTTGAATGATATAAGTTCCAGCTGGCCAAGTATTTGTTAAGATGATGATGTTATCTCCTTTTTCAAATAGATCAAAATAATAAATCAATTTTCCTTCCAAATTATAAACCATGTACTTCAACTTTTTATTCAAATCTTGCTGTAGTATGAGTCTGTTGTGAAAAGGGTTGGGATAAGTTTTAAAAACATTCACTGCCTCCTTATTTTGCTCCGTTGATGTAAGTTTAGCACAATCGGGAATGACACATCCATCATTGTCTACTTTGATTAATAAAGGAACATAATAAGCTTCATTTAATTCTTCATAGGCAAGATCCCGATAAGAATAACCTCCCATAAGATACCCTGACTTATCTGGCAAAGCAGCTAATTCAAATACATTGGATTCTTCAGCATCCTGCCATTTTTTGATGGTCCCTTCCCTAACGATATAATGTCGTGACCACAAACTATCTCCTTTTTCATTTATTTTAACCAATGTTGCTCTTTGAGTAAAATTCAAAACAGTGTCAATTTTTTGTTTTACACTGTCATATTTTTCTGTAGTGTATGGGTAACCAATATTCCTAATAAATAGCAAATCATTGCTTTTATTGGCTTTAACAATTTTTTCCAGGGGAATTTTACTATATTTTAAATTTCCAGCCAAATAACTATTGATCAAGGTCATATTCTTATTCAAATTAATAATAGCAGGACTTGCTTCTGTAAACCAAGATATTCCCGCTATATTTTTACACCATTCAGATAGCAAGGTATAAGTTCCATCACTATTTTCCATTATATCATATACGTTTCCGCTATTAATTTTTGGAGGAGTGTTTAATTGTGCTATTATGGAGCCTTCCTTATTTATTTTATATATAATAGTTTGATAAAAGTCCAGTTCATTTGAATATTTCATTCCAACAATAATGTTATCATCTGAATCTACAAATAAAGATTTGCCCCAATTATTATAATATGTTTTATTCACCCCTCCCAATATAGTATTCCATTTAATGTTGCCCATAGTATCCATTTTTGTAACTTGAATCTTTCTGGCATTTGGGAAATTACTTTCATGAGCTGATATATTGAATGCTGCGATAAGATTACCATCACTATCTTTAGCAAGGCCAGCATACAAAGTTGCACAAGTGTCTGGACTATCACATTTTATATTATCTATTCCAAAAACTGCTTTATGTCCGCTTTCGTAATTATATTTTAGAACACCTGCCCTATTTTTTTCTAAATTTACAATTGTGTAAAACGTTTTATGATCAAATGTCACCATTCCATTTGGATCTAAATAATTATTTGGGCCTTCATATGGAATGTTTCTATAACTTAAAAAATTACCCTCGAAATCAAATATTCCAAATCCACTCCCATAGGCATTAAATGTCCTTGAAACGGTAGTATCTGTTGCATAAAAAAAACAAAAAACCTTATTGTCTTTTACTATAAACGATTGAATAAAATTGGGGAAATAATTTGTGCCTGAGAGATCATTTGTTTCAATTCGATATGTTTTAGCAAATCCACCTTGTGAATAAATTGATTGTACTTGGATCATTAATAATAGTATTATATAAATTTTTGTATTCATAATAGGTGTATCATAATAAGGAAAGATTCGCATACTAGAAGAATAAAAATACTTCATAATATATTAAAATAAGTTAGCTAAATCAAAAACTGATAAGCAACGGTAATTAGTACCGAATCAATTTTCTAATAATTTTCTGATTATCCTCCCCTATCAGTTGTAAAAGATAAAAACCAGAATTTAAATTCGAAACATTAATTTCATTATTATTAATATCTGTATGATAAATAGTACCCAATTGATCAATTACAATGCAATGGCTCCACTTTAATTCAAAACTACTATTTATTTTAACAATGTCAACATTACAAGGATTTGGAGATATAAACGTTGATGATTCAATTTCTGGCAATTCGTTTGTTTTTATAATAATTGTGCTGTCCTTATTTATTTTTAATAACCAATTGTTTAAGAGTAAATCTGATCCAATTTGTACATTCTCTCCGCCCCATGCAATTAAACTATTGTCGGACAATTCTTTAATTCCAACTATTAGTTCAGGTAATGATTTAATTATATCAAATTTTTTTGCCCATTTCAATTCTAAATTTTTTGAAATATTAAATACCCACAATTGTTCTAAGGCGTCAAATCGATTGTTTTCTTTATAATACCCTATTCCAAATATATCTCCTGCTTTGTCAATAAATGCATACTGTATATCTGATATTTGACTTGATTTAGTAAAAACGGAAACGCTATCAATAAGATTGCCCTTATTATCTATTATTGCAATAAAAGGTTTAGACCGATATAGATTATAATAAATATTGCCCATACAAAATATGGAATCTCCTCTTTTAACAATGGAATTAAAATTCATTCGTATTGGGATAGTAAATTCCCACTTTCTTGATCCAAAAGTATCAATACATGTTACGTAACTATAATCAGGATTATTAGACTTAATATTTATGGCTACTATACTATTATCTTGGTAAAAAATTAATTGTTTTTTATTATTAATATATGCAATTTGATTTAGACTTATACCCGTTTTTATATTTTTTAATACGTTTCCATAATAATCAAGCCATAGAAAAGTTGTAGAATCATTTTTTTCAGCTTTAATAGCAAGCATTCTGCCATCATTTAATTGAAATTGAGGTTTTAATGAATTGTCATCATTATTTAACTGCTTAATAGTATTTAATTTGCCATCAATATCACTATTTAATATGATACCATTTTTAAGATTGCTTAATAAAAGGAATATACTTTTTTTGGTATTAAATAATATAGTATTTGCATTCCTTTCCCAAGATCCATCTTTATAATTAATTTGTAATGTGTCATCTAACCCATCAACATTAAATTCATTTTCTAAATTAAAACATAAATCATATCGACGTAATTTAATTTCATTAGCAACATGTATAGCTCCATTGGAATTAGTTGCATTTATGGTCCATATTTTACCATCTATCTCATGAACATCGAGTAAAATTTGATTATTAATAGAATCCAAACTGCGATGTAGGAAGGTACATTGCGATGAAACTAATGAATTCAGGGTTGTTTGTATAACAACAGATAGTATAATGTATTTCATAAATAGGGTTTAAAGTCTAAAAATAGTAATATAAGCTAATATATTCAAATTTATTAACCTGTTTTTGACACTCGAATAAGAATTTTATTAATTGAGGGTAAAAATCAATATTGAATAACATAAACAATACAATAAGGAAACTGCTTGATGGGGCAAATGGTAATATAGAGTTGTTATATATACCATTGAATTTTGTAAGCTATCAATTTGATTTATGGGGCAATCTGGTTCTTGAGTTGGATAATCAAAATTTTAGTAATCTGTCAAATTACAGGATAACTTTGAAGCTAATGATTCATAGACTACCTAACCGGCCTTTTAGTGCAATAACAATTTATAACTAAAATAATACATAATTAATTTTATATAAATGAAATATTGCATTGCATCGTCTCCATTTAAAGATTTTTTAGTAAGAGTAATTCTATTGTTTTTTCGAGGTCTTTATTGTAACCTAATTCTGTAAAGATAATTTTACCGTTTTTGTCAATTAAATATAAGGTTGGAATACCAGTAACATGGTAATCTTTAGCTACATCTTCGCCATGGACTAATACGGTATAATTGACCCCATGCTTTTCAAGAAAAGCAGTAAGCTCAGTTCCACTTTCATTGGTCGGATCAATTCCAATTACACTTAGGCCCTTAGGAGAATATTTCTTATGGAGTGCCTGCAGAGCGAGTAGTGATTGTATGCAGGGATAACATGATTTAATGAAGAAGTCAATAAGAACAACTTTGTTTTTGAAATCCGTCAGACTTACCTTCTGATTCGCAAGCGAAATCAATTGCCAATTCGGAGCAACGGTTCCTATGGGTAATCGATCATCTTCTTTAATAGGATTATATTCTTTGATTTTATACTCCAAAGAAATAGATTGTAATGTGAAAATGTTTGAATCTTTAAGAGAATTTAGTTCGTATTTCGTTAGAAAATATCTATTGCTTTGGCCAATAGTATCATTGTTCTGCAACCCCACGATATCATATGAAAATTGAATTGGAATAAAATTAGCTTTAGAAATCCAAAAATAATACTCAATTTTAATAGTTTGAATCGGCAAATTGATATCCTGTTCGGGTATTTCTTTTTCTTGTATATGATAACATTTCACATTATTTAGATTCTCTTCACCAATAAACTTGAATAAGTGCTTTTCGTCCGTGAAATCAGATTCAATGGGAAGTGGAGTACTTTTACGATTAGTAAAGGGTAAATATAACGGATAAGAGCCACTATATATTTTAATGTCGTGTTTCCATTTGGTTTTTGACATAATTGTTGCAGTGCTGTCCTTGATTTGTGTTGTTACAATTTCATCTCCAGTATAGAACACATCGCCTTTATATTGATTTTTCCAATACTCTTTATAGTGAAATAATGAAGAAAATATGCTATCACCCTTTATTTTTTTAAAATGACATGTGTATGAATGCGCGGAAGTATCTGTTCCATTTATTAAGGTCATTTCGTAATAACCATTTTGAATGGATTGACATTTGTTATAAGCCTTTTTCAGAATCGTCTCCGCATCTTCGGTACATGAAGTCAGAAAACATACTAGGCAAAGGTTTAGAAGTAATAATTATATGTTCATTTATGTTAAATGCTTCTTTAATTATTAAAGCAGTAAAAATGATATGCAAATATTTAGCAAAATTGTGTTTTATCCTAAGTAATTAAGTATATATTTTCCTTTATTATATTTTGTTCACAATTAAATACTGGAATTTTTGCATACATGCGCCAACATTCAAGGTAATTGTAGCATTTCCTCCTTGGCTCACAACGGTCCACTATGTTCTGTATTCAAAAGGCCCAATACTAAAACTAGACCAATAGTTAACTCTTGTTTTGCTTGGAGTATTAAATGAAAATCCATTCATAACATCCAAAGAGCAAAAAACATAGACATCATCACAATTTTCTGCTCCAGGACATTTAGCAAGTATCAGACCTGATTCAACACATGAAAACAATAATAAATATATTAAAACAAGATCTCTCATGCAATATATGGTAACTATTTCGTATTCTTATAAATTTTAATATACAAAATGTTATACTATTACAAATTTAAGTAAATATTTGAAATTATTTCAAAGATAATAAATTATCTAGTATGTATTTATATTTTTGTTTTTTTTTTGAAAATAAGTCAATGGATGGCTTATGTAGTGTCATTCTTTTTATACCATTTGAAATCATAAGAATAAGAATAAGTCTTTTGAGCGGATAGTAGACTTGATTCAACACATACTAACAATAATAAATATTTTAATATAGTTTCTTTCATCTAAAACTTAAATAATATTTTGTTTACCTAATCAAAGTCACACCCCCTCCTTTCACTTTTCTATCCGTATTGTGCAATTTGTATTCCATGACATACACATAAACTCCCGGATTCAATATCACTCCATTTTGTTTCCCATTCCATCCCAAATCTTTATCCCTTGATTCAAACATGAGATTTCCCCAGCGGTAATAGATTTGGAGATTGTAAAACGTGATCTGTTCACAATTAAACACTGGAATGAACGGTGGAGTATTGATGACATGCCACCATCTGAATGAGGCCAAGAATGGAAGATTTGATATCTTGATGCCAATCTTGGAAAAGTAGTTCTTTGGTAGCATGATCGTCAAAACTGTGTTAATTCAAATTTCATTTTTTCCAGCACCTAATTTTATTTATCGCACACTAGTTTTAACCAATAACTAATACCACCATTACTTAACCTTAATAAATTGTGCATTAAATATTTTATTGTCATCGATAAATTGAATGTGGTATTTGCCATCAAGAAATTCACTTACATTGTATTTATATTCTTTAACATCATATAAATCTTCAGACCTAATCAAATGACCAATTTCATTATAAATATACAGCTTTCCTGAAATTACTTTATCAAATTCTATTGTCAAAATATCAGAAGTTGGATTGGGCGATATTTTTAAAAGATTTTCTTGTTCTGTACTTAAATCTTTGTTTGTTGTCAATAGACCTAGGTCTTCACCTTTAATCATAATCCAACTTGACCAAAGCGGAGCAGGATCCAAGCGGGTTGCAGTTTCTCTATGTGTAAAATAACACAATATATTATCACTCACTCTTTCTATCTTAATTAGACTAATTTCTGTTTTTGTGCCTGGGTCTATTTGAAATGAATTTGTCTTAGTAAATTGTCCTGAACCATCTGATAAATAAAAATCTACTGTGCGGTAATTTCTAGAATGAACACAAAAAAGAATTTTAGGTCCAGTTGTAGTTCTAATAAGTGTTGGCTGTAATAAACCTAGATTATCAGAATCAATATTTAGTGTTCTTAAATCAATTTTCTCTAATGGGGTCCCTTTACGGTCGAATAGTGTTAAATACTTAATTTTATAATAATTAGGTTGTTCTGAAGAAGTATCAGACCTCATGATAAAATAATCAGATGCAATAAAAGCTGGGCCAAAACGATTTTCTTTACCTGTATTCAATATGTTAAGCTTCCCTGAATCTAAAATTTTCATTTTTCTATCCATATAATGGAAACCAATCTCAAAATCTTTAGTTAAAGTATCTCTGTGAGTCTCCGAGGAGTAGAAACAAAATGAACTATTACTTTCAAAATCATATAATGCATCAATAACCTTAAAATACTTTGTAGGGACATACATTTCAGTATTTTCTTTCTCTTTTCCATGTTGGTCAAGAACAAATCTGTTATACCATACACTGCTTTTACCTGTAGTAGTATCAGTTAAAACAAGATGGTTAATGACTATAAAGTCTGTACCTTCATAATATAGGTGGGTCGGACCGTATGGAAAGGGCACTGGAAGTCTACGCGCATTGGGATCTTTTGGAATATCAAAAGTAGAACTTATAATATCTCCTGATCGTTTATTAAAGCTTAACCTTCTGGGATAACCATAAAACCAAATCGGTCGGAACAAAGTATCAGTGTTATCAAATTCTTCATGAATCAATAACTCGAGGGTATCACCATGTATTTCTGGACGATTAGCATATCGTCTTTCTCCAACATTTTCACTATAGAAAACATTATCCCATAGAAGCTTTCCATTTGTCAAATCAATAGCCTCGAGATAGTAACCTCCTCTCCAAGCAGGCCCAAAAACAATATTATATGCATTATATAAAACACCTTCATCAATAACAAAAGGGTCTCTATCATAATTTTGCTCTAAAAAAATCCAATTGCCTTCAAGTATTGGAATTTTATCTGTTTGGTGCATATGAGACCAGATTGGTGTATAATTTTTAAATCCTAATGGTTTATAGACCTGAGCTTGTGAATGATTTCCAATAATTATTAAAAGCAAAATTTGGATAAAATTAATATTTTTCATACCTGTATTTTTTTTGAGTCTATATCTTTATTTTACGTTTTGTTAATTGATTTAGTTCTTGTAATTGGATTTGGGCAACGGATTGGCATACACGCTGCCCGACCATTTTTCGGTAACCAAAAGTAAGAAATAAATTTTATTACTGATAAAAATTAAAAGAGAATCATTAAGCTTTTGGAGGGGTAGAGTGTATAGCTTGATATAGGCCGCTTTATTTTATTAATGTTTGCAGTAACTTTTCTATTCCTTCAGAATTTGGTCTTGGTGCATCTCCATATTGCAATTTCTTGAATTTATCAAAAATTAAATAAGTTGGATAAGAAGAAATTTCATATATTTTTTCAAACTGTTTGGTTTGTTTTATATTCAATAAGTAATGATCACCTGGAATTTTATTTTTTGCAATATAATTTTCGGCTTCTTCGCGGTCAGAGTAAAGGCAAAAACTTATAAATGAAATATTCTTATTGATGAACTTATTGTACAATGTTTTAAAATAAGGTTCTTGATATTTGCATCCTGGACATCCAACAAACCAAATATCAACATAAAAAATTTTATTTTTATAAATATTTCTAATATTTTCTGTTATCAACCCATGATTTAAAAAGGTTGAATCTAATGATAATAGATGGTTCTTATTTTGCTTAAACTCAACTGGTAAATCGAGGTTGCAGCTTAAATCATAAACATTATCCAACGTTCCTACACTATTTTTATCATGTTTTTTATTACATGAAAGTAAACTTATAGTAATTAATATTTTGATTATAAATTTCATATTTTAAGTGGCCTATAACGGCTGCATGGACGACGTGCCGGCGCGAGTTGGCTTTGCGGGTACTTTTTGGCTCTTTTCAGAAAGTAGTTTTACATATTTTTTAGTTCCATCTGGCTTTATAATGAACAATCTATTTTTTTCAACTTTGATTATTGGCACTTTTGACTTTTCTGCTTTTTCACTGGCTCTATAGGTAGCTAGAATTACAGCACCTGCAATTGCACCAACGGTTGTATCTTCTTTAAGTATATTGGCTAGAGATGCACCTATAATACCTCCTAATAATAGTGATTCAAATACCTTTTCATCTTCATTCATATGTTAAATTTACTGTTTAAATTTATATTATAACAAGAATTGACAAAATTTTGTTTTAAACTTAAAATAACTTAATTTATTTTCACACCATACTTTAAACCGAAGCGTTATAAACTAAAAAGTTTTATAAAAAAAAAAAAGCGGCCGCCAACTGAATGAACGACCGCTTTAAATATATAACAGGATTATAATTCTATTTGAACTGGCTGATTAAACCACCCATAATTCCAAGGCTTACTGCCCAGTAACCTACATTAATAGCTATATATTTAAATCCTCTTCTCTCATATAAGGCCATCGTGCCATAGGTAGGTAAGAAAAAGAATAATGCAGCTATTACACCATGTAATACACCATGCTTAAATGTTCTAAAATTGTCTGCATACTTTGGCATTAATGCATTCCAATCCGGATTCGTAATTGGATTGTCATGCATTCCCGGTTGGTTTTCTAATAAAGAAAATAAACCAAATTGATGAATGGCTATAGGATGCATAATAATAGCCAACATGAAACTAAATACAAAGGACAAGATCATAACGAGGGTCATGTTATTCCCTTTCATACTTTCTTCCGTCATTCCGGATCCTGCCATCCAGGCATTTCCAAATACTTTGGGATTGTACCACACAAATCCAATTACCAGCGGCACCAGGGCAGCGATAAAAATAATTAACCAATTCATTTCCATAATTTTAAGTTTTGTTTACCCAAATGTAGATGTTTCTTTTTGAATTTTTATGATTATATGGTCTTTTTTTATATTATATAATTTTAAATTTAATAATGTCTATCTTATGCCACGTATTCCAACTTACTATTGCTAAACTTTAAGTCATTAATTCATAAGCTTTTATACTAATTAGATTATCTTGGCAGAATCAATTGGTCAGGGCGCATTGAATTCCTTGATATTCATGAAAAGCTTACCTTTGTGCCATCATTCAAAGTTTATTCCATTCATATGATCTTCAGAAATAGTTTTCTTTCTTTTAAATTGACTATCCTTAGTTTTTGCTTTACTGTGTTGCAAATACTACATGGTCAAAATGGTCTTCCACTAAACACACCTCTAAAGGATCCCAATATGCCTTCCTGGGCTCATTTTCTTTATAATGAACCATTAAACTTATTGCAAATTGATTCTGCATATAAAGTATATTATCAAAGTCACCCGTTTGAAAAAAATCATTATACCAGATATTACAAAAGGTTGATCATGAATAATCGAATGAACACCAATTCTGATGGCTTCATCGTAGGTAAAGATGTTGTATCTGTAGAGCACCAATTTAATCATGTTATAAATTCCAGAAATGCTCCAAACATTTGGCGACCCTATGATATGGAAACCTATTTTTTGGAGAATAATCAAGTGGCATGCCCTTGGCAGGTGAATGTGTATCGTATTGATGTGTGTAAATCCAATCCCAACTTTCTGGTAGCATCTTCAGAGACAGGTGGAATTTTTAAGTCTGCTGACAAAGGAAAGCAATGGCAACAGATAGGCTTATCCTATGTATTAGGAACAGAAGCCATTGCAGTTCACCCTCGATCTATTGATACCATTTACATCGGTACAAACGGTGCTATCAGAAGGACAACGGATGGTGGGACTACTTGGAATAATGTGTATGTCAATGCTGGAATTGAATTTTATGAAATTCTAGTTCTGCAAAATAATACCAATATCATTTTAGCAGCAAGTACTAAAGGTTTGTTTCGATCTATTGACAATGGCCTTATGTGGACCCAAGTTTTTACGGATGCTAGCTGCGATATTAAAGTACATCCATCAAAACCAAATATCGTTTATTGTTTGAAATACGATCCAACAAAAAAACAATACCAAGTATGGAAGTCTACCAATTCTGGACAAAGTTTTACAAGTAGACTTTCCGGTTGGCATGGCCTTGCTGATGGAGGTGCCAGATTAGCAATAACTGCAGCTGATCCTAAAAGAGTTTATGCTATTTCTTTGACACAGACTCAAGGTCCCTATTTAATGCGAAGCAATGATGAAGGTGAATCCTGGACCATTCAGGCGAAAGGATCTTATACTGGCTTTGATTCTCCAGAATTTCCAATGGATAATTGGCAAGGCTATTACGACCTTGCATTAATGGCATCGCAAACCAATGCGGACCAATTGATTACTGGAACAGGAAGTACTTACAAATCTAGTGATGGTGGAAAAACGTTCAAAGTAATCGGTGGTTATGGAGGTTCTTTTAATTTACATCCAGATTTACAATCTTGTGTTTCAATTGGAAATGATGCCTGGATTGCAACAGACGGTGGACTGACTTATTCTACAGATTTTTTTACCGATACAAAAAATGCGGTTTCGCTCAATAAAGGATTATATGGATCAGATTTTTGGGGATTCGATGCAGGATGGAATGAGAAGGTTTTTGTAGGAGGCAGATATCATAATGGGAATACCATATGGCATGAAAACTATCAAAATAAATTCATCAGAATGGGTGGCGCAGAATCTGCAACCGGTTATGTAAATCCAATCAAAAGCAGACAAGTATTTTTTTCTGATATCGGAGCTTATCAAATGCCTGAAAAGTATAGCCCTAATTGGAAATGGTCGGGGCTTCCAACTTCTGTTTGGCCTAATGAATCTTATTATGCGATGGAACACAGTCAAATGGTATGGTCTCCCATTTGTTATGAAATCGTTTATATCGGAAATGGTAACAAATTAATGAAGAGTTACAATAACGGGGCCAGTTATGAGACGATTTACACCGCTCCAAATGTGAATGATGAAGTAGAATGGATTGAAATTTCAAGATCAAATCCGGATGTTATTTATATAACTACCAGAAATAATTCGTTAGGTGAAGGTTTGGTTTTTAAATCTACTAATGGTGGAAAATCATTCACTGTACTTACTCATCCAAATGGCACCACAGGAGGACAAAGAAGAGTGCATAAGATAGTTCTGAGTCCTACTGATGAAAACGATCTTGTCTTAGGTTTGCGAACGGGCAATACGGCTAATAAAGTGTTCAGAAGCAAAGATGGCGGAAAGACCTGGATCAATTGGACAACATCTAAAATCATGAATGCAAGTATCAATGACTTGTGTTGGCAATATGGAACTGATGGTGGAATTTATTTAGCAGCTGATGATGGACATATGTATTATCGAAATAATAACATGTTGGATTGGGATGATTTTAATTCTGGATTGGGTGTAAATCATTTTACCAGGGCATTAAAACCCTTTTATAGAGATGGAATTTTGTTAAACGGTGGCAATATGGGTGTTTGGGAAGTGCCATTTTTTGAAGACTCTAAACCACTTGCTCAACCGACTGTTGACCGTTTAACGAGTAGTTGTGTGCGTGATACCTTTTATTTTGATGATTATTCTGTTTTTACAAAAGATAGCGCGAGCAGTTGGAAATGGAATTTTCAAAATGCTCAATATGTATCCGACGCCACCATCCGCAATCCTAAAGTTGTTTTTGGGAAACAAGGAACTTTTGATGTGTCATTAACCATAAAAAATAAATTGGGTGAATCCGCAAAAACGGTTTCAAAAATGATTCAAATCTCTGCTAATGAATGCAGCATAGATTCTTTTGCAAATAAATCATTGGATCTATCTAAATCTAATGATTATGCCACACTCAAAGTCATTCCAGAATTAAAAAATGCAACTGGTTTTACCTGTATGGCATGGATTAAATTGAATAGTCCACAAGATTGTTTTACACAAATTTTATCCAATTGGGATAGCAATGTTGGTTTTGGTTTTGGATTCGCATTTCAGGGATATGTTCGTACTCGAAATCTAACTTTTTTCTGGAAAGATGTCCCTTATCAATTAACCTCAAGCTTTAATCTAGACACACTGAAATGGATCCATGTGGCCATGGTTGTTTATCCGGATTCTGTAAGATTGTATCGCGATGGTGAATCTTGGACTTACAAAGGAAATTTTAAAAATTTTGATCTTTCAGAAACACCTTGGGAAGTAGGAACGGGCGTTCGCGGTCAGTGTGGTAATTTTCAAGGACAAATGGATGAATTGAAAATTTATAATCGATCACTTTCTCAAGTGGAAATTAGAGATAACATGCATCTGATTCATCCTGAAGGTGAAGCTGGATTAGTTGGGTATTACCAATTTAATGAATCGAACAACAACGAGATTTACAATCGAGTTGGCGGATATCATGGTTCAAACAGTGGTGGAACTAAAACAATCTCTACTGCTCCGATTGGTACCGGAACTAGCAGTCAATTAATATTAAAAACAGGAACAAATCTTTTTACTTATCCTCAATTATCTCTTGAGCAATCTACAGTAAACAAACAAAATTCAACGTGGCATGCTTTTCAATTATTAAACACTCCTGATTCAGTACTGCAATCAACAGGTATGTGGAACTCAAAGTATTATATTGTCCGAAGTTTTGGAAATACAACCAAAGAAAGTGCCAGCAATATGATATTTACCAATACTGGAATACAGTTAAACGATTATCGTTTTGCGCCTCAATATTTAAAACTATATCAACGGGATCTCACTAACGAACATCTGAATAATTGGAAATTTATAGCGAATGCCAGTAAGGTGAATCTATTAGATCAATCTATACAGTTTAATAATATTGCTGATATTAAAGGTCAATATATGATCGAATATATAGCAAATCCAAATGTAAATACAACAGATCTATATTTAAAACCATCTTTAATTTATGTTTATCCCAATCCAGGAAAAAATGATATAAATATTTTTTGCCTCAAAAATGGACTCTCCGGCATACTGCAAATACAGGATATGACCGGAAAAGTTATATTGTCAAAACCTATTTATAATTTTATACATGAGAGCATAGATATTCAACAT